>Ga0209793_1000038_pt1 | contig 299179 bp, 239 predicted proteins | sample EBPBio122009_DNA_FD_185863 | JGI IMG/M metagenome (GOLD analysis project Ga0209793, IMG submission 185863) | Wastewater treatment Type I Accumulibacter community from EBPR Bioreactor in Madison, WI, USA - Reactor 1_2/2/2009_ DNA (SPAdes) (version 2) | ecosystem: Engineered > Bioreactor > EBPR...
CAGAGGTGTTCCAGCCCTTCTCCGTCCTTCTTCATTCCGCCTTCGCTCAGGAGATCCTTCGATCTTCCTGCTCAAAGTACGCGCGATATTCAAAGCCCTTCAATCCCGTTTAGGGGCGGACGTAACACCGGCGAGAACTCGATCCACATGACGATGATGTACAAGGTGATGCAGGCGGCGACCTCGAACATCACCGAGTTGACGTTGAAGTAGCCTGGCCAGAAGATGTGCCAGAAGTTCCACCAGCGACCGAGATCGAAGGTGATCGCGGCACCCGCCAGCGTGTAGCCGAACAGGCTGCCGAGCAACGCCGGACGCACCAGCGGATGGTACTTGCCCTGGTTGAAGATGTAGACCAGCAACGCCATACAGAAGCCGCCGCAGGCCAGGGCCGAACCGATGAAGACGTCCACCACAACCCAGATTCCCCAGGAGTAGCCATCGTTGACGTTGGTTGTCGAGCTGAGTCCAAAAAGAAGACGGACCACGACGATCGTTGCCATGACCGTCATGAGAACACCACAGACAAGGGTCGTGGCATTGAACAGGCTGCCGCCAACCGGCGCCGGTGCGGCATGCTGGCGAGCGCTCATGATCCCTCCTTCCGCCGTTCGTCCGTCGGCGCATCGTCTTCATGATGCACGTTGCGCTTGGCGACATAGGTCATTGCCCCAAGGACTGCAAACGGCATCAGCAAGCCGCCGTAGAGAGTGTGCTGAATCGTTTCCGAGGTTGACGCCGACGACTTGGGCGGCAGGTAGGGCATGCCGACCTTCTCGAAGTCGACGGCCGAGAGCTTGAGAACCTGCGTGCCACCGTACTCGGTCTCGCCATACACGTGCTGCTTGTACTTGCCGACGTAGCCCTGGTAGCTCTGGTCCGGCCCGCCGCTGAGGTTGCCGCGCGGATAGGTGGTCAGGCTGCCCGGTGCGAGCGCCAGACGTCGCTTGGCTTCGCTCAGCAAGTCGCTGGTCCGGCCGTAGAGCGTCGCACCGGTTGGGCAGACCTCGGCGCATGCAGAGTAGTGACCATCCTTGTAGCGATGCCGACAGAGCTCGCACTTGCCGATCTTGCCCGTCGGCGAATCGTACTGGTACTTGGGGATGCCGAAAGGACAGGCGACGACACAGTAACGACAGCCGACGCAAGCCTCGGCGTCGTAGGCGACGATGCCCGTCTTCGGATCCTTGGTCATCGCCGTCACCGGGCAGGCTGAAACGCACGACGGGTCGGCGCAATGCATGCACGAGGTCTTCATGAAGGCGTAGCCGTTGGTCTCGTCATCCTTGCTGGCCATCGTGCCGCTGCGATACATCTTGATGATATTGAAGGTGTAGCCGCTGGTATCTAGAGGCGTGTCCCAGAGCTGGTCGGTTGTCGAGAACTCGGGCGGATTGTCGTTGGCTCGCTTGCAGGCCGCGACACAGGCTTTGCAGCCGATGCACAGCGTGCCGTCGTAGAGGAGGCCAAGCGCCTCGGGCGGGCGCTCGTACGTGTCACGCGCGCTGGCCGGGGTGTTGACCGTGCCGGCCACAACGGCTGCGCCGGCGACACCGACGCAGCCTTTGAGGAAGTGGCGACGGGAGTTGTCATCGGTTCGTTTATCAGCAAGTTCGGTAGCCATCTCACACCTCCGTCTTTTCGCTCGCAGCCCTCGTTCTTTCGGCCTCCTCAGCCTTGTGGGAAAGGCCCAGATTGCGCGCCACCACGGCCGCGCCACCGGCTGCTGCCCCGGCAACGGCAGCAAGTATTGCGGCCGACCCCAGGGTGGCGCCCATCCCCTTCTCTTCGACGATGCGCGGATACTGCTGTGGCGGGTCGACGTTCTTTACTTTGGCCAGCATGTGAATCGGCTTGCTGAAGCCCACACCCTGCTCGGTACACCCGATGCAGGGGCAGCCACAACCCACCGGCCAGGTGCCAGCACCGGCATCGCCGAACAGGATGCTCGGACAGTTGGCGTAGGTTTCCGGCCCCTTGCAGCCGAGCTTGTAGAGGCAGTAGCCCTTGCGGTGGCCCTCGTCGCCAAAGTCGATCGCAAAACGACCGGCATCGAAGTGGGCACGGCGTTCGCAGTTCTCATGGACCAGGCGCGAGTACGCAAACTTCGGCCGACCCAGGTCGTCGACTGGCGGCAACGCGCCGAAGGTGAGGAAGTGCACTACCGTCGACAGGAAGTTGTAAGGGTTCGGAGGGCAACCCGGAATCGTCACCACCGGTTTGCCGAGCACCGCCGCGACACCGGAGGCCCCGGTCGGGTTCGGGTCGCCGTTGGATGGCATGATCGACGGCATACCGCCCCAACTCGCGCACGAGCCGATGGCGATCACGGCCGCGGCATCTGCGGCACACTCCTTCGTCAGGTCGATCGCGGTCTGACCGCCGATCTTGCAGTAGATGCCGCCATCGCGCGTCGGGATCGCGCCTTCGACGACCAGAATGTAGCTGCCCTTGTTTTCCGCCATGGCCGTCCTGCGTGCCTTTTCGACCTGGTGGCCGGCAGCAGCGAACAGCGTCTCGTGGTAATCGAGCGAAATGACGTCGAGAATCAGCCGCTCGAGGGTCGGGTGCTCGGCGCGCAGCATCGACTCCGTGCAGCCCGTGCACTCCTGGAAGTGCAGCCAGATGACCGATGGCCGCTTCTTGGCCGCGACCGCTTCGGCGACCGCCGCGTCGGCTCCCGCCGGCAAACCCAGGCTGGCTGCCACGCTGGCGCAGAACTGCAGAAACTCTCGTCGCGGCATGCCAAGTCGCTTGCTCGCGACGGCGATGTTCGCATCACTTTCCAGCTTCAGCAGACTGGTGTTTGCCATTTCCCGCCCCCTATCTCGTCGCCCGACCGCAGGTCGGGAGGTTCACATCGATACCGCCCCCGAAAGCACTTGTGTAGCCAATGCCGCAACTGCACCCAAGAAGCGTGCCAAGGAGAGATGTTGGTAATAAACAGGGGCTTGGTTTTGGGTACGGCGGCCACTTCAGTAAGCGAGCTTTGCGTCTGGAGTTCGAAGTGGAAACCTGGTATCCACCGGCGTCGAGAGCGGCGGGTTGTCCTGAGTTCAGCACGCGAGATAGGCGTTCTCGGCGGACCACCACGATATTCGCTGCTCGCTCTCACCGCCCGATTTCATCGTTGCACGCCGCGTTGATTCCCCCTACGATCTCGACATGAACGAATTCCGCTGCTCGCTGGATCGCCAAGCTGCCCGGGTGCCGACCCGCAACAGCGTGTCGCGCGTTCCCTGTCGCCTGCCGACGGACTCTGCGCTGAAGCGTGCCGGGGCAAGCCGGGAGTCGCTGGATGGCGAGGACCCTTGCGATGTCCAGTTTCCGGTCACCCACTGAAGCGCTGCAGGCGCACTCGCCGATCGCCGCCGACGGCCTGCCGGAAGCGCAAGCGGTTTTCCACGGGGTCGACGAGGCGGTCTGGATCGAAGTGATCCGCAAGATGGACGAGGTGTACAACGACCTGCTGCAGTACGAGGTCGCTCTCGAGCAAAAGAATGCTGCCCTCGAGGACTCGCAGCAGTTCATCGAAAGCGTTCTGGCGTCCATGTCGGATATCCTGATTGTCTGCAACCGGCACGGGGCCATCCAGGAAGTTAACGACTCCTTGCGGCGTTTCATCGGTCAGGACGAGACCGTTCTGTATGGACGACCGGTCTGCGAACTCTTTGCCGACGACGTATCACGGCAAAGGGCTCGCGACTTCTTTTCGGCAGCGCGGCCGGCGTCGGTCCAGGATTGCGAGCTGCTGATCAGCGGCCGCGACGGCAACTCGCTGCCGGTTTCGCTGAATTGCACGCCGCGTTTGTCGGGAACCGGCAAGTTGGTCGGGATGGTTCTCACCGGGCGGCCGGTCGGCGAATTGCGGCGTGCTTATCATGCTCTGCGGCAGGCGCACGAGGATCTGAAGCGTACTCAGCAACAGCTTCTGCAGGCGGAAAAGATGGCCTCGCTCGGCCGTCTGGTCGCTGGTGTGGCGCATGAACTCAACAATCCGATCAGCTTCGTTCTCGGCAACGTGCTGGCCATCAGACGCTATGCGGCGCGCCTGCAGAGCTATCTCGATGCGGTGCACTCGGACGCCTGCGTGCGATCACCGGCGCTGGAGGCGATGCGGCAGGACTTGCGCATTGATCGAATCCTGGAGGACATCACTCCGCTTCTCGACGGCATGACTGAAGGCGCCGAGCGTACACGCGACATCGTCGACGGACTCAAGCGCTTCTCGGCTGTCGATCGCAGTGCCGACGAGCCGGTCAACCTCGCTGAAGTTCTCGCCCGGGCGGTGCGCTGGGTCACACGGGCGGCCATGCAGGGTTTTCGTGTGACTGTGGATCTGCCCCAAGAACTGCCCATCATTGGCTCTTCCGGGCAGATGCAGCAAGTACTGATGAACCTCGTGCAGAACGCGCGGGATGCCACTGCAGGGGGCGAAGCCCCCACTCTCGAGATCAGTGCCGAGCGGTGCAACGGTACGGTGATCCTCAGCTTTGTCGACAATGGACCGGGAATCGCCGAAGCAAACCTGCCGCGCCTCTTCGACCCTTTCTTCACGACCAAGCCGGTTGGACAGGGAACAGGGCTTGGGCTGTCGATAAGCTATGGCATTGTGGAGCGGCACGGTGGCAAGCTGGAAGCCGCGAATCGGCCTGGAGGGGGCGCTGTATTCACGCTGACGCTGCCGCTCGCGCCGGTTTAGCCAACGTATGGGTGGTGCCTCGGCGCGCTGCATCGGGCGTCGGTCACCTCGTGTCGCCACCGTTGGTAGCTACGCGTTGATAAGCCGGGAGAGCAACGAAGTTCAGTTGGTGGGTATCAAGGCCACCGACTTGCGCCTTTAGGATTTCATCGTCTGACGGAAACTCGCATTTTCCCAACATCAGGCGCCAAAGAGAGGTTGCCGGGATGCCCGCGAGGCGGTGAACGAAAAAAGCGCCCCAAGGCAGTTCATTCGGACGGCTGACGAAACATCTGCTGCTTTGCCGAGAAGCTCTCTACCAGACACCGGGAAGTTTCACCGGGAACTTTCGGTGATGTGCCTTGGTAGGCGCGATTGGACTCGAACCAACGACCCCCACCATGTCAAGGTGGTGCTCTAACCAGCTGAGCTACGCGCCTCCAGTGAAGCCACAAGTGCAAGCGACTTCAGGGAAGTGCGCATTATACGGCCAGCCAACGGCAAGTCAAGCGGTGCGAACCTCGTCGAGCGCCGTGTATGACGGAGCCAGCGGGCACGGTGGTCGGTGCTCACTCGCCAATCACGTCGCTATTGGCCGGCGGGGTGAAGCGGAACAGTGATGGCGCAAGGCGCGGATTGCGCTCGAGATGGGCAAACCGTAGCGAGGTGGTCTGGCCGAGGCTGTCAAGCAGTTCCATCGCCCTCAGATCACTCCCGGCAAAGCCAAGGCTCACCTTCTCGAAACCGCTGTCGGGCGATCGCGGCGTCGCCTCAACCCACTCCAGTCCATCCTTGTCGCCCGCCTCGCGCAAGGTGAAGTTCTTCTCGATCGTGCTTTCACCGGCGAGTAGAGCGGCTGGTGTGCCGCCGAGGGCACTGCCCACCTTCCGGACGGTGACCTGGCGGAGATCGGGGTCGTGGATCCATACGCGTTCTCCATCTCCTACCAGCAACTGCGCATACGGTTTCTCGATCTCCCAGCGAAACTTGCCGGGGCGCGCGAACATCATGACACCGCTCGACAACTGCGGTTTGCGGCCATTCCTCGCGGCGACGCTTTGCGCGAATTCGGCGCGCATGGTCCGCGTCGATTCGAGGAACTGGTGCAGCTTGTCGATTGCCCCAGCACTCACTGTCTGGGTGATGAGCAGGCAGATGGCTGCGAACAGGGTTCGGCGCATCATTCCTCGTCCCTGCGCGGGGCCAGGACTTCTCGACCACCGCGGGCGTCCATCGCAGAAACGAGTCCAGCCTTCTCCATCGCTTCGATCAGGCGTGCCGAGCGATTGTAGCCGATGCGAAGATGGCGCTGAACCAGCGAAATCGATGCCCGGCGGTTCTTCAGCACCACTTCGACGGCCTGGTCGTATACCGGGTCGGCTTCACCATCGGTGTCCAAGGCGCCGTTGTCAGCGCCGGCTGGGCCGTCACCGTCTTCGTCGGCACCGCCACCGCTGAGGACGCCGTCCACGTACGCCGGGGCACCCACCTTCTTGAGGTAGTCGACTACCCGGTGGACCTCTTCGTCGGCAACAAAGGCACCATGAACTCGCGTGGGATAGCCAGTGCCCGGTGCGAGGAAGAGCATGTCTCCCTGGCCGAGCAGGGCCTCGGCTCCCATCTGGTCGAGGATGGTCCGCGAGTCGATCTTCGAAGAAACCTGAAACGAGATTCGGGTCGGGATGTTGGCCTTGATCAGACCGGTGATGACATCGACCGACGGTCGCTGCGTCGCCAGGATCAGGTGAATCCCCGACGCACGGGCCTTCTGGGCGAGCCGGGCAATCAGTTGCTCGACGGTCTTGCCGGCAACCATCATCAGGTCGGCGAGTTCGTCGATGACGACGACGATGTAAGGCAGGATGCTCAGCGGTTCGGGGCTGTCGGGGGTCAGCGAAACCGGATTGGGGATCTTCTCGTCGCTCTTTTCGGCATCCCGGATGCGGTGATTGAGGCCGACCAGGTTACGCACGCCCATTGCCGACATCAGCTTGTAGCGCTTCTCCATCTCGGCGACACACCAGTTGAGGGCGTTGGCCGCCTGCTTCATGTCCACCACCACCGGCGCGAGCAGATGCGGGATACCCTCGTAGATCGACAGTTCGAGCATCTTCGGGTCGACCAGGATCAGCCGCACCTGATCGGGCTCGGCCTTGTAGAGCAGTGACAGGATCATCGCATTGATGCCGACCGACTTGCCGGAGCCGGTCGTGCCGGCGACCAGCAGGTGTGGCATCTTGGCCAGGTCGACGACGGTCGGTTGGCCGCCGATGTCCTTGCCGAGAGTCATCGTCAGCGGCGAACTCATGTCGCTGTACTCCTTGCTGGAAATGATCTCCAGCAGGCGCACCATCTGCCGCTTGGGGTTCGGCAGTTCGAGCGCCATCGAGGACTTGCCAGGCACCGTTTCGACGACGCGCACGGAGACCAGCGACAACGAGCGGGCGAGATCCTTGGCGAGATTGAGGATCTGTACGCCCTTGACACCCACGGCGGGCTCGATTTCATAGCGGGTGATGACGGGGCCGGGGTAGGCGGCGGTCACCGCCACCTGGACACCGAAGTCGGCAAGCTTGCGCTCGATCAGACGCGAAGTGTACTCGAGCGTCTCGGGCCTGACGCGGTCGCCGTGCAGCGGCGCGGGTTCGAGGAGATGCAGCGGTGGCAGCATGCCGCCGGGTACGGCTTCCGGAAACAGCGGCACTTGCCGCTCACGTTCCATGCGTTTCTCGACTTTCGGTGGTAGCCGCGGTGGTGCGACTGCTGCGAACTCCTCAATCGCCTTGCTCGGTGTCTGCGGGTCAAGCGGCGGCTCGGATTCGGTGGGCGGCACGGCGTGGGGCGTCGCCGGTCGATCACTCAGTGTTGGTTCCTCATGCACAGCAGGGCGCTTGGCGGGCTTGAGGGCGGGCCGGTTGGCCGCTTCCGGTTTCTGCGCCAGCGTCGGCTCATGTGCTTCGCTTCGCTTCTTCTCACCCTCGACCACCGCCTCACGCTCACGCGCGACTTCCCGGCCGATTCGGCGGTCCTGCCAGCGCTCGAACAGCCCGCCAACGCCCACGATGGCCGCCTCGAAGAGGCCTCCCACACGTTCGGCAGCGGTGATCCAGGACATCCCCGAGAAAATACTCCAGCCGAGCACCAGCATGGCGAAGAGGGCCAGCGTCGCGCCCGTGTAACCAAGATAGCGTACCGCGATGGCCCCTAGCTCGATGCCGATGACGCCGCCCGGACCGACGGGCAGGGTCGCCTTTAGGGTGTAGAACCGCAGTGCCTCGAGCCCGCTGCTGGCGACGATCAGCACGACGAAGCCGGCGAGGGCGATATAGAGCGGGCGTCGATCGCTGGGGCGCTGACCATCGAGACGCCGATAACCCCACCAGACGAAGGCAATCAGCAGAACCGTCCACCACCAGGCGGAAAGGCCGAAAATGTACAGCATCAGATCGGCCAGCCAGGCGCCGGTACGACCCGCCGGATTGTGCAGGGTCGTCGTGTGTACGGCATGCGACCAGCCGGGGTCGCTCCGCTGGTAACCCCAGAGGGAAAGCGCCAGAAAGGTCGCGATGGCGATCAGGATCAGCCAGCGAGCTTCCTGCAGGAGGATCGCGATCTTTTCCGGGAGTGGGCTTGGCGCGCTCGAGGCGTACGCCATTCGGCCGGCAAGTTTGTTCAGCAGGGCCATCGGAGCAAAGGAGTTCAGGTTGATTGGGGGCGGGAGGCTGGCACGGGTGCGGGACTCGCTGCCAGACGCTTCTCAATGATGACGATGCGGCCTTCCTCGACCCGGAAATATCCGCGATTCTCCAGATCCTTCATCACACGACTGACCATCTCGCGCGAGGCACCGATCATCTTGGCGATGTCCTGCTTGGTGAGGCGCCGCCTGATCACGCGCTGCCCGCGCTCGTCTTCGGAGAAGTCGATGAGCAGCTTGGCGACGCGGCCGTAAACGTCGAGAAGGGCCAGGCTCTCGATGTTGCGATCCGCTTCGCGCAAGCGCTGCACCAGACTCTTCATGATGTTGAGGCACAGGTCGAAGTTCTCCGCCAGGCAGCGTTTGAAGTCGTTCTTGGTGATCACCAGCAGTTCGCAGGTCTCGGTCGCGACGACGTCGGCCGAACGCGGGCTGCCGTCAATCAGCCCCATCTCGCCGAAGAACTCTCCCGGGCCGAGCAGGGTCAGAATCACCTCGCGTCCCTCTTCATCGCTGTTGAGAACCTTGGCGCCGCCACTGATGAGCACGTACAGTGAGTCGGTGCTGTCGCCGGCGCGCACGATGGTTGTCAGGCGCGGCACTCGGCGATGAAAGGCGACTTTGGCGATCTGTTCGAGTTGTGAATCCGGCACGCCGGCAAACATCGGAATGCTATGCAGCAAAGTCAGGCTGGGTCCCCTCCTGGGCTGCTCGACCTGTGTGTTCATGAGGCCTTCTTTCGTCAAGTGAAATGATTTCTATCAAGGGCTTGCGCGGCGATTATAAGGCACTTTGCAGGTTTCCGAAGCAAGCACGGAACAAAGTTGGCGCCGGAGGCGTCGGCGTTGCCGGTTATAATTTTTCCATGACCCACTACCAGAGCAAATCGAGATGACCCCAGCCACCCGTCACTGCCGCCTGCTGATCCTCGGATCGGGACCTGCCGGCTATACCGCCGCCGTCTACGCGGCGCGTGCCAACCTGCAGCCGGTGTTGATCACCGGTATGGCGCAGGGTGGCCAGTTGATGACCACCACCGACGTGGACAACTGGCCCGCGGACGCGAAGGGCGTACAGGGACCCGAACTGATGCAGCGCTTCGAGGAGCATGCGCGCCGCTTCGAGACCGAGATCATCTTCGAGCACATTCATACGGCCCAGCTTGCACAAAGGCCGTTCACGCTGATCGGCGACTCCGCGACGTACACCTGTGACGCGTTGATCATCGCCACCGGCGCGTCGGCCCAGTACCTCGGACTTCCTTCCGAGGAGGCATACTCCGGGCGCGGCGTTTCCGCCTGTGCAACCTGTGACGGTTTCTTCTATCGCAACCAGCCGGTCGCGGTCATTGGCGGTGGCAACACGGCAGTCGAGGAAGCGCTGTACCTCGCCAACATCGCCAGCCATGTCACCCTCGTGCACCGCCGAGACAAGCTGCGTAGCGAAAAAATCCTGCAGGACAAGCTGTTCGCAAGGGAAAAGGCCGGCAAGGTGACGATCCGCTGGAACTGCCTGCTTGAGGAGGTGCTCGGCGATTCGTCCGGCGTCACCGGCATGCGCATCAGGAACAAGCTCACCGATGCCACGGAGGACCTTTCGCTGATGGGCGTTTTCATCGCCATCGGTCACAAACCGAACACCGACCTGTTCGCCGGCCAACTCGCCATGGAAGGGGGTTATCTGCTTACCCAGGGCGGGCGGCACGGCAATGCGACGGCAACCTCGATTGCCGGCGTTTTTGCTGCCGGCGACGTACAGGATCACATCTACCGTCAGGCCTGCACGTCGGCCGGTAGTGGCTGCATGGCGGCGCTCGATGCCGAGCGTTACCTCGACAGCCTCGGCCTGGCGGGCTGAAACGGTTTGGCGCAGCGGCCTCTCGGCCACCGGGATGTGCCGCCTGACGGGATGAGCACCGCGAACTGCCATGAAATCACGACAGCAAGCCAACGCCGAAGATGTGGACGCTTTTCGCGCCGCCGTGGCCGGCGCGACGCCGTTGCGGCGGGCCAACCGGGTCAGCTTCGAGGGGCCGAAGCCCAGCCCACAGCCGCGTCAGCGGCAGCTGGACGAAGCGGCGGTCATTGCCGAACTGCTGCATGCACCCCTGGCCATCGATGACTGGCTCGACCTTGGGGGGGCGGACTCGTTCCTGCGCAGTGGCCTGCCGCGGGCACTGCTGCGCGACCTGCGGCGTGGTCGCTGGAGCATCCAGGATCACGTCGACCTGCACGGCATGAACCGCCACCAGGCGCACGCCGAGGTGACGCAGTTTCTCGCCGACACGCGCAGTGCCGGCAAGCGCTGCGTGCGCATAGTGCATGGTCGCGGGCACGGCTCGCCAGGTCGTGAATCGGTGCTGCGGCAACTGGTCAAAGCCTGGTTGGCTCGCTGTCAGGATGTCCTGGCTTTCTGTCACGCGCCGCCCAGCGACGGCGGCGACGGTGCCCTGTGGGTCCTGCTCAAGGCTGACAGCAGGTCGCCGCGCCGCTAGGCCGCGTTGGGCTAGGGCCTGTCGGGGCGGGCCGGTCGTGGTGGATCGCGCGACCTGGCGGCGGATCAGATCGCCGACTCGTCGGTTTCGCCGGTGCGTATGCGCACCACCTGCTCGACAGTCGTGACGAAGATCTTGCCGTCGCCGATTTTTCCGGTGCGCGCCGCCTTGACGATCGCGTCGATGGCGCCGTCGACCGCACTATCGGCAACGACAATTTCGATCTTGACCTTGGGCAGGAAATCAACAACATATTCAGCACCGCGATAGAGCTCGGTGTGACCCTTCTGGCGACCAAACCCCTTGACCTCGGTAACGGTCAGGCCGGTGACGCCGATCTCGGACAGCGCTTCGCGCACTTCGTCGAGCTTGAATGGTTTGATGATGGCTTCAATTTTTTTCATGGCCTTGGCTCCGGTAAAGATCGTAAAGAAATCGTATCAGAAATCAGGCATCGACAAGTGATCAGTACAGGTCGCGGTAGCGATTGGTGATCGGATAGCGCCAATCCTTGCCGAATCCACGCTGTGTGACGCGGATACCGACCGGCGCCTGCCGTCTCTTGTACTCGCTGATCTTGAGCAGATGCACGACGCGGCGCACATCGGCTTCGGCATGGCCCTGGGCAATGATCTGGCGCGGGCTGAGATCCTTCTCCATGTAGGCCTCGACGATGGCGTCGAGCACCTCGTAGGGCGGCAGACTGTCCTGGTCGGTCTGGTCGGGCTTCAACTCGGCGGATGGCGGGCGGCTGATGATCCGCTCGGGGATCGCATACGAGCGTGTGTTGCGCCAGCGGGACAGGCGGTAGACTAGTGTCTTGGCAATGTCCTTGATGACCGCGAAACCGCCGGCCATGTCACCGTAGAGCGTGCAATAACCGACGGCCATCTCCGACTTGTTGCCGGTGGTCAGCACCAGCGAACCGGTCTTGTTCGAGATCGCCATCAGGATCATGCCACGGATCCTGGCCTGCAGGTTTTCCTCGGTGGTGTCGGCCGGCAAGCCGGCGAACTGTTGTTCCAGCATCGCGGCAAAAGTCTGCATGGCCGGTTCGATGGCGATTTCGTCATAACGAATGCCGAGCAGGCGAACCATTTCACGCGATTCGGCGAGGCTGAGCTCGGCCGTGTAGGGGGAGGGCATCATTACTGCCCGCACCTTGTCAGCGCCCAGGGCATCGACGGCGATGCACAGCGTCAGCGCCGAGTCGATGCCGCCGGAGAGGCCGATGATGGCGCCGGGGAAACCGTTCTTGCCGAGGTAGTCGCGCACACCGAGAACCAGCGCCTGGTAAACCTCGGCCTCGAGGCAGGGGGCGGGGGCGATCGCCGCCGCCTGCGGCTCGCCGTCGACGAAATCGACGATGCCCAGCGCCTCCTCGAACTGCGGCAACTGGCAGCAGAGCGTCCCGCGCGAGTCGAGAACGAATGACCCGCCATCGAAGACCAGTTCGTCCTGACCACCGGCCAGATTCGCATAGACGACTGGCAAACCGGTGCTGGCGATACGTTGGCGCAGCACCTCGGTACGCCGCTCGCGTTTGCCGATGTGATAGGGAGAGGCGTTGAGGACCAGTAGCACCTCGGCGCCGGCGTTCCGGGCGAGATCTGCGGCACCGGCTTCCCAGACATCGGCGCAGATGTTCACCCCGCAGCGAACGCCCTTCAGTGTCAGTACGCACGGACCTTCGCCGGAGTCGAAATAGCGCTCTTCGTCGAACACCTCGTAGCTGGGCAGGCGCTGCTTGTAATACGTGGCGACACGCGTGCCGTCGGTGATCAGCGTGGCGGCGTTGTAGCAGTGCGCAGCACGCTTTTCGGGGTGGCCGACAAGCACCGCGATACCGGCGACGCGGCTGGCCAGCAGAGCGAGTTCATGCTCGCAAGCGGCGCAGAAATCGTCGCGCAGCAGCAGGTCTTCGGGGGGATAGCCGCAGAGCGACAGCTCCGGCGTCAGCAGGAGGTCGGCCCCCTGCGCGCGAGCGCGTTCGGCAAAATCGAGGATCCGCTGCGCGTTGCCGGCGAAGTCGCCGACCGTGGCGTTGATCTGGGCAATGGCAATCTTCAAAGGCATGGGCGCGACCACTAGCGAAAGGGGCGCTCGCGCGCCCCTCGATCAGCGTGACGAAAAAACCGCTCAGAAAGCCGGCTTGTCCTTGGCATCGGCGTAGCGCTGCACGCCCTCCATGATCTCCTTTTTGGCCTCCTCGCTACCCAGCCAGCCGGCGACCTTGACGAACTTGCCGCGTTCGAGATCCTTGTAATGAGCAAAGAAGTGGGCGATCTGGTCGAGGATGACCTGGGGAAAATCGCGCGGCGTTTCCATGTCACGGTACATCGGCGTCAGGCTATCGACCGGGACGGCCAGGAGCTTGCCATCCGGCCCCGCTTCGTCTTCCATCGCCAGCAGGCCGATCGGTCGGCAACGCACGACGACCCCGGGTGGCAGCGCGAACTGGGTCACCACCAGCACATCGACCGGGTCACCATCGCCAGCGATGGTGTGCGGTATATAACCATAGTTGCAGGGGTAGTGCATGGCGGTCGACATGAAACGATCGACAAAGACGGCTCCGCTATCCTTGTCCACCTCATACTTCACCGGGTCCGCGTGCATCGGAATCTCGATGATGACGTTGAAGTCATTGGGGAGCGACTTGCCGGAGGGCACGCGATCTAGACCCATGTTCGTGATCTCTCTACTGGTTGCGGGAAAGCCGATTATAACCGCCTATCGTTGCTCGGGTCACAGCGATTGCCCGGGCGAGGCGAACAGCTTGATGGGCCCCGTGCAGCGGCCAGCAACGATTTGCGGCCGAACTGCCTTGCGGCAGCGGCGGCCGGTGGCCTCAGCTGCCGCCCGCGCGTGACTGGCCCATCTCGACCATCCGGCGCGCCTCTGCGGCGAACTTCTGCGCCTGTTCGTCGTCCGCGTCGCGGTCGATGGCCGATGGCGGCGCCGCTATCCCCTTCTGGACTGCCGGCCGGGAACGGATCTGGTCACGCCAGCGCCCGAGGCGCGGCAGGTCGTCGATATCGACCCCGGACCAGCGATGCGTACGCACCCAGGCCCAGTTGGCAATGTCGGCGATCGAGTAGTCGCCGGCGAGGTATTCGTGGTCCCTGAGATGGCCGTCGAGCACCCGAAACAGTCGCCGGCACTCGCCCTGATAGCGGTCGATTGCGGGCTGGATCTTCTCCGGGAAGTAGCGAAAGAAGACATTGGCCTGGCCCATCATCGGGCCAATGCCGCCCATCTGGAACATCAACCACTGCGCAACGCGCGAGCGACCCCTAGCGTCGTGCGGCAGCAATCGTCCGGTCTTTTCGGCGAGGTAGAGCAGGATGGCGCCGGACTCGAAGACGGCGAAGTCATCCTCGGCGCGATCGACGATCGCCGGTATTCGACCGTTCGGGTTGATCGCCAGGAACCATGGCTCCTTTTGCTCGCCGCTTGCCAGGTCCAGCGCATGCAGCGTGTAGGGGAGGGCGAGTTCCTCGAGGGCAATCGAGATCTTGTGTCCGTTCGGAGTGGCGGCGGTGTACAGGTCGATCATTGGCAAGGTGTCTTGACGAGGGATGGACGTGTCGGCGTGCGGCTGCCGGCTGGCGGAGTACGATCATGCACTGGCTCTCTGACAACGGCCGTCGCCGGGCGTTCGCCTGCCAAACGCAGAAGCTGGTGCGCGGACTGACCCGGGCGCCGCCGAGCCTGCACGGCGAGCGCCTTCCGCCTGCCGTGCTTTCGGTCTATCATCGTCGCAGGATGTCGCCGGAGGCTCGCTCTCGAATGAATTCCATGACTGCGCCACCCAGCCCCGCCAAGCACTCCCGCGCGCCGGCGGCGGTGCCCGGCGCAGGGCACGGCGGAGAGCACGGCGGACGGCGCGAGACCGCCGCCGTGCCGACGAGAACCCTTGCTAATCCCTATCCTGGGCTGGCGGCCTTCAGGCCGGAGGAGCACAGCTTTTTCTTCGGGCGTGACGAAGACATCGACCGGGTAGTCGCGCGCCTCGCCGAGACGCCGTTGCTCAGCATTGTCGGTCGCTCGGGCACCGGCAAATCCTCGCTGGTCGCGGCCGGTGTGGTCCCGCGGCTTGGCGGGATCCTCGGGGAGTTCTGCTATCGGCGCTGCGAACCGCAGGCGGACCCCTGTCGACAACTCGCCGAGATGCTCGGTCGCGAGCAGCCGGCAGACCCCGAACTGCGCGGTCGTCAGTGCCTCGCGGCGCTGCGGCAGGTGCTCGACGCGACGCCCGATGCAGAGCAGGCCGATCCGTTGCAGGATCGCCTGGCCGTCGCCATCGAACACTTCCTGGGAGAACCCGGTCGCCCGTTGGTCCTGCTGGTCGACCAGTTCGAGGAGTTGTTCACCCGTACTTCGCCGGCGGGCGCGCTTCGCTTTCGTAGTCTCATCGGCGCCTTGCTCGAGAGCAAGCGCCTGTATGTGATTCTGACGCTGCGCAGCGAATTCACTGGCCGGCTGATGGAGTGGCTTGGTGAAGACCTTTTCCGGGCGTCGCTGGTTGCTCTTGAACCGATCAGGGGGGAAGCGCGGCTGCACGCGATCATCACCGGACCGGCCGAAGCCAGCGGCGTGCCGGTACAGGCCGAACTGGTCGCGACACTGGTGTCGGCGGCCAGCGCTACGCGCGGTGCCCTGCCGCTGATCGCCCTGACTCTCGAGAGGCTCTTCGAGCAGCGCGATCCCGAGGCGGGGCTGACGCTGGGAGCCTACGAGCGCATGGGCGGGCTGGAGACCGTCGTCGAGAGCGCTGCCGCGGCGATCGAACGCTTGATCGCCGGTGAGCCGGAACTCGAACCCGCCTGCGCGCGCCTGTTTGCCGAGCTGGCGACGGTGATCGACGGACTGCCGACGCGCCGCACGGTCGAGATCGGGCCGCTACGCGAGGATCCGCTGGTCGGCCGACTGGTCGATGCGTTGCGCAGCCAGGGCTTTCTGGCCGACCCTGACGACCGGCACGTGGAACTGGCACACGAGATGCTGCTGATCCATTGGCCGCGTCTGCGGCAATGGTGCGACCGCTATCGCGACAGTCTGACGCTGCGCCGGCAGGCGAAACAGGCGGCGAGGGACTGGCAGCAGGCCTGCGCGCACGAAGAGACGCCGGTTACCGGCGCTCAAGGCCGGAGTGCCGAGGTGCTCGCCTGGAGCTGGGAGCGCCAGAAGCCGGCGCTGCTTGCCTTGCTCGAGCTCAGCAATCGCCCGACTCTCGCCGATCCCGATTTCGACGATCCCGGAATTCTCGCCTGGCAGGCGCTCGAGCACACTCTGGAGAAAGGCCTGCGGCGTTTCCTGCAGCCCGAGCCGCTGGCCCTGCTCGAAGAGCTGGCCAGTGACGAGACAGCGCATCACCGGCGCGAAGAGATCGGCCTGCGACTCAACCAGATGGGCGATCCTCGGCGCGGTGTCGGGTTGGCCGCCAACGGCCTCCCGGAGATGGCGTGGATTGCCGTGCCGGCCGGCGAAGTCACCCTCGAAGGCAAGGGCAGACAGGTCTTCCCCGTCGGTTCGCTGCACGTCTCCCGATATCCGATCACCTGGCAGCAGTACAACGCCTTCGTCAACGCCGATGACGGCTACCGCGACCGGCGCTGGTGGAGAAAGCTGACACAGCGAAAACTGCCGGGTGAGATTCGCTGGGGTTTCCACAACTATCCCGCGATCAATGTCTGCTGGAGCGATGCGGTCGCCTTCTGTCGCTGGTTGAACGAGAAGTTGCAGCTGAGCTCACCGGCGATCATCCGTCTGCCCACCGAGTGGGAATGGCAATGGCTTGGCCAGTCGGGCGCGGCCAGGCGAAAGTACCCGTGGGGTGACGACTGGAACCCGATGCGTGCCAACAGTCATGAGAGCGGCATCGGCAGGACGATGGCCGTCGGCATGTATCCCTCCGGCAGTCCCGACGGCTCGCTGGTCGCCGATCTGGCTGGCAACGTTTGGGAATGGTGTGTGAACGAGTACGATGCACCGGGCACCACGCAAATCGGCGGCGCCAGGCCGCGCGCCATGCGCGGTGGTTCGTGGCTCGACTATCCGGCCGACCTGCGCACCGCCAAACGCGAGTACTTCCCGCCCGACGATCGCGATGGCGACATCGGCTTCCGCGTCGTGCTGGCGCCGCCGGTCGATTAGGCGTGCGTCCACGCCAGCGTCGGGGCCATCACGGCAAGCCGCCACGGACGGTGCGTGGTCTGACGATTGCTTCGTAGTAGTCGAAGGCGTCGCGGATGTGCCCGCGCAACTGGTTCTCTTCCCAGGGTTTGGTCAGAAACCTGTAGACGGCTCCCTGATTGACGGCATCGACAATCGACTCGAGTTCGCTGTAGCCGGCCATGACGATGCGCACCGTATCGGGGTGGAGCAGCCTGACGCGCGTCAGAAAGTCCGTGCCCTGCATCGGCAACATGCGTTGTGCAGCAACGATGACCTGGACGTCGTTGCCGGCCAGCAGGTTCAGCCCCTCGTGCGGGCAGCCCGTGGCGAGGACTCGGTAGCCCTGTGCGCGCAAGGCTCGGCGAAGGGCGGACAGGGCGTGCGGCTTGTCGTCCACCAGCAGCAGCGTGTGCGATTCGCCGTGTGCCTGGGTCGGCGGCAGGCACTTTCCCTGGCTCACCAGAGTCGCGAACTCGTCCGCCGGGACCGGTGCGCTGAACAGGTAACCCTGAATCTGGTCGCAGCGGTTCTTTCTCAGATAACTCAGTTGGGTCTCGGTCTCGACGCCTTCGGCGACCACCTTCAATGCCATGCGGTGTGCCAGGGCGATCACCGCGGTGGCAATGTTGGCGGCTTTCGGATCGCTGACGATATGGGTGATGAACGAACGGTCGATCTTCAGTTCGTCCACCGGAAAGCGACTCAGATAGCTGAGGCTCGAGTAGCCGGTTCCGAAGTCATCGAGGGCCACTGCGACGCCGACGCGCCTGAGGGCGTCGAGTCGCTCGGTGGCCTGCTCGGGTGCCGCCATCAGCATGCTTTCGGTCAACTCTAGCCCAAGCATGCGCGGGTCGACAGCATGCTTGCGCAGGGCGGTGGCGAGGACGGCCTCGAGTTCACCACCCGCGAACTGGCGCGCCGAGACATTGACCGCGACCATCACCGACGGCTGGCCGGCTTCCGCCCAGGCACGAATCTGTCGGCAGGTTTCGTTGATGACCCACGCCCCGATCGGCACGATCAAGCCGGTTTCTTCCGCCAACGGGATGAATCGGTAGGGAGGTACCAGGCCGAACCCGGGTCGTTGCCAGCGCAGTAGTGCCTCGCCGCCGACGATCACGCCGCTGGCGAGGTCGAGCTTCGGCTGGTAATGCAGGACCAGTTCGCCCTGGATCAGCGCCCGGCGCAGGGCAGTCTCCATTTCAAGTCGCTGCAGCGCTCCATGCCCCAGTTCGCCGGTATAGAAAGCGTATTGGTTGCCACCCCGCTGCTTGGCGCGATGCATTGCCACGTCGGCACTGCGCAGCAGATCGTTGGCGCCCTTCCCATCCTGCGGAAAGACGCTGATGCCGATGCTGGCGCGTGCATAGGTCTCGTGTCCGTCGGCGAGGACAAAAGGCGGAGCCAGTGCAGCCAGCAGGTCGCCGGCGATACTCCCAGCGTTCTCGGCATCCTGGCTCGCCTCGAGGATGGCAACGAACTCGTCGGCGCCGAGGCGGCCAACCACGTCCTCGTGACGCAGCCGCGCCTTGAGGCGGGCAGTGACGCCAAGCAGCAGTTCATCCCCGAGAGCGTGGCCCAGGCTGTCGTTGACGTTCTTGAACTGATCGAGATTGATGACCAGCACGGCCGACTTGCCTCCCTGCCGCTGCGCGCGCTCGAGGGCATGTTGCAGCAGCGAGCGCAACAGCAGGCGATTCGGCAGGTCGGTGAGCGGGTCGTAGTGCGCGAGGTGTTCGAGCTCTTCTTCGCGGTGTTTGAGCTTGCTGAGATCGGTGAACACAGCCAGGTAATGCGTCGGTTGTCCGTGCTCATCCTTGACGACGCTCAGCGTTGCCCATTGCGGGTAGATTTCGCCGTCGGCGCGGCGGTTCCAGAGCTCGCCCTGCCAGTGGCCTGCCTGCGTCAGGCTCGCCCACATCGCCTGGTAGAAGGCTCGGTCGTGGCGCCCCGACTGGAGGAGGCGGGGATTCCTGCCGATCGCCTCGGCGGCGGTGTACCCGGTCATCTCGGAAAACGCCGGGTTGACCGAAATGATCCGGCCGGTCAGGTCGGCAATGAGGACGCCGTCGCGCGTGCTCTCCAGGGCCGTGGCGTGCAGGCGCTGGCGCTCGGCGAGGGCGTGTCCGGCAGTCACGTCATCCCAATTGCCGACGACTGCCAGCGGCTGGTGGTTGGCATCGAAGAGCAGGCGCTTGTGGTCGCGCAGCCAGCGAACGACACCCTGCCCATCGCGGAAACGGTATTCCTGCAGCAGGCTGCCGTCGGCCAGCAGGCGGGGCCAGGTCTCCAGTACGTGCGCACGGTCTGCGTCATGCACGTGGCTGACCCACCAGTCGGGCGCCAGGCACTCGGCAGGTGAAAAATGCAGCACGCGCGTGATGTTGTCGCTAACCCAGAGGGGGACGAGACTCTGCCCGTCGACGCCACATGCGTAGAGAACCGTCGGGCCGGCCGACAGGACGAGTTGCCGATGGGTGGTCGCGGGGCGCACGCTCGAGCTTTCCTGGCGGAACCGCGCCTGCCTCGCGGCATCCTCGATAACGCCCGCAAGCGAAGCAGGATCGTCCCGCCTGGTGATGGCGCAGTCGTTGAGGCCAAGCTGCGCGGCGGTGGCGACAACACCGTCGTCGTCGCAGATCAACACGATCGGCACTGTGAGGCCGAGTCGGCCGCGCAGTGTCCTGGCGATCGCCGGCGCGTTCAGCCCCGGCGACTGGCAATCGACCAGCAGCAGGTCGGGCACTGGCCCGCTATCGGCAACTACCGACAGGCGCGCGAGTGCCTGTGCCTCACTCTCAACGACATCGAAGCGAAGGCGTGGCAGATGCGGCGCGCAATCGGCCAGGGCACGTTCGACTTGCGGGCCGGGGCGCCCGGCGTAGAGGACGTATAGCAGGGGGTTGTCTTCGCGAAAGAATGAGTGCGGAGGAACGGAGGGCATGATTAGCGGTTTCGTTCGCTGCTTCGGCGGGGTGGCGGCGCGAGCAGTTCCCTGGACCTGTCGGCCTGCGCAGCCATGGGTGCTCAGGCGCGCGTGACGCTGAGCGTCACGTGGCCGCGGTTGTTGCCGTAGAACTTCCAGGCGTCGTTGGCGTAGCAGTAAAGGTAGCCGGATCGCTGTGGTGTGCAGGAGCAGGCCTCGCCGATCAGGAAGGTCTCGCCTTCGATCGCCGTACCGCTGCCATCCATGTTGGGTTGGTTGGCGATCATGCCGACCAGGGCGAACCAGGGAAACTCGTCACGGCGGCGTGATCCCCACCAGTCGGCGCCCTGTTTGCCGGTCAGGCGCTTATAGACGGCTTCCGCCTCGCCGATCGCATTGCCGAACAGGCGGGCGACGTCGCCGATGTTGAACCCACCGTCGGTTGCACCGGCAGGTCCACAGGCCATACTGCTGTCGAGCCACTCGCCGCTCGCGGTCAGTACATAGCTCACCCCTGCCTCAAGGTAGAGCCCGCAGACGTTCCAGTGCTGGCGGGCGTACACAGTGAGACGGGCCGTCTCGCCGATGCCAATGACACGCGTCGGCCAGTAGGGCGCCTGCGCCAGTGGCGGCAGCTGATGCCGTTCCCAGGCCTGCGCGGCCAGCGCTTTGCCGACATTGCCCGCGGCGAACAGGGGCGTGGCGCGCGGCAGGGTTCGCAGATGCGACCATACTCCGGTCGTCGAGTCGTGCAGCACGCCGCGCGCGTCCGGGGCCAACTGGCTGGTGAGTGCCGAAGCCGTGCGCAGGCCGAGTGTCGTCGCTTCGTCGATCATCCACTGCAGTGCTCCGTCCGAGAGTCCGCATTCGACATAGCCGCCGCCGACATCGCTGTGCGTGCCGGCGAACCAGAGTTGCTTCAGGCTGCCATCGGCCGGACGCGGGCCATCTGTCCACAGCGTCGGCGCGAAGCTCGCCCGTTTCTCGTCGATGGCCAGGGCCTGTCGGCCATGGCGGACGGCAGCGCTGAGTTCGGTGTCGTGAAAGCGGTAGCGCTGCGGATCGTCCAGCAGTTGATCGAGGACAAGCAGGTCATCGGGAACACCGAGGGCGCCAACCGTATCCCAGACGCCGATCAGGTGGATGCCGACCCGATCGTCGGGCAGGTCGCCGCGCAGGAAGGTGTAGCCGCTAGCCCACTGTTCGGCGGCCTGGCGTTGCCGGTAACCACGGTCGTAGGCGTTGTCGATCGCCTGCCAGGCCTGGCGCTCGCTCATTCCCTCGAGATCCAGCAGGCCGCAGCGGCTGACGAAGCCGCCGAGGCTGCGCACCGTGTAAGCCCCGCGACTGAAGCCGAAAAGGTAGATGCGGTCTGCGTGCCGGTAGTTGCCGCACAGCCAGCGGTAGGCACTGAGGATGTTGCGGCTCAGGCCGAGGCCGATGCCACCCCCGAGAACACGCTCGACAAGGCCGCCTTCGGCGCCCACGCCCGGATGGTAATAGGTCAGTTGGCGATCGTCGGCGACGCACAGGTTGTAGAGTTTGACGACATTGGTTGGGCAGGGCAGGGCGCCCATCTGCTGCTCGGGCGAACACCAGGTTCCGTCACTGCAGACGACGAGATTGCGCGGCATGGCGGTTCTCCATCGGGTTGAAGGTGTCGGGGAGCGGCGGACGTAGCGCCGGTAGCCGCGCTCTCCCCAATTGCAGGCCGAGGCTAGTGCAGGGACTTGAACTCGCCATTCCGGATCACCCAGAGATAGGTATCGCGCTGCGTGTCGCCGTTCGCGTCGAAAACGATCGGGGTTTGCGCGCCGGCAAACTTTCCGTGCGCCAGAATCGACTCCTTGAGCGTCTGGCCGGCAGACTTGCTGGCAAGCGCATCGAGGGCCACGTTGGTGGCGTCGAAGGCGGTCAAGCCAGGAAAGCCCGGTTCCTGGGCGAAGCGCTCGCGGTAGGCGCGGTGAAATTGCAGGTACGCCGGCTCGCTGCTCTCGCGGTCGACGTACTGAGCAACGACGACGCCTTCCACGGCCCGGCCCCCGAGTTCGACCAATCGCTCGGTGGCTGCCCATTCCGAGGTGGCGATGCGAACCGTCGCGTCACGCATGCGCAGTTGCTGGATCAGTAGAGCCGTGTCCATCGAGTTGGCGATGACCACGACGCCGTCGGGTCGGTGAGTGAGTACGCCGCTCGCCAGGGTCGAAAAGGTCGTGCTCGAATCGAAGCCGATCGCCGCGACGATCAGGCCGCCCCTCGCCTCGAAGGCGCTGCGGAAATCGCCCGCCCAGCTCTCGCTGTAGGCTCTGTTGCGTAGATCGTAGACCAGCACCACCCGGCGCAGTCCGTGTTGCCGAAAATGGTACTCGGCTGATTTTGGCGCATGTGCCGCGGTGGGTGAGACCACGCGGAAGAACTGGTCGTCGAGTCCGGTCAGTACATTCGTCGTCACCGTTGGCGAGATGAGTGGAACCCCGGCCGCATTGACTTGCGGCAGCACGGCCAAGGCCATGGCACTGGTCATCGGACCGATGATCAGCTCGACCTTGCGGGCGAGCAGTCGGGCGACGGCCTGCCTGGCCACCTCGGCGTCCTGCTGGTCGTCATCGACGATCAACTCGACCTGCCGACCGTTGATCCCGCCCCGCTGGTTGCGCATCTCGACCGCGAGGATGGCGCCGTTGCGCCCGCCGATGCCGAGGTCGGCGACGCGGCCCGAGAGGCCTCCCAGGAAGCCGATCTGCAATGGCTCCGCTGGCGTACAGCCGGGAAGGCCCAGCGAAACGAGCGCCAGCAGAGCGATGATGCCTGGCCAGATAACGGCAAGCCTCGTCACGCGCCAGTTCTTCGTCGTCAATTCCCGCATGTACGTCTCCGTCAGCGCCGCCCCCACGCCTGCCGGTGACGGCAGGCCCTTGCCGCCATTGTACTGGAGTCCTGGACGTGAGGCGGACAGGCTCGTTCCCGGTGCCGACGCGAAACAGGCGCCAATGCCGGCCAGGACGAACACCGCCGAGGACGGACGGAGCACCTGCTGCGTTAGCGGTATCGTCGCTGCCGCGCATCGGTGAGGTTCGCCGCTTGCCCTGGCCGGCGGGGCGTGGGCGGTTTTTCCGGCTTTCCGCAGGAAAAGGCAAATAAACGCCGAAAAGAACCGTTGAAGGGCCGGCAAGCGATTGAACTGTCTGACATATCAGCGCTATCATCGCTATTGCCGCGGATTGCGAAAGCGGTGTCAGATCAGCAAGAACGCGATAAATCCACTTGGAGAGAGATAGATGGACAAGAGAACGCCGCCGCCCGCATCTTCCGCCGACAGCACAGCGTCGGCGGGGACTGCGCCAGTCGACATTGCCGAGTCGCCGGCTGCCAAGCCGGCAGGGCGTGCCCCCCGGGCGCGCCCAGCGTCGGCAGCTCAGCGGGCCGCGCAGCCCCGCAAGGCCTCGGCCGGTGACGTTGCTCCGGCACGTACGCCCAGCGCAATGGAGGCCTATGATGTCGCCGAAGCCACCAGTTCGGCGATCGAACACAAGAAGGTTGCCCTGCGTGACATCATCGCCCATGTCAGTGTCGGTGATACGGCTTCGCTGGCCAAGACGCTCGAGGCGATCATGACGGGCGCGTCGCCCGATGACGCGCAGGCGTTGCGCAAGGCCTTGCTGGCCAAGGATGAAGCGCCGGCCGCGAAGCCACCGACCAGCCCCGACGACGAACTGGCGACGAGCTGGCGCGACACGAATTCCTACCCCTACCGCAACCTGATGTCGCGCCGGGCCTACGAGAAGCAGAAGTACCGCCTGCAGGTCGAGCTTCTCAAACTGCAGAACTGGATCAAGGAAACCGGGCAACGCGTGGTGATCATCTTCGAAGGTCGCGATGCGGCCGGCAAGGGTGGTGCCATCAAGCGCTTTACCGAACACCTCAACCCGCGTGGCGGCCGCGTCGTCGCACTGGAAAAACCGAGCGAACTGGAGCGTGGCCAGTGGTACTTCCAGCGCTACGTCAAGCACCTGCCGACTGCCGGCGAAATCGTTTTCTGCGACCGCTCATGGTACAACCGCGCTGGCGTTGAGCGCGTCATGGGCTTCTGCAGCGAAACCGAGTACACCGAGTTCATGCGCCAGACCCCCGAAGTCGAGCGTACCCTGGTGCGCAGTGGCATCCACCTGATCAAGTTCTGGTTCTCGGTCAGCCGCAAGGAACAGCGCCGTCGCTTCAAGGAGCGCGAGGTGCATCCGCTCAAGCAGTGGAAGCTTTCGCCGATCGACCTGGCGTCGCTCGACAAGTGGGACGATTACACCAAGGCCAAGGAGGCGATGTTCTTCCACACCGACACCGCCGAGACGCCGTGGACCGTCATCAAGTCCGACTGCAAGAAGCGGGCGCGCCTGAACGCGATGCGCTACGTTCTCCACAAGCTCAACTACACCGGCAAGGATATCGACGCGATTGGCCCGATCGATCCCCTGCTCGTCGGTCGTCCGCACGTCGTCTACGAACCCAGCGGCAGCGCCCTGCCGGCCGGCGAGCATACGCCGATCCTGTAGGCCGAACGCCTTCCCGTTCTGACTGGTACAAGGGGCGCCACTGGCGCCCCTTGTTTGCTGCCGGCCGGCGAGGGCTATTCGGCGTCGGCTTGCTGCGCCGGGTGCGCGGCAACGAATTCCGGCAGCTCGGCGCAGCGCTCATTGATGCGCCGGATCGTCGGGTACGGAGTCAGATCGACGTCGAAACGTTCGGCGTTGAAGACCTGCGGCACCAGGCAGCAGTCGGCGAGAGTCGGTCGATCCCCATGCGCGAAGCTACCCGTCTGCGCGTCGCGTGCCAGGTGTGTCTCGATGATCCTGAACCCTTCCTCGATCCAGTGCCGGTACCAGGCCGTCTTTTCGGCCTCGGAAACCTCCAGGTCGCTGGAGAGATACTTGAGGACGCGCAGATTGTTGAGCGGATGGATGTCGCAGGCAACCATCAGCGCCAGCGCCCGCACTCTTGCCCGGCCAGCCGCGTCGGCAGGCAGCAGCGGCTTCCCCGGATAGGCCTCCTCGAGGTATTCGAGAATGGCCAGCGACTGGCTGATCGTCGTCCCGCCATCCTGCAGGCACGGCAACATGGCGCCAGGGTTGAGCGCGCGGTAGCTTGCCTGCAGGTGTTCGCCGCCGTTGCGGACGAGATGCACTGGCGCGGCTTCGTAGGGCAGGCCCTTGAGCTGCAGCCCGATGCGCACCCGGTAGGCGGCCGAGCTGCGAAAGTAGGTGAAGAGCTTGAGCATCGTCGTCTCCTGGAAATCGCGTCGCCCCGACGCGCCGCGGCCGCGCTGCCTATCCTGCCGCGCCTGCTGCCGGCACAAGCGTCACCGTCTGCTCGATGGCGCCGAAGATGCTGTGCCCGTCGCGATCGAGCATCTCGATGCGAATGCTGTCGCCAGACTTCAGGAAGCCGGTACGTGGCGCACCACCTTCTATCGTTTCGTACATCCGCAACTCGGCCAGGCAGCAATAGCCGACGCCGCCGTCGGCGATGCTCGATCCGTGCAGACTTCCCTGCCGGTTCGAGACCGTTCCGGAGCCGATGATCGAGCCGGCGGCGAGTTCGCGCGTCCGGGCGGCGTGCGAGATCAGCCGGCTGAAGTCGAAGGTCATGTCGACGCCGGCGTCGGGTTTGCCGAAAGGCTGCCGGTTGATGTGGACGAGCAGCGGCAGATGGACCTTGCAGTCGCGCCAGGCTTCGCCCAGCTCGTCGGGAGTGACGGCGATCGGCGAAAACGCGCTGGCCGGTTTCGACTGAAAGAAGCCGAAGCCCTTGGCCAGCTCGTCGGGGATGAGGTGACGCAGCGAAACGTCGTTGACCAGCATCAGCAGGCGGATGGCGCCCGCACATTGCTGCGGACCGGCGCCCATCGGCACATCGCCGGTGATCACCGCCACTTCGGCCTCGAGATCGATTCCCCAGTCCTCGTTCAGCGTCCGTATCGGGTCGTGCGGACCGACGAACGAGTCCGATCCACCCTGGTAGATCAGGGGATCGTTGCGGAACGACGGCGGCAGTTCGGCGCCGCGCGCGCGGCGGACGAGTTCGACGTGGTTGATGTACGCCGATCCGTCCGCCCACTGGTAGGCGCGTGGCAGGGGCGAATGGCACAGCGCCTCGTCGAAGGGGAGGGCGTGACGGGCAGCGCCGTCGTTCAGTGCGGTATAGACCTCGGCCAGCTGCGGTGCACAGGTCGCCCAGTCGTCGAGGGCGGCCTGCAGGGTGCCGGCAATGCCGCCGACCGTCTGGTAGCGGCTCAGGTCACGGCTGACGACGATCAGCGTGCCGTCGCGGCCGCCGGTCTTAAGAGTGGCGAGTTTCATCGGCAGGTACCTCCTGGTGAGCTTTCGACCTCCGGCCGCCGGCAGTTCAGGATGCTCGCGCTCCGGGGTCGGCGGCATTTGCCGTGCGGGGCACGCTCAGCCACCATGGCTGCCGTCGTGCATCCAGGCCGCGTGTTGCGGCGCCCGGCGCGTCCTCGACCATTCCTCGAGCATTTCCCACTTTACCGCATCGAGTCGTTGCATCATCTCCGGCGTCGCGGTATCGCAGGCCAGCTCGAGTCGATGGCCGCTGGGGTCGAAGAAATAGATCGAACGGAAGATGGTGTGGTCGGTGACGCCAAGCACCTCAATGCCGTCGGCCTCCAGGCGCCGCTTGATCGCCAGCAGCTCGTCGAGCGACCCGACTTCGAAGGCGATGTGCTGGGTCCAGGTCGGCGTGTTGCGGTCACGGTCCATCGCCGGTCGGGTCGGCAGCTCGAAGAAAGCGAGGATGTTGCCGCCGCCGGCATCGAGGAAGACGTGCATGTAGGGGTCAGCCTCGCCGGTCGACGGCACCTTGTTCTCGGCGATGGCGAGGACGAAATCCATGCCCAGGTACCTGCCATACCACTCGACGGTCTGTTTGGCGTCGATGCAGCGGTAGGCTACATGGTGAATTTTCCGGATACTCATTCCCCTCCCCCTGGGTGTTGGTCTTCGACCGATCGCGCGTGGCCGGCAACGACTGCAAGCGAGCGGGCGACATCTGCGGCACGCCACATTTAACCGAAGTCGAGCCCGTATGGCAATGATTGCCCCTACAATCCTGGTGTGGGCAGACGTAGCGGCAAGCGATCGGCCGTGCGACGTCCGCCGGCCCATCGGGAATGCCAGCCGGCTGCCAACTGCCTGCATCAACTTCGGGATACTGTGAACCTTGGCCACACTGCGTCTGCGTCAACTTGTCACGCGCCATGTCGGTCCGATAGATCTGTCTGTCGCTGCCGCCGAGTGCGTCTGCATTCAAGGCGCGTCCGGTAGCGGCAAGACGCTCCTGTTACGCGCGATCGCCGATCTCGACCCCTGTCAGGGTGAAGCGTCGCTCGACGGCGTGCGCTGCGCCAGCGTGTCGGCTCCCGACTGGCGCCGCTCGGTGGCCCTGGTGGTGGCCGAGAGCCAGTGGTGGTCGGAACGTGTGCGCGAGCACTTCGACCACGGGGTCGATCCGGTCTGGCTCGAGCAGCTCGGCCTGCCAGCCGCGGCGATGGATTGGGATCTTGCCCGCTGCTCGACGGGCGAAAGGCAGCGGCTCGCCCTGTTGCGGACGCTGATGCTGCGTCCTGCCGCGCTGCTGCTCGACGAACCAACCGGCAATCTCGATCCGGACAGCACGCGGCGCGTCGAGGTCCTGCTCGACGACTATCGACGGCAGCAGCAGGCGGCGCTGCTGTGGGTCAGTCACGACGCCGGCCAGATCGAACGTGTGGCGCAGCGCCGCTTCGTCCTGCGCAACGGCAGGCTGGAGGAGGGCGGGCCGGCATGAACGTGATCGCCCTGTCGCCCGTCGACCTCACCGTCAGCGCGCTTCTCATCCTTGTCCTGGCCGGTCTGTCGCGGCGCCTGCGGCTCGGCGTCGAACGGCAGCTGCTGTTCTCCGCTGCCCGCAGCACCATTCAACTGCTGCTGATCGGCCTCGTCCTCAAGGTCCTGTTCGACAACGCGCACTTCGTCTGGGTGGCTTTGATGGCAGGGGTGATGATCACCGTCGCCGGACGCGAGGTGATGGTCCGCCAGAAGCGCCGATTCCTCGGCTGGCGGGGATTCGGCTTGGGAACACTGTCGATGTTCGTCTCTTCATTCACGGTCACCGTGATGGCGCTGGTCCTCGTCATCGGCACCACCCCGTGGTACGCGCCGCAATATGCCATCCCGCTGCTCGGGATGATCCTCGGCAATACGATGAACGGCATCTCGCTGGGGCTCGACCGGCTGACCCAGGACGCCGCACAGAAACGTCAGATTCTCGAGACGCGTCTGGCGCTCGGCCAGAGCTGGCAACGGGCAATTTCCGATAGTCGTCGCGAGGCCATCCGCGTCGGCCTCATTCCGATCATCAACGCCATGTCGGCGGCCGGCATCGTCAGCCTGCCGGGGATGATGACCGGCCAGATACTCGCCGGCACGCCGCCGGTCGAGGCCGTCAAGTATCAGATCCTGGTGATGTTCCTGATCGCCGGCGGCACCGGGTTCGGCACCATGGTGGCGGTCAGCCTGGCAGCCCGGCGCCTGTTCGACGACCGCCAGCGCCTGCGGCTCGACCGCCTGAGCCTGCCCGGGAGTTGATCCGCAGCGCCGGCCCGTGCACCGTGCAGCGGTTCAGCGGCTGACCGGGGGCACGATATCGCACGCGTGCTTCTCGGCCTGTTTGGCGGACTTCTTTTCCTGGGGACTCAACAGCGGCTGCTTCTTCTGTTCCTTGTTGCCCTGCCTTGTCTTGCCCCTGATCGTACTCCTCGTGAGCACCCGCGAACGCAGGTGTCTTTCGAGTATAGGCCGATCGTCGAGCAGAAACCGCCGGTCGGACAATGAGTTCCGGCCGCGGGGAGACCGTCCGTCGGCGGGCGGAACCTCCCTGCCGGTACGACGGTCTGTCAGTGAGGCCCAAGCGCCCGCAACCTTGGCCGAGGCGATTGTCCCTGTCGTTCGGGCTTCCGGGTGTCATCCACTTCCTTTACCTGCACGGGAGATTGTCATGAGCCAATACCAGATCGCCGTTGTCGTCGGCAGCCTGCGGCGCGATTCGTACAACCGCCGACTGGCGACCGCCGTCAGCCGGTTGGCGCCGTCCGACTTCTTGTTTGAGGAGGTGGAAATCGGCGATTTGCCACTCTACAACCAGGACGACGATGCCGCTCCCGCCGATTCGGTCCGCCGCTTGAAGGCAGAAATCGCGGCCGCCCAGGGCCTGCTGTTCGTCACTCCCGAGTACAACCGCTCGCTCCCGGGGGTACTCAAGAACGCGATCGACCACGCCTCGCGCCCGTATGGCCAGAGTGCCTGGGCCGGCAAGCCAGCCGGCGTCCTCGGTGCGTCGGTCGGCGCGATTGGCACGGCGATGGCGCAGCAGCATCTGCGCAACATCCTCGCCTACCTCGACGTGCCGACGCTTGGCCAGCCGGAAGCCTTCATCCACGCCAAGGAGGGTCTGTTCGACGAGGCCGGCAACATCGGCGAGGGCAGCCGGAAGTTCCTGCAGAGCTGGGTGGACCGTTACGTTGCCTGGGTGAAGAAGCACAACGACTGATAGCGGCTTGCTGCACCGCGAAAGTTGGCCGCCGAACCGGAGCGGTGGCTGCCATCGGCAAAGCGAATTGACCGCCAGCGATCTGCCCACGTATCCTCCTTGCGGGGGGCGATCGATTTCCTCTCCTTGGGCGTCCTTCCTCTCAAGAGGTGCGAAGCGAACCTATTCTTCGACGACCAGCGCCGCCACGGCAGAATGCCGCGCGCCGCTGACACCAGTGGCCGGTCAACGAGCGGCGTGCCGATCAAGGCGCGGCCGTGAAGGTGCTGCGCTACGCCGCCATCGGCTTTGCGGCGATCCTCGGCCTCGCCGTGCTGGCGATCGGCGTCGTCGCGCTCGTCTTCGATGCGAACCGCTACAAGGCGGACCTTGTACGCATCGTGCAGGAGAGGACCGGCCGTGTGCTGGCGATCGACGGCAACCTGCGTCTGACCTTCTTCCCGCAGATCGGCGTCGTCATCGAAAGGCTCGCGTTGTCCGGGCCGGCAGGTGCCGGCAAGTTCGCGAGCGTCGGCGAGGCGCGGCTCGGGCTGGCCCTGCTGCCGCTGCTGACGGGGACAGTCGTCGCCAACCATGTCGAGCTTGCCGACCTTGACGTCGAGCTGGTGAAGCGGGCGGACGGCACGACGAATTTCGAGGATCTGGCGCCGAGTCATGGACACCCGGCGCCTGCCGCGTTGCCCGGCCAGCCCGCCAAGCCGGTTGCCCCGCTGGCCCTGGAGATCGACGCGATTCGTCTGCGCCATGCGACCATCGTCTGGCGCGACGAAGCCAGCGGCCGCTCGCTGCGTTTGACCGGCTTCGATGCAAGGAGCGGTCGCATCGCCCAAGGGGCGCGCGGACAGGTCGAGATCGCAACACGCGTTGAGGCGTCGGAGCCCACGCTCAAGGTCGACCTCAAGGGCTCGGCGGGGTACCGTCTGGATTTCGCGCGAGGGGCGTTCGCGTTCGATGATGTCGATTTGCGGCTGGCCGGTGATGCGCCCGCTGACGTCGGTCTGGTGGCCATGCTCAGGGGCGATGTCGAAGTCGACCCGGCCCGCGATCTGGTCGACATCGCGAAGCTCTCCGTCGCGTTGACGACCCGGGATGGCCTCGACCTGAAAGCGAGCGTGCCGAAACTGCGCCTGACGTCGACCGGCGCGGTCGGCGAGGCGGCGAGCGCCGAGCTGAAACTGGTTCGGCCGGTGCGCACGCTGACGGCCAGGCTCGAATTGTCGGCGCTGGCGGCCGAGGGGAAGCAAGTCCGCTTCGCCAGACTCGGCGCGGAGGCCGAAGTGAAGCAGGGTGAGACGACCGTCGTCGTCAAGCTGGCATCGCCGCTGGCCATCGATTACGCGGCGCATACCGCCGATCTGTCGTCGCTCACGGGCGAACTCCTGGCCAGCGGGCCGCAAATCCCAAAGAAATCGGCGAAGGTTTCGCTCAGCGGCGGCGCACGCGTCGCCTGGGGAAAGCCGTCAAGCGTGAGCGCGGAACTCGCGGCGCAGCTTGATGACTCGAACCTCAGGCTGAAGATTGCCGTGGCCGATTTCGAGCACCCGGCCATCGACTTCGCGGTGACCGCCGACCAGCTCGACGTGGGTCGCTACCTGGCGCTGGTGGGCGCGTCCAGCGAGGGCACTGCGCACGTTCTGCAGGCCGCCGGCGCCGCCGCCCCGGCGGCCGCCGGCGGGCAAGCGGCCGCGCCGGAGAAGGCGATCGACCTGACGGCGCTCAGGAGTCTGAACGCGACCGGCAGCGTGCGAATTGGCGCACTCGCGGTGCGGCACATCAAGGCCGAGAACGTGCTCCTCGGTTTGCGGGCCGCTGCCGGCCGGATCGACATTGCGCCGCTCAACGCCAACCTCTATCAAGGCACGCTGGCCGGCAGCGCGAGCGTCAACGCGCACAGCAACCAGTTCTCGATGCGCGAAAAGCTGACAGGTGTTGCACTTGGCCCGCTGCTTCGCGACGCCGTGGGCGTCGACCGGCTTGCCGGACGCGGCAGCGTCGCGCTCGACCTCACGACTACCGGCACGACGCTCACCGCCTTGAAGCGGGCTCTCACCGGCAGCGTGCGCATCGACGTTCGCGATGGCGCGGTGAAGGGCGTCGATCTTGGCGCCATCATGCGCGCCGCAGGCTCGCTGCTGGGCTCGAAGGCAAGCGTCGAGGGGCGGGCCAAGGCCACCGACCAGACCGAGTTCTCCGAACTCTCGGCGAGCTTCGCGATTCGCCAGGGTGTCGCGCGCAGCGACGACCTCTCGGGCCAGTCGCCGCTGCTCAAGGTGACGGGCGCCGGAAGCATCGACATCGCCACGGAGCGCATCGACTATCTCGTCAAGGCTGCCCCGGTCGGGGCGATTCCCATTGGTCACGGCCGCACGCTGACCGTTCTCCGGGGAGTGGCGGTGCCGGTGCGAATAAGCGGTTCGCTTGCCGCGCCGGAGTACTCGGTCGACCTGGCTCAGTTGGCGGTCGAGTCAGCGAAGACCGGCGTCAAGCTCACCATCGGCGCGGCGGTGGGCGCTCCTGAAGGCGCTGTGCCGCTGGTCAAGGACCTGTGGCACGGCCTGCGCGGAAAAAAGTAGGCGCTGTGCCGGCCGCGCTGGCGAGTTGCCTGTTGCCTTGAGCCTTGCTGGTCGTCCGCGGCACCGCAGCCACTGAAGCGCTGGCTGGCGGTGTGCGACAAAGACGACCATTCGCACGCCGGATCAGGTATCGTTGCTTCCTGGCCCACAAGACATTACGCGAGTTGCCCCATGACGTCCTCCGATGCCGTCTGGCTGATCACCGGTTGCTCGACCGGTTTCGGCCGCGAACTCTGCAGAGCGCTGCTGCGCCGCGGCTACCGCGTCGTCGTGACGGCACGCAACCCGGCGACTCTGGACGAATTTGCCTTGGCCGGGAACGCCCTGGTCGCCGCCCTGGACGTGACCGTACCGCGGCAGATCGCCGACGTCGTCCGGCAAGCCGATGAACGGTTCGGGCAGATCGATGTGCTGGTGAATAACGCCGGCTACGGCTATCTCTCCGCGGTCGAGGAAGGCGAGGACGAGGAAGTCCGTGCGATGTTCGAGACCAACGTCTTCGGCCTGGCCAACATGACGAAGGCCGTCCTTCCCGGGATGCGCGCCCGTCGTCGCGGCCACATCGTCAACATCTCGTCGGTGGGTGGGCTGATCGGTTTCCCGGGCATCGGCTACTACAACGCCAGCAAGTTTGCGGTCGAGGGCCTTTCCGAGGCCTTGGCGAAGGAAACCGCGGGGCTCGCGATCAAGGTGACGATCGTCGAGCCGGGGCCGTTCCGCACGGATTGGGCGGGCCGCTCACTGAAGACGCCGAAGAACGCCATCGCCGACTATGCACAATCGGCGGGCGCCCGCCGGGCCGCCATCCAGGGCTATAGCGGCAGCCAGCAGGGCGACCCGGTACGCGGCGCGGAGGCGATCATCCAAGCCGTCGAAGCGCCGCAGGCGCCGCTTCATCTGCTCCTCGGCCGGCCCGCGTTCGACCTGACCGCCGCCAAGCTGAAGGAGTTCTCGGCGGAGATGGAGACGTGGCGCGAAGTCTCTCTGGGTGCCGACTTTCCGGACGCGGGTTGACCGGCGATGCTCGGCAGCATCGGCCTCCGCGCGCGGCATTAGCAAAGCATTGAACTTCTCGCCGAAGGGCCTGATTCCCAACCGCGCGCAGACGCTCGAGATACTGCGGCTGATGGGCAGGCATCGCCCCCTGCTGATGCTCCTTGGCGACGACGATGGCTATGGCACGCGTTGGCTGCTGGACGGCCAGGAGGTCCCGCCAGGAATCGCCAAGTACCTCATGCAGGCGGGTCTGGTTGCCGACGCGGGTGCCACCGGGTTCGGTGTGCGCAGGCTGGCGCTGACCGACTCCGGCAACCGCGTTCGCGAGAACGGCGAGACGTGGTGGACGAGCCTCGGCTTCATCGAACGTTTGAAAATCCGGATCCTCGGTTGATGAGGCGGGGCAATAGAAGATCCAGCGGCGCGCGCCGCCGCCGCCCGCGTTGCCCTGACGGTCCTGGCGGCGCCTGCGGGTGCCAGGGTGCTGCCGCGTCTGGTTGAGCCCGGCCCGAAGGCCCTGTCGCCCACCGGTGCGCCGAGGCGCGCAGGCAGCGATGCGAGCAGTGGCGTCGGTGACCGATCGGCGCCGCTGCCCATCCACCGCGTCAGAGGATGAAGTCGGAGATTCCCAGATCGGCGGTCTTCACACCGACCAGCAGAATCTCGTTACCCTCCCAACTGATCGATGCGTCATTTCCGATGGCTGCGATGTGCAGGTCCTTGAGTTTCGTAACACCGGCGTCGCGCAGATCGAGGCGGTCCACCCCATCCTGGAAGTCGGTGACGACGTCGCGACCCCACGCTTTGCCGAAGAGGAAGGTGTCCCCGCCGCTGCCGCCGCTGATCCGGTCGTTGCCAGCGCGACCGTCGAGAATATCCGCCCCGTAACCGCCGAGCATGACATCGGCACCGGAGCTGCCGATGATCCTGTCCTGGCCGCCACCACCGTCGATGCTCACCTTGCCGATAAAGGTGGTGGCACTGAAATCGAGCAGATTATCGGCCCAGTCGCCGAGCAGCCGCACCGGCCCGCCGGCGCCGGAGGCATCGACGGTCTCGACGCCGTTCTTCGGCGCGAACGCCGTCAGGCCGATATCGACCTTGCCACCGTAGGCGACGATGCGGTCCTTGCCGGCGCCGCCGTCGTAGCTGTCGTAGCCCTCGAAGCCGTTGCCGCTGTTGCCGGTGACGCGAAACGTGTCGTCGCCACTGCCGCCGAATAGCTGGTCGGTACCCGTGCCGCCGTGCAGCACGTCGTTGCCATTGCCGCCCGCCAGAACCTGATCACCCCAACTGCCGCCGTCGATGTTGTCGTCGCCGGCGCTGCCGATGATCGTGTCCTTGCCGCCACCCCCGTCGATGCTCACCTTGCCGACAAAGGTGGTGGCACTGAAGTCGAGCAGGTTGTCGGTCCAGTCGCCGAGCAGCCGCACCGGGCCGCCGGCGCCGGAGGCATCGATGGTCTCGACGCCGTTCTTCGGCGCGAACGCCGTCAGGCCGATATCGACCTTGCCGCCGTAGGCGACGATGCGGTCTTTGCCGGCGCCGCCGTCGTAGCTGTCGTAGCCCTCGAAGCCGTTGCCGCTGTTGCCGGTGACGCGAAACGTGTCGTCGCCGCCTCCTCCCGCCAGCTGGTCGGTACCCGTGCCGCCGTTCAGCACATCGTTGCCACTGCCGCCCGACAGAATCTGGTCACCCCAACTGCCGCCGTCGATGTTGTCGTCGCCGGCACTGCCGATGATCGTGTCCTTGCCGCCACCCCCGTCGATGCTCACCTTGCCGACAAAGGTGGTGGCACTGAAGTCGAGCAGATTGTCGGTCCAGTCGCCGAGCAGCCGCACCGGGCCGCTGGCGCCGGAGGCATCGACGGTCTCGACGCCGTTCTTCGGCGCGAACGCCGTCAGGCCGATATCGACCTTGCCACCGTTGGCGACGATGCGGTCCTTGCCGGCGCCGCCGTCGTAGCTGTCGTAGCCCTCGAAGCCGTTGCCGCTGTTGCCGGTGACACGGAAAGTGTCGTCGCCGCTGCCGCCGAATAGCTGGTCGGTACCCGTGCCGCCGTGCAGCACGTCGTTGCCGTCGCCGCCCGACAGAACCTGGTCACCCCAACTACCGCCGTCGATGTTGTCGGCACCGGCGCTGCCGATGATCGTGTCCTTGCCGCCGCCACCGTCGATGCTCACCTTGCCGACAAAGGTGGTGGCACTGAAGTCGAGCAGGTTGTCGGTCCAGTCGCCGAGCAGCCGCACCGGGCCGCCGGCGCCGGAGGCATCGACGGTCTCCACGCCGTTCTTCGGCGCGAACGCCGTCAGGCCGATATCGACCTTGCCACCGTAGGCGACAATCCGGTCCCTGCCGGCACCGCCGTCGTACTTGTCGTAGCCCTCGAAGCCGCAATCCGTGTTGCCGGTGACGCGGAAGATGTCGTTGCCGTCACCACCGGCCAGGCTGTCATTGCCAGTACCCCCGTAGATCAGGTCCTCCCCATCACCACCCGAGAGGCTGTCGCTACCCCACCCACCGTAGATCAGATCGTTACCGCCGCCACCCGCTACGGTGTCGTTGCCGCCGCCGGCGTTGATCTGCTCGCCGCGTTCGTCGCCGTTGATCGTGTTGGCCGCCTCGTCGCCAAGCACGATCGGCGCCTTGCCGTAGAAAAAATTGAGCCAGGTGGCGACGTCCGACAGCGTGGCATTGGGATTCCCGTCCTCGTTGAGAAAACGGCCGTCGCGGATCTCGAAGCCCAGATGATAGATGCCGTCACCAACGGTATCGACCAGGTTGCGGCCGAAGAAGTTGGTCGTCGCGCCGTTGCCCTGGACAAAGTGATAGCCACTCGTCTCATCGCCCTCGTCGTCACCGTGCAGATCCGTCCACTGCTTGAGCAGGGCAGCGTCATCACGGACAAGGCGGTTCATCTGGACAAGCTCTTCGACGGTGATCCAGCCGTCGGCATGGGCTCCGGTTTTTCCGATCAGATCGACGATGATCTGGTTCAGCGCGTTGGCCGCCTTGGCGCCCTGATTGATGTCGAAGGCCTCGGTATTGCGCGCCAGGCCGCGATCGCTCTTGATCATATCGACGATGCGGTCGAGCCCAGTCCCCGTGGTTGATGCATCGACGAGAAAATAGTTGAGCCAGTCGGCGACGTCCGACAATGACGCGTTGCGGTCGCCATCCTCGTTGAGGAGATGACCATCCTTGATCATGAAGCCAAGGTGGTAGATGCCGTCGGCGACGGTATTGACCAGATTCTCGCCGAAGAAGGTCGTCGTGGCGCCGTCGTTCTGGACCTTGTGAAAGCCTGTCTCAAGGCGCTTCTCGTCGTCGCCATGCAGACGGGTCCACGCGGCCTGGCGCCCGGCGTCAGCACGCAGGTAGCCATTCAAGGCGACCACGTCGGCGACGGAAATCCAGTTGTCGCCGGCGACGCCAGTCGCCGACAGGGCACCCCGCAGCATCTGGTTCAGCCCATTCGCAGAATCCGCACCGGCGGCGATCTGCGCGTCGGCGATCCGGCGATCGAGCCCGGGATCGGCCATGATCAGGTCGGTGATCCTGTCCAGCCCGGTGCCGCTCGTCGAATGGTCTGTGTAGAACTGGGTCAGCCACTCGGCCACTTTCTCGACAGAGGCGTTCGGATCACCGTCCTCGTTGAGGAAGCGGCCATCACGGATTTCGAATCCCATGTGGTAGATGCCATCAACGACAGTGTCGAGCAATTGCTCGCCCCGGTACCGGGTGGTACCGCCATCGTTCTGCACCAGATGAAAACCGGTCTCGAAGCCCGTTTCGTCGTCGCCGTGCGCCAGCGCCCATTCCGTTCTGAAATTGGTACGCAGATAAGCGTTCATCGCGGTGACTTCGGCAGCGGTGAACACCTTGTCGTCCGCCGCGTGGGTGGCCTGGGCGGCCTGCACGATCATCTCGTTCAAGCGGTTGGCCGCTTGCGCGCCGGCCCTGATGTCCTTCCCGTCCGTTGCACCGGCCAGGCCGAGGTCGCGGTAAATGTACTCGACGATCTGGTCGAGACCGGTGCCAGTCGCGCCATAGGTGGCCGCGGTAACCAGGCTGTAAGACTTGACACCGGAAGCAGTGGGCATTGTGGACTCCTCGGACGGGTAGGTGGTAAGGCGGGGCGTGAACTCGTGACGACGCAGGGGTGCCGGCAGCATCCCTCACCAACGTTGCGGATGCCATTATAGTCGACGTGGTCGCGACAGCTGGTGTTGCGGGTAGCGTTGTCACCTCCAGGCAGCGTCCTTTCGCGCTCCCATGCGAACCGGGTTTGCATGACCTGGCGACTGTGTGCGCAACGCATGCGCTTTGGCGAGACCACCAGCGAATGACCATCATCGAACAAGCCGCCGATCTGCTCAGACCGTTCATGGGCGAAGACCGTCGTGACACCTGGCTTACACTCGCCTTTCACGCCGAGCATCCGGACGTGTACCACGCGATTCCTCAGCGCGGTGCCACGAGGGATTTCGTGGTCGCTTGCGTGCGCCGCCTGCTCGAGCATGGCCGAGTTGGTTCGCGGCATGCCCTCTCGCTCTTGCTGGAGGCAGTCTGCAGCGCCGCGGGAGACGAAAGGCAGCCCGCCTTCCGGGCGCTGATCGAAGAACTGGACGCGCGCTGTCTCGGCGGCGCCGACCTCGCTGCCGCCCCTGTCTTCGCAGCCGCATTCTCTCCCAGTGTCCCGCCCCTGGGCGTCCGCCAGGCCAGCGCGCGTGATCCGCGTGTCTTCATCAGCTACTCGCGTAGCGACCGGCAGATCGCCGATCGTCTGTTCGCCGACCTGCAGCAAGCCGGCCACGCCTGCTGGCTCGACACCAGCGACATCCCCGGCGGCGAGGTATGGCTGGCGGCGATTGCCGACGGCATCGAGCGCGCCTACGCCGTCGTCAGCCTGGTATCCACGGCCGCCAACACCAACGACTGGGTGCGGCTGGAGTACCTGCAGGCAAGAAAGCGTGGCAAGCCAGTCTTTCCGCTGCTGACCGGCGATGGCGAGCCGCCGTGGTACCTGGCCGACCGCCAAGCGATCGCGATCGGCGGCGCCGATTACACCACGGGCGTACAGCGCCTGTTGCGTTCGCTGCCCGCGCCGCCGGCAGCGAACGCGGCAGACGCGATGCGCGCCCCGGCCGCGACGCCGCGCGAAGCCGGGCTGGCCTACCTCCGCCGTCTGCAACTCGGCGAGCTGGTGCACACCGAACTCTATACGCCGATGGCCGGCGTCGCCAGGGTGCTCACGCCGGCGGCACCGGCCGCGAGCCTGCCGGCCGTCGTCATGCGTCCGGAATTCCGTCACCTGCGGCGGCGCTCCGCCGCCACGGCCGAAGCGCGCAGCGAGTCGCGAGCGTACGAAGACATCGCGCAGGCTTTCGTCCAGGTGCGCCGGGCGGCGCTGCTCGGCGAGCCGGGCGCCGGCAAGACGACGACGCTGTGGAGGCTCGCGCACGACGCGCTGGAGGCAGCGCTCGCCGACGCGACCGCGCCGATACCGCTGCTCGTCAGCCTGGGCAAGTGGACCGAGACCGAGGAAGGACTGTCGGCCTTTCTCGAACGTCAGTTGGGCGAACTCGGCGCTCATCTCGCCAGCCTGCTCGCGTCCAGGCGCGCCGTGATCTTGTTGGACGGCCTGAACGAAATGCCGGTTGCCCAGCGCGCTGCCAAAGCTGCCGAGATCAAGGCCTTCCTCCAGCAGCACCGCGCACTGGCGGCCATGGTCACCTGCCGCGAACTGGACTACACCGGCGACCTGTCGCTCGAGCTCGATACCGTCAGCATCCGCCCGCTCGATCCGCCGCGCATCTTCGAGTTCGTCACCGGCTACCTGACACACGCGCTCGAATCGATCGAAACCGACTCAACGGCGCGCGAGGCGGCCGGGCGGGCGCGCGGCGACGATCTGTTCTGGCGCCTCGCCGGTGGCGAAGGCGTCCGCGAGGCGTGGCGGACTTGGCAAGCCGCCGGCGCGAGCCTTTCCCTTTTCTGGTCGGCGACCGAGGTTCCACGCGCGAATCCGGACATCTACAGTCGCACGACTGCGGCCATGGACCGCGCCTGGCAGCAGGCCGTGCACGATCCGCGCAGCCTGCTGCGGCTTGCCGGCAATCCCTATCTGCTCTACATGCTCACCTGCGTCTATGTCGATTCGGGCGGCGTGCCGCAGAATCGTGCCGTGCTCTTCGACCGCTTTGTCGAAGTCTTGCTGCTGCGCGAGCGTCTGGCCGAAGAGGCGGAAGCGGCAGTCGAGCCCCTGCGGCTCACCACGGATGGCGAGCGTCTGCTCGCCGCGCTCGAGGGTCTGGCGTGGAGCATGCAGTCGCGGCGCGGCAACGCGGCAGCGGATGGCGACGATGCGCGCGGCGACACCGCGACGGCGGTCGACCGGTCGGAGGCCGCCGAATGGCTCGACAGCGGCCTGCTGCACCGGGCCGCTGCTGCCAGCCTGCTGGCGGTGGGCGAGCGCGAGGTGAGATTCGCCCACCAGTTGCTGCAGGAATACTTCACCGCTCGCGGCATGCGGACGCGGCTGGCCTCGGGCACCTTGCACGCCGGCGAACTGTGGTCCGCCGCGCGCTGGTGGGAGCGCACCGGCTGGGAGGAAGCCGCCGTGCTGCTCGCCGGCCTGCACGGCGACGACTGCACGCCGGTCGTCGAATGGCTGCTGCAGGCACAGCCCGAGGTGGCGGCGCAGTGCATCGTCGGCAGCGGCGCGCGGCTGCCGGACGCGGCTCTGCGGCGCTTGCGGCAGGCGTGGTCACCGCGGCTCACCGATCTCGAACACGATCCCGAGTCCGAGGCGCGTGCCGCCGTCGGTCGCGCCCTGGGCCGACTCACCCTGGGCGGCCTGCCGCTCGACGACCGGCCCGGCGTCGGCGTGCGGCTCGACGCCGGGCGCAAACGCCTGGTGCCGGACATCGACTGGGTCGAAGTCCCTGCGGGGGAGTTCCGCTACGGAGAAAAGGACAGGAGGATCAGGCTGCCGGCTTTCCACATCGCCCGCTATCCGATCACCACCTGCCAGTTCCGCTGCTTCGTCGACGACCCGCAAGGCTATGCCGACCCCCGCTGGTGGGAAGGACTCGCGGAGCGGTCAGAGCGCCCTGCCGAAGCGGCCTGGGACTATGCCAACCATCCGCGCGAGACCGTTTCGTGGTTCGAGGCGATGGCCTTCTGCCGATGGCTGAGTCAGACGCTTGGCCACGAGGTCCGGCTACCGAGCGAGCAGGAATGGGAAAAGGCCGCGCGCGGCGTCGATGGTCGGGAATTCCCCTGGGGCGAATTCTCGCCGGGGCACGCCAACCTCGACGAGACATGGGATGGCGCCGGACCGCACTGTCTTGGGCTCACCTCGGCGGCAGGCGTCTATCCGCAGGGGGCCTCGCCGTGCGGCGCCCTCGACATGGCGGGGAACGTCTGGGAGTGGTGCCTGAACAGGTACGACAAACCGGGCGAGACCGATCCGGGTGGCGATGTCCGGCGCGTGGTGCGCGGCGGCTCGTGGGTCAGCGGCCGTGGGTTCGCGCGTTGTGCCTGCCGCGGCGTCACCCATCCCGGCTACCGCGGCAGCTATCTCGGCTTTCGGGTGTTGTGTGTCTCCCCCATCTCTTGAAGCGCTGGCCACTGGAGCACTGGTCTCTGTTCTTCTGGTTTGCTGGTTCTCTGAAGCGCCGCGGCGCGGCGCTCACGGGCGCGCAGCGCCCGTCGATTTTTCCGGCACCATCGTGAACCGCAGCCCGGCAAAGACATGTCGGCGCAGGCCCCAGGTGTCCGCCTGGCGCACGTGATTCACCCAGGCCTTGACGCTGGCATCCAACTCGGCAAAGCTGATGTGCCCGGCGAGGTAGTCGTCGAGTCGGCCGCTGAGGCGGCTGGTGGCGCCGCGCACCTTGCGTGCCTTGACCCGGCGGTAGCCTGGAAAAACGACGAAACCGAGCCAGGGAATGCCGTTCTCCACCGGCACCACCTGCGCGGGCCCCTCATGGATCGTCAGCCGCAAGCGTGCCAGGCGTTCGACGATCGCGCGCTTCCACGCCCACAACTCGCGCTTGCTGTCGCTGAACAGGGCAAAGTCGTCCACGTAGCGCAGGTAGGCGGCCCAGCGCAGTTCGCGCGTGACGAACTGGTCGAACGGATGCAGATAGCAGTTCGACCAGAACTGCGAGGTGAGATTGCCGATCGGCAGGCCGCGCGGCCGACAGGCGGCGAGCAGGTCGTCGCCCGGGAAGTAGACCGTGGCGTACTCCTCGTCGAGCACGCCGGCGCCACTGGCGATGATGCGGTCGATCAGCGCCATGAGGTCCGCTTCGGGGACGACGCGCGCCAGTATCGCGTGCAGAACCTGGTGGTCGATCGAGGGGAAGTGTTTGACGATGTCGGCCCGCAACACATAGCGATGACGCTGTGCGAAATGCTGCAGCCGGTCGATGGCCCGGTGCGTCCCCTTTCCCCTGCGGTTGGCGTAACTGTCGGCAATGAACAGGCGCTCGAAGCGTGGCTCGATCACGTTGCACAGGGGGTGGTGCACCACGCGGTCGCGAAACGGTGCCGCACTGATCTTGCGCCGCTTCGGCTCGTGGATGAAGAAGTTGAGGTAGCCGCCGGGGCGGTACTGACCGGTTTCCAGCTCGCGCTTGAGTTCCAGCAGGCGGTCGGCGAGCGCGAACTCGAAGCACGCATGGCCGCTCTGCGCAAGGCGGACTTTGCCTTGTCGCGGCTCAGGCTCTACCTGCGGCTTGCCCACCAATGGCGCTGGCTGAATACCGGCCAGTACGAGCACGTGAGCGGTCTCGTTGCCGAGATTGGCCGGCTGCTGGGCGGCTGGCTGAAGCAGACGGCGAAATAGGGGCGGGGCGCCTCGGGGTCGAGACCCGGGAGGCGCCCCTCTTCAGTATGCGCCCGACGGCCGGATGGCCGTGCGGACGGGACTCGCCCGAGCCATCCACAGTTCCTTCGCCTCGGCCGCGCAACCGTGGTCGCACGACATTTCCGGAGCGCCCTGGGGCGCCTCTCGCGCCCCGATGTACCAGGCAGCGGACGCAAAGGACTACTCGATGTGGGAGACACACAACACCCGAAAGCCGAGATTGTTGTTGCGGTTGCCGGGATGGGTGCTGTTGCGGTAGGCACAGCGCGCGTTCTCACGGTTGTTGTTCCACGAGCCGCCGCGCACCACGCGCCGGACCTTCCCAGGAAGCCCCGCCGGCTTGCGCCGGCAAGTGGAGTATTAGCCGTCTGCCGACGCGAGACAAGCCCGACGGGCGAAAAAATTTCGCGCGAAGCGCCGCTGCGCGGCGCGTCAGAGAAGCAGCAAACCAGAAGAACAGAGACCAGTGCGCCGGTGGTCAGCGCTTCAAGGGATGGGGGAGACACACAACACCCGAAAGCCGAGATTGCGGCCGCGGTCGCCGGGAAGGGGGTAGTCGCGGTAGGCACAACGCGCGAGCCCACGGTTGAAGTCCCACGAGCCGCCGCGCACCACGCGCCGGCCATCGCCATCCTTGGAATTCTCGCGGCCGTCGTCGGCCCGATAGGGATAGGACCGGTAGAGGCTGCTGGTCCATTCCCACACATTGCCGCTCATGTCCGCGATACCTTGCGGCGTGTCGCCAGCGGGAAACACGCCTGCCGGCGTCGTGCCGCGCACATGGCTTTCGAAGCTGTTGCAGCGACTGGGGTCAAAGTCGCCTTCCCAGGGATAGCGCCGCTCCGCCCGGCCACGCGCGGCCGCCTCCCACTCGACCTCGCTCGGCAGCCGATAGTCCTGCCCGGTCTGCGCCGAGAGCCAGGCACAGTAGGCGCGCGCCTCGTGCCAGCAGACGCCCACCACGGGCTGGGCAGGGTGGTTGTACGCCGGGTCGTGCCACAACAGCGGTTGCGTCTGCACATCTGACGAGAACCAGCTGGCGAGCAGCGCCTCGAAGTCGCCGTCGGCCATCTCGACGTACCACTGCGTAAAGTCCTGCGCTTCCTTCGAGGTGATCTGCCCGGCCGCGAGCCAATCGTCAATCTGTGCCGGGTTGTCGCGCACGGCCTGTCGGAAGTTGCGTGCCGCCTCCCTGGGACCGTCGGCGATTCCCTCGCCGCGCTGCCAGCGTCTTGCGGCCTCGGTGCGCCACCAGCGCTCGTTCTGGTAGCCGCCGGCGTCGATGAACAGCCGCCACTCGGCATTGGTGACCGGGAAGCGGCCGATTGCGAAGGCCTCGACAGGCACGTCGTGGGCCGACGCTTCGTCGGCGTACAGCCCCTCGTCGCTGCCGATGCGGTACGTTGCGGCTTCGATGGCCACCAGCGGCGGCCGCAGGTAGTCGCCGTGGGGCCCGCGGCAGCGTTCGAAGCGCGGGTCGCCCAGATCGCCCAGCGCCCGGCCGGCGGCGATGCGCGCGCGCAGATCGGCTTCCGGATCGCGGCTGCGCTCCATCAGACGGGCCTGGAGCAGCTCGACCGTATCGGGCCTTGTGCGATTCGTCGCGCGCAGGGCGGCCACGCAACGGGCGGCCAGTACCAGGTTGGCCTGCGCAAGAGCGCGCGCGAACGCGTCGGGATCGGCTGCCATGCTCGCCGCCAGTATCGTGGTTTCTTCCCATCCCGTCGGGTCGGGGGGAGGCAGCGGCTCGAAGTCCTGCAGCGTCGCGAGCTTGTCGGCAAGCGAGGGCCTGATGCGATCGGCGCGCCACTCGCTGCGCGCCAGTTCGGCGGCCGGCGCCGGTTGTGCCGCGAGTTGCCTGGCGGCGAAGTACTCCTGCAGCAGTTGGTGGGAGAAGCGCACCTGATCGGTCCGGCGTTCCTCGTCGAGTACCGCCAGTTGGGTACCCGCTTTCAGCAGATCTTCGGCGCGCGCGTGGTTGAGGTGCGCCAGTGCTTCGTCGAGCGTCACCATCACCTGCTTGCCGTCGCTACCACCAAAACGCTCCTGCATGGCGTAGGCGAGCGCCTGCAGGCTCGGGATCAGCGGCCCGTGTCGGGGCAGATCGTGGGCGTCTGACCACTCGCGGCCGGCGACGCGATCGCGATCACGGGTGTGCAGCACGCCGTCGCGCACGAACAACGGGTGCCGGCTGGCGATCTCGCGCTCCAGCGCGCGCCGGACAAAACCCGTGAACAGGGCGGCGCGCTCGCCGGCGACGCGTGGGTCGTAGACAAGCTGGTCGCTGAGCAGCTTGAGAAAGTAGGGCGTGCTGTAGAGATCGAGGAGGCCCTCGTCATTCCGAATCTCGGCCCAGGCGCCGTCGGCGTGATCAGCGGCATACAGACGCAGGAATTCCTCGATCTGTGACGGAGTCATTGGTTGCACGCGCACCTGCCGCACGTCGAGATCGTCCTTGACGCTCAGGGTTTCGCTGTAGTCGAGACTGCGACACGAAAACACGGCGCGGTTGCCGGGCGGGAAGTCGTCGCGCAGGAAGCGGCGCCATTGCTCGACGCGCGCGCGGAAGTCGTCCGGGTCGCGGTGGGGCATTTCATTGAGCGCGTCGAGCAGCAACAGGACGCGGCGCTGATCGAGCAGCACTGCCAGGTCGGGCAGGCCCGGCGCCTGCCGATGCCACTGCGCTTCCAGCCAGTCGAGCGGGCGCGGCGCATCTCGTGCCGGGTCCCTGTCGAGCGGATACGCGCCGAGCGATACGAAGAGCGAAACCTTGTCGCATTTGTCCGCAAGATGCTCGCGGGCGTCGTCAAGCTGCAAGCGTCGCAGCAGCGTGGACTTGCCGCAACCCGGTGCGCCGAGAAGCACCATCGCCCGCTCGGGAATCTCGGCCAGGACGTCGCGCAGATCAGTGTAGTCCTTCTCCCGTTCTTGGAACTGCAAGGCGTGCTCGCTGCGCATCATGTCCAGCAGCCGCAGGCGGACGAACCGGGTGTCGACCTGGCGCTCGGCAAGCGCGTGCAGCAGCGACTGGCGATAGTCGTACAGCGCCTGTGCGGCGGTCTCGACCAGCGGTGTCGGGTGGCCCGCCGCGCCCCGCGCGGCCTGCGGCGGGCCTAGCTGGGGTCCTGCGTGGTCAGGCAATCCCTGACGAAACGGAGCATTCCCCTGTAGATCTGCGCGCTCCGATCGGCCGGCTTGCAGATGCTGATGTGGTCTTCGTCCAGCGGAATGGCACGTTCACCCTTGATGTTGGGCTCCGCGCTGGTTTCATCGACGACCAGGATGCCCTTGGGTAGCTTGATGCCAAGCAGCGGAATCTCCGGGCGCAGCTCGCGCTTCTCGCAGTAGGTGCGGCAGACGACGGCGTGGTTCTCGAGGTACTTGTTGAGGAACCAGCCGTGCAACTCGCGCAGGCGCGGGTCATGGGCGCTCAGTTCCTTGACGTGTTCGTTGGTTCGATAGACGGCCGAAGCCAGTTCGGCGAAGTTGGCGATGTGTGCACCCGAGTGGGGGGTGGCGATGAAGGCGATGCCGCGCGTCTGCTTCAGGATCGATGCGAAGCGCTTGACGCCGAGGTCGTCCGCGTTGCGCAGGATCTGCTTGACGACGATGCCGCCCATGCTGTGGGTGATGAAGACCAAGGGGCGCTGCCCGAGGTCCTCGTTGTAGAGCAGGTCCAGAACCTGGTTGCCACGATCGGCGAGCGGCATCGATTCTTCCTTCCATTTTGACCCGCTCGCCGCGTAGCCGAGCGTCCAGATGCCGAGGTCCGGTACGTCCTCGGCCAGCCAGTTGGGCCAGAAGCTGGCGATGTTGTCCTTGTCGGACATCCACGTGGTCCAGGAATCGCCGCCCAAACCGTGGACGAACACCACATCCATGCGGCGCTGTGGATCGTCGCAACCGGCGACCTTCTGGAGATCGTGCCGGGCTTCGCTGTCTGGCAGGCGGGTAATCAGCATGGGTAACTCTCTCTTCTTCCCTGGCGTTGTTGTTGGTTCTGGCGGACACGACAGCGCTGGCGCCGTTCGCTCCGGTCGGAGTTGCAAGCTGGCCAGCGGCGCCATTCCGAGGTGGCGCAGGACGTCATGATAGACCTTGACCAGCGTGGCATGCCGTGCCTCCGGCGAGAGTACCGCCAGAGGCACGGCGCCCGCGCCGCTCGCCGCCATGAGGTGCGCGACCGGCGACGTGGCGATGGCCATGGCGCGGACCGGGAGCCACAGGATGAGCAACTGGCCCTTGCGCTGTGCTTCCAGCGCGGGCTTGATCTCGCATTCGGCGGCGCCGCACTCGGGGCCGAAGTAGTCGTCGCTGGCCAGCATGATCATGATGCGGGCGCGCGCGACGTGATCGTCGATCTCCTTCCGGAAGTCGCGGCCGCTCGGAATCTGCGTGTCGTCCCAGACGCGGTCGTGCAGCCTGGAATCGGCATCGAGCACGTTGCGGAGCTGCGTGTGCCATTCTCGGTCGCGGTGACGGTAGCTGATGTAGACGAGATCGCGTGCCGGCCGGACCGCGCCTGACGAGGTCACCGCGGCTTGGCGGCATGGCTGGTCGAGTTGGTCGATCAGGGACTGGAACTCGGCTTTTCGCTCATTGCCCGCCGCGCTACGGACGGTGTCGAGCAGAATCGACAAGGCATGCCGCGAGCCGAGGCAACCCCGATCGAGCAGGCGGCGCACGCAGACGACCACGAAGTCGGCCGTGGCACCGCGCTGCGGGATGGTGTCGTAGACCTGCCGGTGCTCGGCATGAAATGCCAGCGTCAGCCAGGTGTCACGATGCTCCTCGGCCATGTAGGGCGTGAGCAACTGCGCGGCGCGCTTGAGGATGTCCATGCGTTCTTGTGCAGCCCTGGCCATGCAAACAGAATGGCAAGGATATTACCGCAATCCGCGGCGAGTCAGCGACTCGCTGGTTCTTCGCCCGAATTCTTCGTCCGACTCTTCGCCCGACTCTTCGCCCGGTCTCTCGCCAGGTTTTCCGTGGGAGTGCCGACACTGTCGCCGATCAGGCGGAACGGAGGTGGTGTCGACCACGATTCCGCGCCGCCATCGGCGACGTGTGCTGCCCTGGCGTGAGTCGCTACGGCGGCCTTATTGCTGCTTGGCGCCTTCAGTCAGACGACGTCCCAGCGAAACGGCGTAAGGCGCCGCACGTGCCGCCAGCAGCGGGTCGGCCGACGGCACCACACCCTTGGGCATGACCATGGGGTTGTAGGTGATGCTCAAGCAAGCGCCGCCGGCGTCTGGCGACACCGAAGTGACCTTCAACGTCCCCAGCGTGACTTTCTTGCGGCCCTCGGGCAGCGGTATCGTGGCGTTGTCGATCCGGTCACCCGGCTGGGCCAACTCCAGATTGAAGTGGAATGCCACCTTGCCGTCCTTTACGCGCTGGCGCAGGTCATCGAACAGAAAGCTCGGGCCTTTGGCCTTGGCTTCTTCGTCGGTCAGTCCGTGAACGCCGCCGATGGGCTCGAAGACCCACTTGCCATACTGCGTCACACCACTGGCATTGACGAAGCCATGGCCATGGACGCCCCAGTAGTTGACGCTGCCAAAACTTGCCGGAACGGGCTGCGACGCGAAATGCTTGCCCAACAGAAGCACTTCGGGGTTGGCATCGTTGAAGGCCTTGACCTTGGCCGGATCGGCTTGCTTGGTGGCGGGGTCGGGCTGACGCGACGCCACCAGCGCCAAGAATTGCTGCGGCGACGAGGCACCAAACACTGGCGCCGAGATGTTGCCCATCTGCCATTGTTCACCGTCCGGCAGATCGAACTGGAGCGCCAGATTGCGCTGGGTCCTGGTGTTGTCCGCGGCCTTCGGGTTGGCTCCGCCGACCGAGAATCGCACCAGCACCGGGATCGGTTTGCCGCTGAAGACCGATGCGGTGGACAGGGCGCGGGCATCCGCGGTGCCGACGAATTCGCCCACCGCACAGATCCCTTTCGCCCCGGAGCGCCGATAGCCTTCGAACTTGCCGAAAGTGGCCTCGAACTGGTCGATGAAGGCCGACGGATCAACTTCTTGGGGAGCCGGCGATTGTGCCAGAGCGCTCATTGAGAGGAGGGAGGTGCCGGCGGCTAGCGCGCAAGACATCATGGTTTTCATGAATAGGGACTCCAGTGTGGTTATCAAGATTGGGAACGCGCCGAAAGCCGGGAGGTGGCGATACGGCGATCGTGGCAGTTAGTCTCGCGACGCTTCGCGACCTTACAAGGCGATCTCGTCCCTGTCCCGACTCCCGGCAATGAAACACCCGGCACACGGCCGGGTGCGGAGCGGAGGGCTTTGGCCGATTTGCGGTCTGGCCAGAGCAGTTCTCTACGCAGGCTGCTGCTGGGTTCGGCCAATCGCCGACTTTTCCTTGCCTGCGCCGAGTAGCCTGCAGGCGAACAGCGCGAGGAACAGCGTACCGACGGCGAAGACAATGTCTCCCGGCACGCGCAACCAGACGAAGCCTTCCATCATCGTGCTGTGCACGAAATCCGGCGAACGCGCGAACCAGACACCGTGCGTGATGCTCGCCCAGGCCTGGGCGATCCCCGCGGGTACCAGCGACATGAAGACCATCATCGCCAGGCCGATGTTCACCGGCCAGAAGGTCCAGGCAAGCATCGTGTCGGACCACGCGGCACGCGGGAACAGCTCGCGCAGGCAGAAGAGCATCAGGCCGATGCCGAGCATGCCGTACACACCGAACAGCGCGGCGTGGCCGTGGGCGGCGGTCATGTTCATCCCCTGCATGTAGTAGAGCGCGATCGGCGTGTTGATCGAGAAGCCGAGCAAGCCGGCGCCGATCACGTTCCAGAAGCCGACGGCGATGAAGCAGAGGATGGGCCACTTGTAGGCGGCCACCCACTCTGCGGCCTGCGAGCGCTGGTAGTTCCTGTAGGCCTCGACGCCGAGCATGGCCAGCGGCACCACTTCGAGCGCCGAGAACATCGCGCCGATGGCGATCACCGAAGTCGGCGTACCGGTGAAGTAGAGGTGGTGCAGCGTACCGAGGATGCCGCCGAAGAGGAAGATGATCGTCTCGGCGATGATCGCGGTATTCGCCGTCGCGGCGCGGATCAGGCCGAGGCGGGTGAACAGGAGCGCGATGACGGCAGTGGCGAACACCTCGAAGAAGCCTTCGACCCACAGGTGCACCAGCCACCAGCGCCAGTACTCGATCATCGAGTAGTGCGTGTGCCGGCCCCAGGTCAGCGAGGTGGCGTAGAAGCCGCCGATGCACATCGCCGACAGGAAGACCATGGCGATCAGGGCGCGTGATTCGGAAGGCGTCTTCAGCGCCGGCCACAGGCCGCGGCCCAGCAGCGTGACCCAAAGGAGCAGGCCGACGAACAGCAGGATCTGCCAGACGCGCCCCATGCTGGTGAATTCCAGACCCTGATTGCCAATCCAGAAGGCGTACTCGTTGCCCAGGCTTTGCAGCGTGCCGATCCAGCCGGTGGCGGTGGAGCCGGCGACGATGAAGAGCAGCGCGTAGAAAAGCAGGTTGACGCCGAGCTTCTGGTACTTTGGCTCATGGCCCGAGATGGCCGGCGCGATGTAGAGGCCCGTGGCCAGCCAGGCGGTGGCGATCCAGAGCACGGCGAACTGGGTGTGGATGGTGCGGCTGACGGTGAAGGGCAGGATCTGGCCGATCGGGATGCCGAACAGTGCCGTGCCTTCGACGGCGTAGTGCGCGGTGAGCACGCCCATGCCTACCTGCGCCAGGATCAGCGCGATGACGACGAAGAAGTACTTGCGGGTGGCCAGCATCGAAGGCGTCGGCTGCAGACTGAACAGCGGATCGGCCTTCGGCGGCAGCGGGTCGCTTTCCTCGTGGCGCGAATGGAAGAAGATCATCGCGGCGATGGCGCCGATCATCAGGATGATGCTGGCGATCGACCAGATGCCGGTGCCCGCTGTCGGCGTGTTGCCAACCAGCGGTTCATGGGGCCAGTTGCTGGTGTACGAGAGGCCCGTCTCGCCCGGGCGGTCGGTCGTTGCCGACCAGGCGCTCCAGAAGAAGAAGGCGGCCAGCGCCTCGCGGTCGGCCACATCCTTCAGCATGGCAGGCAACATCGCGTACTGCTCGCGCAGTCCGGTCAGCGACGCTTCGTCGCCGAACAGACCGATGTAGTGCCTGGCGACCTGTTTCACCGCTGCGGCGCGTGCGTCGGAGAGGGTGATGACGTTCGTCGCCGCGTCATGCGTGTTGCGGCGCATCTCTTCCTTCAAATGCGCGTCGAGTGCCGCCTGCTGGCCGACCTGCAGGCTGGCGTAGGCAGTGCCGTGCTGCTGCTGCGCGCGCAGTTCGCGCAAGGCGATGGCCTCACGGTGCAGCCAGTCGGCCGACCAGTCCGGTGCCAGGTAGGAACCGTGCCCCCATACCGAACCGAGTTGCTGGCCGCCGGCGGCGAGCCAGGCTTCCTGTCCGCGCTGGACGCTGCCTTCGGCGAAGAGGGTCTCGCCCTTGTTGCTGACGACCTGCCTGGGGATCGGTGGTGCGCTGACGTAGATCTCGGTGCCGACCCAGCCGAGTGCGGCGAAGGAGAGCACACAGATCGCCGCCAGCCAGATCCAGAGCCTGCGTGTGGCGTGCATGTTGAATGTCCTTTCTCAGTAGTGAATGATGGAGACCATGGAGGCCGAGCTAGCGCCAGCGCCTCCATAAGATGCATATTATTTGACTCTTTCGAAAGATGCAAACACTTTGCATCTTATGCGGCGATCGGCCGCATCCAGAGTGGTCAGACGGTCGCGTATCAGGCGGTGACGATGGGGAGGAACTTGAGGATGCTGCGCTCGCTCTTGCCGACGAGATCGGCCAGCGTCATCTCGTCGAGGACCTGGAGGAAGGCGGCGAGCGCCCTGGCGAGCCCGACCTTGAGCTTGCAGTCGGGATCGAGGATGCACTGGCAGCCGGAACCGAAGCATTCGACGAGACACATGCCCGGCTCCATCTGTCGCACCACGGCACCAACGATGATCTCGCCTGGCGCCCGCGCCAGCCGCAGGCCGCCGCCCTTGCCGCGCAGGCCCTCGACGAAGCCCGCCCGAATCAGTGCATTGACCACCTTCATCAGGTGATTGCGCGAGACACCAAAACGCTCGGCAATCTCCTGGATGGTCACCAGGCGGTCCCCGCTGGTGCCGAGATAGATCAGGGCGCGGAGCGCGTAGTCGGTGTGCTGGGTGATGTACATGGTGATGGGGGACGGTGGCTGGGCGATACATCGTACAGAGGTGCCGCTGCCATGGCCAGCACCCCGAGGTCCGGCGATCTGCTGGTGCTCGGCCGGCAGCCCGGCGAGATCGTGCAGTCGCTGTCCAAGCGCCGTCGGCATCAAGAGGACGCTGCCGCCGGGATCCGGCTTGACGTTCTCGCGCGAGTCGTCGGTCGTGATCCAGGCTCATCGGCAGTGGTCGTCATGGCCGGCTCGTGCGTGAACCGAAACAGCGGCCAGCGGGCAGGACTCGCACGCCTTCCTCAGTGAATCGACTGGTGCTTTCGCCACTCCACCGATACCTCGGGATACCGCCGCAGATAGGTGTTCACCGCCTCGCCGATGGTCGGGAAGAAGACGTCGGCGCCGAGCCGCGAGAATAGGCCGAAGCGCTTCAGCTTGTGCTGGACGGGATCCTTCATTTCGGCGAAGCACAGTTCGATGCCGGCCGCCTGCTGTGTCTCGTCGAGCCTGGCGACGATGTCGGCGGCGGCGACGTCGACGCTGGTGACGGGTTCGCACGTGATCACCAGCCAGAGCACCGGCGTCGGCAAGGCAGCGACGGCATCGAGGGAGCGCTCGTGAAACCATTCGGCGTTGGTGAAAATCAGTGGCGCTGCCCAGCGAAAGAGGACCAGACCGGGGATCAGCCGGGCTTCCGGGTAGCGCGAGATGTCGTGGTCGCCATTGATCCCCTTGACGCGGCCCAGCACGGCGGAGTCCGGGCGCTAGCCATCCCAGAGAAACTCGATGACGGCCAGCGCGATCGCCAGGCCGATGCCGGGAATGGCGCCGAGAACGACCACGCCGACAGCGCAGCCGATCGACAACCAGAACTCCCAGCGCTGGATGCGGTAGATGCGTTTGAGGTCCGCAACCTCGAACAGGCCGACGGCCGCCGCGATCACGACGGCGGCCAGCGCGGTGTTCGGCAGGTACTGGAGCAGGTTTGGCGCCAGCAACAGGGGCAGGGCAACGGCCAGGGCGCCGACGACGCTGGTCGGTTGCGTTCTGGCGCCGGCGGCCTCCGCGACCGGTGTGCGCGATGAACTGCTGCGGATCGGAAAGCCCTGGAAGAAGCCGGCCGCCAGATTGGCTACCCCCAGCCCGACCATCTCCAGGGTGCCGCCGCCGACCAGTAGCGCGGTCGGGTTGGTCTTGCCGGCCAGCAGGGCCTGGAAGAACGCCCAGAGCTTGTGCAGCGGATCGTCGGCGTTGACCGAGAAGCCGAAGAGTTTGGGCAGTTGGCTGATCAGCACGGTCAAAGCGATGCCGTTCATGTAGCCGTAGCGGATCGGTTTGGAGAGCAACTCGGTGACGAAGCCGAGACGGGCGACACCGGCCAGGATGCAGAGAACCCCCGATACGACCGCCATCATGCTGGCGAGAGCGACCGCGCGCAGCGGGTCGCCGGCGGACAGCGGCAGGACGACGGCGAGGATCAGGGCCGCCAGCGAGGAGTCCGGCCCGAGTACCATCGGGAGGAGGGCTGTCGTCAGACTTTGCATCACTGATGGCAGCGTATCCGGTGTCGAGCATGAGGCGGTCCAGCGCGAGGCAGGTGCGCAGCGTCGGCGCCGGCTGTTGTCGGGCGCGGCGCCCTGTGCCAGGCGAGGTGGCGAAGGTCGCCGCCTTGCGTGCCTGGGGCCGAGTCAGTGGTGAAGGGGTATTGTGCTGCCGTTGTCCGGCGACGTGCGATGCCGCCGGTCATGCGGCCCTGGCCGGCGGGCCGGGCTTTGACCTGGGGCGGCTTTCAGGGCTCTCTGGGGCGATGTACGGGACTCGAACCCGTGACCACTGGAATCACAATCCAGTGCTCTACCAACTGAGCTAACACCGCCGTTGTCCTGGCGCGCCCGGCGAGACTCGAACTCACGACCCCCGGCTTAGAAGGCCGGTGCTCTATCCGGTTGAGCTACGGGCGCAAATACGAGCTTTCCTTACGCTTGTTTCCTGCCGGTACCGCTTCTTGATTCTGGTGTAACTGGTCGGGGCGGTGGGATTCGAACTCACGACCCTCTGCTCCCAAAGCAGATGCGCTACCAGGCTGCGCTACGCCCCGAGAAGCTGCGCATTCTACCGGCTGGCACCGTTGGGGTCAATTGACTTGACGGTTCTGGCGAATGTCGGCCCTGCGGGCACGCAAAGCAGGGTCGGCCGGGCCCAGACCAGCACCTGCAGCCCTTGATAGCCCAGGTAGACGCCGACGAGCAGGATCAGCGCACCGGAAAAGTAGGGCGCCTGGCGGGCGAACTCGCCGAAGCCGCTCCAGCGGCGGGAAACGTGCTTGACACTCAGGGCCGCCAGCGCGCCCGACAGCACCATCGTCATCGCCAGACCGATGCTGAAGCACAGTACCAGCGTCGCGCCGAGCGTCAGTTCCTTCAGTTGCAGGCACAACAACAGCACGGTAATCGATGCCGGGCAGGGGATCAGGCCACCGGTCAGCCCGAACATGATGATCTGCCCGGTCGTCACTTGTCGATTGGCGAAGCGACGGCGGATGTCGTTGGCGTGTGCCAGCTCGTGCGGGTCCTGGTAGCCTGGCGCCGAGACATCAAGACCAGCGTAGTCCGCTATCGCGTGGTGGTAGTGGTGAGCGTGCCCATGCTCGACGAACTCCAGGTCGTAGTCATGGCTGTGATTCTGGTGACCCAGGCGCAGACGGGCGACGAACTCGTGTGGTTCGGGAATCGCCTGCTCTGATTCGACGAAGCCATCGCGCTGCACGAAGGAGAACAACTGGCGGCTTCCGTCCGGCCGTTCGGTCTCGATCCGCACCTGATCGGCCGTCCAGGCGTGGCCGTGTCCGCTCTCCCGGAACAGGCGGAAGCGCGGTGGCACGCCGTCCTCGAACACATCCAGCCGCAGCACGCCGTGACCGGTGTCGATGCGTTTGCTCTCGTCATGATGATCGCCGCGACCATCATGGTCGTGCTCGTCATCGTGGTCGTGCGCGGCAGGCTGCTGTTGCCGCCAGGTCCGCCAGATCATCCACAAGGCGACGCCGACGATCAGCACGGCGGACGCCACCTGGAGATAGGGCTCGCTGGACTCGGCATCCCATTGGCGGCCGAAATACATGCCGCCCAGCGCGATGACCCAGACCACTGCCGTGTGGGAGATCGTCGCCGAGATCCCCAGTAGAACGGCTTGCGCCAACGTGCCCCGGATGGCAACGATGAAGGCCGCCATCATGGTCTTGGAGTGGCCCGGTTCGAGGCCGTGAAGCCCGCCGAGCAGGATTGCGCTGGGGATGAAAAGCCAGGCGTTCGCCGTGCCCTGTGCCAGCAGCGTGGAAAAACTGGTCATCGTGCGCCTCAGAGGTACTTGGTGATGGCTTTGAACTCGCGGATCGTATCGTCCGCGCTCCGGGTACCGTCGCGCACCGCGTGCTCAAGGCAATGGTCGATGTGGTCATGCACCAGCGCCTTCTTGGCGCTGGCGACGGCACTCTCGACGGCCTGCAGTTGCTGGGCGATCTCCAGGCAATTGCGACCCTGTTCGAGCATGTTGAGGATGCTTCTGAGGTGGCCCTCAGCGCGCTTCAGGCGCTTGATGATTTCTGGATGTGACGTGTGCGTGCTCATGCGGTCGCATCCTATCCCCCTGGATAGGATGTGTCAAGGCGGGCGCGTTGGGGTGGCATCCGTCGAGCGCCACAGGGGCTGGTCGCTGGCGGTGCGGCAATGGCAAGCTTGGCGAAATGGCAGGCGAGAGTTACCTGCCTGCCTTCCTTGTCACCTGATCCGCGCTTGTGTAGAGTCCGCTGGCGGCAGCATCGTCAGGAACACGCCCGCGCCGGCGATGACGAAAGGTTCCCGCCCCAGGCGGGTGCCCTGTTCGGCGGTCTGCCAGCCTCCCACCAGCCCGCGAGACGGATAGAAGAATGAACAAAGCTCATGCCGCCCTGGCCGACTCTCCCGACCTTCCTCCCACACCCGTGGGCTTCCGGGAGGCCTTCATGTTCTGGCTCAAGCTCGGCTTCGTGAGCTTTGGCGGGCCGGCCGGGCAGATAGCGATGATGCATCAGGAACTGGTCGAGAAGCGTCGCTGGATCTCCGAGCGGCGCTTCCTGCACGCCCTCAACTACTGCATGCTGTTGCCCGGGCCGGAAGCGCAGCAACTGGCGACCTACATTGGCTGGCTGATGCATCGTTCGCTGGGCGGCATCGTCGCCGGTGCGCTGTTCGTCCTGCCCTCGCTGTTCATCCTGATCGCCCTGTCCTGGGTCTATGTCGCCTTCGGCGAGACGCCACTGGTGGCCGGGCTGTTCTATGGCGTCAAGCCGGCCATCACGGCGATCGTTGTTCAGGCCGCCCACCGCATCGGTACGCGGGCGCTGAAGAACAGGACCCTTGGGGCGCTGGCCGTGGCCTCGTTCGCCGCCATTCTGCTACTCGACGTGCCGTTCCCGGCGATCGTCGTCGCGGCTGCCGTGATCGGCGCCATCGGCGGGCGGCTGGCGCCCGGCAGTTTTGCGGCGGGAGGCGGCCACGGCAAGGCTGAACAGTCCTTCGGGCGCGCACTTATCGACGACGCAACGCCGACGCCGGCGCATGCCGTTTTTCGCTGGTCGGGCCTGGCACGCGTCGTCTGCGTCGGTGGGCTGCTCTGGCTGCTGCCGATGGCCGGGCTGACGGCACTTTTCGATTGGCATCACCCTTTGCCCCAGATGGCCTGGTTCTTCACCAAGGCGGCCTTGCTGACCTTCGGTGGGGCTTACGCGGTGCTGCCCTATGTCTACCAGGGCGCGGTCGTGCACTACGGCTGGCTCACGCCCACGCAAATGATCGATGGCCTGGCGCTCGGCGAAACGACGCCGGGTCCGCTGATCATGGTCGTCGCTTTCGTCGGTTTCGTCGGCGGTTACGGGCAGGCGCTTTTCGGTCCGGACAGCCGCTTCCTGGCGGGTGCGGTTGCCGCGTCGCTGGTCACCTGGTTTACCTTCCTGCCGTCGTTCCTCTTCATTCTGGCTGGTGGGCCGCTTGTCGAGAGCACGCACGGGGACCTGAAATTCACCGCGCCGCTCACCGCCATCACCGCCGCGGTCGTCGGCGTCATCCTCAACCTGGCGGTCTTCTTTGCCTATCACGTGCTGTGGCCCAACGGCCTCGCCGGCAACTTCGACTGGACCTCCGCGGCGATCGCGTTGGCGGCGGCGGTCGCACTTTTCGGCTTCCAGCGCAGCGTGATTCAGGTCATCGCCGGCTCGGCCGTGCTGGGTCTGATCCTCAAGACCCTGCTGGGATGACGCCAGGCCCAGGCAGGGCGTCTGGTCGTCGCTATGGAGTTGGCGGGCTGGGCGCTGGCGCGCTGATTCCGAATACCTGCTGGCGAATGCGGAACAACTCGTCACGCGCCGCGGCGGCCTTTTCGAACTCGAGGTTCTTGGCGTGCTCGAGCATGCTCTTCTCGAGCCGCTTCAGTTCGCGGGCCAGTTGCTTCTCGCTCATGGCTTCGTAGCTGGCCTGCTGCTGGGCCGCCTTGAGTTCGCGCTGGGCGTTGCCGGCGTCGTAAACGCCGTCGATGATGTCGGTGATGCGCTTGCTGACGCCGGTGGCGACGATGCCATGCGCTTCGTTGAAAGCCAGTTGCTTGAGGCGACGCCTTTCCGTTTCGGCAATGGCGCGGCTCATCGAGCCGGTCACCCGGTCGGCGTAGAGAATGGCGGTACCGTGCAGATGCCGGGCAGCGCGGCCAATCGTCTGGATCAGCGAGCGTTCGGAGCGCAGGAAGCCTTCCTTGTCGGCATCGAGGATCGCCACCAGCGAGACTTCTGGGATGTCGAGCCCTTCACGCAACAGGTTGATGCCGACCAGGACGTCGAACTTGCCGAGCCGGAGATCGCGAATGATTTCGACGCGCTCGACGGTGTCGATGTCCGAATGCAGGTAGCGGACGCGCACCTCGTGTTCGCCGAGGTAGTCGGTGAGGTCCTCGGCCATGCGCTTGGTCAGCGTGGTGACCAGGACGCGCTCGGCCAGGCTGACGCGCAGCCGGATTTCCGAGAGCAGGTCGTCGATCTGGGTCGAGGCGGGGCGAACGATCAGCACCGGGTCGACCAGACCGGTCGGACGAACCACCTGTTCTACCACCTGGCCCTGGTGCGCCGTCTCGTAGTCGGCCGGCGTGGCCGACAGAAAGATGGTCTGCCGCAGCAGCGCCTCGTATTCCGCGAACTTCAGCGGCCGGTTGTCGAGGGCCGACGGCAGGCGGAATCCGTAATTGACGAGGTTTTCCTTGCGCGAGCGGTCGCCCTTGTACATGCCGCCGACCTGGGGAATCGAGACGTGCGATTCATCGATGAACATCAGCGCGTCAGCTGGCAGATAATCGATCAGCGTTGGTGGCGGTTCGCCGGCCTGACGGCCCGAGATATGGCGGGAGTAGTTCTCGATGCCCTTGCAGAAGCCGATCTGGTCGAGCATCTCGAGGTCGAAGCGGGTGCGTTGCTCGATGCGCTGTGCTTCGACCAGGCGACCCTCGGCGTTGAAGGCGGCGATCCGCTCGGCCAGTTCCTGCTTGATCTTCTCGATCGCGCGCAGGACGGTCTCGCGGGGTGTGACGTAGTGCGATGACGGGAAGATGGTGAAGCGCAGCAGTCGGTTCTGCAGATGCCCGGTCAAGGGGTCGAAGAGCTGCAGGCCCTCGATCTCGTCGTCGAACAGCGAGATGCGGATCGCCTGTTCGGCGTGCTCGGCCGGAAAGACGTCGATCACGTCGCCACGAACGCGAAAGGTGCCGCGACGGAAGTCGGTTTCGTTGCGCTCGTACTGCATTTCCGCGAGGCGCTTGATCACTTCGCGCTGGCCGATACGGTCGCCGACGCGCATGGTGAGGATCATCCGGTGGTACTCGTCACGGTCGCCGATGCCGTAGATGCACGAGACGGTGGCGACGATCACGCAGTCGCGCCGTTCGAGCAGGCTCTTGGTTGCCGAAAGGCGCATCTGCTCAATGTGCTCGTTGATCGACGAGTCCTTTTCGATGTACAGGTCGCGTGCCGGAACGTAGGCTTCGGGCTGGTAGTAGTCATAGTAGGACACGAAATACTCGACGGCATTTTCGGGGAAGAACTCCCGGAACTCCGCATAAAGCTGCGCCGCCAGCGTTTTGTTGGGAGCCAGGACCAGCGCCGGACGGCCGGTGCGCGCGATGACGTTGGCCATCGTAAAGGTCTTTCCCGAGCCGGTGACGCCGAGCAGGGTCTGGAACGACAGGCCATCGGCGAGTCCTTCGACCAGCGCCGCAATTGCCGCAGGTTGATCCCCGGCCGGCAGGAAGGGCTGGGCGAGGCGAAACGGGCTACCCTCGAAAGTAATCAGGGGCGGTTCTTCGGGCGAACACTGGCGATCTGGCATGCTAGAATTCTACGTTGTTTCAAGGCCGGCCGTTGCCGTAGCGGCAAACGCCGGCTCGGCCAGAGCGCAAGCTTCTACGGCCTTCTTGTTCCGCCGGGGCCGCCAGCCATTCGTCCGCTCGGCCGGCCGCCTTCGCAAGGGTGCCCTCACTCAACTGTCTACTTGGGAAACACGCATGACCGCTTCCGTCTTCGCTGCCGTGGAAATGGCTCCACGTGATCCGATCCTCGGCCTTACCGAGGCATTCAACGCCGATACGCGCGCCACCAAGGTCAACCTCGGAGTGGGGGTTTACTTGGACGACAGCGGCAAGATTCCGCTGCTTGGGGCTGTCCGGACGGCCGAGAAGGCTCGCCTCGAAGCGCTGCCGCCGCGCGGCTATCAGCCGATCGACGGCCCGGTCGCCTACAACCAGGCGGTACAGAGACTGCTGTTCGGGGAGGACTCGGCGCTCCTCAAGGAGGGGCGCGTGCTTACCATCGAGGCGCTGGGCGGCACCGGTGCGCTGAAGGTGGGCGCCGATTACCTGCGGCGACTGCTGCCCGACGCGACCGTCTTCATCAGCGATCCGAGCTGGGAGAACCACCGCGCGCTGTTCGAATACGCTGGTTTCGCCGTGCAGACCTACCCCTACTACGATTCGCTCACCCGTGGCGTCAATTTCGACGCCATGATCGCCGGCCTGAACGCCTTGCCGGCGGGCTCGATCGTCGTTCTGCACGCCTGCTGCCACAATCCGACTGGTGCCGATCTCGACGCCGCGCAGTGGGGCGCGGTCATCGAGGTGATCGGGGCTCGTGGTCTCGTGGCTTTCGTCGACATGGCCTATCAGGGGTTCGCCGACGGCATCAGTGAGGATGCGCTGGCACTCGACCTGTTTGTGGCGTCGGGCCTGCAATTTCTGGTGGCCAGTTCGTTTTCCAAGTCCTTCTCCTTGTACGGCGAGCGGGTTGGCGCGTTGTCGGTGGTGACCGCCAACCGGGACGAAGCCACCCGGGTGCTGTCGCAGATCAAGCGCATCGTCAGGACCAACTACTCGAGCCCACCGACGCATGGCGGCGCGGTGGTTGCTGCGGTGTTGGCCAGCCCGGAACTGCGCCGCGTGTGGGAAGGGGAACTCGCCGAGATGCGCGCGCGCATCCTCGCCATTCGCGCCAGCCTGGTCGACAAGCTCGAGGGCAGGGGGGGTGCCCAGGATTTCGCCTTCATCGCCAGGCAGCGCGGCATGTTCTCCTATACGGGTCTGAGCGTCGAGCAGGTCGATCGCCTGCGTGAGCAGTACGGCATCTACGCAGTAAGCACTGGGCGCATCTGTGTCGCGGCGCTGAACACGCGCAACATCGACTACGTCGCCGAGGCCATCGCGGGGGTTCTCTAGAGCGGGCGTGGCGCGATGGTCAGGTCCGGCAGCGTCGTCGCTGCTGCCGGGCGGTGTGTCCGCCCCGGCGGAACGGCCGCCACGCCGACGTCGCCGCGGCTGATCAGTGTGCTGCTCCCTGGGTCTGTAGCAGCGGCGACTTGAGGGGCCCGTTGACCGACACCGACTTGGCGTTGTGATCGGCGCGTCCGCGCATCTGCACGTCCATGCGGCCACGAATCTGCAGGTCGCGGCTGATTTCCAGCTGACCCGTGGACTGCATCAGGCCGGCGTTGATGACCAGCCTGGAGAAGCGATAGGCGGTCGGGGTCAGCCTGATGGCGCCGGACAACTGTTCAAAGCGGGTTCCGCCACCGAGCGTTGCCGGCGTGCTCGACACCCGGCGAACCGCTTCGGGAAGATCGATGCCGCCAAGGACCCCCCGGTCCATCGTGAACTCGCCGTCCGCGTAGAGCGCCAAGAGTAGCGTCGGCCAGCTTTCCGCGGTTGCCGAGAACTTGAGTCTGCCGGCTGCCTGGCCCTCGAACTGTCCGCCAATTCCGAACGCCTCGCCGAATCGCTTGGCATCGATGCGCTCGAACGACATCTCGCCAGCCAGGGCCGGTTGTCGCTCGGCGCGCAAGATGGCCGTCCCCTCGGCCAGGCCGCCAAAGATTCGCAGTTCCATACGCTCGATGACGAAGGCGTTGCCGAGGATCTCTCCCTTCACGGTCAGCGAGTCCATCAAGTAAGGCGACTGCGGTGCCGGGCGCCAACCGAGCCCCTCCAACTGGATCGCCACCCCACCAGCGATCGGCCTGGCCTCGAGCTGCAGGTTGCGATCGGGGGAATGCAGCGATACGGACTGGAGGAGCCCATCGGTGGACAGTCCGAACTCACCCTTCATCTCGTCGACGCCCAGCCCCGAGAAGGAGATCTCGGCCTTGTCGAGGGCCACATGCGATACTCCGGCCCTGGCTGACCCGCGCGCCGCCGACTCCAGCATCCGCGCAAGACTTCCCATGGTTTCGGCGGTCAACTGGATTCCGCTCAGCTGCACGTTGCGGAACACGATCCGCGGGGACAGCAGGGTAGCGAGTGCAGGTTGCAGGCGCATCTCGGCAACTCGGACAACGTTCCCTTCAGTTTCGGCGCCGAGGACGACCTTGCCGAGCAGCAAGCCGGGTTGGGGATAGAAGCTGACGCGCATTTCCCCGACCTTGGCGGGCTCGCCGGTGCTTTGCGCGAGAGCGCCTTCGACGGCGGGCAGATAGAGCGCATAGGGGAAGAACATCGCCGTCAGGAAGACGACGACCGCCAGCAGTAACAAGCTCAGCATGCCGAGCAGCGGCCAGCCCAGACTGCGGATCTTACCGGCGCGCCGTATCGGTGCGAGGTCAGGCTGATCCATCGGCGTCCGCCGACTCGCACGTGCCCGCCAACGAGCCAGCAGCGACGGGGTCTCCTGGTCGGTGCTCGCCCCGATACTGGGAGGCCATGGCGGCGTGACTGCGCCCTGGGCCACGAAAACGGTACCGGAGTCCGGGCCGCCGGAAGACCCGGGCGTAGACGACGGGGGTGGGAGAGTCTTCGCGTTCTCTCGGTCACCCGACAGTGAGAGGCTTCGTCTGGCCGTCATCCCCGGGGCTACTGACGGAATCAGGGCCGACTCATCCTTGTTGCCATAGGTCGAGAACTCGGACGGCGGCTGGACGGCGTTGGCCCTCGCCCGCCGCCCATGCCGGCCGCCTTGAGTCCAGGCAGGATCCTTGTCGTCGCGGCGCTGGATGAAGCCGTCGTGTTCGAGTTCGCACAGCGCGTTCTGGGTTAACAATGGATTGCCGGTGCGGTCACACAGCTCCGCCACGGTAGCGTTTCCGTCGACGAGGATAAGCACCATCCGGACATTTCTCTGGACGACCCGCGTACGCTGTTGCATGGCCTCCTCGCCGGAAGCGGTCTTCGCGTAAATCAGGTCGGGATCAATCGGTGTTGGGTCCATTCTTGTGGCAAGGCCTTGGCGTCAACGAATCGATGGGCACGGTTTCCGGCAAGGCCGAATTGTGCGCTTTGTTCGGGTGTGGGAAAAGCCGGAAAATGAGCGACGCGGCACCGATTGGTACGCCCATCGGCGCCGGCCAGCCGCACCAGTTGTCGCGACTTGCTGCGCAGCTTGCGCGCCAGTCGTGTGCCGGGCTTCGCCAATCGCCATGCGGGCGCGTGCCGTCGATCGATCACGATGATGCCTGTCGCTCCTTCTTCGCTCCATCGCCTCCTCCTGCAACAGGCGTCTGCCTAGGCGTCGATGGCCCCGACAAGCCGCGGCGTCAGTTGCCTGCTTCAGCTGCCTTTTTGACCCTCCGGCAGGCAGCCCAAGGGGGCTGGACCGCCACTCACCTCACGCGCCGTGGGCAATGGCCTGCGGCACGCCGGCGCGGGTTCGATGCTTGTTGACGAACAGCCTCCCAGTGACTAGAATGCCGCCTCGCGTGTTCCTCGATAGCTCAGTCGGTAGAGCGTCGGACTGTTAATCCGTAGGTCCCTGGTTCGAGCCCAGGTCGGGGAGCCAAGATCACCAACCAGCAAGCAGCCCGGCCATGCGCCGGGCTGCTTGCGTTCACGCCTTTCACTCGTCCTGGCGCGAAACACTGATCTGTCTTCGTCGCCTTCCCGACACCTTCACCCTTACAGGACAGCGCTTGCCCTCCTGACGCGTTTCCCGCGCGACTCCCAGCCAAGCATCGCAAGGAAATGTAACAGAAAAGCCCGCGCTTGATGATGCCGTTGCCGTCTGCGCTCCAGAAACCATGGTTGCCGTCGAGGTGGACCGGGCAATGGGGTGGGTCTATGCTAGTGGTTGTCAGGCTGGCTTCATCGCGGCCACCCCGTGCCCTTCAACGGCGAGCGTGGGCGGGCGATGGGCGGTTGAGCAAGACGCTGGTATTCAGTGGTAGGGGAGCGCGCAGGCGGGGGATGGCTCGTGAAGGGAGGTGATGGCATGTTGTTGCCGGCGCTGATTCGCTCGCGATGAGTTTGAGAATCGATCTGAGAAGCGCCATTCTGGCGCTTTCCGACGCCCTCGATCTGGTCGGCGTAAACGACTTCCAGCACGGCAAGCGCGTGGCCATGATCGCGCGCGAGACGGCGATCAACATGGGCTTGCCCGAGCGACGCCTGGACCGGCTGGTCTGCGGCTGTCTGCTGCACGACCTCGGCGTGTCATCGACCGCGGTGCAGCGTCGCCTGCTCAGGCAGGCCGACTGGGAAGACCGGCACATTCACTGTGAGACGGGGTATCGGCTGTTGCAGCCTTTCAGTCATTTGTCGCTGGTTTCCCGGGCGGTCCGCTATCACCATACGCCCTGGGTCGACCTGCCGGCCGATCTCGGCGAGACCGACGCTCTCGACAGCAATCTGATCCTGCTCGGGGACCGGGTCGACGGCATGTTGCTGCAGCGCGGATTGGACAACCCGCTGTTCAACCGTCCAGGGATCGTCGAAGCGATCGTCGGGCTGGCTGGCCGCGAACTCTTGCCGGAGGCGGTTGACGCTTTTATCGCGGTAGCCAGCCGAGAAGCGTTCTGGATTGCTCTGGCGCCGCGTCACGTCCAGTCGTATTTGAACGATTTGCCACTGTCCGAGTGGCGAATGACCATCGATTTCCCCATGTTCGGTCACGTCGCCCGTCTCGTTTCGACGATTGTCGATGCCAAGAGTCACTTCACCGCGGCCCACTCGCTCGGTGTTGCGCAGTTGGCCCGTCACCTCGGGCAGAGGTCGGGGCTGACGGCGGACTCCCTGGCGAAGGTCGAGGTGGCCGGTCTGATGCATGATGTGGGCAAGTTGTGCGTTCCCGATGAGATCATCGACAAGCGTGCGCGCCTGACGCCTCTGGAGTTCTCGGTGATGGAGCGGCACAGCTTCGAGACCTATCAGATTCTGCGGCATGTTCCCGGGCTCGAGCAGGTTGCCGAATGGGCCGCCTTTCACCATGAGGCACTCAATGGCCAGGGCTATCCTTTTCGGCGCAGCGCCGCACGCCTGTCGACCGAGGCGCGAATTGTCGCGGTTGCCGATGTTTTCCAGGCCCTGGCCCAGGAGCGTCCTTACCGCGGCCCGCAACCTGTCGACGTGATTGGCGGGATTCTCGGCGAGTTCGTCAAGCGCGGGGTTCTCGACGGCGATCTGGTGGCCTTGGCCTGTGAGGACCTCGACGGCAGCTGGCGTGCCGCCACGCTGCCCTGGTCGGGCGATGGCGGCGGGGGTTGAGCCGCAGCGGCGAGCGGTGCGGGTTTCAGTCGGCGATTGCCCAGTGCAGACAACGCTGGACAGCGCGCCGCCAGCCGCCGAGCAGGGCTGTACGCTGTGCATCCGACATTGCGGGTTCGAAGCGGCGCTCGGCGCGCCACAGGGAAGCGAGCTCGGCCTCGTCCTGCCAGAATCCGACGGCCAGTCCGGCGAGGTAGGCGGCGCCGAGCGCCGTTGTCTCGGTGACCCTGGGACGGACCACCGGCACGCCGAGCAGGTCGGCCTGAAACTGCAGCAGCAGATCGTTGGCGCCGCCGCCGCCGTCGACGCGCAACTCGCGCAGACGCTCGCCGGCATCCAATTCCATCGCCCTCAATACCTCGGCACTCTGAAAGGCGATCGCTTCGAGCGTCGCGCGGGCGATGTGCGCCCGGGTCGTACCGCGCGTCATGCCGAGCAGGGCGCCGCGCGCATAGGGATCCCAGTACGGGGCGCCGAGCCCGGTGTGGGCGGGGACCAGATAGACGCCGCCAGTGTCGGGTACCGAGGCCGCCAGTGCTTCGATCTCGTCCGAGCGGGAAATCATCGCGAGCCCGTCGCGCAGCCATTGCACCGCGGCGCCACCCATGAATACGCTGCCTTCGAGCAGGTAAGTGGTCTGTCCGAGGCGCCGCCAGCCGATCGTCGTGAGCATCCGGTGCGCCGAGTTCATGGCCCGTGCACCGGTGTTGAGCAGCAGGAAACAGCCGGTCCCGTAGGTATTCTTGGCCATGCCCGGTTCCAGGCAGGCCTGCCCGTAGGTCGCCGCCTGCTGGTCGCCGGCGATGCCGGCCAGCGGGATCGGGGCGCCGAGCAGGTCGCTGGCCAGCAAGCCCACGACGCCGCTGCTGTCGACGACCCGCGGCAACACGGCCGGCGGGACATCGAGCAGGGCCAGCAGTTCGTCATCCCAGCGCAGGCGCCTGATGTCGTAGAGCAGCGTGCGCGAGGCGTTCGACGGATCAGTGACGTGCACCCGGCCGCCCGACAGCTTCCACGCCAACCAGCTATCGATCGTCCCGAAAGCGAGCTCGCCGCGCTCGGCGCGGGCGCGCGCGCCGGGGATGTGATCGAGCAGCCATTTCAGCTTGGTTCCGGAGAAGTAGGCGTCGAGGACCAACCCGGTGCGCTGGCCGAACAGCTCGGCATGACCCGCTCGCGCCATGGAATCGCAGAGTCCGGCGGTCCGCCGGTCCTGCCAGACGATGGCCCGGTGCAGGGGTTCGCCGCTGGCCCGGTCCCAGAGAACGGTCGTCTCGCGCTGGTTGGTGAGACCGACGGCGGCGATCTGGCTGGCCGCGATGCCACTGTCGCGCAACACGGCACGTGCCACGGCGAGTTGTGTCTGCCAGATATCGTTGGCGTCGTGCTCGACCCAGCCGGGTTGCGGATAGTGCTGGGTGTACTCCTGTTGGGCGAGCGCGCGGATGCTGCCGTCGCGTGCGAAGACGATGGCGCGCGAACTGGTCGTCCCCTGGTCGAGTGCCAGAACGAATTGTTCGCGGGTGGTCGCTGCCATTGGGCAATCTCCTGCGAGGAAAGAAGAAACAGAGGCTGGGTCGACCACGCGAACGATCGGGTGCGGCCGTGGCCGCCGCCGCCGCGCTACTCCCTGACGATCAGTTCGGCGATCCAGCGTTTGAAGTCGGCGATCCCCGGATCGTAGCGTTCGCAGGCCATCAGGCTCTGTCCGAAAACGTAGGCGTAGAGCAGCAGACTACGGCTTTTCGCCTCGCTTTCCGAGACGCCGCGGGCGACAAAGAGCTTGCGTGTGCATTCGAGGCGCCAGGTATCGACCTCCTCGACGACGGCTGCTGCCTCGGCGTCCCGCCTGGCCCACTCGCGCACGGCCAGCTCGATCGAAATTCCCTTGCGGTTGCGCGTGGCTCCGTAGACGTCGATCAGATGCAGCAACTGCTCGCGCTCCAGGCCGGGAGCGGCGACGCTCTGCTTGTGAATGTCGCGGATGCGGCCATCCCGCCAGGTCTGCAGGACGGCATTGAAGAGATCCTGGCGGTCCTTGAAGTGCCAGTAGAAGCTGCCCTTGGTGACGCCGAAATTCTTCGCCAGGACCTCGATTCGCATTCCCTGTACACCCTGCTCGGCAAGAACCTCGATTGCCGCCTCGATCCAGCCGCTGCGGTCGAGTGGCGCACGGGGCCTGGTTTTTTCCGACTTCATCGTCATCTGGTCCTTTCCTGAATCACGCCGCTGAGGCAATATGCTAAATTCACGTGCAGCAGCCATGGCAAGCGTCTTGACAGCCATCGCTCCATACGGTACCGTACGCCATCCATACGACTAAGTATGGTCTATTGTCCGGTCAGAATTCGTCAATGTCAAACGCGGGCGGTCGCGAAAGCGATTGCCATCGATTGCCGTGTCGTCATTAAGGAGAGAAAACTTGAAGATCCTCGTTCCAGTCAAACGGGTGGTGGATTACAACGTCAAGGTTCGCGTCAAGTCCGACGCGAGCGATGTTGATCTGGCCAACGTCAAGATGTCAATGAACCCCTTCGACGAAATTGCCGTCGAGGAGGCGGTTCGCCTCAGGGAAGCCGGTGTCGCCACGGAAGTGGTCGTCGTTTCCGCCGGCGTCGCCAATTGTCAGGAAACCCTGCGTACGGCGATGGCGATTGGCGCCGATCGCGGCATCCTGATTCAGACCGACGGCGAACTGCAGCCGCTCGCCGTCGCCAAGCTGCTGAAGGCGGTCTGCGACAAGGAGCAACCGCAGATCGTCATTTGCGGCAAGCAGGCGATCGACGACGACGCCAATCAGACCGGCCAGATGCTCGCCGGTCTGCTCAACCGGCCGCAGGCTACGTTTGCCTCGAAGATCGTGGTCGCCGGCACGCAGGCCACGGTGACGCGCGAGATCGACGGTGGTCTGGAAACCATCGAAGTGCCATTGCCGGCGGTCTTGACGGCCGATCTGCGGCTCAACGAACCGCGTTATGCGACCCTGCCCAACATCATGAAAGCGAAGAAGAAGCCGCTCGAAACGACCAACCCGGCGGCGCTTGGTGTCGATGTCACGCCGCGTCTGAAGACCCTCAAGGTCGCCGAACCGGCCAAGCGGACGGCCGGCATCAAGGTCGCCGATGCCGCCGACCTGGTAATGAAACTCAAGACTGAAGCGAAGGTGATCTGACCATGACCATTCTCGTAATTGCCGAACACGACAATTCTTCGATCAAGGCGGCAACGCTCAACGCCGTCACCGCGGCGACCCGGATCGGCGGCGATATCCACCTGCTGGTTGCCGGCAGTGCTTGCACGACAGCCGCCGAGGCCGCGGCACGGATCGCCGGGGTGAGCAAGGTGCTGGTTGCCGACGCTGCCCACTATGCCGATCAGTCGCCCGAGAATCTGGCGGCGCTGGTGGTGGCGAATGCCGCGGACTATGGCCACATCCTCGCGCCGGCGACGACCGGCGGCAAGAACTTCATGCCGCGCGTCGCCGCGCTGCTCGACGTGGCGCAGATCTCGGAGATCTCCGCCGTCGAGTCTGCCGACACCTTCGCCCGCCCGATCTACGCCGGCAATGTCATCGCCACCGTCAAGTCGTCCGACCCGGTGAAGGTCATCACCGTCCGGTCAACGGCTTTCGAAGCGGCTGGCGAGGGCGGCAGTGCGCCCATCGAGGCCCTGGCAGCCGGCGCCGACCTCGGCCTGAGCAAGCTGCTCGGGCGGGAACTCACCAAGTCGGAGCGTCCTGAACTCACCGCCGCCAAGGTCATCGTTTCGGGTGGGCGCGGCATGGGCAATGGCGAGAACTTCCATGGGTTGCTCGAGCCTCTGGCCGACAAACTGGGTGCGGCGTTGGGCGCCTCGCGCGCGGCGGTCGATGCGGGGTTCGCTCCGAACGACTATCAGGTCGGCCAGACCGGCAAGATCGTCGCACCGCAGTTGTACATCGCGGTCGGCATTTCGGGTGCAATCCAGCATCTGGCCGGCATGAAGGACAGCAAGGTGATCGTGGCGATCAACAAGGACGCCGAAGCGCCGATTTTCCAGGTGGCCGACTACGGACTGGTTGGCGACCTGTTCGAGGTGCTCCCGGCACTGGTGGCAGAACTCGGCTGATCGGCAGCGGACGGCGGGCAGCATGAATTTGCCGGATGGCCTGCTGGACGGGAGCTGGACCTTGACGGCCTGGCTCCTGTTCGTGCCCCTCGCGCTGTTTGCCGTGTGGCAGGCGCCTTGGGCTGTCCTGGCCGACAGCGTCCGCCTGAACGCCTTTCTGGGCATGATCGTTGCGCTGATCTTGCTCTGGCAGATGAAGGCCGGGATCAAGCCGGGTCTGTCGCTGCACCTGCTTGGTGCGACGGTGTTTGCCCTGTCCTTCGGATGGGCTCTGGCCTTTGTCGGTCTCTGCCTGGTTCTCGTCGGGGTGAGCCTGAACGGTGCCGCCGGCTGGCAGGCTTTCGCGGCCAACGCCCTGTTGATGGCGGGGGTCGGCGTAGCCGCCAGCCACGCGCTGCATCAACTGGTCAGGCGACTGCTGCCGCCGCAACTCTTCGTCTACATCTTCTGTAACGGTTTCTTCGCGTCGGCGCTGGCGGTGATGGCCGTCGGCGTGGTCTCTTGCCTGGTCTTTGCGGCGGCCGGAACCTATCCTGCAGACTACCTGACCGGCGAATATCTGCCGTACTTCCTTCTGCTCGGTTTTTCCGAGGCGTGGCTTTCGGGAATGCTGACGACGCTCTTTGCCGTCTATCGCCCGGACTTGCTGGCGGATTTCAAGGACGCACAGTTTCTCGGAAAGAAATGACTCGTTCTCGCGAACTCTTTGCCCAACCAGGAGCGCTTTCCTGATGGCGGCGAAAGTCTGCCGCCTTGTGTTCGGTCTTGGCCTGCTGGCATCTGCGGCGGGCTTCAGCGGCGCCCACGCGGCTGCTGCCGGCGACGCGGTGAGCCAGGTGATGGCCGAAGCCGGCGCTGGCCGGCAGGCTGGCAGGGCCGTTGACGACAAAGGCAAGCGGCGCAATGCGACGACGGACAGTCCAGCAGTCGACGCCGGACTCCAACTGCGCGCGAGTGACGAATTGTCGGTTGCCGGCCCGAGCAGCGAACGCCGGCGCGAGTTGCTGCGCCTGGAACAGCGGACGCTGCAGATGCGCAATGATGGGCATCACGATCAGCAGGCGCTGAATGACAAGATCGGCTGGCTGGAAGCCGACGTTGCCGAGTTGACCAGGGTCGCCAATCGGCTCCAGGGAGAAGCGGCCGCACTGTCCACTCCGGTCTCGGCACGGCCTCCCGCCGACGTTGCACCGGCCGCCGAAAGTTCGCCGGTGACGAGGGCAACTCTGCCCGCGGAGCCGGCGCCGGCTTCGCCGCCCTCTGCGCCTGCCGCCGAGGCAGGCGCTGGCCGTCCGCCGATGAAGCCTGTCGCCAAGCGGCAGCCGCCTCCCCCAGGGCTCGATCCGGACGAGTGGGCTACCTATGCCGGCCTTGCCGCGGCGGCCTTGCTGGTTTCGCTTCTTATCTTCAGGCGCCAACTCGCGCCGCGGCGAGCACCACTGGCCCAGGCGTCGTCCGATCCGACGACGGCTACGGTTGAGTCGGGGTTTTCGCGCACGCTCAGCGACGCGCCGACCGTGCCGATCGAGGTGCCCGCTGGCGTAACCCCGCCGTCCCCCGCGGGCTCGGCCGGGGCGCCGGAGCAGACGGCGTTTGCGGCACCGGCCCTGGCCAGGCTTGCCGCGGAACCCGAGCTGACGGCTGCCGCCACGGCGCTCGATCTGGCCGAGATCATGCTGTCCTTCGGTCGGGTGACCGGGGCCGCGAAGACCCTGCAGGAATACGTCACCGCGAACCCGCAGGAAGCCCTGCGGCCATGGATTCGACTATTGCAGATCTATCAGGACAACGGCATGCGCGAGGAGTTCGAGGCCATGGCGCTGAAGCTGAACCGCAACTTCAACGTCGAGATCATTCGCTGGCAGGGCGACGAGCCCCGCAAGGAACTCGAGCTGTTGCCGCTCGGGACGGCGCAGCAAGCAGCGGTGACACTGGAACAGATCCCCCACATACGGGCAAGAATCGTCGCGCTCTGGGGCAGCGCGGACTGCGGCGCCTACCTCGAGCAGTTGCTGCGCGACAATCGTGACGGCCAGCGTAGCGGCTTCGCCCTGCCGGTAGTCGAGGAAGTATTGTTCCTGATCGATCTTCTGGCGGCTCGCGAGGCCGTTCAGTAGCCCAACCAAACCCATAAGAGGAGAAGCAAATGAGTGAATACATCGCCCCGCTGCGCGACATGCAGTTCGCGCTCAAGGAACTGGCCGGGCTGGAACAGGTGGCGCAGCTGCCGGGCTGCGAAGAAGCAACGCCGGATCTCGTCGATGCCGTTCTCGAGGAAGCGGCGAAGTTCGCGGAAGGCGTCCTGTCGCCGCTCAACTGGTCGGGTGACCAGGAGGGAGCCCGCTGGCACGACAAGGCGGTGACCATGCCGGCCGGATTCAAGGAGGCCTACAAGCTTTTCGCCGACAGTGGCTGGACGGCACTCGCCGCCGAATCGGAATGGGGTGGCCAGGGACTGCCGAAGGTCGTTTCCGCCGCGGTGAACGAAATGTGGAAGTCGGCCAACCACTCGTTTTCGCTGTGCCCGCTGCTCACCGCCGGCGCCATCGAGGCGCTCGTTCTCACCGGTTCCGACGCCCTCAAGGCGACCTATCTCGAGAAGATGGTCAGCGGTCTGTGGACCGGCACGATGAACCTCACCGAGCCGAGCGCTGGTTCCGACCTCGCTGCCGTGCGCACGCGCGCCGAGCCGCAGGCCGACGGCAGCTACAAGATCTTCGGCCAGAAGATCTTCATCACCTATGGTGAGCACGACATGGCCGACAACATCATCCACCTGGTGCTGGCGCGGACCCCGACCGCTCCCGAAGGGGTCAAGGGAATCTCACTGTTCGTCGTGCCGAAGTTCCTGGTCAACGACGACGGCAGCCTGGGCGCGCGCAACGACGCCTATTGCGTGTCGATCGAACACAAACTCGGCATCCACGCCAGCCCGACGGCGATCATGGCCTTCGGCGACCACAGCGGAGCGATCGGCTATCTGGTCGGCGAGGAGAACCGTGGCCTGGAATACATGTTCATCATGATGAACGCGGCGCGTTTCGGCGTCGGCCTGGAAGGCGTTGCGGCCTGCGAGCGCGCTTATCAGCGGGCGCGCGACTATGCGCGCGATCGCATCCAATGTACCGACATCGGCGTGCGCGGTGGGCCGAAAGTGGCGATCATCCAGCATCCCGACGTGCGCCGCATGTTGATGACCATGAAGTCCTACGCCGAAGCGACCAGGGCGCTGGCCTACGTGGTCGCGGCTGCGCACGATGCGGCGGTGCATCACGCCGACGCCGAAACCCGCAAACGCAATCAGGCCTTCGTCGATCTGATGATCCCGGTGGTCAAGGGCTGGAGTACCGAGTCTGGCGTCACCATCGCCTCGATCGGCGTGCAGGTGCATGGCGGCATGGGCTACGTCGAGGAAACCGGTGCCGCTCAGCACCTGCGCGACGCGCAGATCTCGACGATCTACGAAGGTACCACCGGCATCCAGGCGAACGACCTGATCGGCCGCAAGATGGCACGCGAGGGCGGCGCCACGCTGAAGTCCGTAATCGCCATGATGCGCGCGCTCGACAGCGATCTGGCGAAGCAGGGTGGCGCGCATTTTGCGGCCATCCGCAGCCGCCTGGCCGCTGGTGTCGATGCGCTGGCAACCGCCGGCGAGTGGGTGGTCGCCACCTACGGCAAGGACGTCCGCGCGGCGTCGGCTGGCGCGGTGCCGTTCCTGAAGCTGCTTGGCATCGTTGCCGGTGGCTGGCAAATGGCACGCGCCGCCTTGATCGCGCAGGCGAAGGTCGACGCCGGTGACGGCGACCCGTTCTTCCCGGCGAAAGTCGTCACCGCGCGCTTCTACGCCGACCATGTACTGTCCGGGGCGGCTGGCCTGGCGAGCAGCGTGACCGATGGCGCCGAAGGCGTGATGGCGCTGCACGAAGACATGTTCTGATCCCGCTGCCGGGCACCAGCGGCCGTTCGACAGGACGGCCGCTGGCCGACGTGCCGTTGCGCTGGGCGGTGCGTCGCGGCCGGAAAGGGTAGACCAGCACACCAGAACAGGAACCGCAATGCAGAGTCAACGCAAACTCGTCCAGACGTCGCTGATCCCCATCCGCTGGGGTGACATGGACGCCTATGGTCACGTCAACAACACCATCTACTTCCGCTACACCGAGCAGTGCCGCTGCGAATACCTGGAAGGACTCGGCTTCAAGGTGATGCCGCACGGCACGGCACCGGTGATCATCAACGCTGCCTGCACCTTCCTGGTGCCGATCAACTATCCTGGCGTCGTCGAAGTCCGGATGTTCTGCGACCATCCGGGCCGCAGCAGCGTCCAGACGCATTACGAGATTCGCCTGCAGGGCGACGACACGCTCTACGCCACCGGCGATTCCAAGATCGTCTGGATGGACGTCGACACCGGCAAGTCGGTGCCGATCCCGGAGGGTCTGCGCGCCGCGCTGTCCTAGCTTTCTTTGTCGAAAGGGAGGAGGGGAATGGAGCCACTCTGGCGCCCGAGCGCCGAACGTATCGCCGCCGCCCGGCTCAATGTCTTCATCGCGGCGGTCAACCGCCGCTGGCACGCCGACTGCACGGATTACGGCAGCCTGTGGCGCTGGTCGGTCACCCAGCCGGCGGCTTTCTGGACAGCCGTCTGGGAGGAATGTGGCGTGTATGGTGAGCGCGGCGAGAAGGTGCTCGAAAGTGGCGAGCGAATGCCCGGCGCGCGCTGGTTTCCGCAAGCCCGGATCAACTATGCAGAGAATCTGCTGCGTCGCCACGATGACGCCGATGCCCTCGTTTTCTGGGGCGAAGCGCAGCTCAGACGCCGCCTTTCCTATCGCCAGCTGAACGCCGAGGTCTCGCGTTGCGCGCAGGCACTGACCGCCGCCGGCGTCGGTAGGGGCGATCGCGTCGCCGCCTATCTGCCGAACATGCCCGAGGCGATCATCGCGATGCTTGCCACGGCCTCGCTCGGCGCCATCTGGTCGTCGGCCTCGCCCGACTTCGGCGTACAGGGAGTTCTCGACCGTTTCGGGCAGATCGAACCCAAGGTCCTGCTCTGCGTCGACGCGTACTGGTACAACGGCCGGCCGGTCGACTGCATGGCGAAGAACGCCGAAGTCGCCGCACGCATGCCGTCGCTGGCACGCAGCGTCGTCGTTTCCTATGTCGACGCCGCCCCCGACGTGGCGGCGCTTGCCAAGGGCGTAGCCTGGGCCGATTTCGTCGCACCGTTCACCGCCGGCGCGATCGAGTTCACACCGCTGCCCTTCGCACATCCGCTCTTCATCATGTTCTCATCGGGAACCACCGGCGTTCCGAAGTGCATCGTGCATTGTCACGGTGGCGCGCTGTTGCAGCACCTCAAGGAGCACCAGTTGCATGGCGACGTGCGACCCGGCGACCGGATTTTCTACTTCACCACCTGCGGCTGGATGATGTGGAACTGGCTGGTCTCGGGCCTCGCTTCGCAGGCGACACTGCTGCTCTACGACGGCTCGCCCTTCGTTCGCACCGCCGCGGGCCAACCCGGAACGATCCTTTTCGACTACGCCGACGCCGAGGGAATGACGCATTTCGGCACGTCGGCAAAATTCATCGACGCGATTGCCAAGAGCGGCCTGAAGCCGCACGAAACGCATCGGCTCGAGCCGCTACGGGTGATGTTCTCGACCGGCAGCCCGTTGGCACCGGAGAGCTTCGACTACGTCTATCGCGACATCAAGGCGGACCTGCTGCTGGCGTCGATTTCGGGCGGTACCGACATCCTCTCGTGCTTTGCGCTGGGCAGCCCGCTTCTGCCCGTACACCGCGGCGAGCTGCAATGCCGCGGCCTCGGCATGGCGGTGGACGTCTTCGACGACGACGGCCAAGCGATTCCCCCGGGCCGCGGCGAACGCGGCGAGCTGGTATGCACCGCACCCTTCCCGGCGATGCCGGTCGGTTTCTGGAACGATCCGGACGGCGCGAAGTACCACGCCGCCTATTTCGCCCGCTTCGCCAACGTCTGGTGTCACGGTGATTTCGTCGAAATTACCGCCAACGAGGGGATGATCATCCACGGCCGTTCCGACGCCGTTCTCAACCCGGGTGGCGTGCGCATCGGCACCGCCGAGATCTATCGGCAGGTCGAACAACTGCCGGAAGTCGTCGAATCGCTGGTCATCGGCCAGGACTGGGAGCACGACGTGCGCGTCGTGCTGTTCGTCAAGCTGCGCGACGGCATGTCTCTCGACGCCGCGCTGATCGCCCGCATCAAGCAGCAGATCCGCCAGAACGCGACGCCACGCCACGTCCCGGCGAAGGTGCTGCAGGTCGCCGACATTCCGCGCACGAAGAGCGGCAAGATCGTCGAACTCGCCGTCCGCCACGTCGTCCATGGCCGACCCGTGAAGAATGTCGAAGCGCTGGCCAATCCGGAGGCGCTGGAGTTCTTCCGGGACCGGGCCGAACTGCAGACCTGATGGGGTCTCAGCGGCTGATCGGCTTGTAGCGAATCCGCTTCGGCTTTGCCGCCTCCTCTCCCAGGCGGCGTTTCTTGTCTTCCTCGTACTCGTGGTAGTTGCCGCTGAAGAAGGTCCACTGCGAATCACCCTCGCAGGCGAGGATATGCGTGCAGATGCGGTCGAGAAACCAACGGTCGTGTGAAATCACCATGACGCTACCGGCAAACTCGAGCAGGGCGTCTTCGAGCGCCCGTAGCGTTTCCACGTCGAGGTCGTTTGACGGCTCGTCGAGGAGCAGGACGTTGCCGCCGGCGATGAGCGTCTTGGCCATGTGCAGGCGACCGCGTTCGCCTCCCGAGAGTTGGCCAACCTGTTTCTGTTGATCGGCACCCTTGAAGTTGAAACGGCCGATGTAGGCGCGCGACGGCGTTTCGTAGCGGCCGACGGTAAGGATGTCGGCACCGCCCGAGACCTCCTCGAAAACTGTCTTGCTGCCGTCGAGGCAATCGCGGCTCTGGTCGACGTAGGCGAGCCTGACCGTGCTGCCGATCTCGACCTCGCCCGAATCGGGCTGCTCCTGGCCAATCAGCATGCGGAAGAGCGTCGACTTGCCGGCGCCGTTCGGGCCAATGATGCCGACGATCGCTCCGGGTGGCACGTTGAAGCTCAGCTTGTCGATCAGCAAGCGGTCGCCGAAAGACTTGCTGACGTTCCTGAACTCGATCACCTTGCTGCCCAGACGCTCGCCTACCGGAATGAAAATCTCCTGCGTCTCGTTGCGCTTCTGGTATTCGACACTCGACAGTTCCTCGAACCGGGACAGACGCGCCTTGCTCTTGGCCTGCCGCGCCTTCGGGCTCTGGCGGACCCATTCCAGTTCCTGCTTCATCGTCTTGATGCGGCCGGCTTCCTGCTTGCCTTCGGTTTCCAGACGGGCTTCCTTCTGTTCCAGCCAACTCGAGTAGTTGCCCTTCCAGGGGATGCCCTGACCACGATCGAGTTCGAGAATCCACTCGGCAGCGTTGTCGAGGAAGTAACGATCATGTGTGACGGCCACCACCGTGCCCGGAAAGCGCACCAGGAACTGTTCCAGCCACTCGACCGATTCGGCGTCGAGATGGTTGGTCGGTTCGTCGAGCAGCAACATGTCCGGCCGGGAGAGCAGCAGCTTGCAGAGCGCGACACGGCGCTTTTCACCTCCGGAGAGCTTGCCGATCTGCGCATCCCATGCCGGCAGGCGCAAGGCGTCGGCGGCGAGCTCGAGCTGGCTGCCGAGGTCGGAGCCGGCGGCGGCGATGATCGCTTCGAGGCGCGCCTGCTCCTCGGCCAACTTGTCGAAATCGGCGTCGTCTTCGGCATAGGCCGCGTACACCTGTTCCAGCATTGCCTGCGCCTGGAACGCCTCGCCGAGTCCCGATTCGACTTCCTGGCGGACGGTCTTTTCCGGGTCGAGCAAGGGTTCCTGCGGCAGATAGCCGATCTTCAGGTTGGGCATCGGCGTCGCTTCGCCGATGATGTCCTTGTCGACTCCTGCCATGATGCGCAGGACCGTCGACTTGCCCGAGCCGTTGAGACCGAGAAGACCGATCTTCGCGCCCGGAAAGAAAGAAAGCGAGATGTCCTTGATGATCTGCCGCTTGGGCGGGACGATCTTGCCGACGCGGTTCATCGTGAATACGTATTGAGCCATGGCTTTGAATGCCGATCCAAAAGTGGAAAACGGTTGCCGGGCGCACGCTGTCGCGCCCGACGCGAGAGCAAGTCTACCTGAGAGTGGCTGACAGTGGCGGTTTGTGGTTCGCTACGCGTTCTTGCGGAGCAGTTCCAGCGTCGGCGCCTCGTCGCTCCACGGTTGTCGGACGGCACCAACTTCGTTGCGCGACAGTCGCCCTGGCCGACAGGCATGTCATCGAAGCCAGGTTTGTGGGCATGCTCGGACAGGAATTCCGTTTGGTGATGGCTATCCGTCGCGCTAGAATCAGGGTCGGCGTTCGTCACCACTAGGCGGCGCTCCCGCCACTTCGCCGTTTCGACCCCGGTTTGTCACGCATGCTCTTGCAGCTCGCGTCCCCGCCATGAAAATTGCCTACCTCGAAGACGACACGGAGCTTGCGGCCACGGTATGCGACTGGCTGCGGCAGGCTGGGCATGAAGTCGATCTATTCACCAGCGGTGTCGCCTGTGCGCAGGCGGTCGTGAGTCGGCGTTTCGACGCCTGCCTGATCGACTGGTTGGTGCCCGACCTGTCGGGCACCGAGGTGCTCGCACGTCTGCAGATCAAGTTGCGGCAGGCGATGCCGCCAGTCATCTTTACCACCGGTCGTGACAGCGAGGAGGACGTCGTCGCCGTGCTCAACGCCGGTGCCGATGATTACATCGTCAAGCCCCTGTCCCGGCCGCTGCTATTGGCGCGGCTGCAGGCGGTGACACGCCGACAGCAAGGAGTTGCCGGCGCTTCGCTGGTGCAGGATTTCGGTCGGCTGACCGTCGATCATGGCCGGCGGCAACTGGCGCTCGATGACCAGCTCATCGTGCTGACCGAGCGGGAAACCGATCTGGCGCTTTACCTGTTCCAGAACATCGGCCGTGCGCTGAGCCGCAAGCGATTGATTCAGGTCGTCTGGTCGCTGACCCCTGATGTCGATACGCGCACCGTCGACGTGCATGTCAGCATTCTGCGGCGGAAACTCGGCCTGACGCCGGAGTTCGGCTGGCGGCTGATTTCGATCTACGGGCACGGTTACCGTCTGGACCGTGAGAAGGATTCCGTATGAACGCTGCCATCTTGCCAAGGATGCTGACCGTCCTGCTGCTCGCCGTTTCCCTGCAGGCCGGCGCGGCGACCGCCGGCCGCGCGGCGGAACTGCCAGTCTGGCGCTACACGGTACGGCCCGGCGACACGCTGATCAATATCGCCGAGCGCTACCTGATCGACGTCCGGCAGTGGCCGGCCGTGCAGCAGGCCAACCAGGTCGACGATCCTTACCACCTGATGCCTGGAACGGTCCTGCGCATTCCGGCGGCCTGGCTGCGTCGGCTACCTGCCGCCGCGACCCTCGCGACGAGCAGCGGCGCGGTGCGCTGGCGCCGTGGCGATGGCGATTGGCAAGCGGCCAGCAGCGGCCAGCGCCTGGGCTCGGGGAGCACGCTGGAAACCCTCGACGACGCCAGCGCCCTGTTGCGTCTGGCGGATGGTAGCACCGTCCTGCTGTCGCCAAATTCATTGATCGTTCTCGACTCGCTCGGTGTTTTTGCCGGCGGCTTGATGGCCGATACGCGTCTGCGCCTGCAGCGTGGCCAGACCGACATCATCGCCAACCCGGCAAAGCGCGCGCATCAGCGCCTGCTGATCCAGACGCCGTCGGCACAGGCGGTGGTTCGCGGTACCAGCTTCCGCGTCGGCGTGGACAGCAAGCTGAGTCGCGAAGAGACCCTGGCCGGGCTCGTCGGCGTCAGTGGCGGCGGCAGGAGCGTCAACGTACCGCGCGGCATGGGAACGATCGCCCGCGTCGGTGACCAACCGATCAAGCCGGTACCCTTGCTGGCCGCGCCCGACGTGTCTACCTTGCCGTCGCGTTTCGAGCACTTGCCGATGCGCTTTCCCCTGCCGCAACCGCCCGGTGCGGAGGCGTGGCTGGGCCAGGTGGCGCCGAACAAGTCGTTTGATCGCATTCTGCTCAGCAAGACGGCGCGTGGCGAGTCGTTGAGCTTCGCCGACCTCGCCAACGGCGACTACGTGCTGCGTCTGCGGGGTATCGATACGAACGGGCTGCAGGGGCAGGACGCCGTCCACCCGTTTGTCGTTTTCGCGCGGCCGTTCCCGCCGGGCCTCAACCGTCCCGGTGACTCGGCGACGATACGTACCGCCCGTCCGACCTTCGCCTGGACCAGCGTCCAGGGAGTGGCCCGTTATCGCCTGCAGGTCGCCGGCGAACCCGACTTCGCCCGACCGCTGCACGATGCGACGACCGAGCAGAACACCTGGCCCGTTGCCGAGGATCTGCCGGCCGGTGGCCTCTACTGGCGGGCCGCCAGCCTCGACGCCGCCGATCAACAAGGTCCGTGGAGCGTCGCTGCCGGATTTACTTACCAGCCGGGGCTGGGCCCGGTCGACCTCGGTCGGGCGGCTCTCGACTGTACTTCCGAGACGATCCGCCTGAACCTGCCGAAGCCGCCCGAGGGGCTGGTCTACGAGGCCATTCTCGCGTCCGCGCCGGGCCTCGAACCGGCGCTTGCGCAGGCACAAGCCAGCGACGGCACGCTCGACCTGCCGCGCCCCGATGGCGGAACCTATTACCTCGGCGTGCGCTTGCTCGATCGCAGCGACAACACGCCCGGTCCGCTGGTCGTCCAGAAGATCGACGTGCCGTCAGGCCGATTGTGGCTGCTCCTGCTGTTGCTGGTACCGCTCGTTCTTTGACGCGCGCCGATTTGCCCGCCGCAAGGCCTTGTCTCCATGCCTGGCCGGACTTCCTTCAGGACCTTCAGGCGCTGCTTCGCTAGCGAAGTAGTACGCGTCGCGCTGCCGCTGCTGCTGATCGCGGTATCGATCAGCAGCAGCGGCCTGCTGACCCGCGTCGATCACCTCGTCTTCGATCTCGGACAGCGCCTCAACTGGCGGCCGGTACCGGATGACGTGCTGATCGTCGCCATCGATGAAGACAGCCTCGATCTGCTCGGCCGCTGGCCGTGGTCGCGCGACCGCCATGCCCGCTTGTTGCGGACGCTCTGCGCCAGCGATCCCGCCGTGGTCGCCATCGATATTGCGTTCAGCGAGAAGAGCGACGAGCCGTTCGCCGATGCCGCGCTCGCCGATGCTATCGCCGCCTGCGGTCGCGTCGTGCTGCCGCTGGTCATCGAGTCGACGCGGGTCGGCGGGCAATTGCTCGAAACGCCGCCGATTCAGCCGCTGGCTGCCGTCGCCGCCGGCATTGGCCGCATCGGCGTTCGCCTCGACGAGGATGGCATCGCCCGCTCGGTGGATCTGCGCGAAGGCGTCGGCACGGCGGCCTGGCCCTTGCTGGCCGAGGAGACCTTGCGCCTGGCCGGCCGGCTACCGGCGACATCCGCCGGCAAAGCGGGATCGGGCGCGGCCGGTACGGCGGCAGCAAGTCATCTGCTGGTGCGGGAAGAGATGCGGCGCTTCGAATTCGTCGGCCCGCCGGGCAGCGTGCCGCGCGTGTCGTACGCGCAGGTGCTGGTGGGGAACATGCCGCCGGAAATGTTTGCCGGCAAGATCGTCCTCGTCGGCGCCACCGCGGTCGGTCTTGGCGACTTCCTGCCGACGCCGGTCTCGGCGCTCAGCCAGCCGATGCCAGGCGTCGAGGTCCAGGCCAACGTTCTCCTGTCGATGCGCGACGGACGTCTGATCTCGGCGTTGCCGACCCTGTCCACGCTGCTCTTGGCGGCTCTGCTGGCTGTCGTTCCGCTGCTCTGGCTGCCGCGCCTGATGCCGCTCGCCGGCTTGTTGGCGAGCAGCTTGTGGGTGCTCGCCGTGGGCACGGCCTGTGCGCTCCTGCCCGGCCTGCTGCAGCGCTGGTTTCCGCCGGCCGGTGTCCTGCTGGCCGGGCTTTTTGCCTTTCCGCTGTGGAGCTGGCGGCGGCTCGAGGCGGCCCGCCGCCATCTCGACCAGGAGCTACGGCAGTTGCGGGCGAGCTTGCCGCAACGAGAGGTGGCGGTCGCTTCGCCTGCCGAGATACGCCGGCTCGGTTTCGAGCAGCGGATCGCCTGGGTGCAGGCGGCGCAGCGGACGATGCGGGCGCTGGAAGCCCAGCGTAACGAGGCGCTCGCGTTCATCTCGCACGATCTGCGCGCACCACTGGCGGGCGTGCTGTCCCAGCTGGAAAGTGGGGACGCCTGCGATCAGGCACGCCTCTTGCCGGCGCTACGGCGTGCTCTTGGCATGGCGCAGTCCTTCCTCTGGCTGGCCCGCGCCGAAGCACTCGATCGGAAAGCGATGGAGGAGATCGAATTGACCTCGCTGATGCATCAGGCGGTCGACGAGTTCCATTCTCTGGCCAGGCAGAGGCAACTGCCCCTGGTCCGGCAATTGCCTGACGAGCCGGTCTGGATCGATGGCGACTTCGAGTCGCTCCAGCGCAGCGTCGCCAATCTGGTGCACAACGCTCTTCACCATGCGCCGCGGGGAACGGCGGTCACCATTGGCCTCGACTGCGCGGGCGACGGGGACGTCGAGCTCTGGGTCCGCAATGCTGGACCGGCCTTGCCTGCCGACCTCGTGGCGAGGCTCTTCAAGCGTTTCAGCCGCGGCGAGCGTGGAGCCTCCGCGTCGTCCGGTACCGGCCTGGGGCTCTACTACGTGCGCGCGGTCGCCGAGGGACACGGCGGGCAGGCGGGGGTCGAATGCTCTGACGGCGCGATCAGGTTTTGGGTGCGTTTGCCGGGGGCTGACCGCGGGGAGCCGGAACGTGTGCCGTGAAGCGACTTCCAGTGGAGTCGCGGCGGCCGGTTTGACCGCGGCAGCGTGATTTCTTGGTAAGCTCTGAGGGTGAGAATCGTTCGAGTTCCCGACTTTCATCCGAGTGAGCCGGCGCTCGACGCTCTGGTCGACCTGCTGGCAGCGTTCGACCGGCTGCCGTGCCACGTCGTCGCGGCACCGCCGGCAGCTCGTTCGCTGATTGCCGGCGTTAACCTGTCTGAGGCTTGATCCCATGTTCCTCTCTCTTCACGATATCGAGTCGGCGGCGCGTATCGTCTACTCGGCGATGCCGGCAACGCCGCAGTACTGCTGGCCCCTGCTTTGCGAGGAGTTGGGTGCGGAAGTCTGGGTCAAGCACGAAAACCACACGCCGGTCGGCGCCTTCAAGCTGCGCGGCGGCCTCGTCTACTTTGCCGACCTGGCGAGCAATAGCACGGTCACGGGCGTCATCAGCGCCACCCGTGGCAACCACGGCCAGTCGGTCGGCCTGGCGGCCTGGCTACATGGCCTGAGCGCGCGAGTGGTCGTTCCGCACGGCAACAGCATCGAGAAGAACGCCGCGATGCGCGCGCTGGGTGTCGACCTGATCGAGCACGGAGACGATTTCCAGGCGGCGCGCGAGCACGCCGGGCGCCTGGCCGACGAACTGGGTCTGCATCTGGTACCGTCCTTCCACCCCTTGCTGGTCAGCGGTGTCGCCAGCTACGCGCTGGAACTTTTCCGCGCGGTGCGCGACTTGTCGACCGTCTATGTACCCATCGGTCTCGGCTCGGGGATTTGCGCGATGGTGGCCGCACGTGACGCGCTCGGGCTGAAGACCGAGGTGGTCGGGGTCGTCTCGGCGCAGGCTCCAGCCTACGCCGTTTCGTTCGCCGCGCGAGAGGTCCGCGAAGCGCCGGTGACCACGACGCTTGCCGACGGGATGGCGTGTCGTACGCCACAGCCGGAAGCGCTCGAGGTGATCTGGCGGGGAGTCGACCGGATCGTCGAGGTCAGCGACAGCGAGGTGGCCGAGGCGATCCGCATCCTCTTCACCTGCACTCACAATGCCGCCGAGGGTGCGGGCGCCGCCGCGCTTGCCGCTGCCCGGCAGGAAAGATCCCGATTGGCCGGCCGGCGGACTGCGGTGGTCCTCTCCGGAGGCAACATCGATCGCGCTCTTCTTGCCGACGTCCTGGCGAACCGCTGCACAGGCTGACCGTTGCCGGAGTCGATGAATGGGCGGTCACCGGCTCGTCGGCGCCGACCCGACCGCTGGGTCTGATCAGGCTGGCGGTGTCGTGCGGGAACTTGATCTACCGCAACAAACCAAAAAGGCATGACGCTTAGACTGGGCCCGGTGGGAAGGGGCTTCAGGGCTCACTTCGGGGGATACGGCCGATGGGCAAGGAAATTGGCGGCGATGCTTTCACGGCGGACGACTTCGTGCGTTTCGGCCGGCGGCTCGCAGTGGAAACGCGTCATGCGCGCGCCGCCTACGCGCGCGGCGACTTCGCGAACACCGGGACGGTAGCGGGGTTCGAACTCGAGGCGTGGCTGGTCGACGACGAGTTCTTTCCGGTGCCACGAAACATGGCGTTTCTGGCGCGCATGAACAATCCACTGGTGGTACCTGAACTATCGCGCTTCAACGTCGAACTCAACGGCACGCCGCAGCGCTTGTGCGGTACGGCGCTGTCAAGACTGGAAGGCGAACTCACGGCCACCTGGCAGCAGTGTCTGCGAGTGGCGCGCGACGACGCGGCCGCGCTGATTGCCATCGGTATACTGCCGACGCTTCGCGAAAGCGATTTGTCGCCGGCCAGCATGTCGCCGTATCGACGTTACGCCATGCTCAACGAGCAGATCCTGACGCTGCGCGGCGGTCGACCGCTGACGCTCGACATCGTCGGCATCGACAGCCTGTCCACCACACACACCGACGTCATGCTCGAGGCGGCAACCACTTCGTTTCAGGTGCACCTGCAGACACCGGCCAGTGCGGCCGCGCGTACCTACAACGCGTCGATGATCCTCGCCGCGCCACTGGTCGCGTTGGCGGCGAATTCACCGTTTCTTTTCGAGCGGGCGCTCTGGCACGAGACGCGCGTACCGCTCTTCGAGCAGGCTGTCGATTGCTGTGATCCGGGACATCCGGAGCACCTGCGCGTCACGTTCGGGTCGGGCTATCTGGGGGCCGACCCGACCGCCTGCTTCGCCGAGAACCTGTCGTCCTACGCGGTGCTGCTGCCCTTCGAGGTGCCGGGGCCGGTGGGCTCGTACGCCCATCTGCGCTTGCACAACGGCACCATCTGGCGCTGGAACCGGCTGCTGATCGGCTTCGACGACAGCGGGGCGCCGCATCTGCGCGTCGAGCAGCGGGTGATGCCGGCCGGTCCGAGCATCATCGACATGATCGCCAACGCCGCCTTCTACTATGGCGTGGTACACATGCTGGCGAGCCAGACAGTGGCTCCCGAAGCGCGGATCCCGTTCGCCGTTGCGCGCGACAACTTCTACCGGGCGGCACGCTACGGTCTGCAGGCGCCTCTGGTCTGGTTCGACGGGCAACGCGCAACGGCCGCCGAACTGCTGGCGCGCGAGTTGCTGCCGATGGCGCGCGTCGGGCTGGCACAGCTCGATCTGGCCGCCGGCGACGTCGAGCGCTACCTGGGGGTGATCGCCGCCCGCCTGCAGAGCGGCCAGAACGGCGCCAACTGGCAACTGGCCCACTACGCGAAATACCACGACTTTTTCCGGCTGACCGCCGACTATCTTGCGCACCAGCGCCGTCTCATGCCCGTACATGAATGGCCAATCTGAGCCCACTTCTTCATGCTGACCATCCTCGACTCCCTGCCCGAACGCTTTCTCGACACCCCCGCCTGCGAACTGCACCGTTTGCTGCCTGGCCCGACACTGATCCACTTGCCCGGACGACGTCCGGCACCGCTGTTCGTCTCCGTGCTCCTGCACGGCAACGAGGACAGCGGCGTCGTTGCGCTGCAGAGCGTGCTGCGCGCGCACGCGCAGCGGCCGCTGCCGCGGGCGCTGTCGATTCTGGTCGGCAACGTCGCGGCGGCGCGCGACGGGCTGCGCCGACTCGATCACCAGCCCGATTACAACCGCGTCTGGCCCGGTACCGAGCAACATGCGGACGCTCCCGAGCACGCCGCGATGAGCGATGTGCATTGCCGTATGCAGGCGGGTGGCCTGTTTGCCAGTATCGATATCCACAACAACACCGGCATCAATCCGCACTACGGCGTGGTCAACCGGCTCGATCCGGCTGTCCTGCACCTGGCCTTGTTGTTTTCGCGTACCGTCGTCTGGTTCCGCGGCTTGCCCGGCACGCAGACGACGGCCTTCTCGCCGCTCTGTCCATCGATCACCGTCGAGTGCGGCAAGCCCGGGACGCCGGCGAACGAGGCCCACGCGGCGCGTTTCATCGAGGCCTGCCTGCATCTGGCGAGCTTTCCCGCGCACGACGTGCACGAGCAGGACATCGACCTGTATCACACCGTCGCGACGGTGCGGGTGCCGGCGGCGGTGTCCTTCGGTTTTGGCAATCGTCTCGCCGACATCGATTTCGATCCGCAGCTCGATCACATGAATTTCCGGCAGCTCGAACCCGGTGCGGTGTTCGGTCGCACGCGATTGTCTTCGCCGCTCGAGGTACGGGATGAGAGCGGCCGCGATCTGGCTGGCGAGTTCTTCGCCTGCGACGGCGGCACGATCAGCTTGCGTCGGCCATCGACGCCGGCGATGCTGACCCTCGACGAGCGGGTGGTACGGCAGGACTGCCTGTGTTATCTGATGGAGCGTCTGCCTTTCCCGCGGCGCGAGCGCGTGGCGCGCGAATTGTGCGACACACTCCAGGACTGAGCGGGCGCCGCGTTGGCGTCGCTGGCGAGTTGGCATCGGAGAGACGGATGAGAATCTCGCTGACGCGAGTGTCGCGGTCGCTGCAGGTGGCTCGGAGAGCGCCGCTGGCCGGACTGGTCGTGGCGCTGGCGATGTCGAGCGGCGCTCCGGCGGTACTCGCCGACAGTTCCGGTGAGCAACTGGCGGCGTACTACGATCGCCATATGGCGATCATCGGCGGCACGGCCTACGGCTGGATTGGCCGGGAGCGACCGGTGCCGATGATGTCCGACGCCGTTCAGGTCGGTGTCGGCAAGGACGCCTACTATGCGCTGCGCAAGAACGGCAGCCTGCTTACCTGGTCGGCATCGTCGGCCAACGCCGGCGTGCTGATGCGCGACGTCGTCAGTTTCGCGGCGGGCCAGTCGGGCTGGCTGGCGATCAACCGGAGCAGGAGCCTGTGGCAAGGGAGCGGCCGGGAGCCGCCGCGCAAGATCGCCGAGAGGGCGCTGGCGGCTGCCGTCGGCGACGGGACCGATTACCTGATCACCCCCGGTGGCGACCTGCATGTCCGCGGCCTTGGCAGTCGGGGTCAGTACGGCGACGGCCGCACCAGCGCCGGCAACGATTTCGTCAAGACCGCCGCGCAGGTCCTGGCAGTCCGCGCGCACACCGGGCACGCCCTCTATCTGGCGAGCGACGGGCAGGTGTTCGGGACCGGCGGCAACATCAACGGCCCACTCTCGAAGCATGGGCTGGGTGACAAGGCTGTCACCTGGGGCAGCATCTTTTCCGGTGCCAGGGGAGTCGCCACCGGTGCCTCGCATTCGCTGGCGATCCGCGAGGACGGTTCACTGTGGGCCTGGGGCAGTGGGTTTGCGATCGAACCGAAGAAGATTGCCGACAATATCGTCACCGTTGCGGCCGGCGCCGGGTCGACGATTGCGCTTTCCGCGGATGGCAAGCTGTGGGCCTGGGATGGCGGTCGCGGACCCCGCCAGATCAACCTCGATCGCTAGCCGGCGCGCCGTCGGGTGAGCATCACGCGCCCATGACACGGTTTTTGCCGGCCCGCTTGGCCAGGTACATCGCCTGATCGGCGCGTGCGATGGCATCCTCGCCGGACTCTTCGGCAGTCAACTGGGCGACGCCGGCGCTGAAGGTGATCAGGATCTTTTCGTTGCCGGCAAGGAAGAAGTTGCGGGTGAGCTCCCGCTGCAGGCGTTTCATCGCTTCGATGCCGGCGGCTACGGCCGTGTCGGGCATCAGGATCACGAATTCCTCACCGCCGTAACGCGCCAGGGTGTCGATTGGACGCAGGTGCTGGCGGACGACCTGTACCAGATGAATCAGGGCCTCGTCACCGGAGGCGTGCCCAAGCCGGTCGTTTAAGGTCTTGAAATTGTCGATATCGAGCAGCGACACGCAGAGCGGTGCCTCCTTGCGGCGCACGCCGGCAATCTCGCGAGCCAGCACTTCGTCGAGGCCGCGGCGGTTGAGGGTGTCGGTCAAGGGGTCGTGGCGGGCCGACGCGCTGGCCTGGTGAAGTTCCTGGTGCAACCTGAAGAGTTCGGCGTCGGTGGCCAATGCTCGAGACTGCAGGGCCGCGAGTTGTTCGTGGGCGTAACCGGTGTCTTCGGCCATGGCGCGCGTCGCGTCGATCACCTGCTTGAGAAGCGGCGTCAGGTCCTCGATCGTTCGCACCGTGGCAAGCTGCTGTGCGCTGGCCTCGATGCTGACCTGGAAGGCCGAACTGGACTGGTTCATTGCCGACAACTGGTCGAGGAACGCCGCCAGCATCTGGCGCATCGCCTCCTGGGCTTCCAGGCTCCGCTCCTTGGCCTCGCGCTGTCTGGCGATCACATCCTGCAGGCGGCGCTCGACGTCGTCCAGGCGGCGCAGGCTGAGGGGCGGCGCCACGGCCTTGACGAGGGCGTCGATCTGGCCCTGCAGGCATTCCTCATCAAGAGTCAGTTCGCCAATGTTCTCGATGATCAGGTGCAGGAGCTTGAGCAGGGTCTGGCGTATTTCTCCCTGCTCTTCAGCAGCCAGCGATACCCGCCGGCTGAAGCCCGTCAGCAGCACGAGCAGGCCGGGGATGTCGGTCGGCTGGTTCTTGAGGGCTTGCAGCAGTTCGAGGGCCTGCTCGGACAACCAGGTATCCTGGTCCCCCAGCGCCGGCAGGAGATCTTCGATCAGGCGTGTCAGTCTGGCCAGCAACTCGCCGAGAAATGCGGGCACCGTGCTTTCTGAGGACGGCACGGGGGCGACGTTGCCGTTCTCCGTCGCTGGCGTTTCGGCGGTAGCCAGCGCGATCAGCGCCTGCTGCACGCACTGCCAGCTGCGCTTGCCGACGGCAATGGCGAGCTGTTCGACGCCTTCCTTCTGCTTCGGGTTCTTGACGGGAAGTGCCATCACGATCTGGCGAAGCTGCGCTTCGGGGAAACCCGCCACGTTGGGCAGCCTGGCGATCTCGTTGTAACAGGCCTGATAGTTGGCCGGCGTCGGCAGTAGCTTGCGTGCGCTCAACTGCATGAGGGCTTCGCGGGCCACCTCGCGAGGATTCTTGGTGTCGATCATTCAGCGAACAGTCAGCGTCACAAAAACGGGGCGTGATGGCTTTCAGGGGGTGACGATTCTGGGAGCCCGGTGAGACCGGCCTCGAATCGCCACTCTTGCATAGTGTGCAACCGATTTTGCATTTTAGCGCGGAGAGGTGGTAGCGTGTGGGAATTGATCGGCGCAACCTGCTGTTTGGTGATCAGCTGCTGTGCTTCGTTGCAACAGGACGTGCGAAGGAAAGCGGAAAGGGCACGCGGCTGCGCGGGACGACAGCCTTCCGCGAGTGCCGAAGAATGTTTCGGCGAACCAGCGCCCGCCGGACGCGCGGTCGAGTCGAGTGACCCCGCACTGGCAGAGATCAGGTGGAGCATGGGAAAACTGCTGTTGGCGCCAATGGAAGGTCTCGTCGACGACGTCCTGCGTGACGTGCTGACGCGTGTCGGCACCTACGATCTGGCGGTGAGCGAGTTCGTCCGCGTGTCGGGCAACCTCCTGCCGCCGCGAGCCTTCCGCCGCATTTGTCCGGAACTCGCGAGAGGTTGCCGTACCGCCGCGGGGACGCCGGTGGCGGTCCAGCTTCTCGGTAGCGACCCGGGGTGTCTGGCCGAGAACGCGGCGCAGTTGGCCGAATTGTCGCCGGCCGGCATCGACCTCAACTTCGGTTGTCCGGCACCGACGGTGAATCGTCATGGTGGCGGGGCCCGACTCCTTGCCGATCCCGAGCAGTTGTTCCGCATCGTGGCGGCGGTGCGGCGCGCGGTGCCGGCCGGGATCCCGTTTACGGCCAAGATGCGCCTGGGGGTGAGCGACACGGCACGCACGCTTGATTGTGCACGGGCGCTTGCCGCGGGGGGCATTGACTCGCTGGTGGTGCACGCGCGCACCCGCGCCGAGGGTTATCGTCCACCCGCCCACTGGGAATGGGTCGCCCGTATCGGCGAGGTGGTGCAGCGGCCGGTGACGGCGAATGGCGAGGTGTGGACCACCGCCGATCATGCCCGCTGCTGTCTGGTCAGCGGCAGTGATGACGTGATGATCGGCCGAGGTGCGGTCGCCGATCCATTTCTGGTCAGGCATATCCGTTCCCGGGTAGCCGGCGAGACGATCGCAGCGGATCGCTCGGCTGACTGGCGGCAACTGCAGCCCTTGCTCGCGTCGTACTGGCAGCAGGTATGCCGCAAGGTTTCGGCCCGCCAGGCGCCGGGCCGACTCAAGCTCTGGTTGAGCGCGCTGCGGCGGAATTTCGCCGAAGCCGACGCGCTGTTCCTGGGAGTTCGCACGCTGAGCGATGTCGGCGACGTCACTCGTGTGCTCGAGCGCCATGGCGTCGCCGATCATTCCGCCAGTGGCTGAGCGGCGGCAGACGCCGGGAAACTCGCGCGTCCCCACGAGCGCGCAGACCACCATGCACGAACACCTGCCGATCCTGCTCGCACGCCATACGCATTCGCCCTTCCGCAAGCCTTACGCAGACCACAACCGGGTCGCGTTTGCCGACAGCTTCGAGCGCTTCCTGCGCAATGCCCCGGGTTCGCCACTGATTCTCGATTCGTGCTGCGGAGGAGGGGAGAGCAGTGTCCATCTGGCCAGGCAGTTCCCGTCCCACTACGTGATCGGCGTAGACCAGTCGGCAGTCCGTCTGGCTCGCCAGCAGCGCGACGCTTGCGGGTGGCCGCCGAATCTCGATCTGGTGCGTGCCGATGTCGTCGATTACTGGCGCCTGCTGCACGACAGCGGTGTCCGGCTGGCTCGTCATTACCTGCTCTACCCCAACCCGTGGCCGAAGATCGGGCACCTTGGCCGGCGCTGGCACGGTCATCCGGTGTTTCCCACCCTGCTCGGGCTGGCCGGCGTGCTCGAGTGTCGAAGCAACTGGCCGCTCTACGTGGAGGAACTCTGCTTCGCTGTGCAACGATTGACTCGACGGCCGGTTGCCTGCGAGCCCTACTGTCCTGCGGCCGCCATGACTCCCTTCGAGCGCAAGTACCTGGCCTCCGGCCACCGCCTGTTTCGCACCGTCATCGATCTGGGTTGATTGCGGCGGCGGCTCCGCCGCACAGGCTGTCGCGAGTTGCCGCAGGCATGCCGCCGCCGCGCCAGGCGGCGGGCGGCGGGCGGCCGACGAGCCCACGGCACACTGTTCACATCGACTCTTGTGTCTTATATAATACACACAGGCAGGCCGAGCAGAGGAAGTCCGCACTACCCGAGTCGAGATCGCCGGCAGCGGGGATCTCTTGTCTCAGCGACGCTTCTGGCCTTGCAGTACAATTGTGTTTTTGCCGCTGTACAACCTTTGAGAAAGGACGTCGCCGTGCTGGAATCCTATCGTGCCCATGTCGCCGAGCGCGCTGCGCTTGGTATTCCGCCTCTGCCGCTGACGGCGAGGCAGACCGAGGAACTCGTCGGCCTGCTGAAGAACCCGCCGCAGGGTGAAGAAGAGAATCTGGTCGAGCTGATCACCTATCGTGTTCCGGCCGGAGTCGACGACGCGGCCAAGGTCAAGGCCGAGTTTCTCGCGCGGGTGGCCAAGGGCGAAGAGGCCTGCGCGCTTGTCACCAAGGAGAAAGCGACCGAATTGCTCGGCACGATGCTCGGTGGCTACAACGTCAAGCCGCTGATCGACCTGCTCACCGGCCCGACCGGGGCGATCGCTGCCGCAGGGCTGAAGAAAACGCTGCTCGTCTTCGACTTCTTCCACGATGTCAAGGAACTTGCCGACAAGGGCAACGCCAACGCCAAGTCGGTGCTGCAGAGCTGGGCCGACGGTGAGTGGTTTACGTCGCGTCCGCAAGTCCCTGCGTCGCAGAAGCTGACCGTTTTCAAGGTCACCGGCGAAACCAACACCGACGACCTGTCGCCGGCACCGGACGCCTGGTCGCGTCCCGACATCCCGCTGCACGCCCTGGCGATGCTCAAGAACGCGCGGCCGGGAATTGACCCCGACAAGCCGGGCGAGCGCGGGCCGATCAAGCAGCTCGAGGAACTCGCCAGGAAGGGCAACCTGATCGCCTACGTCGGCGACGTCGTCGGCACCGGCTCGTCGCGCAAGTCGGCGACCAACTCGGTCCTCTGGTTTACCGGCGAAGACATTCCCTTTGTCCCGAACAAGCGTTTCGGCGGCGTCTGCCTGGGCTCGAAGATCGCGCCGATCTTCTTCAATACCATGGAAGACGCCGGCGCGTTGCCGGTGGAGATCGATTGCGGCCAGATGGACATGGGCGACGAGATCGAACTGAAGATCGATACCGCCACTTCGAAGGTGACCGCGCTCAAGAACGGCGCCGTGATCGCGGAATCGCAATTGAAGACGCCGGTGATCCTTGATGAAGTGCGCGCCGGCGGTCGCATTCCGCTGATCATCGGCCGCGGTCTGACGACCCGGGCACGCGAGGCGCTTGGGCTGCCGGTGTCGACGCTGTTCTGCCTGCCGCAGAACCCCGCCGACCCGGGCAAGGGTTATTCGCTGGGGCAGAAGATGGTCGGCCGCGCCTGCGGTCTGCCGGAAGGCAAGGGCATCCTGCCCGGTACCTATTGCGAACCACGCATGACCACTGTCGGCTCGCAGGACACGACCGGTCCGATGACCCGCGACGAGTTGAAGGATCTCGCCTGCCTCGGTTTCTCGGCCGACATGGTGATGCAGTCGTTCTGCCATACCGCCGCCTATCCGAAGCTGGTCGACGTCAAGATGCACCGCGAGCTGCCGAGCTTCATCAGCACGCGTGGCGGCGTCGCCCTGCGTCCGGGTGACGGCGTCATTCACTCGTGGCTCAACCGCCTGTTGCTGCCGGACACCGTCGGCACCGGCGGCGACTCGCACACCCGGTTCCCGATCGGCATCTCGTTCCCGGCCGGGTCCGGCCTCGTTGCCTTTGCCGCCGCCACCGGCGTCATGCCGCTCGACATGCCGGAATCGGTGCTGGTGCGCTTCAAGGGTTCGCTCGCCGAAGCCGGCAAGCGCGGCGTCACGCTGCGCGACCTGGTCAACGCGATTCCCTACTACGCGATCAAGGCCGGCCTGCTGACCGTCGAGAAGAAAGGCAAGAAGAACATCTTTTCCGGTCGTATCCTCGAAATCGAGGGGCTGCCCGATCTCAAGGTCGAACAGGCTTTCGAGCTCTCCGACGCCGCGGCCGAGCGTTCGGCTGCCGCCTGCGCGGTGGCCTTGAACAAGGAACCGATCATCGAGTACATGCGCTCGAACATCACGCTGATGAAGTGGATGATCGCCAACGGCTACGCCGACGCGCGTACTCTCGGCCGCCGCATCAAGGCCATGGAAGCGTGGATCGCCAAGCCTGATTTGCTGAAGGCCGACGCGGATGCCGAGTACGCTGCGGTGATCGAAATCGACCTCGCCGAAGTGACCGAGCCGCTGGTCGCCTGCCCGAACGATCCGGATGATGTCAAGCTCCTGTCCACGGTCGCCGGCGAGAAGATCGACGAAGTCTTCATCGGCTCGTGCATGACCAACATCGGCCACTTCCGCGCCGCCGGCAAGGTCCTCGAAGGCAAGACCGACATCCCGACGCGCCTGTGGATCGCCCCGCCGACCAAGATGGACGCGATGATCCTCAATGAGGAAGGCTACTACGCGATCCTCGGCAAGTCCGGCGCGCGCATGGAAATGCCCGGTTGCTCGCTGTGCATGGGCAACCAGGCGCAGATCCGCAAGGGCAGCACCGCGATGTCGACCTCGACGCGCAACTTCCCGAACCGTCTCGGAATCGACACCCGCGTCTACCTCGGCTCGGCCGAACTCGCCGCCGTCTGCGCCTTGATGGGCAGGATCCCGACGCCGGCCGAGTATCTCGACCAGGTGCAGGCGGTCAACGCCAAGGCCGCCGACGTCTATCGCTACATGAACTTCGACCAGATCAAGGAGTTCAGCGACGTGGCGGATACGGTAACCGTCTAGACCGTCGCGCAGCACGCAACTCTAACGCCCCCGGGGAGTCTCTTTCCCGGGGGCGTTTGTTTTGGCGAAGCAGTCGCTGTGCACGCGCTTGGCGATGTGGCGTACAGCGTCGGCCAAAATCGTTGCCCGATCGTTTGACTATCTACTACTCATCAGCATCAGGAGAACCGACCACCATGCAAGCGCGACGACCCTTCCAGCAAGCCACCGCCCTCGGCACCTGCCTGGCGCTCCTCATGCCCCTAGCCGTCTCGGCCGCAGCGCCCGAACAGGTAGCCGGACGCATCGCCCTGGTGATCGGCAATGGCGCTTATGCCAAGGCGCCACTGGTGAATCCGGCCGGCGATGCGCGCGCGGTGGCGGACCGCCTGCGCGAAGCCGGCTTTCGCGTGACCCTGAAAGTCGACGCCCCGCGGCGCGAACTGCAGGACGCGATTCGCGGCTTCGGCGACGCGCTTGCCCGCGACAACAAGGCGGTCGGTGTCTTCTACTACGCGGGCCATGGCGTGCAGCTCAACTGGCGCAACTTCATGCTGCCGGTGGATGCGCGCATCCAGCGCCCGGCGGATATTGCCGCGCAAGGCGTCGACGTCGGCCTGCTGCTCGAGAGCCTGGCTCGGGCGCGCAACCCGCTCAATCTGGTGATTCTCGACGCCTGCCGCAACAACCCCTTCGGGCGCGACTTTCGCACCGACGAGCGCGGGCTGTCGCAACTCGACGCGCCACCCGGGACGCTGCTCGCCTACGCCACGGCGCCCGGCAACACCGCCGATGACGGCGAGGGCGAGCACGGGCTGTACACCGACAACCTGCTGAAGGAGATGAAGGTGCCGGGTGCGCCGGTCGAAGACGTTTTCAAACGCGTCCGGCTGGCGGTCAGGCGTGCGTCCGAAGGCGCGCAGATCCCCTGGGAGAGCACCTCTCTGGAAGGCGACTTTGCTTTCGTCGGCGGCAGCGGACGTGACCTGAGCCGCGAGCAGAAGGAGTTCGAAACCGATCTTGCAGCCTGGAGCACGTTGCGTGAAGCCAGCACGCCCGAGCCGCTCGAGGCTTTCATCCGGCAGCGGCCGAGCGGCAAGTTTGCCGAGCTCGCCCAGCATCGGCTCGATGTGGTCCTCCGCCAGCGTGGTGAAAAGCCTGTCCAGGCGGCAGCCCCGCCACCTCTTGGGCCCGAGATGTGCGTATCGGGTGCAGCTACCGGCAAGGCCGCTTCCTACAGCGGCCAGGGACTTGCCTTCCGCCCCGGCGAGCGCTACAGCTATCGTACCGTCGATCTGGTCAAGCAGACCGAGACCGCACGCAGTACCGATACCGTTCTCGGGATCGTCGGCGACGAGGTGCAGTACAACGACGGCAGCAAGGTGACCGACCTTTTCGGCAACAACGTGCGGGCTCCCGACGGCACGCGCTGGACGCCGTATCAGTTCTTCATCAACGACTATGCGCTCGGCAAACGCTGGCCGGCACAGTTCATCGTCACCCAGCCGGACGGTTCGAAGGCCAACGTGCGCTTCGAGTTGCGGGTCGCCGCTCGCGAGCGCATCACGCTGCCAGCCGGAACCTTCGACAGCTACCGCATCGAAGCGCGTGGTGTCGTCCTCGCCAGCGGCGCCCAGCTCGAGCGCACCGCCTGGGTGGCGCCGGAACGAATGCGCGGCTTTCTGGCCATGGAGAATCTGGTTCGCAAGGACGGCGCGGTGGTCAGCGGCGAGAGGATCGAGCTGATCGAGTACGCCGCCGGGGCGCCGGTGGCGACCTCGCCCACCGCGCCCACCGCGCCAGTGGCATCCGAAAAGAACAAGGAGCAGAGCGGCTGGCGACCGTCCTTTTACTGACAGGGAAGTCACATGACGTCGAAGGGCATGGCCCGGTGAACTCGGGCGACGATCACGCCGATCCGCGTGCGCTACGCCGGCGCACACGCCTCGCGGCCCTGACGACGCTCGCCTGCAGCATCCTGCTGGCGGCAGCGTGCACGTTCAACGCACGTGTCGATTCGCCGCCAGTAGCCGGCCAGGGCATCGTCCAGGGCATGGCCCAGGTCGACCATGGCACGGTCCACGACGCGGACTGGTTCGATCCGGTACGGCGGCGCGCCGTCCCGGTTCGCCTCTACTGGCCGCAGGGCGTCGCTGCCGATGCGCGGGTGCCCCTGGTCGTCTTCTCGCACGGTCTCGGCGGTTCACGCCGAGGCTACAGCTACCTGGGTGCGCATTTCGCCGCCAACGGTATCGCCAGCCTGCATCTGCAGCATGTGGGCAGTGACCGCTCGCTGTGGGGCGGCAGTCCGTTCGGCCTAGTCGAGCGCCTGCAGGGCGCTGCACAGGACAGCGAGGCGATCGCACGGGTACACGATCTGCACTTCGCGCTCGACCACCTGCTGGCGGGTCCGCGCGGCGAGCAGATCGACCGCAGCCGCATCGTCGCTGCCGGCCATTCCTACGGAGCCAACACGGCGCTGCTGGCGGCCGGTGCGCGCGTCGAGCGCGAGGGTCGGTGGCTCGACTATCGCGACGCGCGCATCAGCGCCGCGATCGTCATCAGCGCGCCGCCGTTCTACGGCGAGAGCGACCCGGCAAAGGTGCTGAGCCACGTGAGCATACCCACGCTGCACATCACGGCCACCGAGGACGTGATCCGCGTTCCCGGCTACTACTCGCCGGCCGCCGACCGGCTTGCGGTTTTCGAAGCGACCGGGAGTGCGCGCAAGACACTGGCGGTCTTCGACGGCGGCTCGCACAGCATGTTCACCGACCGCGCCGGCACCGGTGGCGCCAACCTGAACCCACAAGTGAAGCGGGCTACCCAGGATCTCTCGGTGGCGTTCCTCAAAATGCTCTTCGAGGGCCACAGCGACACTCTGGCCAGTTGGCCCCTGCGGCATCCGGGAATCGTCGCTCGCTTCAACGTTGCCGGCTAGGAGGGCGACTACCCGCCGGCTATCGTGGAGCGCCATAGGTGCGGGATCTGCGGCGCCAGCAGGCAGGTTTTTCCAGCATCGACACATCGACACGCCGCTTGCCGAAAATCTCCTGAGCCAGAGCCCAGCGATGGCGCTCCTCGAGACAAACGACGGCAATTTGTTCAAACCACTTCTGGATACGATTCATGGTCAGCGACTCCTCGGCAGGAATGAATTGATCGCAACTCACTGCGACCGGAGACAGCTTAGCATGAAGCTGTACGAATGTACAGCAATAGGCTGTCGGGCCGCGCGGGCCGTGCCGACCATCGTGCGACTCCGACGGTTTGCCGCCCCCCGGCGGCGATCGTGCGGCAAGCGACAGCCGTGTGCCCATGGCGTCGCAGCCTGTGGGCGATGGCCCTTGTTTGTTGGGAGGGGCGGCGAGATACTCGCGATCTGCCCGGAGGTCGCCCCGAACATGCCATGCCTGTCCACTATCCGCCAGCCCGCGACCCGCGGCCGCAGCCGCGCCCATTCGCTCGTTCGCCGCGCTCCCGAGGCCCGACCCTGATGGCCGCCTATCCGCAGGGCCTGGTTCGCACGCGCGACCTGTCCGACGGCAGGAGGGTGACCATCCGTCCCATCCGTCCCGGGGACGTCGAGATCGTGCAGGATTTCGTGCGCCACCTTTCGCAAGAGTCGCGCTATTCGCGTTTCATGTCGCAACTGAACGAGTTGTCGGCGAGCAAGCTGAAGTACTTCACCGACATCGACTACGATCGCCATCTGGCGCTGATTGCCGTTGCCGCCGCGGGCGCCGAGGAGATCGAAGTCGGCGTCGCACGCTATGTGGGCTTACCGCAGCCCGAACGCTGCGAGTTCGCGATCGCGGTCGACGATGCCTGGCAAGGTTCCGGCGTTGCCGGGATATTGATGACGACGCTGATGGATGCCGCCCGCGAACGCGGCTTCCAGAGCATGAACGGTACGGTGCTGGCGACCAACCATCGTATGCTCTGCTTCGTGCGGCGGCTCGGTTTCACGTTGCGCGGCGATGCTGAGGATCCGGGCACGGTCGCGGTCGAACGACAGCTCTGACTACGGCCGGCCCGCTCGTGCCGGATGCGCCGGCCGCGGGGTCGGCGGCGCAGCCGCTGCGGCACGCCGCTCGGGCGGGCTCGCCGTCAGGCAGTGTAGCTGCCGGCAGTGGCGCCGCCGCCACTGTCGATCCAGTCGTGGTGGAAGAAGGTACCGCGCGGCTGGTCGGTACGTTCGAAACCGTGTGCGCCGAAGTAGTCGCGCATCGCCTGGATGACGTTGGCGGGCCCACGCGCGCAGCGGTAGCCATCGTAGAAAGCGAGCGCCGCCGACACGCCGGGGGCGGCGATCCCGTGCTCGGCGGCGAGCACCACCGCGCGCCGCCAACCGTCTTGGCAGCGGGCCAGCGTTTCCCGGAACCAGGGGTCGAGCAGCAGGCAGGCGAGGTCGGCGCAAGGCTCGTAGGCGTCGCGGATGCGGTCCAGGAAGGAACTGCGAATGATGCAGCCGGCGCGCCAGAGCAGCGCGACGCCGGCGAGATCGAGGTGCCAGCCATGGGCTTCGCTGGCGGCACGCATGAGCATGAAGCCCTGTGCGTAGCTCACCAGCTTGCTGGCCAGCAACGCGTCGTGCACGGCAGCCAGCAGCGCGGCGCGATCGACGCACGGCCGCACCGGCGGACCGGGCAGGATCGCCGCCGCACTGCGGCGCTCGTCGAGCAGGGCGGAGAGCTGGCGCGCGCAGACCGACTCGCTGATCAGCGTCAGCGGCACGCCGAGCTGCAGGGCACTCTCGCTGGTCCAGCGACCTGTGCCCTTCTGGCCCGCACGGTCGAGGATGCGGTCGACCAGAGGCACGCCATCCGCCTCCTGCACGCGGAAGATTTCGCCGGCGATCTCGACCAGATAGCTGGCCAGGTCGTCGCGCTTCCACTGCGCGAAGACCTCCGCCAGTTCGGCAGGCTGGTAGCCGCCCAACTCCCGCAGCAAGTGACAGGCCTCGGCGATGAGTTGCATGTCGCCGTACTCGATGCCGTTGTGCACCATCTTGACGAAGTGGCCGGCGCCGCCGTCGCCGATCCAGTCGCAGCACGCTTCGCCCATCTCGCTGCGGGCGCTGATCGCGCGCAGGATCGGCCGCAGATGGGGCCACGCCGCGCGGTCGCCGCCGGGCATCAGGCTCGGGCCGTGGCGGGCACCTGCCTCGCCGCCGGAGATGCCCATGCCGACGAAGCGGATGCCGCGCGCAGCGAGAGCCGTGCCGCGTCGCTCGCTGTCGGTGTAGTGCGAATTGCCGCCGTCGACGATGATGTCGCCGGTTTCCAGATACGGCAGCAGGCCGTCAATGCTCCGGTCGACCGCGTCGCCGGCCTTGACCAGCAGGAGGACGCACCGCGGCCGCTCGAGCAGCGCGGCCACTTCCGCAGGAAGGCGCGCGCCGACGATGGTCGTCCCCCTCGCCGGACCGGCCAGGAATCCGTCCAGGCCGTCGGCGTCACGCTCGTACGCCACCACATGGAAGCCTCTGTCGGCCAGGTTGAGGGCGAGGTTCCGACCCATGACGGCCAGCCCGAAGACCGCGATATCGGCAAGCGGCGGCATGTCAGACGCCCGCCGGGACGCGCCGCGCGCCGCCACCGGAGCGCGCTGAGCAGCGGCGGCAGCGCATCAATCGAAATCCCGGAGGCGCAGGTCGTCGCGACGCGGTGCGCCGCGCTCCACCCGCATCCGCAGAATGTCGATCGTGCGCCCATCCTGCGTGGCGACGATGAAACGCCAGTCGCCGGGCACCGGATTCAGCACCCATGAGTAGCCGCGAAAGCCGCGATCGCGGCCGCCAGTGGTCTGGAAGGGGCGGCGGTAAACGAGTCGCCAGCCGTCGGTGTCGCGCACCTCCCAGCGGTGTTCGAGGGGCGCCGTCACACCGAGCGGCGCGAACACCGCCGACAAGCCATACAGCCGGCCGCCTTCCGGCACGTGCAGCGTGCTCGCCTGATCCCGCCACCATTGCCACCACGCTGCCCGCTCGACCTGCACCGCATAGCGGCCGGCCTCCTGCACGAAGTCCTGACCGACCGCCAGTTGCCGCTTGACCAGCGGCACCGGCGCGATCATGTCGAGCCGGAAGGCCAGCATCAATACGACGGCCAGGCCCCAGGCCGGCCAGATGCGCCCCGGCCGTCCCGGTGCCAGCCAGCGCAGGCCGTGCGTCAGCACGACGCCGGCGGCCGTGGAAGCGTAGAACCAGAGGGGATCCAGGCTGCCCAGGGCATGCGGCAGCGCGAAATTGAAGAGCAGGATCGCATTTAGTGCAAACAGCGCCCAGGTCAGCGTGAAGCGCTGCCCGTAGTGGTTGCCGGCGAACTCGTTGCCGACCAGGAGGGCGCCGAGAAAGGCCGCCATCAGCCAGGTGCCGAGGTGGCCGGAACTCTTGAAGTAGAGGATGAAGAGCGCCGAGAAGATGCCGCCGAAGAAGAACTGCAGCAGCAGATAGGGCGCTTGCCAGGCGATGGCGTTGAAACGGCCGGCGCGCGACTTTTCGGCGGTGGGGGCCGTCATGCCGAGCGCTTCCCGGCGAGCCAGCCACAGCGTCAACAGCGCGGCGCCGAGCAGGAAAGCGCCGAGGCGCCAGAAATCCATGACGCGGATGCGCTGGCCGATGGTCAGCGCATCCCAGGCGAATCCGCCGAGGAAGGCGGCGACCGGGTACAGGCGGCGCAGCAAGGCCCATGTCGTGACCGCGTTCACGCGCGGCGCCGCCCGGCGAACCGGCAGGGGCCGGGTTGGCGGCGAGTCGTGTCAGGCGACACCATCAGGCGCCTGCGGGCACAAGCAGTGCCGCCCCGAGATGGCCCACCTTGACGTAGATCAGCGCACCCTCGGTGCCGGTGAAGGGCGTGTGGCGACTCCAGCGCGGATTGCGCAACCAGCTTCCTTGCGGATATTCGCCGTCCTCGTCGCGAAAGAGCCCGTCGAGAACCAGGATCTCCTCGCCACCGGGATGCACGTGCGAAGTGAAGCGCGTCTGTGGCGCCCAGCGCACCAGCGCCGTGTTGATCCCCGCGTGTTCGTGCAGCGGCAACACCGACAGGCCGGGAACCAGTCCCGGATGCCACTGCGCTGTCCCGGTATCGACGCGCAACGCTTGCCGGTCGCCGGCCGCGAACTGCCAAAGCTTGACGAACAGCGTGCAGCCGGTGCGCGAGAAAGGCGTGTGCGTCGAGCCGGGTGGGTTGCGCAGATAGCTGCCGGCAGGATAGTCGCCGTCCTCGTCGGAAAAGACGCCGTCGAGCACGAGAATCTCCTCGCCGCCGCCGTGCGTGTGCGCATGGAAACCGGCGCCAGCGGCGTAGCGAACGATACTCGTCGCGCGACCGACTTCGCGGCCGACGCGGTCGAGCATGCGGCGTTCGACCCCCGGTTGCGGCGAGGGCAGCCAGCGCGCGTCGGCGGCGTGCGCGACGATGCGCTGGGTGAAGTCGTCGTTGACATGGGCGATGGTCTGAGAATGGCGGTCGTCTTCGGTCATCGCGGTTGGCTCTCGTGTCGGCGGATCGCGTGGGGGTGTCTGCGGCAGCGGCCTGGTGGTCTGCCACGCATCTGGCGGAACAGAACCCTAACAGAAGCCGTTGCCGATGGCCACGCCGCCAAGGCTTGGCGAGCGCACCGCGCTCAAAAGCGTTGCAAAGGCCGTAGCCCGGATGAAGCGAATGCGGAATCCGGGGACCGCGGTGGTGGGTGAAACGTCCCCGGATTCCATTTCATTTCATCCGGGCTACAAGGACGCACCGTTCAATTCGTCGCATAGCTAAGTGAAACGGTGGTGCCTGGGCCTCGCTGACCCGGCAGCGACCGGCGCTCGGTAGGGTGGGGTGACGAAGGAATCCCAACGCGACTGCCCAGCTCGTAGTGTCAGGCCAGGCTATCCTCGATCTGGCGATGTTGGGGTTCGTTCCTCACCCCAACCTACGAATCTACGAATCGGTGTCGCCGGTGCTCTGCTCAGCGGCGTAGCCTGGATGGAGCGAATGCGGAATCCGGGGTTTCCAGGACGGTCCCGAAAAACCTGTCTTCTCCGAATCCCATTTCACTTCCGTGTACTCGAAGTGTGGACGTCCCGCTGGCCGTCGCCAGGCCGCTGCGGTGGAAGTGGCGGAGGTTAGGATGCCGATGCATGCGCTCTGCGGCGTCGGCAGTGGGAAGTGCCAGAAGGCCGGGGCAGGCGTGGACACGCGACCCAGCGCGGACTGGCCGCCTCAATCGAGCGTCGTCTCGAACGGATTCAGAAGTGGCACAGCGAAATGCGCAAAGTCGTCAACATTACGCGTCACGACGGTCAGTTGGTGGACGATGGCCGTTGCCGCGATCATGGCATCGTCGTAGAGGGTATCGGACTTCCGGTGCAGCAAACGGGCCCACACGCGAAACGTCTGGGCGTCCATTGGCAGGATGTTGTAGGCGGCAGCGAGCAGATCGGCCCATCGCTCTATCTCGGAGGCCTTGTTGGTATCCTGCTCGCGAGTGAGTTCGATACCTGCCTGGATTTCACCGAGAGTGACGGCCGACAGGTGTATGTCCGCTTCGGCAATGGACTGCAGCCAGGCCACGACCGCCCCGTGAGGGCGCGGTCTGCGCAGTTCGGATACCACGTTGGTGTCGAGCAGGTACATGCACCTAGCCCAACTCGGGAACGCCTCGCCGGCGGGCGACTTGCCTCGGTGGAGTCAGAACGTCCGCGCAGCCGGTGTTCGACAGGAGCAGCTGTTTGAGGGACGGCCGCGCTGTCGCCTGCAACCGTCGCCACTCATCGACGGGGACAAGTACCGCGGTCTCGGCGCCGCGCCGGCTGACCATCTGCGGTCCGTCGACGACGCAGGCATCCAGCAGCTCGCTGAAACGCGCTTTTGCATCCTGAACCGGCCAGATCCTCATTTGCACTCCAGTCAGACTAGTCAGAAGACTAGTCTAGCAGAGACTGGCTGGTGATGCGATGCGGAATCGCACAGAGACATTTTCGATGTGTCGATTTTCCAGCGCCGCAAACATACCGTACGCATTTCTAGCGACGGTGTCGACGTACCGGCAGCCGTAGGAGGCGAGGCGGCGCTGGTTTTCTGTCGTCGGCGCCGGGTTTTTCCGGTTTTGACGATCCTTGGGCGCCAGCTGTCCCCGCCGGGGATTCACGGTCTGGTGTGGGTGATGCTGGGGAGTCGCCTGGTGGCGCTAACCGCTGGCCTGTCGTGGAGTCTGGACCAGTGAGCGCATTTGGTGAGCACGCCCCTGCTTGATGTGCCCGAGCGCCATCGCGGGCATGACCGCAAAGGCCAGCCCTACCCGCAGCTTCATCTTGTGCATGCCGCGGATGAAGTGGTGCTCGAAGCCGAAGCTGTTGTCGATACGGTTGTTGATTCGTTCCAGTGCGCTGCGCCGGTTGTAGCCCCGATGCCAGCTTGGGCTGCCATGGGGCGTCGGCACGAAGATGCGGCGATCCTGCTCGGTGATCTTGATGCGAACGATCCGCCCATAGGCGCCGGGATTGACGTCGCCTGCGGCGTGGCAGGTCTCGGCGCCTGGGCACGCACTACCGACGCAAGCCGCCGGGCAACGGTACTTCAGCGTGTCTCGATTGGCTTCGGGCGATCACCGCATTCCACATCGCCTGCACCGGATAATCGTCTCGGCCCTTCGCCCGACGGGCTTCGAGGGCCTGCATCAGCGCATCGTCCGGCAGGGAATCGAGCGCCAACGACAAGCGGTCGAGGTCGGAACCGCTTTCAACGTCTTCCCAGGAAAAGATCCGAGCTTGCGGGACATGCGCCATGGTCGCGCTGACGAGTAGATGGAAAGTATGATCTTACCATACGCTGACACGCCTAAGTGCCTGTTACTGTGTATGGTTATGGTTTGCCGACCAGAAAACTTGGGGTGGGGTGAAAGTTGATGGCCAATGCATAGACGATCGCTGAAGGCCGGCAAAGAGGCCCTAAACTGGGGTAGAAAATTCCTGCCCCCGTCTGAAACCCTGTAATGGCAAGGGTTTGCGAGGAGCGCAAAGGCCTCGCACAGGTTTCGTATTCACTCAAGCCTTGCTAGACTGCATTCGCAGTCTGCGATCCCCGATCCCCGATCCCCGATCCCCCATCAAGCATCAGGAGGCAGCGATGAGCAAACGCGCACTTTGCATCGGCATCAACAACTATCCCGGCACGCACATGGACTTGACCGGTTGCGTCAATGACGCCAACGACTGGGCGGCCGAACTGACGGCGCGCGGCTTCTCGGTCAGCAAGCTGATCGACAGCCAGGCGACCAAGGCGGCGATGGTCAGCGGCATCCAGGCGCTTATCGGTGGTGCGGTCAGCGGCGATGTGGTGGTGATCACGTATTCCGGGCACGGCACCTACGTACCGGACACCAACGGCGACGAGGTCGATGGCCTCGACGAAGGCCTCTGCCCGTACGACCTGCAGACCAAGGGTGCGGCGCTGCTCGACGACGAGATCAACGAGCTGTTCAGCGCGCGCAAGGCGGGGGTGCGCCTGGTGCTGATCTCCGACAGCTGCCATTCCGGAACCGTGACGCGCGCCGCTGCGCCGGACCCGGACGCCGAAGACGCGCCGCGCCCGCGCTTCATGCCGATGGGCAACTGGCTGCCGGCGGATCAGTTGCCGCGCGGCATCAGCGGTCAGCCATTGACTTCGGTGACGGTCACGGCGGGCGGTTCGCCTTTTGCCGCGGCGCTGTCGCGCAAGACCGGCGACCTGCTGCTCGCCGGCTGCAAGGAAGGGCCCAACAACTTCAGCTACGACGCGCGAATCGCCGGCCGTCCGTGTGGCGCCTTCACCTATTACGCGCTCAAGGCGCTGAAGGCGCTGCCCGCCAATGCCACCTATGCCGACTGGTACGCGAAGATCAATCCGGTCTTCTTGCCGTCGGCGTCCTACCCGCAGAGCCCGCAGATCGTCGGTACGGCGGACGCCCGCAAGCGCAAGATCTTCAGCTGAGGCCGCACGGCGATGGCGGCGAAGACCTCTCTCCACCTGACCGGTCGCCAGACCGACAAGGACCGCCTGCCGGCGCTGCTGCAGTCGGCCAGCCGTTCTGCCGGCGCGGCGGAGGATCTCTTCCTGCCGGCGGGCTACCTGCAGACCCGCGCGTGCTTCGAGGTCGGCCCTGCGGCGCGTGGTGTCGGCGGGGCCGCGCAGCAGTACGAGTCGGCCGATGACGAGGTGTTGGTCGTCGAACTCGCCGACGGCGGCGTGCTGATCACCAGTGCGGCCAGCCTCAAGGCGTCGCTCGAGCGCAGCCGGCCCGAACTGATCGGCAGCGGCGGCGAGATCCTCTTCGATCAACTGCGCAGCGAGGGCGCCGCGGCGCGTGGGGTGGTCGGCGAAGCCGTCGGCGGACTGGTCAGCAGAGTCTTCGCGCTGACGGTGGGTGTCAGCAGCGACGCGATCATCGACGATGCCCGGAAGAAACTCGCCGGGTTGATTGCCGACAAGCTTGGCGAGGCGGCAACCGAAAAGCTCGCCGAAGCAGCCGAACTCGGCGTCAGTTGGCTGGGCGCCAAGGCCTTGATGTGGGCGATCGAGAAGCGGCTCGATCGCCAGCCCGGTCTCTACGGCTGGGACGATGTGCGCGGCGGCGCGGTACGCGCTCCCGGCGAGGATGCAGAGGCGCAGGCGAAGCGGCAACTGGCGCGGGCGCGCGCCGACCTGCAGAAGGCGGCGGGCGCGGAATTGCCGGTGCTGGTGTTCATCCACGGGGTGGGCTCGAGCACGCTCGGCAGCTTCGGCGACCTGCAACTCGATCAGCGCGACCTGTGGAGCGCGCTCGAGCGGTATTTCACCGGCGGTGTCTACGCCTTCGAGCACCGCACGCTGTCTGAGAGCCCGATCGAAAATGCGCTGCAACTGCTGGCGGCGCTGCCGGACGGCATCAGGGTCAGTTTCGTCGCACATTCGCGCGGCGGTCTTGTCGCTGACCTGCTCTGCCTGGAGAGCTTCCACGCGCTGGTCGACCGTTACGCTGCCGATCTGCCCGGCACCGGCGATGCCGACGAAAAGGACCGGCAACGCGTCCGGCGCGAGCTCGACGCCGCTCACACCGGACAGCGCGCACAGTTGCGGCAGCTGGCCACCGATCTGGCCGCTCGCCAGGTCGTCGTGCAGCGCTACGTGCGGGTCGCCAGCCCGGCGCAGGGGACGAAGCTGGCGAGCGGCAATCTGGACTTCTTCCTCTCCGCTCTGCTGACGCTGATCGGCCAGGTGCCGTTCTTTTTCGGCAGTCCGATCTATTCCGCGTTCAAACGGGTGGTTCTCGAGATCGCGCGCAAGCGCACCAATGCCCATCTGGTGCCGGGAATCGAAGCGATGCTGCCCGACTCGCCGATGGTGCGTCTGCTGCGCGACGCGCCGGTGCGTGCCGGAGTCGAGATGGCGGTGATCGCCGGCGACATCGAAGGCGGCAACCTGCTCAAGCGTCTCGGCGTCCTGCTGACCGATTTCCTGTTCTTCGACAGCGTCGATAACGACCTCGTCGTCGACACGGCCTCGATGTTCGCCGGCATTGCTCCGCAGGCGCGCGCGCGCGCATTGTTCGATCGCGGTGCCGACGTCTCGCATTTCCGCTACTTCACCAATATCGACACGCGCGCCGCGCTACGTGACTGGCTGGTCACCGGTGACGTCCTGCGGCTGGCGGCTTTCCAGCCCTTGCCCGGGCCCTTCGCAGATAGCGACCCGCCGGTCGACGCGGCGACCACCCGTGGCGCCTCTGCCGAGCGTGCCGCGCCGCCGCGCGACCTGCCGGTCGTCGTCGTCCTGCCGGGCCTGATGGGCTCGCACCTCTGGGTGAACGGCAAGGACCGCATCTGGTTCGACCCGCTCGACATTGCCGGCGGCGGCCTGGCGAAGATCGCCTGGGGGCAACCGGGCGTCGAGGCCGAGACGCTCTTCGGCATGTTCTATGCCGACCTGTGCGACTTCCTGGCGCGCAGCCACCGCGTCGAGTGCTTCGCCTACGACTGGCGGCAGCCGCTCGACGTTCTCGGCGAACGGCTCGCCGCTTTCCTCGCCCGTCTGCTGGAGGAGACCGCGCAACCGGTGCGTCTGCTTGCCCACAGTGCCGGCGGACTGATCGTTCGCGCCTGCCGGCACACACGGCCGACAGTGCTGGACGCGCTGATGGCGCGTGACGGGGCGCGCTTCGTGATGCTCGGGACACCCAATCAGGGCAGCTACTCGATGGTCGAGAACCTGCTCGGCAAGGGCGACACACTGCGTTCTCTGGCCCGCCTGGATCTCGGTCACAGCCTGCGGGAGGTAGTCGGGATCGTTGCCGGTTTTCCGGGCGCGCTGCAGTTGCTGCCACGGCCGGGGTTTGTCGACAGCTTCCCGCGGGAAGGCGGAGGCGGGGAGGCAAACCAGGATTTTCAGGCCGCCGATACCTGGAAGCGCTACCAGAAGAAGGTCTTCGACGTCTGGTTCGGCGACCACCAGTCGGCGACGCCGACGCAGGGCCAGCTCGACGCCGCGAACTGGCTGTGGCAGCACGAGAAGGATGCGCCGCCGGCGCTGCCGGTGGCCTGGGCGGCGAAGACCGTCTACGTCTTCGGGGTTGCGCGCAATACGGCCTGTGGCGTGCGTGAGGAGAAGAAGCGCTTGCGCCTGGTCGGCACGACGCAGGGCGACGGCACCGTCACCTGGGCGTCCGGGCGAATCGAGAATATCGGCACCTACTATTACATGCCGGTCAGGCACGGCGACCTGCCATCGACCAGCGAGTATTTCCCCGCACTTGGCGAACTGCTGCATACCGGAGCGACGGCCGCTCTGTTGCGCAGTCCGCCGGCGGTGCGCGGCGGCGAGCCCGTGTCGCCGCTGGTTTACGACGCCGGGCCGCCGACACTCGATGGCGGCGAGGCGATGGCGCGTGGCCTGTTGGGCGGTGCGCCGCGCAGCCGCGTGGTGGCGCGCCCGAAGCGCCGGCTCGCGGTCAGCGTCAAGGCGATGGACCTGCGTTTCCTGACGCAGCCGGTGCTGCTCGGGCACTACGAGCAGGACCCGATTGCCGGCGCCGAGGCGCTGATCGACCGCGAACTGCTCGACGGTGACCTCAGCCAGCGCTACAACCTCGGGCTCTACGCCGGTGCCCGCGGCACGGCGACAGTGGTCCTGCGCGTTCCCAACGAACAGGAACGCCGCCGCGGCAGCCTCAGCGGTGCCGTCGTTTGCGGTCTCGGCGCCTACGAGGGCAACCTGAGCGTCGACAAGCTGACCGAGGCCGTGCGCGCCGGCGTCCTGCGCTACCTGCTGCAGGTCATCGACGTGCTCGGCAAGGACGATCGCGAGCTGCCGCTGGCGGCGCTGCTGCTCGGCTACAACTCGTCGGCGAGCCTGTCGGTGGCGGCCTCGGTGGAAGCCCTGTTGCGGGGTGTCCTCGACGCCAACGCCCGTTTTCACGAGACGACGCGCCTCAACATCCGTGTCAGCCGGCTCGATATCGTCGAGCTGTACCAGGACACGGCGATCACCGCCGCGTACGCGCTGCGCGAGATGCCCAATCGTCTCGCCGAGCTGACGCACCGTTACGGCGTCGCGCTTGCCTGTCGGCCGGAACTGGAACAGGGCGAGGGGCTACGGCGGCGCCTGTTCGACAGCGGCAGTCCAAGCTATTGGCCACGCCTGATCGTCACCGACGGCAGCCGCCAGGAGGCTGAACTGCCTAACGATGCGCTGCCAGCGAGCAGCGAGGGCCCCGGTGCCGCCGCGGCCGGCGGCCAGTCGGCGGGGCGTCAGCCGCGCACGGCAATTGCCGAACGCCTGCGCTTTCTTTACGTCGGTCAGCGTGCGCGCGCCGAATCGATCGTGCACCAGCGCCAGCCGGGCCTCGTCGAGAGGTTGGTCCGCCAGCAGATTCAGAGCACCCGTTGGCAGGAGGACTTCGGGCGCGTGCTCTTCCAGTTGATGATGCCGCACGACTTCAAGGACGTGGCACGCCAGCTCGACAGCATCGTGCTGGTGGTCGACGACTACACCGCCAATTTGCCCTGGGAGCTGATGTTCGCCGACGACCCCGGCAGCGCCGGGGCCAGGCTGCCGTTCGCAGTGCGCACCCCGATCGTCCGGCAACTGGCGGCCGCGCAGTTCCGCCGCCTGGTGCATCAGGGTTTCGAGCGCAAGGCCTTCGTCGTCGGCAACCCGTCGGTCGAGGGTTTCGCTGCGGCCTTCCCGGATCCGCAGCATCCGCAGGCGGGCGAGCCGCCGGATCTGGCCGGTGCGGAGAACGAGGCCAACGCGGTGGCGGCGGTTCTGCAGGGGCTCGGCTACCAGGTGGTGCAGGCGATCGGCAGCGACTGTCGCGCCACCGACGTGCTGACCCGCCTGTACCAGCAGGCCTACCGGGTGGTGCACATCTCGGCGCACGGCATCTTCGACCAGCCGCACGTCGGCGGCGGGCGACGTACCGGAGTCGTTCTCTCGGATGGCCTGCTGATTACGGCCGCCGAGATACGGGCCATGGAAACGGTGCCGGAGCTGGTTTTTCTGAGCTGCTGTCACCTCGGCAAGGTGGATACCGATGGTGCCGGCGAAGCCTCGGCGGCGCGCACCGTGCGCGAGGGCAACCTGCTGGCGGCGAGTGTCGCGCGCGAGCTGATCAATATCGGTGTGCGCTGCGTCGTCGTCGCCGGCTGGGCCGTCGACGACCAGGGCGCGATGATCTTCGGCAAGGCGTTCTATCACAGCCTGCTGCTCGATCGCCGCACCTTCGGGCGGGCCATCTTCGAGGCCAGGCGGGCGGTCTGGGACGTGAAGCCGGAAGACATCACCTGGGGTGCCTTCCAGGCCTATGGTGATCCCGGTTGGCGGGCTGAAGCGCGCGTCGCCGGCAGGAGCGACGACGAGGACGACTATGCCTCGCCGGATGAACTGCTCGACGAACTGGTCAGCCGACGGGCGAGCCTGTCGCGCGCGCCGCAACGGCAGACGCCGCGCGAGACCGACGCGGCAAGAAGAGATCTCAAGCGCCTGCTGAAGGACCGCTGCCCGGCCGGCTGGCTGCAGCTACCGGCCGTACAGTCGGCGCTTGCCGGTGTCTGGGCGGACCTGGGAGACCTCACCCAGGCGCGCGCCGCCTACCTGTCGGCGGTGCAGGCCGAGGACGGTGCTGGGCAGGTGCCGATCCGGGATCTCGAGCAACTCGCCAACGTCGAGGCCCGGCTCGGCGAGAGGAATGCTGACGAAACGCTGATCGACAACGCGCTCGAACGACTGCAAGGCCTCGAACGCCTCGTCCTGAAGGCTGACGGTGAAGCGGCGACCGGAGCAATCAACGCCGAGCGCAGCGCCTTGCGCGGCAGCGCAGCCAGGCGCAAGGCCAGCCTGTGCGCCAGGCGCCTGCTCGAGTCGCCGCCAGGGAGCGAGCGCGACCAGGCGGCCGACGCCATGAACGCCGCCTTGCAGCAGAGCGCCAGCTTCTACGGGCAGGGTGAGGGGTTGCCGGGAAGCCCCGCTTTCCGGCCGTACAACGCGCTCAATCGTCTGGCCATCGAGGCCTTGCTGTGCCCGGCCGACAACAACGCGCAGGCGGCGATCGAGCTGGCCCGTCACTGCCGGCGGGCGGCTGGCGAAGCCTATGCTCGCAGTGCCAGGCTTTGGGATGCGATCATGGATCCGGAGTCGCTGCTGGTCGAGCGCCTGCTCGACCGGAGCCTGCTGCAGCCCGGCGAGGCGGGCGAGGGCGCCTGCGCAGAGGTGGTGCGCGCCTACCGCGAAGCCTTGTCCAACCTGACGGTCACGCCGCGCCAGTTCGACTCGGTGCGGGCACAGTGGCGTTTACTGTCCACATTCTGCCGTGCCCGCCACGTCGCCAGCGGCCTCGCCGGCTGGCAACTGGCGGGTGATCGCCTGTTCGCGCTGGGCGACATGATCGACGACGCGCATGCGAGGAGCCAGGGATGAAACTGCACGCTTTCGTGGCCATGCCTTTCGGCAGCAAGCCGGGGCACGATGGTCAACTGATCGACTTCAATCGCGTCTACGCGGAGTACATTCGACCGGCGCTCGAGGCGGCCGGCCTCGAGGTCTTCCGCGCTGACGAAGAAGCCCGCGCCGGCGATATCCGGACCGACATGTTCCAGGAACTTCTGGTCGCCGACCTGGTTGTTGCCGACCTGACGCTCGACAACGCCAATGTCTGGTACGAGCTGGGCGTGCGGCATGCGTTGCGCGCGCGCGGCGTCGTCCTCGTGCAGGGACCGCGGCCGAACCAGCCATTCGACATCTACACCGATCGCAAGCTCAACTACTCGCTGGTCGACGGCGCTCCCGATCCGGCGAAACTGCCGGCCGAGCGCGACGCACTGACCGCGATGGTGCGCGCCAGCATGGCGAGCTCGACACGGCGGAAGGTGAGTCCGGTGTTCCAGTTGATTCCCAACCTCGAACAGCCGGAATGGCGCCGCTTGCTGCTTGCCGAGCGCAACGAGTTTTCCGATGCCTACGACAGCTGGTCGAGCCGCATGGAAGTCGCGCGCCAGAAAAACCGGCCGGGCGACATCCTGGTTCTCGCCGACGAGACGCCGATGCGCGCGCTGCACCTGGAAGCCAAGCGCAGCGCCGGCAACGCCCTGCTCAAGCTGAAGCAGGTCGAACTCGCTCTCGAACAGTTCGAGATGGCGCTTGAGCTGGACGGCGACGACAAGGCCAGTCGCGAGAAGCAGGCCATCTGTCTGGTCCTCCTGAATCGTTTCGAGGATGCTCGGGAATGGGTCAAGCAGCTCACCGACGACCACCCGCAGGACGCCGAATCCTGGGCGCTCGCCGGTCGGGTCGAGAAAGAGAGCTGGATTGCGCGCTGGCGTCAGCCAGGATTGTCGCCGGCCCAGATGCACGCCCTGGCAAGGGAGGAGAACGCGGCCCTTGGCGAGGCAATCGATCCCTATTACCAGGCTTTTGTCGCCGACCCGAGGCATCACTACTCGGGGATCAATGCGCTGACCTTGCAACTGCTGCGCCAGCACTGTGGTGGCGACGCGAGCCAGAGCGTGATCGACAACCTGATCGGCGGCGTGCTGTGGGCCAGCCTGACCGCCCAGGAGCGCAACCGCAAGGATTACTGGGCGCGCGCCAGCTACGCCGAACTGTGCCTGCTGGTCAATCCGCTCGACAGTGTCCGCAAGGAGTATGGCAACATGGTCGCGACCGCCAATCGCGACTGGTTTGCCCTCGACTCGAGTCGGCAGACCCTGACGCTGCTGCGCGATATCGACTTTCGCCCCGCCGAGACCGCCGCCGCGCTGGCCATCGTCGATCGCGAGATCGCGCGCAGCACGCCGCCTTTCGAGCCGCGGCAGGTGCTGCTGTTCAGCGGCCACATGATCGACGGCCCGGACCGGGTGCCGCCGCGCTTTCCGGCGGAACGGGAGGCTCTGGCGGCCGAGGGCATCGCCCAGGCGCTCGACCAGCTCGGCGCCGGGCCCGGCGACCTGGCGCTGGCGCAGGCCGCCAACGGTGGTGACCTGTTGTTCCTCGAAGCCTGCCGGGCACGCGGCGTCCGCCTGCAACTGCTGCTTCCCTTCGAGGAACCGGAGTTCATCGAACGTTCTATCCTTGTCGCCAGCAATGGCGAGCAGTGGCGCCAACGCTACTTTGCCGTGACCGCCGCTCTCGAGGTCGCGCCGCGGATCATGCCCGACGAACTGGGTCCCTTGCCGAAGAGCCTGCGTGGCGAGCCGGCGAACGCCTTTGAACGCTGCAATCTCTGGCTTTTGTACACGGCGCTGGCCTGGGGAGTTCGCAAGGTGCGTTTTGTCTGCTTGTGGAATGGTGGCGGCGGCGACGGGCCCGGCGGCACCGCGCACATGTACAACGAGGTGAAGCGCCGCACCGGACGGGTGACCTGGCTCGATACGCGCACCCTGTGGTGAGCGAGCCGCGCGCTTGGGCACGCGTGCGAAGCTGTACTCGCTAGAACGGCGCCGGGCAGCAGAACGCCATCGGCCGGGCCGTTTCGGGGTGCGCGAAGGCCAGGGACTCGGCGTGCAGCAGCAAGCGTGCGTCGGCACCGCAGGCGGCACCGCCAGCCTCGGCGTAGAGTCCGTCGCCGACGATGGGGTGACCGATCGCCAGCAGGTGCACGCGCAACTGGTGGGTGCGGCCCGTATCCGGCCACAGCGCCAGGCGCGTGGTGTTGGCGAACGGATCATGGCTCAGCACCTGGTAACGCGTCCGGGAAGGTTTGCCGGCCAGCCGGTCGACTTTCTGGCGCGGGCGATTGGGCCAGTCGGCAGCGAGCGGCAGGTCGATTTCGCCGCTGGCCAGCGGCGGCAATCCATTGACGACCGCTACATACCGCTTGTCGACCTGACGGTTGGCGAACTGTGTGCTCAGCCGTCGCTGCATCGCCTTGCCGCGTGCCAGGACGAGCAGGCCCGAGGTGGCCATGTCCAGGCGATGGACGATCAGCGCATCCGGGTATTCTGCCTGCACGCGTCGGGCGAGGCAGTCCTGCTTGTCCTCGCCACGGCCGGGAACCGAGAGCAGTCCCGCGGGCTTGTTCACCAACAGCAGGGCGGCGTCGCTGTAGACGACGCCTTGCCCCGCGTTCCTTGGGGTCGCATGCTCAAAGGCAGGGAGGAATGACGCGTCTTGACGGGTCACGGTGACAGAGGGTTTAGCGGCGAATTCTATCGCTGGCGAAAATTACAGGGCCAAGTCCTGGCGCCGCAGCCGATCGAATCGATCGGCCAACGCGAGTGCGTTGGCGAGTATTATCGCTGTCCTAGCCGGTGACGCATAGTGCGGCTGGCCGGTGACAGTTGCTCGGGGACAGCATCTCGCATATGTCGAATGATTTGACATCCAGCGATCTTCACCTACAATACCTCTACTGGGATCATTGGAACTTGGTCCAAGAAGCCGGCCGTCTGGGCCAACTCGCCAACGCCCGTTTCGACGCTCCTGGTGCGGCAGGTAAGCACGCTGTCCATCGGATCATCTTCAGGCCATTCGCATGACAGGTAACCCTTTTGCACCGCCGAGCGCAATTGTCGCGGATGTTGGTTCGGCTCAAGTGCTGAGTTCAAAGCCGCCGTTCTTCGCAGTCTCTTTGCTGAAGTTGGTCGTCTTGTCTATCTGCACGTTCGGCATCTACGAGCTCTATTGGTTCTACAAGAACTGGCAGCTGATCAAGGACCGGGAGGGTAGCACCATATCGCCGGCACTACGTGCGGTCTTCGCGGTGTTCTTCTGCTACCAGTGTCTTGCCCGAATTGGCGACTTCGCAACCCCCGCATTGGCAAAGTCAAGACTGGCCGCTGGCCCGCTCGCGGTGGGCTGGATTCTCACCACGTTGCTAAACCGGCTTCCTGGGGGGTACGGGCTGGCTGCGCTATTGGCCGTTGCCTTCCTCGTTCCTGTGCAAAGCCGCGCCAACCAAATCAACGAGGCGGTCAGTCCTGGCCATGATCCGAACAGCCGCTTCACTTTCTGGAATTGGGTTCTCGTCGTCTGTGGCTTGATCTTGGTCCCGCTGGCCGTTGTTGGCACGTTCGTTACGCCAACCTGATTCTTGAGCGTTTCCTGGAGTGGCACCTGGCCGGCAGCGAGAGATGGCCCGTCAGTTTGCGAAAACCTGACGGACTGCTTTGCCGCCAAGCCATCAGCTCTTGTCGCTCCAGGACTGCGGGACCACTTCCGTGCCTATGGTATGACCAACTTGGCGCTGACCAGGTCGTCGAGATCGTTGTTCGTCCGGCAGGAGGGGGGCTGGGCTCTTCACAGGCGTACGCACCTTGAGGGGAGAGTTTGTGACATCCACTGGCGAGCGTAAAGATGTGTCGTGCAAGCTGATTGAGAGTCGTACGACAGGTGCGAAGCGACAACTGTTGATCGAGCGAAGGTAAAGCGTGGTGTCGCCGAACAGGGTTGGGGGCTGTGCGAGGCGCGCCTATAGCCAACCGTCGGTGAGTCATGCTGGCGCGTTGCCTTCGCGAACGGTTCGCAGCGCTGCGGACAAAGCGTGACGCAGATTGACCAAGGCTTGGGGCGGTGGTGACCTTGTGGCATTCTCGCGTACTGGTCAGCACAGCGCCCGGAATCCCCTGAACTGCGAACCAGACAGCCAACCCGACTGCGTCAGCGTGCCGGCACAGTTACTGAGGAGAACATCGGATGAGTATCACCATTCCCCCCTTGACGACTATCGCCATCGAACTCGCGGAAGGTATCGCCGAGATCCGGCTGAATCGTCCCGAGCGTTCGAACGCGATGAACGAAGCGATGTGGCAGGAACTGCGCACGGCGTTCAACTGGGCGGACGCGACAGCCGAGGCGCGCGTCGCGATTCTCAGCGGCGGCGGGCGGAACTTCTGTGCCGGTATCGATCTGGCGATGCTGGCGGGGGTCGGCCAGGCGGTCGCGCATCGCGACCCGGCACGCAGCCGCGAGGCACTGCGCCGGCTGATCCTCGATCTCCAGGATTGCCTGTCGACGGTCGAGCGTTGCCGCAAGCCGGTACTGGCGGCGATTCAGGGTGCCTGCATCGGTGGCGCGATCGATCTGGTGACTTGCTGCGACATGCGCTACGCAGCGGCTGAGGTGCAGTTCTCGGTGCGCGAGATCGATGTCGGGATGACCGCCGACGTCGGCACCTTGCAGCGTCTGCCGCGGCTCATCCCGGATGGCCTTGCGCGCGAACTGGCCTACACCGGCCGCAGCGTCGATGGCGCCGAGGCGAAGGTGATCGGGCTCGTCAATCAGGTCTACGCGACCCCCGAGGCGCTGCTCGATGGGGTTCGCACGATCGCGCGCCGCATCGCCGCGAAATCGCCGCTGGCCATCCGCGGCACCAAGGAAATGCTCAACTACGGCCGCGATCATTCGGTGGCCGATGGGCTCAACTACATCGCCACCTGGAACGCGGCGATGCTGATGTCCGCAGACCTTGACGAAACGCTGGCGGCGATGCGCGAGCAGCGTCCGCCACGCTTCCTCGACTGACCGGCGTTGCCGGCCGGTATGGAGACATTTGTTCACCACGTTGAACTGGCCGCGCCGCTCTTCGTCCTGGTGCTCGTCGGCTATGTGTTGATGCGCGGATTCGCCTGGCCGCAGGCGATGTCCGACAACCTGTCGCGCTTCGTCTTCTCGGTCGCCCTGCCGGCGATGCTGTTTCGCCTGATGAGCGACTTTTCGCAGCTGCCGCCGGTCGATGCACGGCTGTTGATCGCCTTCTTCGGTGGCTGCCTGATCGTCTTCGTGCTTGGCCGTCTGCTCGCCTGGAAGGTGTTTGCGCTGGACGGCGTCGGGCAATCGGTCTTTGCCCTGGGCGGGGTGTTCTCGAACAACGTGCTGCTCGGTCTGCCGCTGGCGAAGATCGCCCTCGGCGATGCGGCGGTTCCGTCGGTGGCGCTGGTGCTGGTCTTCAACGCGCTGATCCTGTGGACGCTGCTGACGGTGTCGATCGAGTGGGCGCAGCATGGCAGCTTCTCGCTGCAGGGTTTCGCCCAGACGGCACGCGGCGTGCTGACCAATCCGATCGTTGCCGCCATCCTCGCGGGAACGCTGTTCGGCCTGACCGGCGCGCCGCTGCCCGCTCTCGTCGCGCTGCCGCTGGCCATGGTCGGCCAGGCGGCGGCGCCGATGGCGCTGGTTGCTCTCGGCATGGGACTCGCCGAATACGGGGTGCGTGACGGCTGGCGGATCAGCGTCGCCATCACGCTGATGAAGCTGATCGTCCAGCCGCTGGTCGTCTGGCTGCTGGCGCGTCTGATCGGCCTGCCGCCGATGGAAACGCGGGTCGTCGTTCTGCTGGCGTCGCTGGCGGTCGGCGTCAACGTCTACCTGATGTCCCGCCAGTTCAACACCCTCGAGGCGCCGGTGGCGAGCAGTCTGGTGCTGTCGACGGCGCTGGCGGCGCTGACGACGCCGTTGGCGATGGCACTGACGGGGGCTTGACTTGCGGGCGGGGTGGTCAGGGTTTGGAGACCGTTCGGCGTCATCAGGGCAGGGCGTTGGGTTACGCCCTGCGGGCTAACCCAACCTACGGCTGATCGGTTGGCACTCAGTCTCCGCGACGGCCGCCGGCGATGGCGCGCAGGAATTCGTTGCGCCACTGCGGCGACGACTCGAACTCGCCGACGAAGGACTGGGTGATCACTCGCTCGTCGCCGCGGCGGTCTTCGCCGAGCAGGAGACACAACTGCTCGGCCTCGACGACGCAGGCGGCACCGCGTGCCTTGCCATGTTGCATGAGCGCTTCGGCGATATCGCGCGTCATCCATTCCTGGTAGGTGAAGCGGTGGCCGACGGCATCGACCAGGCGGGCGATCCGGCCGAAGCCGTGCAGCCGGCCGCCGGGCAGGTAGGCGACGTGGGCGAGGCCGCGAAAAGGGACCAGATGGTGCGGGCAGACACCGTGTACGGCGATGCCGCGGACGACGACCATGTCGCCGCGGTGGTCGGCGAAGCCATCGCCGAGCGCGGCGGCCGGGTCAAGGTCGTAGCCGCCGAGCAGGCGGCTTTGCCAGAGTTCGCGGACGCGTTGCGGCGTCCGCCCCATGTGCGCGGCATCGGGCGCCACGCCGCAGGCGGCGAGCAGATCGCCAATGGCTTGCTCGAAGGCGGCCGCGTCGAAAGCGCGTCGGCGCGGGATGCCGATGTCGCCTTGCCGGGGGGCAGGGGGTTCGTGGCGGCTGCAGTCGGACATGACAGGATTCCAGATGACGGCGTCGGGGTTCTTCATGATACACGTGCCTGCGGAGGGGCCGTACCGCTACGCGCCGGTTGCGCAGGGATACTCGAGAATGCCCCGGCGTATCGCGATTTCCTTGCACGTGGCAAGCCATGCGCGCGTGTGATGAGCGATAATGCCGGACTCGGGGATCGCGGTGATCACCTTTCGGGCAAGCTGAGGGCGCTTGCTCGGGTCGGGAAGGACATGAATGAAGCGCGTTGATGATTTCCGCCTGCAGTTCGGCAAGAAGGAACTGGTGCCGATCGTGATCGGCGGCATGGGCGTCGATATCTCGACCGCCGAGTTGGCGCTCGAGGCGGCTCGGCTCGGCGGCGTCGGACACATCTCCGATGCCATGGTGAATACCGTTGCCGACCGGCGTTTCAACGCCAAGTTCGTCAAGGACAAGCTCAGGCAATACAAGTTCAACGTCGCCAATACCGACAAGTCGATGGTTCGCTTCGATCTCGGGCAACTCGCCGAGGCGACGGCGATGCACGTCGGTCGGACGATGGAGGCGAAACGCGGCGAAGGCCTGATCTTCGTCAACTGCATGGAAAAACTGACCATGAACGCGCCGCGCGAAACGCTGCGCGTACGCATGTCGGCGGCGCTCGATGCCGGGATCGATGGCATCACGCTGGCTGCCGGTCTACACCTCGGCTCGTTCGCCCTGATCGAGGACCATCCGCGCTTCCGCGACGCCAAGCTGGGCATCATCGTTTCGTCACTGCGTGCGCTGCAACTCTTCCTGCGCAAGACGGCGCGCTGCAATCGCCTGCCCGATTACGTCGTGGTGGAAGGCCCGCTGGCCGGGGGACACCTCGGTTTCGGCATGGATTGGCAGCAGTATGACCTGGCGACCATCTTCGGCGAGATCCACCGTTACCTGACCGCCGAGCAACTCGCCATTCCGCTGATTCCCGCCGGCGGGATCTTCACGGGCAGCGACGCGGTATCCTTCCTGGAGCAGGGAGCGGGCGCCGTGCAGGTGGCGACGCGCTTCACCGTGTCGCGCGAGTGCGGTCTGCCTCAGGACGTCAAGCAGCACTACTTCGCGGCGACCGAAGACGAGATCGAGGTGAACCAGATTTCGCCGACCGGCTACCCGATGCGCATGCTCAGCAGTAGCCCGGCGATCGGCGACGGTATTCGTCCGAACTGCGAGGCCTACGGTTATCTGCTGGACAGCAACGGCAGCTGTTCCTACATCACGGCCTACAATCGCGAGGTCGCGGCCCATCCCGGCGTCAAGCGAATCTCGGTCAAGGACAAGACCTGCCTGTGCACGCAGATGCGCAATTTCGACTGCTGGACCTGCGGCCATTACGCCTATCGTCTCAAGGATACGTCGCGGCGCCTGCCCGACGGTAGCTGGCAGTTGCTGAATGCCGAGCACATCTTTCACGACTACCAGTTCAGCACCGACGGCAAGATACTGCCGCCACCGGGCTAGCGCGCTTGCCGCCGGGCACTGCCGCGCGCTGCACGAGGCCCTAGCCGATGCTCAGTTATCGTCATGGCTTCCACGCCGGCAACCACGCCGACGTCATCAAGCATGTGCTGCTCGTGCAGTTGACGCGCTACCTGGGTCAGAAGGACAAGCCCTTCTGGTTCATCGACACGCACGCCGGCGCTGGTCGCTATGCGCTGGATTCGGCGCAGGCCAGCAAGCTGGCCGAGCATCGCGAGGGCATCGGCCGTCTGTGGCAGCGTCGCGATCTGCCGGCAGCGGTGGAGGAGTATGTCGAGCTGGTGCGTCGCTTCAATCCGGACGGCCGCCTGCAGATTTACCCGGGTTCGCCTGCACTGGCGCTGGAAACGCTGCGTGCGGACGATCGGCTGCGCTTGTACGAACTGCACAGCCGGGACGTGCTGCGCCTGCGCGAGAACTTCGCCGCGCATGCCAGGCAGGTGATCGTCGAGGCGGCCGATGGTTTTTCCGCGCTCAAGGCGCTGCTGCCGCCGCCACCCCGACGCGCGCTGGTGCTGATCGACCCGGCGTATGAGGAGAAGCGCGACTACGAACGGGTCGTCCTGGCGCTGAAGGATAGCCTGGCGCGTTTCCCGGGCGGCACCTACCTGCTCTGGTACCCCCGGTTGACCCGGCTCGAAGCGCACGAACTGCCGCAGCGCCTGAAGCGCCTGCCGGCGAAGAGCTGGCTGCACGTCACTCTGCAGGTCAGGAAACCAGCGGCTGACGGATTTGGCATGCACGGTAGCGGCCTGTTCGTGATCAATCCCGCATGGACCCTGCTGGCGACGCTGCAGGAAGTGATGCCTTTCCTGGTGCAGGCTCTCGGCGTCGACGAGGGCGCCGGCTTCAGTCTCGAGAGCCAGGAGCCCTGAAAGGCGCGTGATTCGGACGGCACGGCCGTCGCTGTCGCGTCGTCCGCCGATTCAGGGCCCGTGCCGCTTGCCGTCGGCGGTGGCTGAATACTTCCGGCTCGATCCGTAGCTCGTCTCGACCGGGTATCGTTCGGCATTTCTAGCCAGTTTCGCGCGCGCTGCGGCTTCCAGGTCGATGCCGGCCCTGTCGGCAATCAGCAGCAGGTAGATCAGGACGTCGGCGCATTCGTCGCACAAGGCCGCATGCGCCTCGGCGTTGCTGGCCAGCGCCGCCATCTCCATCTCCATCTCCGTATCGTTCTTCCACTGCGTCAGTTCGAGCAGTTCGCCAGCCTCGAGATTCAAGGAGACGATCAGGTTGCGCAAGGTGTGGAATTGAGCCCAGTCGCGCTCGTCACGAAAGGCGAGCACCTGCGCGGTGAGATCGGCAAGCAGGCTCATCGCATCAGGCGAAGAAACGTGTCTGGGCCGTGTCGCCAAGCGGCATGCCGGTAGCCTGCGCGCGCGCGAGAAGTTCCCAGTAGTAGCGGTAGGAGGCGCGATCGTGCAGTTGCCCGTGGTACTGGATCGGTCCCCAGTCGCAGTCCTGGGCGGCGATGAGGATTGCGCTGGCCGCCTCGACCTCGGAAAAATCGGGACGCATGGCTTCGACGATCGGCAGGATCTGCTTCGGATGAATGCTCCACATGCGCAGGAAGCCGAATTCATTGCGTGCCCGCTCGGCGTTGCGGCGGATGACGTCGAGATCCCTGAGTTCGGTCGTGACGTTGTGCGACGGCACGACGCCGTTGGCAAGCGCCGCGGCGGCGATTTCACATTTTGCGCGGACAACCAGCGGGTGCTCGAACTGTCCCGGGCTGAGCATGGCCGAGCCCGGGATGGCGCCGTGGTGGCCGCTGACGAAATCCATGAGTCCGAAATCGAGCGATTCGACCTCCGGCATGGCGGCTATTTCCCATACCGCACGCAAGGCGCCGTGGGTCTCGATCAGGACATGTACCGGGATGGAGCGAGTGAGTCCGGCGGCCACGCTGGCGCGGCGCAGTTCGCGCAGCTGGACCCGCACGTCGTCGCTGCCACTGACCTTGGGCAGCGTCACGAAGGCCAATCGCTGGCCGGCGCGCCCGACGATGATCTCGATGTCCTGTTGCCAGGCCGGATGCGCGATGTCGTGGATGCGCGCACCGACGCGCCCGTGCCGATTGGCGTCGGACATCACGAAGTCGGCGACCATCTCGGCGTGCTGCCGGTCGGCGCCTGCCGGCGCGCCATCTTCGCAGTCACAGGTGATGTCGAAGATCGGGCCCAGCTCGGCTTGCAACTGGAGCGCCTTGCTGATGAGTTTTTCGGAGCCCGCATAGTGGTCTACCGCGGGCATCATGGGAAACGGTTTCTCGCCTGCGAACAGGACCTGACTGGGATGGCGCACGGGATTCTCCATGGCGGGGGTTTACGGGAAGGCGACATTCTACTGCCGGCCCGGCGTCGCTGACCGGCAAGAAAAAGCCGCGGGCAGGCCGCGGCTCGCGAAACGTCGGCGGGGCCGACTACAGCATGTGCTTGACGGCGTCCTGCTCGTCGGTCAACTCCTTGAGCGTCTTGTTCATCTTGTCGCGCGAGTAGTCGTCGATCTCGATCCCCTGGATGATCTTGAACGAGCCGCCCTTGCACTCGCAGGGGAAGCCGAAAACGATGCCGGCCGGGATGCCGTAGGAACCGTCGGAGGGAACGCCCATGGTGACCCATTCGTCGGAACCGAGAACCCAGTCGCGCATGTGGTCGATGGCGGCGTTGGCGGCGGAAGCGGCGGACGAAAGGCCGCGCGCATCGATGATCGCGGCGCCGCGCTTGCCGACGGTCGGCAGGAAGACGTCGTTGTTCCAGACGGCATCATTGATCAGCGCCTTGACGTTGTCGCCGTTCGACGTGCAGTTGCGGTAGTCGGCGTACATCGTCGGCGAGTGGTTGCCCCAGACGACGAGCTGCTTGAAGCTGGCGACCGGGCGACCGGTCTTGTTGGCGAGTTGCGACAGTGCGCGGTTGTGATCCAGGCGCAGCATGCCGTGGTAGTTGGCGGGGTTGGTGCGGCCGACCTTCTTCGCCGCCGAGCCGGCAATCAGCGCGTTCGTGTTGCAGGGGTTGCCAACGACGAGAACGCGGACGTTTTCGCTGGCATTCTCGGCAATCGCCTTGCCCTGAACGGTAAAGATGGCGCCGTTGGCGGTCAGCAGGTCGGCCCGCTCCATGCCGGGACCGCGCGGACGCGCGCCGACCAGCAGGCAGACATCGGCACCCTTGAAGGCGAGGTTCGGATCGTCGGTGGCGAACATGCCGGCGAGCAGCGGGAAGGCGCAGTCTTCGAGTTCCATCATGACGCCCTGGCAGGCCTTCTGGGCTTGCGGCAGGTCGAGCAACTGGAGGATGACCGGCTGGTCGCGGCCGAGCATTTCACCGGAGGCGATCCGGAAAAGCAGGCTGTAACCGATTTGACCGGCGGCGCCGGTCACCGCGACGCGCATGGGGGCTTTGGACATGATGCGGCTCCTGTCGTTAGTGGTTGGTGTTGAGCAAAAAAGGGGCGGAAAGCCATTGGTAACGCCCCGCAAGCCGTGCTCGGAGGGGGCAGCAAACCGCCAGAATGATACGAGCTAACGGCGGGAAGTGTCAAATGTATCTTATGTCTTATATATGATATTTTTTTGGGGATACAGGATGGACGCCGACGCGAAACTGTGCTGAAATGACGCTCCATGAACCGGTCTTCGTCATTGCATTCTCCGACCTTCAGTCCGCTGTACCGGCAGATCAAGGATTTGATCATGCGCCATCTGGCGTCCGGCGAATGGGGTCCCGGTGACCCGATCCCGAGCGAGTCGGAGCTGGCCAGTCGGTTCGGCGTGAGTCAGGGAACGGTACGCAAGGCCATCGACGAGATGGCTGCCGAGAATCTCCTGGTTCGCCAGCAGGGCAAAGGCACCTTTGTCGCTACCCACAAGGATCCGGGTTCCTATTTTCGCTTCCTGCGCCTGGTTCCGAACGACGGCGAGAGCCGCCTCACCCAGAGCATTCCTCTGGAATGCTGGCGGGCGAAGGCCGGCGCCGATGTTGCGAGAACACTCGCCCTCGAGCCCGGCGCGGCGATCATCATTCTGCGACGGCTGTTGAAACTCGGCGAAGAGCCGGTGGTTTTCGACGAAATCTATTTGCCGAGCGAACTCTTTCCCGATCTGTCGCTGGAGATCCTGCGCTCGGGCGAGTCGCTGTACAGCCTTTTCGAAACCCGCTATGGCGTACGCATGATCCGCGCGGACGAACGCCTGCGAGCCATTTCCGCCGACCGGGTGAGTTCCGAACTGCTGCAGATCGCCGAGGGAAGTCCCTTGCTGCTCGTCGAGCGAGTGACCTTCACCTATGGCAACAAGCCGGTGGAATGGCGCCGGGGCTATTACTCGACACGCAACTATCATTATCACAATCAGCTAGGGTGAAGTGTCGGAAGACGCTGGGCAAGGAAGTCAGGGGCGCTCGGATGGTTTATAATCGAGCGTGGTTTTGCAGGGGTCGGGCGGCACGGATTCGGCCGCATTACACATGAGGGATGACGTTCATGGCAGAGATGGCAATCAAGAAAAGGCGTCCAAAGAACTTGGACTTGCCGACTATCAGGCTACCCCTTCCGGGTATCCTATCAATCCTCCACCGGGTCAGCGGGGCAGGGCTTTTCCTGATGCTACCGGTGCTGCTATGGCTGTTCCAGGGCAGCCTGGCTTCCAGCGAGACCTTCGCCGCCGTCAAGGGCGTGGTCGGGCATCCGGTAGCCAAGATCGTCCTGCTCGGCCTGATCTGGTTCTACATGCACCACTTCTGCGCCGGCATTCGCTACCTGCTGCTTGATCTGCACAAGGGGATTGAACTCGAGGCGGCGCGCTTGTCGAGCAAGATCGTTTTCGCGGTCAGCATCGCCCTGACCCTGATCATCGGAGCCAAAGTGCTATGGTAAATCGTATTCTCGTCGGGGCCCACTATGGGCTCAAGGACTGGATCATCCAGCGGGCCACCGCCATCATCATGGCGATTTACACGGTCATCTTCCTGGTCGTCGCAGGCGCTGTCGCGCCCGATTCCTTCGAGGCGTGGCGTGGTATTTTCGCCAATGGTTTCATGAAGTTCGCCACCTTCCTGTTTTTTATCAGCGTCTTCTACCACGCCTGGATCGGTGTTCGCGACATCTGGATGGACTACATCAAGCCGGCTGGCCTGCGCCTGCTGATGATGATTGTGACGGTTGCGGTGCTGGTCGGTTACGCCGGCTGGGCAGTTCAGATTCTGTGGAGAATGTAAGTGAGCAAACTAACCATTCCAGTACGCAAGTTCGATGCAGTCATTGTTGGCGCCGGCGGCTCCGGCCTGCGGGCAGCGATCCAGTTGTCCGAGGCGGGTCTGAAGACGGCTGTGCTGTCGAAAGTCTTTCCCACCCGGTCGCATACCGTCGCCGCGCAGGGGGGCGTGTCTGCCTCGCTCGGTAACTCCGAGGAGGACCACTGGCATTGGCACATGTACGACACGGTCAAGGGTTCCGACTGGCTCGGCGACCAGGACGCGATCGAATACATGTGTCGCAAGGCCCCCGAGGTCGTCGTCGAACTGGAGCATTTCGGCATGCCTTTCGACCGTACCGACGAAGGCAAGATCTACCAGCGTCCGTTTGGCGGGCACATGTCGAACTTCGGCGAGAAACCGGTTCGTCGAGCCTGTGCCGCGGCCGACCGTACCGGCCACGCCATGCTGCACGCCCTCTACCAGCGCAACGTACGCGCCAACACGCAGTTCTTCGTCGAGTGGATGGCGCTCGACCTGATCCGCGACGACAGCGGCCAGGTGCTTGGGGTGATCGCCCTGGAAATGGAGACCGGTGAAGTCGTCGCCTTTCACAGCAAGGCGACCGTCTTCGCCACCGGTGGTGCCGGCCGTATCTTCTATTCGTCGACCAATGCCTTCATCAATACGGGTGACGGTCTCGGGATGGCGGCACGCGCCGGCATCCCGCTCGAGGACATGGAGTTCTGGCAGTTCCACCCGACCGGTGTGGCCGGCGCCGGGGTGTTGATCACCGAAGGCGTGCGGGGTGAAGGCGGCATTCTGCGCAACTCGACCAATGAACGCTTCATGGAGCGTTATGCGCCGAACGCCAAGGATTTGGCGTCGCGCGACGTCGTTTCCCGGGCGATGGTCACCGAGATCAACGAGGGCCGCGGTTGCGGGCCCAACAAGGACTTCGTCCTCCTCGACATCACCCACCTCGATCCGGCAACGATCATGAAGCGCCTGCCGGGAATCCGCGAGATCTCGATCCAGTTCGCCGGTATCGATCCGATCAAGGCGCCGATTCCGGTGGTGCCGACCTGTCACTACCAGATGGGCGGTGTGCCGACCAACTACAAGGGTCAGGTCGTCGCTGACGACGGCACTCCGATCCGCGGCTTCTATGCCGCTGGCGAAGTCGCCTGCGCGTCGGTGCACGGTGCCAATCGTTTGGGGACCAACTCGCTGCTTGACCTGCTGGTTTTTGGTAAGGCCTCGGGCGATTCGGTCATCGAGGATGTGAAGTCGGGCACGATCGGGCTCAAGGAACTGCCGGCGAACTTCGCCGATTTCACGCTGGCACGTCTGAACCGACTGAATACGCAGACCGGCGGCGCCAACGTCAACGAGACCCGTCTCGAGCTGCAGCGGACGATGCAGAAGCACTGTGGCGTCTTCCGCTTCAAGGACATGCTGATCGAAGGCGTTGCGAAGATCGTCGAGATCGAGAAGGCGGTCGCCAGGACCGAGATCAAGGACAAGTCGCAGGTCTGGAACACGGCGCGCGTCGAAGCTCTTGAGCTCGACAACCTGATCGAAGTCGCCAAGGCGACGATGGTTTCTGCCGAGGCGCGCAAGGAGTCGCGCGGCGCCCACGTGCGCGACGACGCGCCGGACACGGCGGCCAATCCGAATGGCCGCGACGACGTTGGCTGGCACAAGCACACGTTGTGGCACCGCGAGGGCAGCGCTCTGAGCTACAAGCCGGTCATCATGACCCCGCTGTCCGTTGAAACCATCGCGTTGAAGACGCGCTCTTACTGATCGTGCGTTAAGGAGTCAATGAACATGACCACCAGTACCATGCAGTTCAAGATCTATCGCTACGATCCCGACAAGGACAACGCGCCCTACATGCAGGACATTTCGGTCGAAGTCGATTTTGCGATCGATCGCAAGTTGCTTGACATACTCACGCGGCTCAAGGCGAAGGACGATTCGCTGGCTTATCGCCGATCGTGCCGCGAAGGCATCTGCGGATCGGATGCGATGAACATCAACGGCAAGAACGGGCTTGCCTGTCTCACCGAGATCAAGGACCTCAAGCAGCCGGTCGTGCTGCGACCGCTGCCTGGCCTGCCGGTGATCCGCGATCTGATCGTCGACATGACCCAGTTCTTCAAGCAGTACCATTCGATCAAGCCTTACCTGATCAACGAGGGGCCGCGTCCCGACCGCGAGCGACTGCAGTCGCCCGAGGAGCGCGAGGAACTCAACGGCCTCTACGAGTGCATTCTGTGTGCCTGCTGCTCGACCTCGTGCCCCTCGTTCTGGTGGAATCCGGACAAGTTCGTCGGTCCGGCCGGTCTCCTGAACGCTTACCGTTTCATTGCCGACACGCGTGACGAGGCCACCAACGAACGTCTCGACGATCTCGAGGACCCCTATCGTCTGTTCCGCTGTCATAGCATCATGAATTGCGTCGATGTCTGTCCGAAGGGTCTGAACCCAACCCGGGCGATCGGTAAGATCAAAGAGATGATGGTCCGTCGCGCGATCTGATGGAGGAAAGAGAAAAACTCAACCGCCTGCGCTGGCGCTGTACTCGCCGCGCCATGCTGGAAATGGACCTGCTGTTGGGGGAGTTCCTCGATCGGCTTTATCCGAGCTTGACTCCCCCGCAGGCAGACGCCTTTGTTATCCTGGCCGACATGGAGGATCTTGAGCTGTGGCCGCTGGTGAACGGTAGCCGGGAATCTTCCGACCCGGTGCAGGCCGAAGTCCTTGCGCTGTTGCGCGACGTAAGAGTTAAGTAAGGAAGCTGCCATAATCTGGCGGCCTCCTGTTCGCAGCTGTGACCTCACTACCTGAACGGGGATAAAACAATGACGGAACGTAAAGCAACTCTCATCATCGAAGGGAAGGCCCCTGTCGAGTTTCCAATCATGACGCCGACACATGGCAATGATTGCATCGACATTCGCACCCTGGGCGCCAAGACCGGTCTATTCACTTACGACTCCGGCTACCTGTCGACCGCGAGTTGCCGGTCGACGGTCACGTTCATTGACGGTGACAAGGGCGAACTGCTTTATCGTGGCTATCCGATCGAGCAACTGGCCGAGCAGTGCAACTTCCTCGAGGTAGCCTACCTGTTGTGGCATGGTGAATTGCCGACTCCCACCCAGAAGGTGAAGTTCGAGCGGAACATCAAGGATCACACGATGGTGCACGAGCAACTGGTGAAGTTCTACCAGGGCTTTCGTCGCGACGCGCACCCGATGGCCGTGCTGGTGGGTGTGGTCGGCGCCCTCTCGGCGTTCTACCATGAGGCCGAGGACTTTTCGGACCTCGAGCACCAGAACATCAGTTTCAACCGCATCGTCGCCAAGCTGCCGACGATCGTCGCCATGGCCTACAAGTACCACCGCGGCGAGCCGTTCATCTACCCGCGCAACGATCTCGACTACACGGCCAACTTCATGCACATGATGTTCGGCACGCCGTGTGAGGAGTACAAGCCGAATCCGGTGCTGGTGCATGCCCTGGACACCATCTTCACGCTGCATGCCGATCATGAGCAGAACGCGTCGACCTCGACGGTGCGTCTGTCGGGTTCGTCCGGCGCCAATCCCTACGCCTGTATCTCGGCGGGCATCGCCTGTCTGTGGGGTCCCGCGCATGGTGGCGCCAACGAGGCCTGCCTGCAGATGCTCGAAGAGATCCACGATGTCTCGCGCGTCGGCACGTACATCACGCGAGCCAAGGACAAGAACGACGACTTCAAGCTGATGGGCTTCGGCCATCGTGTGTACAAGAACTTCGATCCACGTGCCACGCTGATGCGCAAGGTGTGCAACGAGGTTCTTCAGGAACTCGGGCTGGAGAACGATCGCCTGTTCAAACTGGCGATGGAACTCGAAAAGATCGCCCTCGAGGACGACTACTTCATCGAGAAGAAGCTCTACCCGAACGTCGATTTCTATTCCGGGATCGTCCAGAAGGCCTTGGGCATCCCGACCACGATGTTCACCTGCATCTTCGCGTTGGCCCGTACCGTCGGCTGGATGACGCAATGGGAGGAGATGATCAACGACCCGGAGTACAAGATTGGTCGTCCGCGTCAGCTCTATATCGGCACCGCCAGGCGCGATGTGATTCCTGTCGACCAGCGATAGGCCGGCGGACTCCAAAGGGCGGCAGACAGGTGCCGCCCTTTTTTCATTCTGTGGCGCTTGGGCCCACAGGTTTTGTCGATTCGAACCAGGACCGTGACGACAGGTAACTGCCATGATGAATCAGCTTTTTGGTAACTCCCTCCTCTTTGGTGGCAACGCGCCCTTCGTCGAGGAGTTGTACGAAAACTATCTCGACAATCCCGGTTCCGTTTCCGAGCAGTGGCGCGACTACTTCGACAAGCTGGCGCAACTGCCGGGTTACGTCGCCCGTGATGTGCCGCATCTGCCGGTGATCAACGCCTTCGCCGAGCAGGCGAGGAAAGGAGGCTACCGGGCCGCGGCCGTGGCACCGGTGGACGACAGGAAGCAGGTGAGCGTCCTGCAGATGATCACCGCCTACCGCTTCATCGGCGATCGCTGGGCCAACCTCGATCCGCTCAAGCGCACCCCGCGCTCGGATGTCCCGCAGCTCGATCCAGCCTACTACGGGTTCTCCGATGCCGACCTGAACACAGTGTTCAACGCCGGTTCGTTCAAGGGTACGCCCGACCACGCGACCTTCGGCCAGATATACGACGCGCTGAAGGCGACGTATTGCGGCTCGATTGGCGTCGAGTACATGTACATCAGCACTGTTGCCGAAAAACGCTGGATTCAGGATCGTCTGGAACGAATCCACTCGAAGCCAAGCTACACGGCCGACGAGCGGAAGCGGATGCTCGAACGTCTGACTGCTGCCGAAACACTCGAACGCTACCTGCATACGCGCTACGTTGGCCAGAAACGCTTCTCGCTGGAAGGCGGCGAATCGCTGATCGTCTCGATGGACGAACTGATTCGCGTCGCCGGCGCTGGTGGGGTCGATGAGATCGTTGTCGGCATGGCTCATCGTGGCCGCCTGAATGTGCTCGTGAATACGCTTGGCAAGGAGCCGGCGATGCTCTTCGACGAGTTCGAAGGCAAGAAGGCGCAGGACCTGACCGCTGGCGATGTCAAGTATCACATGGGCTATTCGTCAGACGTGTCCACGCCGGGAGGACCATGCCACCTGACACTGGCTTTCAACCCGTCGCACCTTGAAATCGTCAACCCGGTGGTCGTCGGCTCGGTCTATTCGCGCCAGCGGCGGCGTGGCGAGAACGGCAAGGACAAGGTGCTGGCTGTCCTCATTCACGGCGACGCGGCGGTCGCTGGCCAGGGCGTCAACCAGGAGATGCTCAACTTTGGGCAGACGCGTGGCTATGGCGTTGGCGGCACCGTGCATATCGTCGTCAATAACCAGATCGGATTCACCACGTCGGACCCGCGCGACTATCGTTCGTCGCTGTACTGCACTGACATCTTCAAGATGGCCGAAGCCCCGATCTTCCACGTCAATGGCGACGACCCGGAAGCCGTGGCGCTGGTCACCAGCATTGCCGTCGAGTACCGCAAGACCTTCAAGAAGGACGTGGTGGTCGACATCGTCTGCTATCGCAAGCTCGGCCACAACGAGCAGGACGAGCCGATGGTCACGCAACCGCTGATGTACAAGAAGATTCAGCAGCATCCCGGTACGCGCAAGCTCTACGCCGACAAGCTGGTCGCCGAAGGCGTCCTTGCCGTCGAGGGTCCGGAGGAGATCATCGCCGATTATCGCGCCCACCTGGACCGCGGCGAACTGCTCTATAACCCGGTTCTCGCCGGCTACAAGCACCCCATGACGATCGACTGGACGCCATTCGTCTCGCCGCAGTACATCGAGAACTGCGATACCAAGGTGCCGATCGGCGAACTGCAGCGCCTGGCCGAGCGGCTCACGACGTTGCCGGAGAACTTCACACTGCACAGCCGGGTCAAGAAGATCATCGACGACCGTCGCCAGATGGGCGAAGGAAAACTCCCCGTCGACTGGGGAATGGCGGAAAACCTCGCCTATGCGTCGCTGCTCGTCTCCGGTTACGGTGTCCGCATTTCCGGCGAAGACGTTGGTCGCAGCACCTTCTTCCACCGCCACGCGGCCCTACACGATCAGAACCGCGAGCACTGGGATTCGGGTACCTATCATCCGTTGAAGCACCTGCAGGAAAGGCAGGGCGGCTTCCAGTGCTTCGACTCCGTACTCTCCGAGGAAGCCGTCCTGGCTTTCGAGTATGGCTACACCTCGGCCAATCCGTACGAACTGGTAGTCTGGGAGGCACAGTTCGGCGACTTCGCCAACGGTGCGCAGGTGGTCATCGACCAGTTCATCGCTTCTGGCGAAGCCAAGTGGGGTCGTGCCAGCGGGCTCGTCCTGCTGCTGCCGCATGGCTACGAAGGGCAGGGGCCCGAGCACTCGTCGGCGCGGATCGAGCGCTACATGCAGTTGTGTGCCGAAATGAACATGGAAGTCTGCCAGCCGTCGACACCGGCGCAGGTCTTCCACATGCTGCGTCGGCAGGGGGTCCGCAACCAGCGCAAACCATTGATCGTCTTTTCGCCGAAGTCACTGCTTCGCCACAAGGACGCGACCTCCACACTGGAAGAACTGAGCGACGGCGAATTCCAGCGCGTGATCGGTGAAGTCGAGCCAATCAACCCCAAGAAGGTTACGCGTGTCGTGTTCTGTTCGGGCAAGGTGTACTATGAGCTGGTCGCCGCGCGACACGAGAAGAAGATCGCCCACATCGCGATCGCCCGGCTCGAACAGTTCTACCCGTTCCCGCAGGAGTCTTTCCAGGAGGAACTGGCGAAGTACCCGAAGGCCACCGAGGTCGTCTGGTGTCAGGAAGAGCCACGCAACCAGGGCGCCTGGTACTGGATCGCCTCGCGTCAGCACCTGTCGCGCTCGCTCAGTGACAAGCAGCATTTGCTGCTCGTTTCCCGTCCCGCCTCGGCTTCCCCGGCGGTGGGCTACTACAGCAAGCACAATGCGCAACAAAAGGCTCTGATCGACTCCGCGCTTGGTGAGATCGAGTACTACAAACTAGCCTAGAACGGAGTAAACATGATCATCGACGTCAAAGTTCCACAGCTTTCCGAATCGGTCGCTGAAGCGACACTGGTTTCGTGGCACAAGAGGGCGGGCGAAGCCGTTGTGCGGGATGAGAACCTGATCGACATCGAGACCGACAAGGTCGTCCTCGAACTGCCGGCACCGGATGCTGGCGTGCTGGTGGAGATCGTCAAGGGCGATGGCGATACGGTTGTCTCGGGCGAGGTCATTGCGCGTATCGACACTGCGGCCCAGGCTGGCGCCGTCGCAGCACCAGCCGCCAAGACGGCACCCGCGCAACCCGAAGCCGCAGCGGCAGCCGCCGCGACGGCGGCGGGTACCGCCTTGCCGGCAGCGCGCAAGATCCTCGACGAGAAGGGCATCGCCGCCGCCGATGTTGCTGGTACCGGACGTGGCGGCCGGGTGACCAAGTCGGATGCGCTGGCCGCACAGGCGCCGGCAATCCAGGTTCCGGCGGCCAGGCCGGTGGCCAGCGCCGCGTCGGTGGCTGCACCGTCCACCGGCGCCGCTCCCGCCCTGGCACCGGCACCTGCCGTGACCGTGCCTTTGGGCGACCGCCCCGAGCAACGCGTGCCGATGTCGCGCCTGCGCGCGCGCGTTGCCGAGCGCCTGCTGCAGTCGCAGGCAACCAACGCGATCCTGACCACGTTCAACGAAGTGAACATGGGTCCGATCATGGCACTGCGCAAGCAGTACGCTGATCGCTTCGAGAAAGCGCATGGCGTGCGTCTGGGTTTCATGGGTTTCTTCGTCAAGGCGGCCGTCGCCGCACTGCAGAAGTTCCCGGTGATCAACGCTTCGGTGGATGGCAACGACATCGTCTATCACGGCTACATCGACATCGGTATCGCCGTCGGCAGTCCGCGCGGTCTGGTCGTACCGATCCTGCGCGATGCGGATCAGATGACCATTGCCGATATCGAGAAGAAGATTGGCGAGTTCGGGGCGAAGGCCAAGGACGGCAAGTTGTCGATGGAGGATCTGACGGGCGGCACCTTCTCGATCTCGAACGGCGGCGTTTTTGGCTCGATGCTGTCGACGCCGATCATCAACCCGCCGCAGTCGGCGATCCTCGGCATCCACGCCACCAAGGACCGTCCGGTCGTCGAGAATGGCCAGATCGTGATTCGCCCGATCAATTATCTGGCGATGTCCTACGACCATCGCATCATCGACGGTCGCGAGGCGGTGCTGGGTCTCGTAACGATGAAGGAGGCGCTGGAAGATCCAGCTCGCCTGCTGCTCGGCGTTTAACCACTCACCACCGGGGCACGGAGACACAGAGACTTGTCTCTGTGCGATCTCTGTGCCTTTGTGTCTCTGCGGTTAGAAAGGGAAACTAATCATGTCCAAGCAATTTGACGTCGTTGTTGTCGGTGGTGGTCCCGGCGGCTATGTTGCCGCCATTCGGGCGGCGCAGCTCGGTTTCAGTGTCGCCTGCTGCGAGTCCAACCCCTACGCCGATCCCAAGGGCGAGCCGCGCCTTGGCGGGACCTGCCTGAACGTCGGTTGCATCCCGTCCAAGGCGTTGCTGCATACCTCGCACCTCTTCGAGGAGGTTGGTCACAACTTTGCCGATCAAGGCATCTGTGTTGGTGCGCCAATCATTGATGTGGCCAGGATGAGCGCTCGCAAGAACGCCATCGTCAAGCAACTGACCAGTGGCATCAAGGGACTGTTCAAGAAGAACAAGGTCACCCTGCTCAACGGGCATGGCGCCTTCGTCGGCCGCAAGGCATCCGGCGAGAGCGAGGTGTGGCAGTTGCGGGTGGGTCAGGAAATGGTCGAGGCGAAACAGGTGATTGTCGCCACGGGCTCGAAGGCACGCCATCTGCCCGGCGTGCCGGTCGATAACGAGATTGTTTGCGACAATGTCGGCGCGCTCGATATCGACGCGGTACCGAAGAAGCTCGCCGTCATCGGCGCCGGCGTCATCGGCCTTGAGATGGGCAGCGTCTGGCGCCGTCTGGGCGCGGAAGTGACGATCCTCGAAGCGTTGCCCGACTTCCTTTCGGTGACGGACGTCGATATCGCCAAGGAAGCGGCCAAGGTGTTTGCCAAGCAGGGTCTGAAGATTATCACCGGCATCGAAATCGGCGACGTCAAGGTCTCGCAGAAGGGTGTCTCGATCGACTATACGGACAAGGACGGTAGCGCGCAGAAGCTCGACGCCGATAGACTCATCGTCTCGATTGGTCGCATCCCGAATACCGACGGGCTGCAAGCCGAGAAGGTCGGATTGAAACTCACCGAGCGTGGGCAGATCGAAGTCGATTCGCATTGCCGGACCAACCTTCCAGGTGTGTGGGCGGTCGGCGACGTCGTGGCGGGGCCGATGCTCGCGCACAAGGCAATGGAGGAGGGCGTCATGGTCGCCGAGATGATGGCCGGTCAGTCGGGTCACTGCAACTTCGATACCATCCCGTGGGTAATCTACACCAGCCCCGAGATCGCCTGGGTCGGCAAGACCGAGCAGCAGTTGAAGGCCGAAGGCATCGCCTTCAAGGCAGGCAAGATACCCTTCGCGGCGAATGGCCGTGCGCTCGGCATGGGCGAGCCGACAGGGTTCGTCAAAATGCTGGCTTGCGCCGAGACGGACCGCATTCTCGGGGTGCACATCATCGGTGCGAATGCCTCCGAGCTGATCTCGGAGGGTGTCGTGGCGATGGAGTTCGGTGCAGCCTCCGAAGATCTGGCGCGCATCTGCCACGCGCACCCGACGCTCTCGGAAGTCGTCCACGAGGCGGCACTTGCCTGCGACAAACGGCCGCTGCACTTCTAGGCGGGGTCGTGGCCCTGCCTGCCAGAAGCGAGGTGCTCCGCACCTCGTTTTTTTTTCGCCATGACGATGTCGAGAATTCTTACACGTGTCACAGCCCAAGCCGCTTCGCAGGTGTCCTCGGGTCGCGCAAACAATTAATAGTGCTCACGATCTGCAAAAAGCACGTGGTCTGGCGCGGATGTTGCTTTCGCCCGCCAGGTGTTCCGTTCGGGTTTCGGCATGGAGAACGGCCCAGCCTCTGCCGCTGCCTGATGGAGCAGGATGCTTAACGCATTTCCAGGGAATCGTTAATAAGGAAAAAGAAACATGAGCAAGAGAGTAGCGCGCGCGTTGCGCAATGTCGCCATGGCGGTTGGCATCTTCGCCGCAAGCACGGCAAATGCGGTCTTCATCACGGATTTCGGTGTCGACACCGAAACCAGGCACTACGCGATCGGCAGCGGCAGTACGGTCAGTTACACGCCGGGATTTTTTGGGGGAACTCCCGGAACCTACGCGGTATCCGGGAAGTTCGACGCCGAGCTTTCACACTACTGGTGGAAGTATTTCCAGGATGGCGACCCGACAGGCAGCCTCGGTACGTTCGTGTCCGAGTCGAAGTGGCTCCGCTTCATTAAGCCCGTAGTCGTGGTTAGCAGCACGCCAATTCCGCCACCTGACTTTGAATTCCCGACCTATTCCGTCGAGGTCATCGGCGATGCACTCCGTGGTGACAATCACCCGTGTACCAACCCATTCCCCCCGGATACTTTTTGTAGCGGAAGCGTACTCTCACTTGCTTCCCTCACTGGTCGCATCAGCCTCGGTGACATCGCCGTGAGCGGATTTCAGCCGACCGGGTTTCTTGGTTTCGAGGGTTTCTCCTACAACATCAACGCCGCTGTCGTCCCCTCGGCCGTACCGCTGCCGACGACCACGTCCTTGCTGATGCTTGGCGTAGGCTTGCTGGGATGGTCTGTGCGGAGACGGAAAGCGCTCTGACCGGCGCGACCGCCAGCCACTGCCCGGGGGCACGCCTCTTTCGGCGCGGCTGGCGGTGCCGGGGGGCTAGTCGCCGCAGAAAGGGTTGCTGCGCCGCTCGGCGCCGAAGGTCGACATTGGTCCATGGCCCGGAATGAAGGCGACGTCGTTGCCGAGTGGCCACAGACGATGCCGAATCGACGAAATCAGGGTGTCGAAGTCGCCCTTCGGAAAGTCAGTGCGGCCGATCGATCCCTGGAACAACACGTCGCCGACCACCGCCAGCCGCCCGCGCTTGTCGAAGAAGACGACGTGGCCGGGCGTATGGCCAGGGCAGTGCAGGACATCCATTTCAACGTTGCCGAAGCTCACGCTGTCTCCTTGCTCGAGCCAGCGGTCCGGAGTGAAGGCGCGCACGTTCGGGAAGCCGAACATCTTGCTCTGCGCCGGCATGCCGTCGATCCAGAACTTGTCTTCGCACTGCGGTCCTTCGATGGGCAGCGATAGGCGTGCCGCCAGCTCGGCGACAGCGCCAGCGTGATCGATATGCCCGTGCGTGACCAGGATCTTCTCGAGTTGCACGCCGTTCGCCTCGACCGCGCGCAGGATGCGCGACACGTCGCCGCCCGGGTCAACCACGGCGCCGCGTTTGGTTTGCTCGCACCACAGCAGACTGCAGTTCTGTTCGAAAGGAGTGACCGGGATGATCTGGTATTTCATGGTTGGCGCTTGGGCGGGGAGCGATTGACGAGAGGCGGAAGTATAGCAGAGCGGTGCCCGACACTGCCGCCGGCTGCGGCCGCCACGCCCGACCGGGACTTGGCGCCACGCCGAATCCTGCACCGTGGCCGACGCCGATTCGCTGACCGGCATTGCACCTGCCGGCGCTGGCCGAACTGCTGGCCAGAGACGGGCGGGTGCAACTGCTCGACGTGACTGGCGCAAAGCCGCAAGGCGACGACGCCGACTTCAATCGACGGGTAACGCCTTGCGGACGGTGCCGTCGCTGCCTGCCGGCGGCTTCATAGGTTTCGGCGCACTCGCCACGGGGGGCTGATTGCCGTTATCGAGAGTGTCGCGAACAGCCATGAAACGCGGCTCACTTCAAAGCCGACAGCGGCGCGCCGAAGTTGATGTGAAACGCCTGCCCGTCGATCACCAGCGCCGGAACGGACTGGACGCCGAAGCTTTCCGCTTCGCTGACGCGGCCCGCGGCCTCTCCCAGGTGAACCACCTCGACCCGGTAGCGCGTGGGATCCAGCGCCTGGACAAACTGTTGTTCGGCGGCGACGCAGACCGGGCAGCCGGCGTGGAAGAAGATGGCTTGACTTGTCGCTTGGCTCATGGCGTGCTCCTGTGGCGTGAATGAAAGGTTCTCCATGTATCGAGTCGATACATGTAGAACTCTAGCGCTCGCCTGGCCGGCTTGTCAAGAGATACGTCATGACGATACATTATCGTCATGACCCCGACCGTGTTTGTCTTCGAACGCTTGGCCGCGTTGATTCACCAACTGGTTCGCGACGACGCTGCCCGGCACGGACTGCTGCCGGTACACATGCAGGTCCTCGGCTACCTGGCGCAGGCCAATCGCTACAGCGACCTGTCGATTGCCGTTGCCGATTACCTTGGCATCACGCGCGGGACCGTCTCGCAGACGCTGACGGTTCTCGAACGCAAGGGGCTGATCACCCGGACGCCGGATGACCGCCACGGCAAGCGAATCCACCTGACGCTGAGCGCTGCCGGCGAGGCGGTGCTGAACGCCAGTTGGTCGCAGCGGCTCGACCAAGCGCTGGCTACCGCCGGTGGCGACGCGCAGGCATTTGGTAACGACCTGCGTGGCGTGCTCAGCGCCTTGCAGCGACTCAACGGCAAGCAGGCTTTCGGGCAGTGTCGGCAATGCGCGCACTTTCTCGGCGACGAGGGCGACTACCGCTGCGGGCTGACTGGCGAGGCCCTTGCCGTCGAGCAGACGATCAAGATCTGTCGCGAGTGGACCTCTCCGGATACCCGGATGAGCGCTGCCGACAGACTCTCGATCCACCGCTGAGACCGATGAGGCAAGCCGGAGTCCGCGGTGGCGCGCGCCGGCATGCTTTGCTGGCCGGTGCTCTGGCGTTCGGCGTCGCCCTCGCTGTTGCCGCCCAGGGCACGCCACCGGTCCAGGTCGACGTGGCGCTCGACGGCGAGACCTATGTGGTCCGCGCCTCGGCCCAGCTTGCGGTGGATCAGCGAGTGGTGTGGGAGACCCTGACCGACTATGAGCGCCTGCGCGAGTTCGTCCCCGGAGTCACCCGCGCGCGCGTCCTCGCGCGGGCGGGCAACGAGCTGACGATCGAGCAGGTCGGCGTCTTCTCGGTGTTCTTTGTCGATCTGCCGGTGCAGGTTCGCCTGGCCGTCCAGCACACACCCTACAGCCTTGTCGTAGCGCGCATGGCACCCGGTCCCGTGGATACCGGCGGGTCGACGCTGCGCAGCTTCACAGGTCGCTACGGGCTGACACCGATCCGCGTTCTCGACCGTTCCGGCGTGCGCCTTGACTACGACGCCCGCTTCGAGCTGGCACAGCCGCTGCCACCGCTGGTGGGCTCGCTGTTCGGGGTCGGTGCCGTGCGACGGACGATGCGCGAGCAGTTCGAGGCGATGCTGCGCGAGATCGAGCGGCGACACGCCTACTTGGCCGAGCGTGGGGGATGATGCACCTTCTCCTCCTGGCGCTGGCAAGTCTGACGCTGGCCGGCTGTGCCGCCCTCGACCCGTATGCGCAGGCGCCGGTTGCGCAACGTCTGCAGCGAGACGATGCGCTCGGTGACTGTGCGCGCCTGTTCCGGGCGAACGACGCGCTGATCGATGCGGCGGGGACGCGTGATGCGCTGGCGCCGCGCGTTGCGGGCTTTCCCTACCTGCGCGTCGACCGTGCCCTGGCGGCGTTGGCCGACGCGGCCGACGCCGGGCCGTCACTTGCCCGGCAATGGTATGCAGCGCTGGCCTTGCTCGACGACGACTCCCGGCGCATCGAGCTGGGCAACGCCGGCAGCGACGATGTCGCCGCCGTCGCGCCGCTCGCTGTCTGCCGGCGTTTGCTTGCGCGTGCCGATCAGGAGGAGGCGGCTTCACTGCGTGAGGCCGCGCAGGTTCCCGACGACTACTCGAGCGCGATGCGCGCCTGGGGCCTCTATCCGCTGACGCGGCATGCCTTCGCCGCCGGCATCCGGCGCTGGCAGCGTGAAACCGTGGACGAGTTCACCGCGTACGGCGATGACGATCCGGCCCGTCATCGACGGCAACGCTACATCGTCGGCGGCCCGCAGAACATGGTGCCGACGCTGCGGCAGTTGCCGGAACTCGGTCTGCCGGTAGTCTCGCCGAGCGCGCTGGCAAGCCTCGTCGCCCGTCACGCGCCGACCCTGGAGATCGAGACCGCGGGTGACGATGATCGTCCTGGCGCGCTCGTCTGGCGGCGTGAGCCGCGGCGGCTGCAGGTTGGCGTCGACGTTAACGAACCGGTGCTGTATGTCCGCACGGGCCATACCCGGCTCGGTGGGCGCTGGCTGCTGCAGCTCACCTACGCTGTCTGGTTCGCCGCCCGGCCACGTCAGCAGGCGATGGACCTTCTCGCCGGTCGGCTCGACGGCCTGCTTTGGCGCGTCACGCTGGACGCGGACGGCACGGCGCTGGTCTACGACACGATTCATCCCTGCGGCTGTTATCATTTGTTCCTGCCGACCGAGCGAGTGCGCGCGCGCCCGCAAGTGAAGGGTATCGAGGAAGGTCTCTTCGTCGTCCAGACGCTTCGCTCACCGGCCGCCAACGAACGGGTCGTCCTCAGGCTCGCTGCCGCTACGCACTACCTGCAGCGCGCGGAAACCGAGATGGAGGGCAACGACGACGACAAGGCCATCGTCCTCTCGTTGCGCGACGACGATCAGCTACGTTCGCTGCCGCTACCCGACGGTGGCACGCGCAGCGCTTTCGCGCCGGATGGCCTGATCGCCGGCAGCGAGCGGCTCGAACGTTTTTACTTCTGGCCGATGGGTATCGCCAGCGCTGGGCAGATGCGACAATGGGGGCGCCACGCGACGGCATTTGTCGGGCGGCGCCATTTCGACGATCCAACGCTCTTCGATCGCTACTTCGAGCATCCGCCGTGAGCCTCGCGCACGCCGCCACTTGTCTGACTCCGCCATGAAGCTCCGGGTTGCCACCTACAACATCCACAAGGGCGTCACCGGGATCCGGGGGCGACCGCGCATTCACGACGTGCGTCTGGCGCTGGAGGCGATCGATGCCGACATCGTCTTTCTGCAGGAGGTACAGGATCGCAACGAGCGCCTGGCCCACCACCCCGGGTATCCGTTCGGCACGCAACTCGATTTTCTGGCCAGTGGCGCCTACGCGCATCGTGCCTACGGCATGAACGCCGTCTATCCGCACGGCCACCACGGCAACGCGATCCTCTCGCGTCACCGGATCACCGAATCCGCCAATCACGACATCTCGGATCACGCGCTCGAGAAACGCGGTCTGCTGCACGCGGTCACGCGCCTTGGCCGCGGCCGCGGCCGTGAGGTGCACCTGATCTGCGTACACCTCGGCCTGATCAAGCGCAGTCGCGTCCGCCAGGCGACCTTCCTCGCCGATTTCGTGCAGCGCGAGGTGCCGGCCAGCGCACCGCTGATCATCGCCGGGGATTTCAACGACTGGCAGCAACGCGTCGATGGACTGTTGCGCGACCGCCTTGGCGTGCAGGAGGTCGCCGTTGCCGCGACTTCGCCGCCGCCGGAAGGCGGCCTGCTCGACCGCTTGCTGTCGTGGCGGCCGGCGAGCGACGCGCAGTCCGGGGTGTCGCGCACCTTCCCGAGTTTCGCCCCCTGGTTGACGCTCGACCGCATCTACGTGCGCGGCTTCCGGGTCCTCGATATGCAGGTACCGCAGGGGCTGGCCTGGGCGCGTTGTTCCGACCATGCTCCTTTGATTGCCGAACTCGAACTGGATGCCGTGCGGCCGCGCCTGCGCGGCGCGGCCAGGGCGCCGGAAGAGTTGGCCGTCAAGATGCCAGCACCCGAGTGATCGCCGGTTGGCGGGCCGTCGGCTGCCAGCAAGCCTTGGCCGACGCCGTGTATGACGACGGTGCATGCTGCTGGCGAGATGTCTGCAGTACCGGGCTGGAGACTCCGAGCGCTGGGCCGGCAGGCCGAGGGCAGAGCAAGTAACCATCGGCTATAATGGGTCTTATGGTACTTTGGGTCGGGAGTTGTCAGCCGATCCTGCTGTCAGGTGTTGCCGGTGCCGGCTTCCGTGGCCGTGCCCGTGAGCGAGACCGCAGCTCTTCTTGGGAGAACATCATGAACACGAAGACGACTTCCGCAACGGCAGTTGGCGTGGCGCAAGGGAACCCTGCCGGGCGCATTCGGGCGACGGCCGTGCAGCCGACAGGCAGCGGCAAGCAGAAGGTTGGACTGGCGCTTCAGGGGGGCTCGTTTCTCGCGGGGGCGATTGCGACGGGCGTGGTGGCCGGCCTGCTCGAGAAACGTGCCTTCGAGAATCACGACATCACCGCATTTTCCGGCACCTCCGCGGGCGCGCTCGCCGCCGCCGTGTGCTGGCGGCATGCGCTGGCCGCTGACGACGGGACGATGCAGGAGCGAATGAGCAAGGCCCACGGCACGCTCGTCAAACAATGGCTTCACAATGCGAACGGGATGATCCCGAACCAGGCGACGGGCGACTTCATGAAGATGGTCGACCACCTGTGGTCGTCGAATCCGATCTATTTCTGGTGGAAGGACAACGTTAGCGTGAAGTGGCTGCACGGCGAGTTCGAAGCGTGGGTCGATGCCTACGTCAAGCCCGAGGAGAGCATCCGCCTGCTCTTCGCACGCTATGTGCAGCCGGCCGATCCACAGGCAGCTCTCGATCTGGATGCGGCGCAGGCTGCTTTCCGGGCGGACCAAGGGCGGCCGCATCTGGTCGTTGGCGCCACGCGCGTGGTCGACAGCGAAAACGTGCACATCACCGATGAGGACTTCTTCGACGAGCTGATCAAGGCGCTGAAGTATCACGGGAACGATCGCGAGGCGGCAATCCGGGCGGCAGCGGACTACATGCGTCAGGGGATCATGGCGTCCGGCTCGATCGACTTCATGAACGGCATGACAACCGTCGAGCGCGGTCGCCATGCGGGGACCTACCTCGACGGCGCCTGGTCCGAGAACCCACCGCTCGAAGGCCTGCTGGATGCGAGGGTCAACCAGATCTGGATGGTCGAGGTGTTCCCGAAGGAGTGCCCCGCTATTCCGGTCAGCTTTGCCGAACGCGAGGATCGGCGCGAGGAACTGTGGCAGAACGCGGTCGTCGAGCAGCAGGTGGATTTCATGAAAAAGGTAAACCTGTGGGTCGAGAGCGGTATGCTCAGGTCGTCCGACCAGGATCTGGAGAACCTCAGGGTTGATTTGCGCCAGCGGCTGCAGGACCTGACCTCCACCGCCAGCAAACGCTTGCTGGCGGCGTTCAGGGAGAGCGACGACGAGTGGGATGAGTGCATTGACGCGCGGACAGGCAGCGTGGACGTGGAAGCACTCGTTGAACGGATCGTCCGGCCGTACCGGCACATCGGATGGGGTACCATCAAGCTGCCATCGGAGATGCAAGGTCTCACCGCCGGCGCGCGCATTGTCAATGATCGGAACTTCCTGCTCGGCAAGATGGAGATGGGGCGCCAGATGGCCCTGAACTTTCTCGCGTAGGGGCTTGCCCGGAAAGCCTCGCCGTGGTGAGGCGGGCAGTAGTGACCGGGCGACCATTTGCGACCATTTGGAGCGGCATGGCCACCACCGTGGCGTGTGCTACCCGGTCGGCTTCGCCGAAGGCGTGGCGTCCTTTCGGCAGCGCCCCGCAGCGCTTTATAATCGCAGCGAGCGAAACACCGTAGCGCCGGATGGTCCGTCGGGCCGTCCGGCTGTTTTTTCACGTGGCGCCAGCGCCGCGCCATCTGCGAGTCCCTGCTGTTGATCGCTGATCCCGTTGCGCGCACGCGCTTCGTCGGCCTTGCCTGTATCGTCGCTTCGGCGACGGGCTTCGGCGCGATGCCGATCTTCGCCAAGCTGGCCTACGCCGCAGGTGTCGACCTGCCAAGCATGCTCTTCCTGCGTTTCGCGCTGGCCGGCCTGACGATGGCCGCGGTGATGCAGTGGCGCCGGTTGCGATGGCCACGTGGCGGCAATCTGCTGGCCCTGATGGCGATGGGCGGGGTGGGTTATCTGGGGCAGTCGTTCTGCTATTTCGCCGCGCTGCAGCACGCCACAGCCGGCCTCACCGCACTGCTCCTCTACCTGTACCCGGCGATCGTCACCGTCCTCTCGGCCCTCTTGGCGCGACGCCGTCTGTCGCTCTTGCGTATCCTTGCCGTAGCGGCCGCACTGCTCGGTACTGGTCTGGCCGTCGGCGGCAGCCTGGCCGGCAGCCCCATCGGCATTCTCCTCGGCGTCGGTGCGGCACTTATCTACTCGGTCTACATACTGGTCGGCGAGCGCGTGACGCCGGTGGCCGGGGCGATCCCGTCGGCGACCGTGATCATGCTGTCGGCGGCGCTCGGCTACGGGCTGATTGTTCTCTGGCGGGGGCCGGCTTTTCCGACGTCACCGGCAGCCTGGGCAGCGGTTGGCGGCATTGTCGTGTTGTCGACGGTGGTGGCGATGATCACCTTTTTTGCCGGCATGGCGCGCCTGGGGGCTGCCGACGCGGCGACGCTGTCAACGCTCGAGCCGGTAGTCACCGTCGTCCTCGCGGCGACCTTTCTGGCCGAGGCAGTCGGTGGCTGGCAGATTGCCGGCGGCGCCATCATCCTCGCCGCCGTCGTCGTTCTGGCGCGTGCAGGGGAGTCTACGAAAGCGCCGGGGTGACGGCCGCGGCGGTGGCGGCGAGGAAGGTCAGCAGATTCCTGACCACCGCCTGCGCTTGCTCGTTCATCATCGCGTGCCCGCAAGCGGCGATCTCGAGGCGTTGGACCTGCGGCAGCGCCGACTGCAGTGGCGACAAATTGCGGCGCGGCGTCATGCGGTCGCGGCCGGCGACCAGCAGCAGTGTTGGGCAGGCGACCCGGGCGGCCGCCGCCAGGCCGTTCTGGTAGCCGTTGCAGGCGGCGAGGTCGATTGCCAACACGCCCGGCGGGCTGCGGCGCATGATCGCCAGCGTCACCCCGGGTCCCCAGATGCCGTGGCCACCGCCGCCGGCTAGCTGGAACGGTGCCGTCAGCGAGTACTCGGTCATCAATCGGTAGACGTGGTCGGGGTCGCTTTCGGAGCGGCTGAGCAGGGAATCGGCAACCGGCATCGGGGCGGCGGCGCCAAGCAGCGCCAGCCGACCGACGCGCGCGGGATGCCGTGCCGCGCATTCGAGGGCGACCAACGAGCCCATCGAGTGGCCGACCAGGATGGCCTGCGCCACGTCGGCGGCGTCGAGCAGCGCCGGTAGCCATTCGGCGAGGGCTTCGATGCTGCGCAGCGGCGGTCCGTTCGAGAGGCCGTGGCCGGGAAGGTCGGGGGCGAGTACGGCACAGCCGGCGGCGGTCAGGCCGCCGGCGACTGTCCGCCAGGCATCACAGTCGTTGGCGGCGCCGTGGATGAGGACGAGCGGTGGCCAGAGCGCTGCGCCGGGATTGAACGAGCGTCCGCCGGTGGCGATGTGACAGCGCCTCCCCGCTACGCTGAGCTCCATGCGTGGTTTCCGGCTGCTCGGTACGGCGACGCGCTGGCACTCAGGCGAGAACGTCGGGCGTCAGTAGGTGCTCGAGGTGCGTGATGCGATCCTTGAGCAGCAGCTTGCGCTTCTTCAGGCGGCGGACGAGGAGATCGTCGGGGGGCGGACTGACGAGCAGATGATCGATCACCAGATCGAGGTCACGATGCTCGATGTGAAGCTCATGCAGCATGGCGCGGGTTTCGGTGATCTGTTCTTCGGTGAGCATGGTTGCGGATGTCCGTAGGATGGTGATTCGGCTAGCCGACCAGAGCTCGCAGGCCCCACAAGGCGAGCATGCCGAGGACCACGGTCAGCCAGGTGCTGCGCGTTCGCCAGGCAACGACGGTTGCCAGTGCGGCGGCGGCGGCGCGCGGCAGTTCAGGACCTATGGTAGGCGCGCCACCAACAAAAAACAACGGTGGCGCGATGATTGCCGCCATCACCGCCGGTGGCACATAGCGCAGGGCCTGCCGCAGCCACTCAGGCAGGTCGAGGTGCGCCAGCAGGGCAAGCGGGGCAAAGCGGATGAGGAAGGTGGCGATGCCGATACCGACGATCATCGACCAGACGAACACGTCGCTGCCCGCCGCGTCGGCGACGCTCACGCTCTTTTCCCGAGGCGGTCGGCGGCCAGGCCGGCACCGACGCCGATCAACGCTGCGGCAATCAGATTGAGCCTCAGTGGCAGCACCAGCAGAACCGAGGCGGTGCCGCCGACGACTGCGGCGAAAGCCATCGCGCGATCGGCGAGCAGGGGCACGAGCATGGCGATGAAGGTCAGCGGTACGATGAAGTCGAGCGACCAGTTCGCCGGTACGAGGCTGCCAAGCAGGACGCCGACAATCGTCGCGATTTGCCAGCACAGCCACGTGGCTCCGGCCAGCCCGAAATAGAACCAGTGCAGATTCCGCCGGTCTGTCGTCTGGGCGCAGCGCACGACGGTCAGCGCATACGCCTGGTCGGTCAGCAGGTAGGCGATGAGCGCCTGCCGGCGGCGGTCGAGCGTGCCGAAATGCGGCGCCAGCGAGGCGCCGTACATCAGGAAACGCAGGTTGATGATCGTCGGGGTCGCCAGGATCACCAGGAGCGGCGCACCGCCGGCATAAAGCTGCGTCGCGGCGATCTGCGCCGAGCCGGCGAAGATCACCCAACTCATCGCCAGCGCCTGTGCGGATGTCATGCCGGCAGTGCTGGCGGCAGCGCCGCAAACCATGCCAAAGGGAAGGATACTCATGCTCAGCGGAGCGAAGGCACGAAGGCCGGCAATAAACTCGACGCGCGTGCTCGGGACTTGCGGCATGGGGCGCTTTTGCGAATAGAATAGAGGATGGAATTGTAACCTTGAGACACCGCCGGAAGGAGGCAGATGGTTTATCACATTATCGTTTCGTTTGGGCGGGAGCGGCAGTACGAGTTCAAGTTCTCCCATACCGAACTTGCTGCAGGTTCTCCCGAAGAGGCGCGCCGCTGGTTTGACAAGGAATTCGCCGACCTCGAATGCGAGCCCAGCAATCCGATGGGCAAGGTCCTGATCATCGACAAGATCCTCAATGTCGCCCGCTATGGCGGCGAGCAGCGCTTCATCGAAGGCAAGGACTGGGCGGCGCGCTTTGCTCGCTATACGGCGCTCGCCCTGGGGCGCGACACGGTCCGTATCGACGTCGCCGCCTTCAATATCGGCTATTGACGGTTTGGTAGTGCGCATTGCGGCGTGGGTCTGACGGCCCGCGCCGCTTCTTTTTTCCCCGTCGGTACGGGAAATTGCCCGGCAGGCCTGGCCCGAGCGGGAGGCCGCCAGGGCCATCATCGGCCGGAGAATGACTACCGATGAACAAGGAATTCAGCACACCAGGGGCGGGCGACGACGATCAGGACGAGAGTCCCGATCCGGCATTCGGGCTACCGCCGGGAACCCGCAACTACATCACGCCGGGCGGACACGCGCGGCTCAGGAGCGAACTCGAACACCTGCTGCGCGTCGAGCGGCCGCAGGTCGTCGGCGTCGTCCAGTGGGCGGCGTCGAACGGCGACCGCTCCGAGAACGCCGACTACATCTACGGCAAACGGCGGCTGCGCGAGATCGACAGGCGAATTCGCTTCCTGACCAGACGTCTCGATCTCGCCGAAATCGTCGACCCGGCGAGGCGGGAGAACACCGAGCAGGTGTTCTTCGGCGCCACCGTGACGATCTGCGACGAGCAGGGGCTGGAAAACACCTATCAGATTGTCGGCGTCGACGAGACCGACTCGGCGCGCGGGCACATCAGCTGGGTGTCGCCCCTGGCGCGCGCGCTGCTCAAGGCGCGCGAGGGCGATACGGTACGTTTCCATAGCCCGCTTGGCTGGCGTCAGGTCGAAGTCGTCGCCGTCGACTACCGGCGCATCGAGGAATAAGCCCGACGGGGCTTGAAAAAGGCCCGAACATCCCCATTTCAGGCCCACTGTGCGCTGAGCACACTGTCACCCGGATGCATTCGCTTTCGATCAACGCTTTTCATGGAGTTTTCAATGGGCGCCCAAAAGGAGACACTTGGTTTTCAGGCAGAAGTCAAACAACTGCTGAACCTGATGATCCACTCGCTGTACAGCAACAAGGAGATCTTTCTCCGCGAACTGATTTCCAATGCTTCCGACGCCTGTGATCGGCTTCGCTTCGAGGCCTTGAACAACGCTGCGCTCTACGGCGAGGATGCCGAGCTGAAGATCCGCGTCGCCTTCGACAGGGAGGCGCGGACGCTGAGCATCACCGACAACGGTATCGGGCTGTCGCGCGACGAGGCAGTGGAGCACCTCGGAACGATCGCCAAGTCGGGCACGCGCGAGTTCTTCTCGGCGCTGACCGGCGATCAGGCCAAGGACGCACACCTGATCGGGCAGTTCGGGGTGGGCTTCTATTCCTCGTACATCGTCGCCGACAAGGTGACCGTGATCTCGCGGCGTGCCGGCCTCGAAGCCAGCCAGGCGATCCGCTGGGAATCGGCGGGCGAGGGTGAATTCACGATCGAGATGATCGAACGTGCGCAGCGGGGCACCGAAGTGATCCTGCACCTGCGCGAAGGTGAAGACGAGTTCCTGTCGAGCTGGAAGCTTCGCCAGACGATTCGCAAGTACTCCGACCATATCACGCTGCCGATCGTGATGAAGAAGGAGGAGTGGAGCGAGGAGAAGAAGGAACAGGTGGTCACCGATGAAGACGAGACGGTCAATCAGGCGTCGGCGCTGTGGACGCGTCCCAAGTCCGAGATCAGTGAGGAGCAGTACAACGAGTTCTACAAGCACGTCGCGCACGATTTCGAGGACCCGCTGACGCACGTCCATGCGCGTGTCGAAGGGAAGCAGGAGTACATCCAGCTCCTCTACGTGCCGGCGAAGGCGCCGTTCGACCTCTTCGAACGTACGGCGCGTCACGGCATCAAGCTCTACGTGCGGCGGGTGTTCATCATGGACGATGCCGAACAGCTGATGCCGCTGTACCTGCGCTTCGTGCGCGGTGTGGTGGATTCCAGCGACCTGCCGCTCAACGTCTCGCGTGAAATCCTCCAGCAGTCGCGCGATATCGAGACGATTCGTGGTGGCTGCGTGAAGAAAGTGCTCGGCATGCTCGAAGCGCTCGCCGACAGCGACGATGTCGCCGAGAAGGAGAAGTACACGAAGTTCTGGAAGGAATTCGGTCGCGTCCTCAAGGAAGGCGTCGGCGAGGATCTTGCCAACAAGGACCGCATCGCCAAATTGCTGCGCTTCGCCTCGACGCATGCCGATACGCCCGAGGAGAGCGTCTCGCTGGCCGACTACGTCGGGCGCATGAAGGAGGGACAGGAGAAGATCTACTACGTCACCGCGGAAACCTTCACCGCCGCCAGGAACAGCCCGCACCTCGAAATCTTCCGCAAGAAGGGCATCGAAGTGCTGCTGCTCTCCGATCGTGTCGACGAGTGGGTGTCGGGGCATCTGACCGAGTTCGACGGCAAGCCCCTGCAGTCGGTGGCCAAGGGCGGACTCGACCTCGGCAAGCTTGAGGACGCGGCCGAAAAGGAGGAAGCGGAGAAGGCCGCCGACGAGTACAAGGAACTGCTCGACAAGGTGAAGGCGACGCTCGGCGACAAGGTGAAGGACGTTCGCGTCACGCATCGCCTGACCGACTCGCCGTCCTGCATTGTCGCCGACGAGTTCGACATTGGCGGCAACCTGCAGAGAATCCTCAAGGCTGCCGGCCAGCAGGCGCCGGCGAGCAAGCCGATCCTCGAGATCAACCCCAAGCACCCGGCGGTGCAGCGTCTCAAGTTCGAAGAAACGCGCTTCGACGACTGGGCCAACCTGCTGCTCGAGCAGGCGACGCTGGCCGAAGGCGGCTCGCTCGACGATCCGGCGGGCTTCGTCAAGCGCATCAACGACCTGATGCTCGCTCTCTCGCTGGGTAGCGGTCGCTGATGCGCGATGGCAGACCGGAGCTGCTTTTCGGTCTGCCGCCGATTCTCGATGCCGGCGTCAGAACGCTGATTCTCGGCAGCTTCCCGTCGCCGGCATCACTCGCCGGGCAACACTACTATGCGCACCGCCAGAACCAGTTCTGGCGTGTGCTCGGTCTTCTGCTCGGCGAACCGCTGCCCGAACTCGACTACCTCGACAAGCAGCGCTGCCTGCTGGCGCATCGCATCGGCGTGTGGGATGTCTATCGCCAGTGTCGGCGACAAGGTGCGCTCGATGCGGCGATCCAGTCACCCGAGACCAACGATTTTGCAGGCCTGGCGCACGCCGCGCCGCAACTCGGACGTGTCTGCTTCAATGGCCGGACGGCCGGCAAGTTTACCCCCTGGTTCGCGCAACGAGGCTACACAACAGCCGTCCTGCCATCGACCAGTCCGGCTTATACGCTCGCCTTCGCCAGCAAGCTTGCGCTCTGGCGGGCCGGATTGGGCGTCCAGGGCGGTGACTGATACCGCCCGTGGCGGGGGTCGGAACAGCCCGCGGCTGACCGCCACGGCTGCCCCGACCCGCCGAATCACTTGACGGGTGCGAGGGCGTCACGCAGGCACTGGCGATGCTCCGGCCCGCTCTTGTCCTTGCACAGTTCGCGCGCTTTCTGGTGTTGTACGCAACGCGCCGGGTCGACCGACTTGCTGCAGTCGACCGGCGGCATCTTCTCCTGCACGCAGCGCTTGAACGCGGGCCCGACCTGGTCCTGGCACGCTGCGTACGCCTGCTTGCGCAGCTCACACTGCTGCGGGTTGCGCGCCTGACTGCAGTCCGTCTTCTGCGCCTGCGCGTGCATGCACTGCCGACGCTCCGGGCCGCGCTTGTCGCGGCAGGCCTCGAGGACCTTCTGGTGGGCTTCCTGGCGCGCCTTGCACTGCTCCGGGTTGGTCGCAGCGGTGCAGTCGGTCGCCGGACGCATCCCCGGGCCCGCGCCGCCGCCAGCCATACCGGCCCCCGCACCCATCCCCGGGCCAGGCTGTGCCATGGCTGGCAGGGCAAGCAGAGCGGCAGCGACGGAAGCGATGATCAATGAACTTCTGTGCATGGGGGTCTCCTGTAGCGCGGATGAGGGAGCCGCCACCCATCGTGCGGAGGTGACGACTGCGTAGCGGGACGCGTATCATACCTCGTTCCGTCGGCGGCGTTGAAGCGCGCACGCCTTGTTCCGTAGAGTCCCTGATCCTCGTTCTGGAAGATCGCAGATGCCCGAAGCCGTGGTCAACACCGTTCACGAACATCGCCTGACCTTGCCGGAGGTTCTCGGCTGGCTGGTCGACGACCATCTGGTGAGCGCCGACGATGCCGACATCCTGCTCAAGGAGAGTCGTCTGAAGCGCCTGAGTGGCCATCCGCTGACGACTATCGCCGAGCAGCAATGGAAGTCGCTGCAGGAACCTCACCGACCCCTGACGCTCGACGACCTGGGGGAATGGCTGGCGGCAAGGATCGGACTCGACTACCTGCACATCGACCCGCTGAAGGTGGACTTCACGGCCGTCACCGACGTGATGTCGAGCGCCTACGCGACCCGCTTCGGCATTCTGGCGATCCAGGTGACGGTGCGCGAGGTCGTCGTGGCGACCACACAGCCGTATCTGCGGGACTGGGAGAAGGAAATCAAGCCGATCCTCAAGAAGGAGATTCGTCGGGTGATGGCCAACCCGGTCGATGTCGCCCGCTATCTGGTCGAATTCTACAACCTCGCACGCTCGGTCAAGAAGGCGGCGCAGCTCGGCGGTGCGAGCGGCAACCTCTCCTCGTTCGAGCAACTGGTCGAACTCGGGCGCACCAATCGGCAGTTCGACGCCAACGACCAGCACATCGTCAACATCGTCGACTGGCTCTGGCAATACGCTTTCGAGCAGCGCGCCAGCGACATCCATATCGAGCCGCGGCGCGATCTGGGCATCGTACGTTTCCGGATCGACGGCGTCCTGCATCAGGTGTACCAGATTCCGATGAGCGTCATGGCGGCGATGGTCAGCCGCATCAAGATCCTCGGCCGCATGGACGTGGTCGAGAAGCGGCGACCACAGGATGGCCGCATCAAGACGCGTACGGCCGACGGCCAGGAGGCCGAACTGCGCCTGTCGACCCTGCCCACTGCCTTCGGGGAGAAGCTGGTGATGCGGATTTTCGACCCGGAAGTCCTCGTCCGCAGTTTCGCCGATCTCGGCTTCACGGATGACGACCAGTCGCGCTGGAAGGCGATGGCCGACAGGCCGAACGGCATCATTCTGGTGACCGGCCCGACCGGTTCGGGAAAAACGACCACGCTCTACTCGACCCTCCGTCAACTGGCCACGCCGGCGGTCAACGTGTGCACCATCGAGGATCCGATCGAGATGGTCGAACCGGCATTCAACCAGATGCAGGTCCAGAACGTCATCGATCTGGGCTTCGCGCAAGGCGTGCGGGCGCTGATGCGCCAGGATCCGGACATCATCATGATCGGCGAAATCCGCGACCTGGAAACCGCCGAGGTGGCGATTCAGGCGGCGCTCACCGGCCATCTGGTGCTGTCTACGCTGCACACCAACGACGCTCCCGCAGCGGTTACGCGCATGCTCGACCTCGGTGTGCCGCCCTACCTGCTGAGTGCGACCATGTTGGGCGTCATGGCGCAACGCCTGGTGCGCATCCTTTGTCCGCACTGCAAGCAGGTGCACGAAGCCAGCCCGATCGAGGAGACGATGTGGGATCAGTTGGTCGCGCCCTGGAAAGCCAATCGTCCCGCGCGCTTCTACCGCCCGGCCGGCTGTCTCGAATGCCGGATGACCGGCTACCTGGGGCGCGTCGGGCTGTACGAGATCCTGCTGCTGTCGCCGGACCTCAAGCTGGCGATCAGCGAAAACCGCGAGATCGCCAAGATCCGCGACCTCGCTTTCCGTGAAGGCATGAAGCCACTACGCATCTCCGGCGCCATGAAGGTGGCCGCCGGGGTGACGACGCTGGCCGAGGTCTTCAAGGTCGCACCGCCGATCGAGCATAGCTGAGCGCCGCTGCGCGCGGCAGCGGCGACCAACTGTTTGACCAATCTGCAGCAGGCCGGCGTTTCGGTAGGGTGCCTGGGTGAGCTCCGCAACGACCGTCTCGGCCCGAGCATCGTCACGACCTACCCTCCGTGATCACGCAAGGTCGAAGCGATCCAGGTTCATGACCTTGCTCCAGGCCGTAACGAAGTCGTTCACAAACGCCTCCTGCGAGTCGGCGCCGGCATGGACTTCCGCGAGAGCCCGGAGTTGGGAGTTTGAACCGAAGACGAGATCGACGACCGTGCCTGTCCACTTGAGCTCGTCGGTCGCTCGATCGCGACCCTCCAGCACGCCCGCGGCGGTAGCGGACCTCCGCCAGTGCGTGCGCATGTCAAGGAGATTGACGAAGAAGTCATTGGTCAACGTTTCAGGCCGCTTGGTGAAGACCCCGTGTCCGGACTGCCCGAAGTTTGCGTTTAGCGCGCGCATGCCACCGATCAGGACCGTCATCTCCGGCGCGGTCAGCGTCATCAATTGCGCTTTGTCCACCAGCAACTCGGCTGCCGAGCCCTCGTCTCCCTTGCGGATGTAGTTGCGGAATCCGTCCGAAGTCGGCTCCAGTACGGCGAACGCGTCCACATCGGTCTGCTCCTGCGATGCATCCGTGCGCCCCGGCGAGAAGGGAACCTGCACGTCGTGGCCGGCTCGTCGAGCGGCTTCCTCGACGGCGGCGCAGCCACCCAGAACGATGATGTCGGCGAGCGAGACCTTCTTCCCGCCGGACTGGGCGCCGTTGAAATCCTTCTGTATCGCTTCCAGTCTGTGCAACACGTTCGCCAGCTCGGCCGGCTGATTGACTTCCCAGCTCTTCTGCGGTGCCAGGCGAATACGCGCGCCATTCGCTCCACCGCGCTTGTCGCTGCCGCGAAAAGTTGCCGCAGACGCCCATGCCGTCGTGACCAGTTGCGAAATCGACAGTCCGGAAGCAAGGATTGTGGCCTTCAGGGCGGCAATGTCCTGCGCCTCGATCAATTGGTGGTCCAGCGCGGGTATCGGATCCTGCCAGAGTAGTGGCTGCGCGGGAACGAGCGGCCCAAGATAACGCGACAGGGGGCCCATGTCGCGGTGCGTCAGCTTGTACCAGGCCCCGGCGAACGCATCCGCAAGTTCCTGGGGATTCTCCCGGAAGCGTCTCGCGATCTTCTCATAGGCTGGATCCATCCGCAGCGCCAGGTCGGCCGTCGACATCATCGGGGCGTGGCGCCTCGACGGGTCATGGGCGTCCGGCACGGTGCCCGCTGCCGAGGCGTCCTTGGGCGTCCACTGGTAGGCGCCGGCAGGACTCTTCGTCAGTTCCCACTCGTAGCCGAAAAGATTCTCGAGGTAGTTGTTGTCCCACTGCACAGGATTGGTGGTCCATGCGCCTTCCAGGCCGCTGGTGATCGTGGAGACCCCTTTGCCGCTTCCGAAGGTGTTCTTCCAGCCGAGGCCCTGCTCCTCGATGTCCGCACCCTCGGGTTCGGGACCGACATACTTGCCCGGATCGGCGGCGCCGTGACACTTGCCGAAGGTGTGTCCGCCGGCAACCAGTGCCACCGTTTCCTCGTCGTTCATGGCCATGCGGGCGAAGGTCTCCCGGATGTCCCTCGCCGAGGCGACGGGGTCCGGCTTGCCATTCGGTCCTTCCGGGTTCACGTAGATCAGGCCCATCTGCACCGCGGCGAGAGGATTCTCGAGCTCACGGTCGCCGCTGTAGCGCTGGTCATCGAGCCACTTGCCCTCTGGCCCCCAGTAGATGTCTTCTTCTGGCTCCCAGATATCCGGGCGCCCACCGGCGAAGCCCAAGGTCTTGAAACCCATCGATTCCAGGGCGACGTTACCGGCCAGAATCATCAGGTCGGCCCAGGAGATCTTGCGGCCATACTTCTGCTTGATCGGCCAGAGCAAGCGGCGTGCCTTGTCGAGATTGCCGTTGTCCGGCCAGCTGTTCAGGGGCGCAAATCGCTGCGCACCGGAACCGGCGCCGCCACGACCATCATGGATACGGTAGGTGCCTGCGCTGTGCCAGGCCATGCGGATGAAGAGTGGACCGTAGTGACCATAGTCCGCAGGCCACCAGTCCTGCGAGTCCGTCATCAAGCCATGCAGGTCCTCGATTACGGCGTTCAGGTCGAGCGTCTTGAACTCCTCGGCGTAATCGAACTCCGCGCCCATGGGGTTTGCCTTGGACGAGTGCTGATGCAGGATCTTCAGGTTCAATTGGCTGGGCCACCAATCCGCGCTCGTTGGAGCCCCGGCCGCTGTGTGTTTGCGAGCGTCGCCCAAGAACGGGCACCTTGCTTCGTTTGACATGGTTCTCTCCTTTGCTTGTAAGTAATCCACTATCCACTCGAGCCTGCGAAGTTGCCCGTCCAGGGAATACGGTCATCGACGCAGATTGCGGCAAGTCGAGTAGTCGTCTTGGCGTTCTCATGACACCACTGATCGGGCGATCGGATCGCTGTAGCCAAATCCGATGAAGCTATTCTAGGAGCGCTTGGACTATTGATCCAATGAATTGTGAATATACGAACGATTGTCACAAGCTATCCATGGAGCGTGCCTAGCCGTGGGCTGGGATTTCACGTCGAGGGGACGATCGGACTGGGCACGCTCTAGGCCAGCGCGGCGAACGGACCGGTGGGGTCGATGGAACGGTCTGCCGACCGTGCCTCTACCGTGACGTCGGTCCGTACCGGACCGAAGCTCCAACAGGGCGCTGCGCCGGGCTCGCTGTCAACTCGGCCTGGCGCCTGATCGGTTCCACCTGGCCTGGGTCGATGCCGGCCCGGTCGTCACCCTTCGTCACCGTTCGTCGTCCCTTCGCTCGGATTCGATCGTTTCCTCGAGACTCTCGAGATCCTTGGAGTTCTGGCGCAGAAAGAAGACGAAGCTCCATACCAGTCCCGCGGCGATGAGGGCGACCAGTGTCACGACACCCCAGTCGATACTTGCCAGCGATCCGGAATCCATCGGCTTCTCCCGCGCATCAAACGAGCCATTATGCCACCCGCTGCACCGCACGGCCGTGTTGGTAAACGGGTACCGGCCGGCAAAAAAAGTTGCCGCCGGTCCCCGACCAGACCCGGCAGCCGTTTGCAGCGTCACCAGGGGGCTGGCGCGAGATCGCCGGTCGCTGTTCCGCGGCGAGGCGCCTACGGGCCGACCTCGCCGAGCCGGGCGATCAGGCCGGAATGACGGCGCGTACGGTTGGCGCAGGCGCCGACCAGCACTTCCCGGCTGCCGACGACAGCGACCTTGGTCGACGCCCGGGTGATGCCGGTGTAGAGCAGCTCGCGGGTCAGGACACGGTTGTGATGTTCGGGAAGCAGCAGGAATACCGACTCAAATTCGGAGCCCTGTGCCTTGTGTACCGTCATGGCAAAGGCGGTGTCGTGCTCCGGCAGGCGGACTGGTGCCAGCGGCCGGAAGCCGGCGTCCTGCTCGGGGAACCACACCATCAGCTCGCCACCATCGTCCGGCAGACAGATGCCGACGTCGCCGTTGAACAGCTTCAGGACGTAGTCGTTTCTGAGGACCATCACCGGCCGGCCGACGTACCATGGCGAGCGGGGACCGCCGGGGTGCACGCCAGCGCCAAGTTGCAGCAGGTGGCGAGTGACGAGCGCGTTGATCGCCCGCACGCCGCGGGCTGTCTCGCGCAGCGCACAGAGCACGCGGAAGCCGTCGAAGGCGGCGAACACCTGGCGTCGTCGGCTCACCGGGTCGGCCAGCGCGGCCACGAGAGCGGTGCAGTAGCGATGGTAGCCCTCGACAATCACCTGTCGGGTCGCGGGGGTGAGGTCGGCGCTGCCGTCGGATAGCCAGCTGACCGACGGGTCGGCAGCGCCGGCCAGCCAGTCGCAGGCCTCATTGCCGCGGCCGCCATTGATGTCGGCGGCCAGCCGCCCGATCCCGGAGGTACTGGCGAAGCGGTGGCTTTCGGAGAACCAGACAACGCAGTCGGCCAGCGGGGTCGGGGTGATGGCGGGTGGCGGCTGGATGCACGCGGCCGGGGTCGCGGTGAGCGAGGAGAGTTCGGCAATACACGCTGCCGTCAGTGTCGGGTCGGCGGAGACCTCCGAGAATACCGCGCCGGCCTCGACTGCCGAAAGCTGGTCCTTGTCGCCGAGCAGGATCAGGCGGGCGTCGGGTGGCACGGCGTCGCACAGTCGGCAGGCGAGCGCGAGGTCGAGCATCGATGCTTCGTCGACGACCAGCGCGTCGATCGGCAGCGGGTTTTCCGCGTGGTGGTGGAAGCGCCCTGGCTCCGGCGTCACGCCAAGCAGCCGATGCAGCGTGTGCGACTCGCGTGGCAGCCGTGCCTGCAGTTCGACTGGCAGATCGCCGGCGCGCTGGCGCAGCGCCTCGAGCATGCGTGCGGCGGCCTTGCCGGTGGGTGCGGCAAGGGCGACGCGCAGGCCGGGACTTTCGGTCAGCAGACAGGCCAGCAGGGCGACGATCGTGGTCGTCTTGCCGGTTCCCGGGCCGCCGCTGATGATCGTCAGCTTGCTCCGCCAGGCGAGTGCCGCCGCCAGCTTCTGCCAGTCGGGACGATCGCCGAGCCGGCGCGCGTTGTCGGCGAACAGGCAGTCGAGTTGCTGGCGCATTTCGGCGGTCGGCGGCGACGTATGGCGTTCGGCACGCTTGCGAAGGCTCGCCGCCAGCCGGCGCTCGTAGGCGAAGTAGCGATGCAGGTAAAGCCGCCCGCAGCCATCGAGAACCAGCGGCAGGACTTCTGGCAATGTCGGCGGCGCGCCTGTCGCGGCAACCATTCGGCTGGCCAGCAGGCGCTCCACCAGTTCCGTCGGCGACTGATCGGGGAACAACTCGAGGACAGTGTCCAGTTGCGCACAGACGTGTCCGCTGTGCGTCGCGAGGCTCACGAGGCGGCCAGCCGCGGCGAGCACGACCAGGCTCGTTCGCGGCGCGCCGGCCTGTTCGGCCCATTGCAGGAGGTGGCTCACGAAGCCCTCGGCAAGATCGTTGCGGCCCGCCGGCTCCGGGGAAGGCGTGCTGTGGAAGCTCATGCGTGGTTCGCCAGTGACCTGTGGGACAGCAAGCTGTCGAGCGATTCGATGGTGGATCGCGGTGGGCGATGGTGATAAACACCGCAGGCACTGCGTTCGCCGTCAGTGCCCACAGCGCGCCAATCCGGGCGGACGCCGCGCACGAACAGATAGTAGACACCGCCGAAGTGGCGATCGTAGTCGTAGTCGGCGATCCGGCAGCGCAGGTAGCGGTGCAGCGCGACGCAGTAGATCAGGTATTGGAGGTGATAACCGTGTTCGGCCATCGCCGCGGCAACTTGCTGCTGGCCATAGTCGGCAGCGGCAAAACCGAGATGGTTCGATTTCCAGTCAAGGACGTGGAAGCGATTTGCGTGGCAGAACACCAGGTCGATGAAGCCCTTCAGGTAGCCGTCGAGGGGCGGGAAGCCGAGTCTCGGCAGCGGGTAGCCGTGCGCCGCCAGCCAGTCGTTGAGTCTCGGCGCCGTCAGGCCGGCGGGCAGGTTGAAACCCAACTCGACGAGACGTTGCCGGCGCCCCACTGTCGACAGGACGATGCCGCCGGGCAGCGATGTCGCCAGGACGTCGTCGAGCAGTCGGCGCAGCATGCGCGCCGGACGGCGGGCGGAATCGCCGTTCGGCGGTCCCACCGGTGACAGCGGGTGGCTCGCCAGCACTTCGTCGATGATGGCTGGCCAGCGGCCCGGATCGGTGAAGTCGATACGCTCGAAGAGCGCATGCACGCAGTCGCCGGCGGCCGGTCCGCGCGCGAAGAGGAGGATGTCGTCCGGCCCAATGTCGGCTGCCGGCCCGCTCACCGCCGGCAGAGCAGGGACGGCGCGGCCGTCGTGGTCGCTCGCCGACGCTTCGCTGTCGGCGCCATGCTGCAGGCTGCTGAAGCTGCCGATTCGCCAGCCGGCAGCCATCGTCCGGGGTGCGACCAGCGCGCTCAGGCTGGCGGCGGACACGGCGGTGCTGGCGAGCGGCGTCGGCGCCTCGCCGGGCAGGTCGCTCAGCGACAGCGGCGGGCCCGCCGTCGTGGCGAGCGCACGCCAGGCCGCTTCGATCTCCTCTGGCGATCGCTTGTGCTTCAGCCAGTCGGCGTAGGACATATCCTTGCCGGCGACCAGCCAGTTGAGCAGACTGTGAGTGCCCTGTGCCATCGATGGTTTGCCGAACGCCAGGTTCGCGTAGCAGCCGGCGACCAGGTAGCAGCGCTGCGCGGCGCGCGTCAGCGCCACGTAGAGCAGGCGCATGAACTCGGCATCCTTCTCCTCGCGTCTTCGCCTCTTGATCTCCTCGGCATCGGCCGCATCGAGTTCGAGGCGGAAGTCGATCACCGGCAGCCCATCGTCGTCGTGATACTCCTTGCCCTCGTCCTCGCCGAAGTTCGACTGGTGCCCATCCCAGAGGAAAGGACAGAAGACAATGCCGTACTCAAGGCCCTTGGATTTGTGGATGGTGACGATCTGGACGAGGTTGCGGTCCGACTCGAGGCGCAGTTGATGGACCTCCTCGGCACCGTCGTCGCGCCGACGACTGGCCAGCCAGCGTAGCAGCGCGTCCGGCGCCGGCTGATCGGCGCTGGCCTGCTGCAGCAGTTCGCCGAGGTGGAGCAGATTGGTCAGCCGTCGTTCGCCGTCGCTGCGCGCGAGCAGCCGGAAAGCGACCGCCTCGCTGTCCATCCAGGCGCGCAGCATGACGCCGAAACCGCGCCGCAGCCAGGTCTCGCGGTAGCCGCTGAAACGCGCGATGGTCTGCAGCAGCCCCATCTCGTCGGCGGCCAGCGCAGCGACGCCGGTGGCATTGAGGCCCAGCAGTTCCGTGGCCAAAGCGCTGTAGAGGAGCGACGGGCGCGCCGGTTCGCGGATCGCCAGCAGTACGCGTTCGAGATCCTCGGCGTCCGGGGTGTGGAAAATACTGTGCTGCGAAAGCTCGACGCTGCCGATACCGACCTGCAGCAGCGCGTCCCGGAGCAGGCGCCCCTGGGCGTGGCTCTTGACGAGGATGGCGATGTCGCCGGGCGCCAGAGCGCGTTCGCCGAGCGTGATGCGGCCGGCCTGCGCGGCGCGCAGCAGGCGCGCCACTTCGCCGGCGGTGGCGCGCAGCACCTGCTTCTTCGCTTCGCCGCGCAGCAGATACTCGCCGTTGGCAGCCGGCAGCCGCCAGACGCGTAGCGCCGCCGGGTCTTCCTCGCTGTGGTCGGTCAGCGGTGGGCGCGGCTTGTCGCCAACGGTCACCGGCTCGTAGTTGAGGCCGGCGAGAATGAAGGCGTGAGGATTGGCGGTGAAGAGTGCGTTGCTGGCGGCGATCAGGTCCGCGGTCGAGCGCTGGTTGTGGCGCAAGGTGTAGCGCGCGCCAGCCTGGCGGCGGGCGGCCAGGTAGGTATGCAGGTCAGCATTGCGAAAGCTGTAGATCGCCTGTTTGGGATCGCCGACAAGGAACAGCGGGCCCGCAGCCGGCGCCTCGCCGGCGCCGTAGATGCGGCTGAATATCGCATACTGCAGCGGGTCGGTGTCCTGGAATTCGTCGATCAGGGCGACCGGATAGCGGCTGCGCAGGAATCCGGCGAGCCACGGGAAGTCGCCGGAGGTCAGCGCCGCATCGACGTTCTGGAGCATGTCGTCGAAGGATTGCACGCGCTGCCGGCGCTTCTGCTGGCGCAGCGCGGCGCCGGACTCGTCGAGCATCCTGCGCAGCAGATACAGGCGGGCGAGGTGCAGCGCCTGCGTCACCGACGCGTGCCGCGCCAGCACATCGTTGGCCGCGTGGAAGAAAGGATGTGTGGGAGGCGTCTGGTTATTTCTTTTCCTGGCGGCGATGAAGTTCGCCGTGAACAGACGCGCCTTGCTCTTTTCCGGATCGGGAGCGCGCAACGGGTCGCCGCTGGCCAACCACAGGGTCCAGGCGCGGGCGCCGGTCGATACGCCGTCTGCCTTGTACGAACCGGCGTGGAGCGCGGCGAGTCCGGCCAGCAGCGCGCCGGTGGGTGCGGCGCCATCGCCTCCCCACAGTTGTCCGGCGCGCGCGAAAGCTGCGGCCAGGCCAGGCGTGTCGATCGCCGCTTCGCTCGCCAGTTCGGCCGGCCAGATGACGCGCGAGTGGGACTTGGCCACCTGGCGGCCGAGCAGCCTTGCCCAGCCTTCCGGCGAATCCTGGCGCTGCGCGAGGTAGTCCGCGAGGGCCGGCGAGATCGCTCCGCTGGCGATATGGCGTCGCCAGAAGTCGCTGACGGCTTCGAGGCGCAGCGGCTGGTCGTCGTGCAACAGGTCGAGGCTGAACGGCAAACCGGCGGCGAACGGCGTTTCGGACAGCGCACGCTGGCAGAAGCCGTGAATCGTGAACACGGCGGCCTCGTCGAAGGTGTGCAGTGCCGCTTCGAGGCGCATGCGCATCTGCGGGCGGTCGACGCTGGCGTTGTTCTCGACGGCAGCGACGAGCCGGGTGACAAAGGGGTCGGCAGCGCTGGCGCCGCGCTGCAGATAGGCAAGGACATCGACGATGCGGCTGCGGATGCGCTCGCGCAGTTCAGCGGTGGCCGCGTTGGTGAAGGTGACAACCAGAATCTGTGGCGCGTCCAGCCCCTTTTCGAGCAGCAGCCGCAAGTAGAGCCCGCAGAGGTTCCAGGTCTTGCCGGTGCCGGCCGACGCCTCGATCAGGCGCAGGCCGTCGAGCGGGCAGGCGAAGACGTCCAGGTCGATCGTGCCGGCAACGTCCGGCGCAACAGCCATGCTCATCGGCGCGCCTCCTCGAGATAGTCGAGCAGTGGGGCGAACACGGTGCGTGCGCACGCTTCGAACTCCCCGTCGAGTGGCTCGGCGACGCCTCTGAGCGCCAGGCGGTAGGCGGGATCGGCGCTCTCGCCCCAGGACGCATTACGGCTGTGGGTCCAGCGCTGGCGTGCCGCCGCCATGCTGCCGCTGATGTAGGCCCAGGCGCTCTTCGGGAAGAAGTGCAGCGGCGCCGACAGACCTCGGCGATAAAGGCCGATCAGCTCGCCGAGGTGGGCGCGGGCCGTGCTCGCAGCGCAGGGCCGCAGGCGGTAGCTGCCGTCGCGCGAGTGCCAGGTGGTCTGCAAAGTGGCACCCGTCGGCGCCGCCGCACAGAGGAACAGATGGCTGATCCAGCCGGCGAGATAGTCGGTCGGGCGCACCTCGTAGTAGCGATAGCGCACGAGTCCCGCCGGGCGCAGGTCACCGAGTGCTCCCGCGAGCTGCCACATTTCGTCCTCACGCGGGTAGGCGAACTGCGCGTGCACCGCCGGCAGCGGCACAGGCGCAAGCTGCGGCGCGAGCTCGGCCGCGAAGCGGCGCATGCGCGCGACTTCCTCGATGATCAGTCGCTCGCCCAGCGGCCCGGGGGGAAACTCGTTGCCGGCCAATGCCAGCGCCAGCACCTCGCCATCCTCGCTACCGGCCAGCACCGCCGGCAGAACACGCCGGGAGAGTGCCTGCAGGCCCGGATAGTCGGGAAGAAAGGGTTCCTCGTCCGGCAGTTCCTCCTCGGCGACCGCCAGCGCCATGTTGAGCCGCTTGACCAGTAGCGTCCGGCAGGGGTTGCCGAAAAACTGCAGCAACTGTTCGAGGCTGACCTGTCGCCATTCGGACGGTGGCGGTTCGAGCATGCCGGAAAAGAAGGGGAGCGTGGCGTCCATCTCCGGCGCAGCGATCTCATCGCCGTCTTCGTCGTCCGCGCTGCCAGGTGCAACGACGAGCACGGCGCTGCCGCCGAGTCCCTGGCGCAGCGCCTCGCAATACTCGGCATTGAAGCTGCGCCGACGGGCGTCGCCGCCGGCGAGAAAGTACTCGGCAGAGAAGGCCTGCAGCGGGTGCTCGACGGTCAGCCGTTGGCGCACGGCATGGAGGCTCGCCGGGTCGGCCGGGTCTGTCGCACAGGCAGCGGCGACGTAGTCGAGCAGTTCGGCAAGCAGGACCGACGGCGGGGCGACGCTGTTGTCGCGGATGCTGCGGCCGCTGTAGCTCAGGTAGAGGCGCTGCCGGGCAGCGAGAACGAGGTCGAGAAACAGGTTGCGCTCGTCGAGGCGCCGTTGCCGGTCGCCGGGCTGCGGCCGCAGCGCCATCAGGTCGAACTCGGCCGGCCGGTTGACGCTCGGGAAGGCGCCGTCGTTCATGCCGAGCAGGCAGACGACGCGATAGGGCAGGGCGCGCAGGCTGGTCAGTGACGAGAAGGTGAGCACGCCACCGGGAACACCGCCACGCCCCGGATCGTCGAGCAGCGTGCGCAGCGCGCTGTGTACCACGGCCAGCGGCAGCGGCGAGCGGGTGCCGCCGCGTCGCATGTTGGCGTGCAGTTCGTTGATCGTTGCCTGCATGGTACGCAGATCGTCGACGAGATCGCTGTCGGCGCGCGTGAAGCGGCCCAGTGCGTCGCTCAGCGACTGCTGCCAGGCGTCGGCGTCGCGCGGCTGCGACCAGTGGTCGCGCAGGTCGGCGAGCGCCCGCACGAAACGCCACCAGCGGCCGAGCGTCGCCGCGTCGCCGCCTTCGGGATTGGCGGCGGCGATACGTCCGGCGACGACGGTGTTGCGCGCCGCTGGTTCGTCGCCAAGCGCGTAGGCGAGGAACAGCCGGTGCAGGCCATCGGCGAAGCTGTGCCGCTCGGTGGCCGGCAGATCGAGTCGGCTGCGGCTGCTCGCATCCAGGCCCCAACGGATGCCGGCATCGCCAATCCAGTCGTGGATGCGCTCCAGGTCATCGGCTTCCATGCCGAACTGCGCCGCCACCGGGGGTTGTTGCAAGAGGTCGAAGACGGCGCTGGCAGCGAAGCGGCTGCTGCATAGCGCAAGCAAACTGTCGAGGACGCGAGCAATCGGATTGACCCGGGTCTGCGGCAGGCCGGTGATCGTGTAGGGAATCCGGCGCGGCGCCGGTGCGGTGCCGAACACCGCATCGATCAGCGGCGCCGCAGCGGGCAGGTCGGGCAGCAGCACGACGATCTGTGCCGGCGTCGGCGGGTCGCCGGCGGCGAGCTGCGCCAGCAACTGGTCCTGTAGCACCTCCAGTTCGCGCGTCAGCGAATGGCAGACATGCACTTCGATGCTGCGGTCGCCGCTGGCCAGCGCGACGCTGCCGGGTGCAAGTTCGCCGAGGTCGAGGATCGCGTTCTGCACCCGCGCCAGCAGGTGCTCGCCGCCGGCGGGCAGGAAGACGCTGTCTTCCTCGGCGATGTTGCCGTCGTCGGCGAAGAGCAGATCGATGTGCGCCTGCGTCTGCTTTCCCCAGGCGGCGAGCAGGGCGTTGCCGACCTCGTGATGACTGTCCTGCGCGCGCGCCGCGAGGTAGCTCAAGCGCTTCCGGTCGACGACGTCGAACCAGTACTCGCGGCAGGGGTTGAGGGTATAGATGCGGATATCGATCCAGCGCGACAACTGGCGCAGGATGTCGAGGTAGAGCGGCGGCAAGGTGTTCAAGCAGAAGACGCTGGCGCTCGGGGGCAGGCCGGCCAGCGCCGGTGCATTGGCACCAACTCGTTCTATCGTCTCGAAAAAGGCGGCCGCCGGGTGCTGGCGGCGGGTACCGAGTTGGGCAGTGATGCGCCGCCAGAGCGCCGACTGCCAGAGCTCGTCTTCGGCGCGTCCGGCATCGAGTCCCGGAACGTCGGCGCGCTTGCCGTCCGACCAGGCCGCCAGCCACTGTGGGCGGTAGGTGATGTAATGCTCAATCAAGGTCGCGCCGCGCTGCGCCAGCTCGAGGCGCATCACCGGGTCGGCGTCGCGCAGGTAGCGGGCGAGACGCGGATGATCGTCGGTGAAGCCACGATCGCCAAGCACCTCGAACACGCGCCACGCCAGCAAGGCCGGCGAGAAGGGCGACTGGTCCTGGATGTCCACCAGTTGGCCGATCTGCGTCCATAGCCACTGCGCGAGGTAGGAAAAATCGATGTTGGCGCAGATTCCCCGGCGGTCGGCGCAGGCAAGCTCGACGCGGCGCCTGAGGGCTGTGCTCGGAACGATCACCTGCTGTACGGTGAACGGGGAGCAGCTTTCATCGTCCAGGCGATCGAGCAGGCGTTCAAGCAGGAATTCGAAGCGGTTGGACAGGGTCAGCCGAAGCATGGCGCGTGCGGGGGTGGGAGGGCAGGGGTGGATTGTCGCATCCGTGGGCGCCGATACCGCTTCTCCCAGGTGGCGAAGGCAGTGCAGCGACAGCCCACAGCGCGCATGGCGGTGCTGCCAGTCGACACGTCCTCAGGCCCGTTCCCTCTGCCGTCTGCCGCCGTCGCCGGCCGGCGCGCACCGTGCTCTACGACTTGGTTGTTGAAGTCACGTCGCCAGCATAGATACAGTTGCTTCTTGCCTTGACTTCGCGGTCCACTTGACACCTCGTGGCGGAGCCGCATACCCCTCTGCTAGATCCGCGTGGGATTTCCCGTTTCTTAACGCAGAAGTTGCCGTCGCAGCCGCCCTCTGCCGATTGCCGCCCAGTCAATTTCAGCGGTAGGGCGGTTCGTTGCCATTGTGAATGATCCACACCAGATGCGCGCTACCGAAATCGCCCATTGAGCCTCCCGCAAAAATCAAGCGGCCCTGGTTCTTGTAGACTAGTTCCTGGCGATGCGTGTCACTACCAAAAAAGAAAGGGATGAACGCCTTGCCGGTGATATAGGCACCTTGGTCGCTGGGCTGGCCGACGAGGTCGGTGACCTGACGCATGGGCATGCCAATCTGTAGCTGCGTAAACTTGCTGCCCGGTGCCGCCTTGCCGGTAATCTCGCCTTCCCAGTCGCGCAAGCCCTTGACCGGCTGGCCGTACCCTGCTTCGACCTTGGTCGAATCCACCACTTCGCCCCTGGCGTTCATTCCCGGCCCGATCTTGCCCGGCGGCGTTGCCGGAGCCGACGGCGCGGGCTGGACGGCGGGAACTGGTGGCGCGGCTTGCGCCGCCGCAAGCGGCTTCTCGGACTGGGCAAGCGGCGCTGGCGAAGGGCTTTTCGCGGACTTCGCGCTGTCCAACTTCGAACCCTTCCTGGCCTGTTTGCCCTGTTGGTTCGTCGGTGATGCCGGAGCCGTCTGCGTCGCAGCCGCAGTCTCTACCTGCGCCGGAGTCGGCGCTGGAGCCTGCGCGCTCTCGCTCTTCCCCGAGTTGCTCGCGCAGCCGGACAAACCTGCTGCAGCCACCATCGCCAGCAACGCCGGCCCCAGAACTCCCACCTTCAACATGTTCACACCTCCCGATGAGCGACAAACAAGCCGCACGCTGCAATCCTCGCGGCCCCCTTACGGGAACTGTAGCGTTCGATCAGTCACCGGTCAATCCCTTGTCATCGGTGGTGTCGTATGACTGTGTTCGCGCTTCAACCACAAGCAATCCGTCGTACCGAGAGGGCAAGACTGCGCCATGACAAGCTGGTCCGTCGCTGGTCAACTGACGACGCGTCTCGGTGCTCATCCGCCTGGCCGGAGCAGCCAGGCCGATGACTGCGGGCGCCGAGCGGAACCGAACTGGGATGGCGGTTCAAGTGCTATCCCAACCACGTTCGAGATTGATCCTTGTTTGTGGTGGCTCATATACTCTCGATAGCGCCGTTGAATCTCCCACCTTTGACAGGGACGTGCCATGTTTTACGGCATCAACAACATCGCGACCTTCGTCGCCGGAACCATTGTTATCATACTTTTGCCCGGACCAAATTCACTTTATGTGATGTCGGTCGCTGCGCGCTGGGGAGTGGCGGCAGGCTATCGCGGTGCCTGTGGCGTCTTGGTCGGCGACACGATCCTGATGCTGCTCTCGGCGACTGGCGCTGCGTCCTTGTTGCAGGCGAATCCCGCCGTATTCATGGGGGTCAAGTATGCTGGGGCACTTTACCTGGCCTGGATGGGCGTTGGACTTCTGCGCTCATCCTTTGCGACCTGGCGAGACAACTGCGCCACCAGCAGTGAAAACACTCAGACCGCTGCGGACACTTCGCGCCCCTTCCATACCGCTCTGATCATCAGCCTGATGAACCCGAAAGCGATCCTGTTCTTCATTTCCTTCTTCGTCCAGTTTGTCGATTCGAGCTATCCGCACGCGGCCCTGTCGTTTTGCATTCTGGGCCTGATCGTCCAGTTCTTCAGTGCCTTGTACCTTTCGGTACTGATCCTTGGCGGCGCTCATCTGGCCCTGCAGTTCCGCCGCCGGCGACGGCTTTCAGCGCTGGCGACTGGCGGTGTCGGCGGGCTGTTTATCAGCTTCAGCGCAAAACTGGCCGGCGCCACCTTGAGCTAGAAGAAAGGACAGCACCATGCAGCCCAGGCCGCAGACTGAACAGGACGAACTGGCTCGCCAAGCCGTTGGTGAGAACTCACTGTTCGTCAAAGCCGTGACCGAGCTTGCCGACACGCATGAGGTGGTCGCCAGCGAGGATATTTTCGCCCGTGGCGGAACGAAGCTGGTCAGCCGCGGCACTCGCCTGTCGGGCCAGTTTTATGACCGCCTGGTCGCCCACAAGCTCCTCAAGCCGATTGAGCAGTCGCTCAGCGTCAGCGACGCGCTCGATGCGAGCAAACTCGTCTCCCTGATGCACGCAGAGGCGCGCCGCGTGCCTTCGCTGGCGCCGTTGCTCGAACAGCCCGAGCTACTCGAACAGCTTGGCAAGCATTTCAGCCAACTGAGCATTCCCGGCCCACTCACCTTGCGCTTGGCCGTGATGCAATCCGATCGGCCGAAGCTCTTCCAGCACGCAATGATCTCGTCCGTGGTCGCCACGGCGCTGGGAATCAGCGGTCAGCTGCCGCGCGAAGAACTGCAGGCCTTGTCCTTGGCGAGTGTCTTCCATGATGTCGGCGAACTGTGCATCCAGCCGGCGTTTCTCGCGCCCGGGCATCAGATGAGCGCGGAAGAGCGTCGCCATCTCTACGTACATCCCATTGCCGGCTTCCTGATGCTGCGTGATTTTGCCGAGCTACCCAAAGGAACGGCCAATGCCGTGCTGCAGCATCATGAGCGGATCGACGGCAGCGGCTACCCTTATCATCTGTCAGGTGACGCGATTTCGACGGTTTCGCGCTATCTGGCTGTCGCCGAGGTCGCCGCTTCCCTCATCGAAAAGCATGGTGCGGACAAGCGGATCGGCATGAAATTTCGCATGAACAAGAAGAAGTACGACGCCGGCGTCGTCGCGCTGACCTCCCGCCTGTTCGGCAGTTTCACGCTGCAGCCAAGCGAGAAGCTCGACGAGGTGTACCTGATGACGCACCTGACGCAACTCGGAAAGCTGTTCGAAGGCTGGGCTGCGTTGCGCAAGACGATTTCCGGTGCCGATCTCGAACGCGTTTCCGTTCTCGTCGAACGGGTGAATGCCTTGCAGATGCTGGTGATCGAGCCGGGCTTCGATCAATGCCGGATCGAAGACATATTGGCCATGGCAGGCGACGCCGATCCCGAGATATGTATGGAGCTTACGACGTTGCTGGATGAGCTCAATTGGCAGTTCAAGGCGCTGCTGAGCGGTATTGAGCGCGACCAATCGATTTCGGGGGCGCTCCTTCCAGCGGCACTCAGGGCCGGGATTGACGGCTGGCTGGCGCAGGTGCGTCGGTTCGTTTGCGAGTAAAGCAGCCTGGTCGACAGGGCGCGCTCACCCGCGTTGCATTCTCCCTCCGAATGTCCTGGTTCCCGCGCCGGCATCCCTGCCTCTGTTTGGCCTCGCTCTGGCCTGACTGACGGCGGCGCGCAGACGCTGGCGGAGTCAACGGCGACGCACGGAGCAAAGGCGTTTCGCCCGCAGGGGACTTGCGACCGCCACGGGAACCCCGCTGCACGCAAGCAAGAGCGACGGCAAGAGAGAGGGCCACGACGACACGAAGCGCGCCTGGTCATCCCCGGTACGCGTGTCTCGGCGCTCCACCCACGCGCAATGACCCGAAGGTCTTCGCCGGGCTCGTCCTTACATGATCCGAAACTGCATCACCACGCGTCCATCGTTCCAGATGTCGTCCGGACTGATCGAATCGCGGTGGAACTTGAACCCGATGTCGGCCTTGCGAAAGGCCTCGTAGACCAGTTCGGAGCAGATGTACTTGCGGTCGCGGTTCTTTCGGCAGCGTCTGAAGAGAATGCGCATCGCGATACGCAGGATCTCCCGGTTGTCGTAAGGTCGGGTCAGTTCGTCCATGCCGAAACTGATCGCCTGCTTGAACTGCTCATCGGCCGGCGGCGGCGTCAGCCGGCCGATGACGATGCGTCCCTTGTAGGGCTTGTTCCTGCCGTGGTAATTGCACAGGTACTTGGACAGGGGCGCGAGGCGAACGCCGATGGCGGTCTCGCTCTCCAGGACGAAGATGCGCTGCAGATTGTCGTCGCGATAGATGATGCCGACGTGACTCCAGACGGACTTCGTGAACCACTGGATGGTCCGCGAAAAGAAATAGGTGCCCGAGCAGAAGACGAGGTCACCGGTGTGCAGCTGGTCCCGGGCCTGTTCGTAGTCGAGAACGGGGAGTCTGGCAACGGCTTTTACGGCAAGTGGCTCGGCCATGGGTGCCTCCGGGTCAAGCGATAGGTCTGATACGTCTCGCGGCGCGCGCGCCCATCTGCGCTAGCTTGCCTTCGTCGCGTAGACATAGATCTCGAACAGACCGGTGTGCATCCCGAGTTGTTCGAAACCGAGATTCTGCAGGCCACGACGCACCGTATCGGCGATTTCGTAGGGGAGGTCGGGGTCCAGATCGTGGCCACCCGGCCGCAGGAGGCCGTTCAGCAGTCGCCCCTGGTCAACATAGACGTAGGGTATCGAGATCACCGCGCGCCCACCGTCATCGAGAACTCGGCAGGCCGCGAACAGGGCATCGCCGATATCGAAGAAACTCGACTGATAGGTTCGCAGCGAAAGATAAAGGTCGAAGGCGTGGCTCGCCACACCCTGCAGTTCTTCGGCCTCGGCACGACGGGGATCAAGGTTGACGATCGCTTGCGCTGCCCTGGCGAGCGCTTTCGCCGACAGATCGACGCCGACCAGTTGCTTGAAGTCCTTGTAGAAGAAAGGCTTTTCCAGACCGTTGCCGATGCCTACGTTGATCGCCCGGCAGCGGGCCAGGTCGCGAATACCGACATGGCGCAAGAGCGTGTTCAGCTCGGCCTCCCACTCCTCGAAGGCGCGGTAGCGCTCGTCTTCCTTCTGACTGCGCTGTCCGTACTTCTCCTCGTAGGCGACGGCGCGGCCACCGCTGACTTTGCGCGCGACATCTCCCGGCTCCAGCTCGGGGTACTGCAGCTGGCAGCGGCGGATGATCGTCTTGATCGTCGCCCCGATCCCGAGCGGCATCGACGCCAGGTCGATGCCCTCCTGGCGCAAGGCGTCGGCCATGATCTCGCGCACGCTCTTGCGCACATACGGCGAGGCGGCGGACAGCTTCTGCACGCCGGAGCGGCCCGGCGCCTGCCCGCGAATGCCGGCGACCAGCCGCGAAAAGGCGACCGGGTCGTCGATGCCGGCACTGAAATCGACCCAAGTGAAGCGCAGCAGGAAAGACGGCAACTTGTCCTTCGCCTCCTGGTCCGCGCCCGGCAGGAGGACCGGGATGACGCGGAAGCTGTTCTCCTGGACGCGCCTGCTCAGCGCCGCCCGCATCTCCTCGTTTTCCCAGGAGTTGACGCCGCTCGGGCCGACGAAGACGGCCACGCAGCGGCTCCGGTTGAGCGCCTGCTCGAGACTCTCTTGCCAGGGTTCCCCCGGGATCAGGTGCCAGCGGTCGAGAAACGGACTGAGCTGCGCTTCCTCGACGAGTTTCTCGGCGAGTCGTTCGACCATCGGCTTGTCGGGCGAACGGTGGGAGAGGAATACGTCGTACCCTGTTGCAACAGTGCCTGTCATTTGAGTCTCCCCTGACGATGGCCCGGCCGCCGAAGTCTTACCGGCAAAGGCGATTATCCACCGAATTCGGCACAGAAGAGCGACACGTGTTCCCCGGGGCGCAGTGTTCAGAAAGTCGTGCCTTGGAGTGGAGACGTCGCCGCCACGCAGATATCGGGTCATCGACATGTTGACGGGGCGAGCAGCTGAAGCCGGCGACGGCTCTTGCCGTCGACTATACTTTTCATGTAAGTCCCTTCTGCCATTGCTGTCTAGCGTCTCGCCTGCGCGACTCGCTGAAGAACGGCAGTCGACTTCCGTTCAGGAGGAGAGCCAGCGTGTCGCGCGTTGTCGGAAGTACCGTCGTGGTCGTGTGGACAAGACTGGAGGCCCTGTGGCGTGTCGCGAGCAGGGGGGCTCTTGCTATCGTCGGCGCCACGATCCTGCAGACCGCTGTGGGCCTCTCAGGCGTTGGCGAGGTATCTGCCGGCGACCGCGACGTGCCGCCGCTGACCACCTATCCAAGTCAGGTCTTCACGACGGAAAAGCCCGGGCAGCTGGGCCTGTATGTCGAAGGTGAGGACTGGCATCTGCTGGCCGACATGCCTGGATTTGAGCACCAAGAACTCCCGTTTTCAGGGCCGTCGCAGTTCTTCTTCATGGGGAACGACACTTCCGGAACAACGGCCACCGTTTTCGCGGAGCGGATAGACGGTGCCAACAGTGAGGAGTCTTGTCGAAGGTATTACGCGCGAGGTGTCCAGGAGGGGCGCGATCGGACGGCGAGCTTTGTTGGTGACAAAGGCAAAGTGGGCGAGGTGGCCGAAGTCGAAGCGCGCGGAAAGACGCTTCTGATGTACGACTGGTCGATCTCCGAGTTCGGGCCCCAAAAGGTCCAGTTTTGGCGAAGGACCATATACTGGTATCCCTACTACCGTGGTTTCTGCTTTGACTTCCATTTCAGCGTCTCCAGCACCGCAGCCCAGGAAGATGTGCTGAAGGTCTTCGACTCGGTCACGTACGGTCCACGCAGGCCTTCGGCAGACATCGATCGCCTGTTCTACTTTTTTGACCGATTGCGGATTCGCCTCAGTATCCCGATTGATTGGCGGTACACGTATCGGCGGCCGCCACCAGGCCCTGCCGGCGGGATCGAGTTGCGCTCCGGTAAGGGGCAGGCCTTCTCGTTCCTGGTGTTCCCCTTGGGGAGGACGCGCTCTGCCGCGCTGTCCGATCAGCCTGAAGGCGTGGCAGAGGCGGCGCGACGCTCTTACGAGGAGCGAGGCGCTACCGTGTCGTCGCTGCAGACTCAATGCGCTGCGGGTACCTGCGTCTACTACTACGATCTCACCGTTCGCGCGGACGATAGCGCCTATGCCCACGATTTTCGCTACAACGCCGTTCAGTATCACCGTCAAGGATGGGCGAAGTTCGGCGAAATGGTAATGGGACTTTCGTTGTTGTACGGGGATAGCGGCAAGGACGCTGCAGACCACGTCACCGCGGCATTCAGTCGAGCGAAGGTCCTCGATCTGGGCGCAGCCCGTCGGCCCGCCGCGCAGGGTGACCGCCCACCGACGGAGTGATTGCACGCGGGAGCGGACCGCTGAAGACACTGTAGACGGTTCTCCTGGCTTTCTACGAGCGCGGTCCAGAAAGACTGCGCAGACATCCCCGGATTCCACAGGTGCTGTCTGTTTCGCCCGCACAGGGAGGCCCGTCTGGTTTTTCGCATTCGTCGTCAGATGGAGATCGCCCGTGATCGACTGCCAAGTGGGGCCACTCGACCTCGGCGCGCCTATGCGCGCCTATGCGCGCCAGCGCACCGGCTGCCTGGGCCGGTTTGCGCAGCCTCATCGCCAACGGTGCCGTGCCGGCTTCAGTCAGTCCTCCCGGGTTTGTGTCTGCAAGTCAGCCCGGTTCCGTCCGCGCAGTAGCGATGGCCCGATCCACCCACGCCGAAGATTGCTGCCGGAAGCTGATCAAATCCGGGGGATTGCCCGCCTTGACGTGGGTGGTTCCGGTAAGCCACGACGAAGACATCATCATGAACTATCTGAACCATTCGAAGCTGATTGCCCCAACACTGACGACGCTCGCTTTAAGCGCCTGCTTCACACTGCCTGCGGGCCTGGCCGGGCCGCAGGGCGCGACTGGGTACACCGGGGCAACCGGCAATACCGGCGCGACCGGCGACACCGGAGGCGGTGGCGACACCGGTGCCACCGGCAGTACCAGAGCAACGGGTGATACGGGGCCGCCGGCAGCGCCGGGGCACGGGGCAACTACAGACGGCGCGATCGACAGGAAGGACGATGGCCAGAGAATCAGAGGGTTCCGCAGATCGCCGGCCCGGGGCTGGCGATTGATTCGACTGCGCTTGCCCAGGGTTGATTCCTGGAGTAGATCATGAGCCATCCCCCACCAACGTTCGAGGCGCAGATGCTCCCACGGCCTTGTCGCCTTTCCCTTCGCAGTGGCCTGCTGGCCTTGGTCATCGCCTTGCCATGCGCTCCGCTGCTGGCCGGGACGGCGGGCGACGTAACGCGAGCCAACACCACCAGCGCCCCGCAAGAACAGCTTACCTGGATGAGCGGGGGCATCGGCGACCAGGCGCTCGAAGACATGCGCCAGCTTGCGGCAGCCTACAACGTTCGTGGCGAAGGCCAGTTGAGTCGTAGACAGCATCCGTCTTCACTCTGCTCGACAACGACCAGCTGCTCGTTCGCGTAACGGCGCCGGCATCCGTGGCTGACCAAGGGACGCCGTGGCGCCTGCACGGCCGTCAGGGTTTGTGGTGGGCCGTTCTTCGTCGTTCCTGGGCGGATTCCACAGTAGAATCCTGGTGTTTCGCAAGGGCCATGGCCGGCTGGCCGCCGACCCCACACTTGACGCTGTACTCACGGAAGGACGCCGATCGATTTCGGCGAACCCATTCTCGACCATGGTTCATTTTGACGTTCACTTGTGGCAGCGCTTTCGGGCGATGGCGGTACCCTACTGGTTCGGCGAGGAAAAATGGATCGCCAGAGGGCTGCTCGCCTTGCTGGTCATGTTGTTGCTGGGGCAGACCGGATTCGACGTCCTCTTCAATCAGTTGACCGGAGAATTCACCTCTGCACTGGCGGCAAGAGATGCCGAGAGGTTCTGGAGCGCGATCAAGAAGTGCCTCGCCATCCTGGTTGTTGCCGTGCCGATCTATGCCTTCTACTACTACGTACGTGACAAGCTCGGTCTCCACTGGCGGCGCTGGTTGACGCGGCGTCTTCTCGGTAGCTATTTCAGCAATCGGGCGTACTACCGACTGAACGCAAGTGCCGAGATCGACAACCCGGATCAGCGGATCGCCGAAGATATCAGAACCTTCACCGAGCAGTCCCTGCACTTTCTGTTGGTAACAGCGGGTGCATTGCTGCAGCTTGTCGCGTTCTGCGGCGTTCTCTGGTCCATTTCCCGGGAAATGGTCGGCTTTCTGGTCGTTTATGCGATTTTCGGCACGGCGGTAACGCTACTGGTGTTCGGCCAGGTGCTGATTGGCCTCAACTTCTATCAGCTCAAACGCGAAGCCGACTTCCGCTTCAGCCTGGTACGGATTCGCGAGAATGCCGAGGCCATAGCCTTCTATCGCGGCGAGACACAGGAGTTGCGACAGGTCGGTCGGCATTTCGACGAGGTATTCAGGAACTTCGGCAGACTTATCAGGGCGCAATTGAATCTGAACCTTTTCCAGTATGCTTACCGATTCGTCACCATCATCCTGCCCAGCGCGATCATTGCCGGGCGGGTGATTTCGGGGGAGCTCGAGGTTGGCCGGGCGATCCAGGCAACCGGCGCCTTTGCGGCGATCCTGACGGCGCTGACGGTGATTGTCGACAACTTCGAAGAGTTCAGCAAGTTTGCCGCCGGGATCGATCGTCTGCATGGCTTCGCGGGCTTCGTCACCGGCAAGGAGACCGATCGGTCGGGCGCAGAGGATGGCATTGCCGTCGTCCAGGATTCGCGCTTGGCCATTGAAAGCCTTACCCTCGAAACCCCAAACCATGCGCGAACGCTGATCAAGGATCTTTCGCTGACGATCGATCCGGGCCAGGGCGTGTTGATCGTCGGCGCCAGCGGTTGCGGAAAGAGTTCATTGCTGCGCGCGATCGCCGGTCTGTGGCGCTCGGGCAGTGGCCGCATCATTCAGCCAGAGGCCAGCGAAATGCTGTTCCTGCCGCAAAGACCCTACATGCTGCTGGGTACCCTGCGCAGCCAGTTGCTGTATCCGCTACCGGAGCAGGCGATAGCTGACGCGGAACTGCTGCGCGTGCTGGAGAAGGTCAACCTCCCTGACCTTGCCGCCCGCTTCAATGGCCTGGATGCCGAACTGGATTGGGCCAAGGTATTGTCGGTCGGTGAACAGCAACGCGTCGCCTTGGCCCGAGTGCTGCTTTCCGCACCCCGTTACGCCATTCTCGACGAAGCGACCAGCGCCCTCGATATCACCAACGAAGACAGCGTCTATCGTCAGTTGGCGGCCAGCGAAACGACCATGATCAGCGTCGGCCATCGTCCCGCGATCCTTAAGTATCATCAGCACGTCCTGGAGCTGACAGGCGATGGCGGATGGCAGTTGTATGCGGCGAGCGATTACTGCTTTGACCGGGAAGCGCCCGCCAAGGCGACCTGACGCTTCCCGCGCGGATCGGCCGTTCCAGGTGTGTTCGGGGTAGGACCCGAAGGAACAGCGACGGGCGCCACAGGCTGATCGGCGGCTGCCACCAGATTGCCGCCCTCGTCGGCTTGCTCGCGCATGGTCCTGAACTGGCGCGAGCACCCCGTCCGGATCGCGCGAAGATGCGGCGGACGCGACGGCGAGCTGTCGGTGGCGTACTCGAGCAACGGCACCTTGGCACAGCTCGATCCGCTTGCACGACAGATTTCCGGAACCTGACCACTGCCCCCGGCTGGCGGCAAGAGTGCATGCGCGGTGCATAGTGGCCACCTCGGCGTCATCGACTGAAACCGGTCTGGTGGGCGAACGCATGCAGCACCGGCCACTTTGCCTCGGCCTTGCAACACGTTCAGCTGTGGCAGCGCGGCGGTCGACCCGCTCAATCAGGTCGCTCCCACGGCGGCACGGGGAGAAACAGCGCTTCCAGTTCGTCGAGAACGACGCGGACCTTCGCCAGGCGGACCCGGCTCGGGGTGTAGCAGGCGTAGACATGGCGCCCGAAGCTGCTCAGCGGCTCGTAGTCGTCAAGCACCGCGTGCAGTCTCCCGTCGGCCAGGTACGAACGGCAGAGATAGGTCGGCAGGATCGCCATTCCGTGACCAGCGAGGAGCGCGTCCAGAATGCAGTCGACGTTGTTGATCCGAAACCTGCTGCTGACCGGGACGGCGGTTTCCTCTCCTTGGCGATCGAGCAGCCGCCACCTCCCGTTGCCGTAGGGATGCGGGAAGTCGAAACACTGGTGACTGGACAGTTCAGCGGGTGTTGCCGGGCGACCGTGCGTGTCGAGGTAGGCGGGTGCGGCGCAGATCAGGCGCTTGACGAGGGTCAGGGGGCGCGCCACCGCATCTTCTGGCGGTGTTTTGGTCAGGCGCAAGGCAAGGTCGATCCGGTCATCGATCAGGTCGACCAGGTCGTCGCTCAACAGCAGTTCACACTCGAGCTGTGGATAACGTTCGGCCAGACGCGGCAGCAGCGGCGCAATATACAATCGTCCGAAAGTCAGCGAGGCGCTGATGCGCAGGACGCCGCATGGCACCTCGGTACTGATCCGGACCGCCAGATCGGCACCGTCGACGACTGCCAGCGCGCGCAGGGCGTGCTGGTAGAAGATTTCGCCCGCGGGTGTCAGGCGGAGCTTGCGCGTGGTCCTCTCGAAGAGCCGGACGCCAAAAGCTTTTTCGAGTTCGCCGACCTGCTTGCTGATCTGTGCCCGCGTACAGTCGAGACGGCGCGCCGCAGCAGCCATGCTGCCGATTTCGACAACCCGGACAAAGCTTGTCCAGCTGCTCAACCAAGCCATTTGTCAATCATTCGTTGACGTCAAAGCCCGATTCTACTGCTATTCGTCGTCCCGGCTTCGACCTATAGTTCGCCCGAATCAGAGCCAATTCCGGCCTGGTCAATTCCTCTACAGGCACCTCCCATGCTGCGTTCGCTCAACCGCCCCGGCGTCATGGCCATCACCCTGGCTGCGGCCGGCATCCTGATGGTGACGATGGGAACGCGCCAGTCCTTCGGCCTGCTCATCGCGCCGATCAACGACACCAGCGGACTGGGGATTGCCACCATCAGCCTGGCTCTCGCCATTGGCCAGTTCGCCTGGGGTGCGGTTCAGCCGGTGGCCGGCGCGCTGGCTGACCGCTTCGGGCCGCGCACCGTACTCACCGGCGGCATCATCACACTGGCGGCGGGTTGCGCGATCACCCCATATGCCACTTCCGGATTTGGCCTGGTGGTGTCGCTCGGCCTCCTGGCGGCGATCGGTGCAGGTGCCGGGAGTTTTTCCGTGCTGATCGGCGCCGCCGCGCAGCGCCTGCCACTGGAAGCGCGCGGCGCGGCGTCGGGAGTGATCAATGCCGGCGGTTCCTTTGGGCAGTTCGTCTTTGCGCCGATTCTCCAGAAGGCGATCCAGGCGCTCGGCTGGATGGGCGCGATGTGGGTTCTGGCGGCGATGACCCTGGCGGCGCTGCCACTGGTGCGGCGGGTCGCCAGCCCGTTAGCGGTGACGCCAGCCCCTGCTGGCGAGCAGGCGGACAAGGGGTTGCCGGCGGCCTTGCGCGAGGCGTTCGGCGACCGCAGCTACCTGTTGCTGCATGCCGGCTTCTTCACCTGCGGCTTTCACATCGCGTTCCTGGTCACCCACCTGCCGGGCGAGGTCAATCTGTGCGGACTACCTCCCGAGGTCGCCAGTTGGTCGCTGGCGATCATCGGACTGGCCAACATCCTCGGCAGTCTCTACGCGGGTGCCTGCATCTCCCGCTATCGCAGCAAGTACGTGCTGGCGCTCATGTATGGCTCGCGCGCCCTGCTCGTAGCCGTCTATCTGATGGCGCCGCGTACGGCGCTGACTTTCTATGTCTTCGCCGCTGGCCTCGGTTTCACCTGGCTGGCGACCGTCCCACCGACGGCAGCCATCGTCGGCAAGTTGTTCGGGGTTCGCTACCTGGCCACGCTGTTCGGCATGACCCTGCTGTCGCACCAGATCGGTGGCTTCCTCGGCGCCTGGCTGGGCGGGCTGGTCATCGTCCGTTTCGGCGACTTCGGCTGGATGTGGTACGCCGACATGGCGCTGGCCGTCGCCGCCGCGCTGGTCAACCTGCCGATCCGCGAAGCACCCGTGACCAGGGCCCTTGCACCAGCCTGACAGGGGCTTCGAGAAGCGTCTTCTTTCCAACTCGGGATCGCCGACCATGAGCAAACTGCGCAACGAGATCACCATCGAACGTCTCAACCAGCAAGGCATCGAGTACCTGCCCGGCTACCTCGGCATCGTCATCCTGTCGCTGGAACCGAACACGCTCAGCAGCCGGATGCCGATCCACAAGCTGCACGTGGCCCCCAACGAATTCCTGCACGCGGCCAGCGTCGTTGCGCTTGCCGATACGAGCTGCGGATACGCAACCATCGCGCACCTGCCGGAAGGCGCACAGTCCTTCACGACGATCGAACTGAAAAGCAACCATCTCGGCACCGTCAGGGAGGGTAGCGTCGCTTGCACGGCGACCGCCCAACATCTCGGACGCAACACGCAGGTCTGGGATGCGGTGGTGACCGACGAGGCGAGCGGACGCAAGCTGGCCCTGTTTCGCTGCACGCAGATGATCCTCTGGCCCAAGGCCGAACACCGATAGCCCCAGCGACCCCGCTAAGCTGCCGGCACCTGCCGGCACCTGGCGGCGGGCCGACTCACCTCGATATGATGCTTCGTCGGGTGAGCAACAGCGCACCGGCTGTTGCATCGAATCTGTTCCGCTTGCGTCAGCAGCGTCGAGCCCGCTCAGTAGAGCGCGTGGTAGATGCCCGGGGAATAGTTGTCGGTAGGGCCATCCGCCGTCGCATTCAAAGCCGACAGGCGAGGATGTCCGTAAGCTCCGCGTCGGTGAGGACAATCGGGTTGGTCTTCATGCTGCCTCCCCGGCTGGCCGCGACGATGCGCGGCAGATCGCTCTCGCCGATGCCGTACGCGGCGAGCCGCGGCAGCGCGAGTTCCACTTCCCAGCGGCGCAGGCTGTCGACGAGGAAGGCGCGCGCCTCAGAGCCGCTCAGGCCCTTCTGCATCGCGAAGCGGCGCCCGATCTCGCCGTATTTCGGCAGCGCCGGATGGTCGGGTGCGCGTGCTTCAAGCGCCGCGATGTTGCTTGCCGTGGCTGCCGCTACCAGGGTGCCGCAGACGACGCCATGCGGAATCGGGAAGAAGGCGCCGAGTGGCGAGGCGAGACCATGCACCGCACCGAGCCCGGTCTGTGCCAGGCAGATACCCGACACCAGCGAGGCATAGGCCATCGGCGCGCGCGCCGCGGCCGACTGCTGGCGATGCAGCGCCGGCAGGGCGTCGCGCGCGGCCATGATCCCGGAGCGGGCGAGGGCGTCGGTCAGTGGGTTGGCGCGCGTGGACACGAAGGACTCGAGGATCTGCGTAAAGGCGTCCAGGCCGTCGGCGGCGATCAGCGCCGGCGGGCAGGTGGCGAGCAGATCCGGATCGACGATCGCCCATTCGGCGACCAACCGGTCATCGCGGAAGGATTTCTTGAAGCCGCCGGGAGCCGTCAGCACCGCGTTCTTCGTCGCCTCCGAACCGGTCCCGGCGGTGGTCGGCACGGCGATGAACGGCGTTGACGGTCCGCGATAGGGCAGTTCCGGACCGACGCCCTCGAGGTGGTCCATCACCGAGTTGCCGGGCCGCAGCAGGCCGGCGATGGCCTTCGCCGCATCGAGCGCGCTGCCGCCGCCGATGCCGACTACCGCGTCGAACGGCGTTCCGCGCAGCGCGGCGACCGTCGCATCGACGAACTCCGGCGACGGCTCACCCGACACCCTGACCTGCTCCCACGCCAGGCCGCGCTGGCGAAGCTGCGCGAACAAGCGCGTTCCCGCTTCCGACTCGGCGAACGAGCGCAGGCCGGTGACGATGAGGAGATGGTTGCCGTAGCCGGCAGCGATCTCCGGCAGTTTTTCCAGCGCGCCGCTGCCGAATTCGATGCGCGGCAGGCGGGCGATCGAGAAGGGAAAGAAATTGCCGCTCATGCGGGAAATAGTCCATTCATCGGCTCGCCGCGGCGTGGCTCGGCCATCATGTCGGCGACCGCCGTACGCCAGGCGAGATAGTGCGCGGTCTCCTTGTGCGCGGCGGCGTCGGCGGCCGACGCGTAGGCCTCGTAGAGGATCAAGCGCGTCGGGTCGTCGGGCGCCTGCAGGACATCGAAGCGACGGTTGCCCGCTTCGCTGACCGAGGCCTCGTGGTTCGCGCGCGTTGCCGCGATGAAGGCGTCGAGATGCTCCGGCCGGACCCGGACATGGACGAGCGTGACATGCATGGTGGTCTCCCGTGAGTTGTCCGGAGAATTCTACACTCCGCATGCTGGCTGTACGCGCGCAATGACGGTTGCCCCGACCGGGATGGCCGGCGCCGTTGCCGCGATGCACGCCATGTGCCTGAGCGTCAGGCGGGCTTCATCGACCCTGTAGATCGGGCAGCGTCACCTGCAGCAGGAGGACACGGTCATTGTAGGTGTCGACCACCCAGAGATGAGGCGCGCGTGCCACGACCGCCTCCGGCTTCCTGAAGGCGTTCGCGCCACGCCCCGGTTGGCTGGTGCCGAGGACGCCGAGCAGGCGATGCCGGTGGTCGAGGAGAAGGATGCGATGGTTGTACTCGTCGGCGAGCCAGATGCGGCCCGCGTCGAGCGAAAGGTACTTGGGCCCGTTGAGCTTCAATTCGGGCCCGAAGCTGCTGCGGTGTGCCAGGCTGCTATCGAATACCTGAACACGATTGTTACCGGAATCGACAACGTAGATCGTGCCATCGGCCCCAACATCGATGTCGTGGGGATGCGAGAACTCGCCATCGCGCGAACCCTGCTGGCCGACGCTGGCCACCAGCTTGTCGCCGCGGAAAACGCTGACGCTGCCCGAGCGCACATTGGTGGCGAGCACGCGCCCATCCCCGGTCACCGCCACACCCTCGGGCGCAGCCAGCCCCTTGAGTTCGCCGACGAGTCGGGCAGACGCCCCATTCACCTCGTAGATGGCAATCCGGTCGTTGCCCGTGTCGGCGACGAGCAGGCGCCCGCGCGCGTCGAACTCCGCATCGTGCGGGTAGGACAGCTCGCCCGCACCGAACGTACCGAGGGTCTTCAGCGTCATCGCATCGAGGGCGACGATCCGGCTGTTGGCCATGTCGGTGACGTACAGCAGCCTGCCGTCCGGCGACAGCGCGGCATCGTGCGGTTGTGCCAGCCCGGCAGCCTGCTCCGCGATTAGCGTGCCGTGCAGAAGCGGTTGCGCCTGGCCAATGGGCAGGAAGAGCAGTGTGGCGACAAAGAGGAGGAAGCGCATCATGATCACCTCGACTGGAGCAGTTTCGCTGACGGCGCCCGGCTCGGGTGGACGGTCTTCTGTCGGCTGCCGCACCGTCTCGGCTTGGGCACGTTCTGTTCGATGCCGGTACGAGGGCAAGGTTCAACTGAGCGCGCGAACACGCTATCGGTCCAGGCGATTTTCGATAATCAGGAACCATGGCCTTGGACTCGAATACTGCAAGTGGCCATCCGGGGATAAAGTCAAAACAGTCCTGGAAACGGAATTGCGGACATTGCCGCCGATGGCTTGCAAGGTTCGGCCGTCGGTTTCCACGACGATGTCGCAATGCGCCCCGGAGTTGACTGAGTCCGGGAGTTTCTCCATCACTTCCTGAGGCTCGACTCTGCTGCGGGTGGCGCAGATCAAATCCCCGAGTGTGGGTTTGTATTGCTGAATGGTATGGGGTATCAAGGCCGCGAACGGATCCTGTGCGTTGGCGAGAAAATGGTTAAGGTAATTCCGGTGGGCGCTGCTCGGTGGGAACACGTCTGTCGGCACACCAGCCACCCGCATGATCCAACTGATGAAGGCAGCGGACCACGGCTCCCTGCAGTCGTAACCTGTTAGCCGGTACTTGCCAACGGCGCGCCAGTACTGGTTGATCCGGTCGCTGTGCTCATGATCGTCATCTTCCCAAACTCCCACATGGGGAATGCTCTCCTCATCGCCATCGATGACCACTGTCTGCCGGTCGAAGTAGAGCCATTCTGCATTCGCGGCCTCGACGATCCTGGATTTCCAGTAACCGAGCGGCGGTGATTCCGAACTGTCGGCCGGGGGTGCGATTTCCTGCGCCTGCGGCGGTTCTTCGGGTTGCACAGCTATCTTCGGTGCCGATTCACAAGCGGCCAAGGCGAGAACCAACACGATGGACAGAGGTTTCATCGGCACCATGGAAGCCTGGATACTGGAGCGTGGATTATAAGCTTGTCAGCACGGCGTAACGTCGTCGATGAATTTCCAGCGGCGACAGAAGCGCCCCTGCGGGCCCGCTTCGGTGGGCGAGGAGACAGATGCAACTCAAGTCTTCGGGGCGAAAAAATATCGCTGGGCCGGTAAAGCCCGTATGCATCCACCACGATTGATTGGTTTCGGTAGGGGGCGCATTGGGTACGTCCGCAGGCATTTCCGTACCGCTGTGCTCGATGACTCGACACGTGCCGTCCAGCGGCAGCCTATCCAGCAGTTCGCCGAACTGGCCAGGGCCGTTCGCTACGCGCCATAGCCCAAGTCCCCACACGGTGCCGTCGACCGATCGTCCATGGGGGAGCGTCATGTTCGGTGCATGCGTCGTCCGCCAGGTCATGAGCCAGGGCAACAGGAGTTCTGCATTGGCCGCGAAACCGGCATGGCCTATCATCCCCGCACGCGCATTCGCATCGTGCGGCAAGTTGGGCGTGCTTTCCGGGAAGGCAACGTCGTTACCGGCAAGGAGCCAGGCTTCGCGGTCCGGCCCGGGAGGAAGCGCGATCGGCGCCTCACCCCACGGAGCTGGCAGGAGACCAGTCATCCGTTGCCCAAGTTTCGCCCACGACTCGCCACTGACCGCTTCGACGGCCTCCGCCAGCAAGCGGTAGCCGAGATCCGAATAACAGGCAGGAAATTGGCCGAATTCGGCGACTGGCCTCACCAGGAGAGGGTGTTGATTCCAGGGAAGCGGGGCGGTGAGCTGCTGAGCCAGCGGAAGCCCGTTGTAGGGAAGCCATGGCGGTAAACCCGCCGTGTGCGAAAGCAGGTGGCGTGCCGTCAAGGGCCACGTCTGTTTGCGAAAGCCGGACAGGAGGGGGAGATCGCTCAAGTCACGGTCCAGGTCCAGATACGTGAGAGCCAGCGGCGTCGTAACGAGCGGTTTGGTCAGTGAGGCGAGATCGAACAACATGAATCATTTCTCCTGGCTCTTGCAGGTACATTCGGCCACGAGCAGCTCTGGGCGGTATTCGAAATGGATGGTGTCGAAGTGAAACCATTTTCCGCCCCAGATAAAGCCGTTGGCTTCGAAAATGGTCACGATGTCCCGCAACGCTCGATCTTGCAGAACACGTTCCGGGTAAGCACAGGATTTTTCGGATAAGCACCCTGCCCAGCGCCAATAGTGGCCCAGCCCGTGCGGGAGCCTGAAATCAATCGCGATACCAAAGCTGTGGCTGCTTGTCCGTTTCGTCCCTTGTATGGTGCGCCAGTTAAGTGTTCCCACCGGGCTGGAGACGAGATGTCGAAGCTCGGGACGAGCGGCGATGGCCTCGCCGACGCGGATGAGCGCTTGGTCCGCGCCGGCGATTCGGCTGAATGGGAGGGATTGGCCTGACGGGGCCCAGATCACCTGAACGATATTCCGCTGGACGGCAAGTTTATCCTCACCGTAAAGACGCTTGAAGAACGGCTCATGCCGCATGCGTCCCGGATCTTCGTTGAGTCGCGGCTGATCGACCGGAAAGCCCGGCGAGTAACATTGACTCATCTGATCATGCAAATCAGCGTGGTCAAGCCGGTCCTCGAGGTTACCCTGGCTCCCCGAGCCGTAAGGCAGGCGATGACCATCCGCCAAGACTAGGTTGTCTCCGTCCTTTTCAAGCAGGAATCCCGGGTAGGCTTTCAGCAGGCAATCGATGCCCAGTTGCGAATCTGAATAGGCTCCTGAGGATAGGGTGAGCAGCATAGGCACGATGCTCAAGAGTCGTATAACTGGTACGGGCTTCTTGTCTGTCATCTCTGATCATCGAGTTATTCCGAGCCTGCACTTCTTCCGCGGTTGCTCGTCTGGCTGGCCGCTCCAGACCCTAAGCGGCCATCTAGTTTTCGTGGTCTGCTGACCGCAACCGACCCCAACCAGACGTATAGGGCTCTGACCTTCCAAGGGCGAGTTACTGAGCGGAGCAGCCACCCTGAGCAATTCACCGCCGACCGCACGTCGGCCAAAACCGACCTTGGGCCAGCGGTTAGAATCCGACAGCAATGTGGCGATTAGCTGCAGAGCCTCGCCACTCGTGATGCATAAAGTAACGCACTGATTCTGCGTACGTTTAAAGCAATTCCGGCTAATCTCGATCATCTAAACCGCGTCCGCCACAATCTGCGCCTCCGATTCGGCCAGCGAGGCGACCTCGAACTCAGCGAGGAAAGACACAATAGTTGTCGACAAGTCCCATAGTTGAAGAATTAGGCGTCATATGCTATCCGAGTGGCTAGGCCCTGATCGTTCACTGGGTTCGGCATCACCTTGCTAACTCGGCCCCATCCTCAGCATGCTTTTCCAACTCACGATCCACTATGACCGACAGATCGTCACAGGCAATCCGGCATCTATCCAGTTCTTTCGCAGGTACTTCAGAAAAGTGAGCCCGGTCGTTCCGAACGGGAGTAATAGCGCTCACCTTGTCTTCGAGCTCACGCTTGTCACGAAACATGTGCTTGAAATGTGACCAACCCTGTCCATGGATCATTAGGTCTTTGAGGTGCCCAAAATACATACATGACATCGTGTCACGTTCAACTGCCTCCGGCGAATACTTGTATTTCCTCTTCGATCCTGCCTTTTTACTCTGGATTTCTGTCCATGCCTTATCGCCCAGAACGGTACGCATTACACTCTCTGCTTTCCCACCGTACGCGGCTTCGTATCTATTCTTAATTAGATCCCGCATTGAGAGCTCAGTCGTCTCGATAAGTCTCCATACGTCGTGTGCGGCAGAGGGAACTGCAGCGTCGACATTCAGCCGCTCATAGTAATTCCAAAAGAATTTGTTCCGACGAATTAACCTTCCATTCAACACGTCCGCTATACCCATATACTGAAACTCCTCCACCACCCTCGGCGCAAGAAGCGGCTCTAGTCTTGCATCGCGAAGAATGGGAGCAATCGCAACCAAGGACATCTCCTCATTCTCGCAAAAGTCCTGTGCTACGGCCCGGGCACGAGGGGTGAGAGCTAGTGACCAATTTTCTAGTAATCCTCGATTGTCATGTAATACTGTTGATTCCGCGAGCAGCAAAACTTCTGCCGTAACTTGAGGCGGCGATATACGGGCCAGTTCTTCCAGCATCTTTGCGGCTAAGCCGGCTTGCCCACCTGAACTTTCCCAGATAAAGCGAGCCAGCTCAACTAGCTCCGTATCTGCTCTTTCTGGGAATACCTGCTTGGCGAGGGCCTGAATAGCAGTCTCGGGAAGATTCCTTATGTGCCATGGGATAGCTCTGCTTCCAATCGGCGACGTATCGTCTAGAGAAAACGCATATAGATGCTGAGCGCCGGCGAAAACCATCGCAACAGTGAAGTTCTGTACACCGGATTCGCCAAAAAGCAAAGAAAATAGATTGTCCTGAAATCCTCGCGGAAATCGATCACCGAGGACGCGTTTTGCCTCATCAAGAAGGAAAACAAACCTTGGCTCAATTTCCCCACACTCCGCGCTTACGTTTTGCAAATCACCTATGAAGTCATCTAACAAATCTCCGGTACGATGGGCGCCCGCGTTTGGAGTATTCTCACAAGGGAAACCAGCAATTTGCTTTGCGCAGGATGTTCGGGCGGCACGTACCAATGTTTGGAATAGGTCCGCAGGCCTCGCATCATAATTTAGACGGGTAAGATCAACGTAAACCGGCACTTCGAGTGCCCCCAAGGTTGCAACTTCGCCTGTTACGCGAAGCAATCTGTCTCTTAAGCGAAGCAGGAGAGCTGTTTTCCCAGATTGACGTCCGCCGAATAACAACACCGCATTCGTCTTCCGTGTTGCGCCAAGGAGCCCATCACACATCTCATCCCGTCCGACAAAGAACCCCGAACCAGGGCTTATTCTCAGGCTAGCGGACATTCCCAATCCTCCCACTTTGCAGCCAACGTTGCATTAACCCCATAGTCAACGACGCCTTATTGTCTGAAATTTCAACAATTTGATAACCAATAAGGTGCCTTAAGCTCAAAGTTTTCGGCAACTTTCGAGTGAGCTGGTGCAGCCCTATATCTTTCCCTCTCGAAATTTCTAGACAAACGTCGAGTTCATCCGGATAGTCACGAGAGAACCTTTCCACAATTTCGCTAAAATCTCTTCCAGCGATTTCCAGGTACGCGTCGACCCAGTCGTCAATTTTCGTCACAGTCATTGTGAGCGGCCGTTCGGGATATCGAGCGCACAAATAGCTGCAGAACTGGCGGATGAAGAAGGGATGCCCACCAGTCAGACTGTGTATTCGAAGGGCCACTTCTGTCGAAAACCGGATTCCCATTCCCTTACCCAGCGTCTGAACCATCTGAATTGATTCACCGCTTTTCAGTAGAGGAAGATATATTTCTCGGAAGAAGTTGAAAACCGGATTGTCTTTTCCGGAAAACTGTGCTGCTTCTGCAATGGCTGCATTGGCGCCAGTCACGATAGGAACAAAATCTGAGGACTCCTGTGCGACGCCACGAATGTAACTGACAAAGTCGAAGAATCCTTTAAACCCTTCTTTCCCCGCAGTATTTGGCAATAGTCGCTCGATCTCATCTAACATTACGATAACTTTTGGCCGAGGGCTGAGTGGAGATCGCCGGATTACATCAAGTGTTCGGCTTAGGTCGGAGTCGAACGCGGTAGCGACAGGATATTTGTCTGGGATATCAAGGTAATCATTGTATTCATTCCCTAATCGCCATCGAATACCGCGAAACTCTGGACGAATTGTCGTTCTTTTCACTAACTCACGCCCCAGCTTCCAATACAACCATCTCGTGTCTGTTATGTCAGCGGGAATTCGGAGAAGATCAATGTAAATTGCGATATCTCCCCCCTCGTTAGCTCGCCTCTCTATCTCCTTCAGGAGTGAGGTTTTCCCGACTTTACGCAAACCAAAGATGCCGGCAGCGGTTCCATTCGCAATGGCATCCCGAATCTCCGCGAGCGATCGTTCACGACCAAAGAAGCGTCGACCAGATACTGGGAAGTTTTGAGCAAAAAGATCGCGTCGGTATAGCCAGCGATCCAGCACTTCGCGTAGCAGATCATCGGCTTTTCCCGCTGTCTCGATCTGCGATTGTGTAATCGGCACAATCGCTGGAACCGTTCGCTTCCGGTCTTCCAGTCGCTGAAACATCAGGCGCTCGACCCCTTCAGGTAGCGATGCGACGAGAAGCAGCACCACCTGCTCGTCCACTACGCCACCCGTCCCCCATTCGTGCACGACCTTGTCAATGTCACTAATATCCGCCCTAGCGATACCCGATTTAAATAGACACCGAAGGAGAATATTCCCGGCTACGCCGTAGCCCTCGAGTAAGTCGGCGTTCTTTGGCTCGACTATAAAGTCCGCCCCGACCGTTTTCTGTTCGAATAGGGCCGCTCTAACCGGCTTAAATCCCGCCTTATTAAGAAAATCGTACGCCAGACCACCCCGATAGTGCTGGAGGCGAATGCTCACAATATCCATGACAAGGAGGTCATCACGGGGGAAGGCAGCTTTTCCGTGCCGGCTTGATGCGAACGCCTCTTTAGCCTGGTTGTAGTATTTCCACGCCTCTTCTAAGTCTGCGCGGCCATTGTCTCTCCTCGCATGTATTCTTGCTATTGCCAGGAGAAAGATGCGGTCGCCTCTTTGCGCCGTTTTCTGACTTAATGCTAGGCCGCGGCTCAGCAAGTCCAGTGCCTTCTTAAACTCCCCCATCGAGGCGGCCAGGAGCCCTGCGTCCTCGAACAGCTTTATGTTGTTCGGAAAGACCAGCAAACCTTGTTCGTAGACTCGTATTGCATCCGCCCGACGGTTTCTGTTCTTTTCCATCGATGCATAGCTGGTAATCAGCTGTACCGACGGGGATTGTGCAAGTCCTTTTTCGTACAGTTTAGCAGCCTCGTCCAAGCGCTTGTTGTATCGAGCAAGGATGGCCTGTTCCAAGTAGTTTTCCTTTTGCGGTACTGTCTTTGGAATCTCTTGATAGGCGGTGCTCTGAATAGGTGTATCGAGAGGCGTTACTCGGAATGCTTGCATTCCGCGATCCGTCCCCTGCTTATTGAAGCTAACAGCAGTTCCAACTGGTGGCGGTTGGTCCGGATCGGCCAGCTGGGCAAAATGAAAAAAGATTCGATCGTCGTTATCGTCCGCGATGAAACCGAAACCGCGATCGGATTGGAGTGAGCTTATAGCCCCGTGGAAAATTTCGTCGCTATCTGGATCCAACAACTCAAAATGAACGTCGGCTGCCAACAAACCTCGGGGAACAACTTCCAACTTAAAGATAACGCGATCCCCCCGGGACAATGGCAAACCCGGGATTCGCAATGATCGGCGATGAACAAGAAAGCGCTCTTCCTCGCTGCCTGGCTCATCGGGTTTTATATAGCCGTAACCCATCCGGTCATCATATTGATCAACCGAGCCGCTTAGGTATTCATTCTTCACGTAATCCATCTCCGGATGTAATCGCTCTTCTTACGCCATTCCTATCGCATTATCAGCTTTCTGGTAACGAACCAAGCGTTGTCACTGAATCAGCTGCCGTCCTGGGCAATTTCTCTCTGAAGGGCCGCTTACCGACGGATCGGTGACCGATTAAGCTGGATGACCGGAGTGGCCGACGTGCCGAGGTGGGCCATCCGGCAGCTTCCGGAGCGAATCGGTCATCTGAATGACTGTGCAGTTGCAATACCCAATGGGCGGAAGTGGCCGGTGGCCGACCGACGCCATGCTACACCCACTGACTGCTTTCTGGAGCGTAAGGGCAGGCGACGAAATCAACATCCCCAGCCGACTGACCGGTTTCGGTTGATCGTTCGAGACCGACGTCGGCTTTGGAGAAGAATCTCCACCGTCTGCTCGTGGCCGGTTGCCGAGCGACGCCATCCTACACCCACTGGCCGCTTACCGCTCATCGCTCCACCAAGTCAACGTCAGTCTTGGGCACACTTCTTCACTGGTCTCGTTCTGGCTGATTCCCACCCGCCGTCTGCAGGCCGAGCGAGTAGGGCATGGGACGCGAGCCGTCTCTCCCCGCACTGCTCGCGAAGCACCGCCTCAGAACGCGCCATGACCCCGGGCAAAGGCGATGAGGAGGTAGGCGGATGAAACAATCAGTGTCATGAAGGTCAGCGCCATTCCGGCAATGCGAAGCCTGTAGTCCTCGTGCGTGCGACTCACACCAAAGGCATGCAGGCTTCTGCCGATCAGCAGGCAAAGGCACAGTCCATGTACGAGTGCGGCTGGCGCGTTGCGCAATTCGACGAAGGACAGCAGGATCAAACTGAGCGGTGCATATTCGGCGAAGTTGGAGTGCACACGCATGGCGCGCAGCATTGCCGCGTCGCCAGCGTCGCCGATGGCGATGCGGAGCTTGCGACGCAGGCGCAGGGTGCGGATGCTGAGTGCCACGAAAAGGAGTGCCAGCAAAGCGGCGTAGGTTGGGACGATGGACATGGTGGAGGGCGCCTGACGCGTGGTTATCGGGAAGAAGGCGCGCTGCAGTACCCGGCGGGAGATTCCGGGTAGCCAGGGGCCCGGCGGACGGCGAAGCCGCAGTGGGACTCCTCGTTGAGCAGGGCCTCGCGACTGCTGGCACAGGTTGTAGCGACGATGGCTTTGGCATCGTCCTGGCTGATATGGACACGGGCGATGTACATGCGGTTGGTCCCTGAAGTTGCGCGGAAAATTCTACATTCGGTATGGCGCCTTCAGCTGGCGCATGGAAGTTCCTCGGCAGAGGTTCCGTCACCTCCGCCCGAGCGGGGTTGCTGGTGCCCGGTACGAACGCAGGCGTCAAGCGTCCCGGCTGTCCGGCGATCGTCATGTCAAGCACACACCAGCGGGGTCGCTCCGGCCGGCGCTAATCATGACTCGTGTGTACCTGCTGGGCTCATCCCCTGGCCGGGCAGGCAGCGCAGATCCAGGCAGAAGGGGCCGAGACCCGGAACCGGCCCGCAGCGCAGCTCTTCGTCCGGGTTCGGTGGCAGGACTTCCAGTCTCACCCGCTCGGCACGACGATCGCCGGCTGCCGCCAGATCCTCGGGCAGGCCGGCATAGGCAATAGGGTCGGGACGCCACTCATGCAGCGTCACGACATGGTCCACCGCCTGTCCGGGATGGCGCAGGCGCAGCTGCACCGGCACCTGCGCGCGCAGCCCGGGATGCAGGCCCCAACTTGGGACGAAGCTGCGGTAACGCAGGCCGTACACCCTCAGCGGCCCCTGGCTGTCGTGCTCGTGCCGCATCGGCAGCGTGACCCCCGCCACGACGATCTGCCACGCATCCTCCAGGTCGCCGCCTTCGCCCGGGCGCAGCCGCAGTTCCACACGCGCGGTGCTGGCATCGACGAGGCGGGAGGTGCCACCCTGTTCCGGGCTCGCCGAATCGCCCAGCAGCGGCCAGAACTCGAGAGCACGCCTGATTTCCAGGGTGCAGCCGGGCAGCGGCACTTGCCCCCAGCAACGGAACTCGTCGCGTAGCAGCACCGCCTGGATCGCCTCGCCGAGTTCCACTCCGGCCGCGGCCAGGGCCTGCAGCACCTGATCGAGATCCCGTTCCAGGTAGAAGGGCAGGGCAAAGCGCTCGTGGAGTTCGCGACCCCAATCGATGAGGGGCAGAGTGGAGGAGTCGCGCGCCAGCATCGCCGTCACGGCGCGCAACAGGCAGGCCAGGGCGGTGGCCCTTTCCGGCGTATGCTGCATGCGCAGCGCGCGAAATTCGACCAGGCCCTGCTTGCCCCGCCCGGCGAGGAAGGGATTCCACAGCTTCTCGATGTTCATCTCGGCCCGATGACTGTTGCCGGCCGCATCGCAGAGAAACGGCGCCAAACTGTGCCAGAGCAGTTCCGGCGACAGGTCATGTTCCCGCTCCAGCAGGTCCACGGCGAGGCACAGTTCGTCGAACGCGTCGCCGCCACGCTCATCGGCGCGCACCGACTGGCCGCTGCTGCCGACGAAGTCGTGCGAGTAGAGATAAGACAGCGCCGGATGGCGGTTGAAGAAACGCACCAGACGCGGCAGCAGCCGTGGCTCCAGTAGGAAGGGGCTGGCCGCCGGCGACGGCCCGCCGAGGGTGATCTGGCCACCACCGCCGGAGTCCGCCACGGCGCCGTTGAAGTAGAGCCGGTAGGGGGCAAGGCCCTGTTCGGCGGCTGCAGCGTGGATCTTGCGGCTGCGCAGGAGGAAATCCGCCGCGTCGACGCTCGGTGCGCTATTGATCTCGATGACCGCCGGGTCGGGCGTCACCGTCGTCCACTCGACTGTCGCATCCACCGGCGGTGGATAGCCGGCCAGGATCAGCGTCGCTACCTGGCTGGCCAGCGAAGCTTCCGCGACGCTCTCCAGTACGGCCAGGAACAAGGCGACCCCGGAGAACAGGGGCAACTCGATGCGCGCCGTCGGCCGTCCGTCCACCTCGTGGCAGCCCAGGATGAAGAGGTAGGCGCCGGCCTCCGCGAGTTCGTCATGCAGGCCACTGGCCGGAGTCGCACGGGCATGCACCGAGGCGCGGCGCAGCCGGGGATCGTCGGTATCGGGGAAGGCGGCCGCCGCATCGGAGCGCATCAGCAGGCGCCGTTCTCGGGGGGCGGCCGCGGCCAGTGGTGTGACCAGGAGGCTGCGCGCGGCCAGCTCGGCGGCCAGGGCGGACGCCCAGCCATCGAGATCGAATGCATCGCCGTACCCCGAGGCGGCTGTCGGGTCGCTCAACGACAGGAGCGGGTCGGGAGGCCCGTGCCAGATCGAGGCGCCGTCCCGCCGACGATAAAGGCCAAGATTCCAACGCGGTTGTTCCTCGCCGGGGTATTGCCGTCCGACACTGCGCAGCACTACGCCACCGGCGTGACGCCGACACAGGCCGCCGAGCAGCGCTTCGGCACGGCGTTCCTTGTCACCGCCGAGGGCCTGGCTCAGCCACTCCGGCGAATGGGCGGTCCGGTCGGTGAAGGTCGGTTCCGAGCCAACCCAGATGGTCAGGCCCATCGCGGCGATCTGCGCGTCGTGATGGCGTACGGCCGCCGCGAATCGGTCTTTCGTAGTCATGTTCTTGTACTGCCATAAGGACAGGCGACGATGTTACCGCAGTCGGTAGCGCTCTGCCGTGCTCCAGGCCTCCAGAGTTTGGACAGAGGTGGCGCGATCGTGGCAGGCGTCTGTCGGGCTTGCCTGGTTTCGACCAACGCAGGCAGGCTGGCAGTGGGCGATCACCAGGCCAGCCCCAAAATGGTGTCGGGAATTTTTACAGGGAACTTTTTGACGAAGTGCTAACCCACTTGATAATTTGCATGAACTTTAAGTGGCCCGCGTCTTGCTTGAGGTGAGTAAGAGGCAACGCGTGTTCTTGCTACCGCGTCACCTTGAGAGAGCACTGTCCTGCGATCTGGAGATAGGAGTCCGAGATGATGAAGAAACTGTTGAGTGGTTGCTCTCTGGCGATGGCAGTCATGCTGTCAGCCCCTGCGGCCCAGGCCGTTCCTGTTGACCTGGAACTTATTCTGGCGACGGACACCTCTGGCAGTGTCGACGGCACTGACTTCGCCCTGCGCCGTAGTGGCGTCGAGGCAGCCTTTCGCAGTGCCGCGGTCATTTCCGCGATCGAAGGCGGCGCGATTGGCAGCATCGCCGTGGCCTTGTGGGACTTTGGAACTGGTGTAGGCGTGGCGGTGGACTGGTTCCGAATCAGCAATGCCACGGAAGCCAATGCCTTTGCCGATGCGGTTGCCGCGGCAGGACGCCTGGATGGTGGTGGAGATGGTCAGGCCAACATGCTGCGTCAGGCCCTCATCTCGGTCAACGGGAACGGTTTCGAGGGTACGCGCAAGGTCGTAGACATCAATTCCGAGGGTGTGCAGAGCGGTGAGGGCTGTGTCTTCAATAGTCCCGATTGCGCGGCCGTGCGAGGTGCGCGCGATGCATTCCTCGCGGGCGGCGGTACCGCCGTTAACGCCATCTGGATGAACGACCGCGATTTCTTCGGTCTCGACGCAAGCGATGCGGTCAACGCGTTTGAATACGGTACCACGAGCGTAATCGGCGGCACGGGCGCCTTCCAGGTGTTCGCCGAAACCAATGCGGACTTCGTGTCGGCAATCCAGAACAAGCTCATTCGTGAGATCACCCCGGTACCGGAACCCGCGACCCTGCTCCTTGCCTCGCTGGGTTTGATGGGTGTGGCATTCGCCGGCAGGCGCCGCTCGGCCAAGGCCTAGAAGCAACGCTTTGCCAGTCTGCTGGACAATTCTCCGGGGCCCTTGTGGCCCCGGTTTTTTGCCACGACGTAGGCGCGTCGCCACTTTGCCGCACTGATCCCCGCGCCGATCGGCAAGTCCCGGTGGGTGCGTCTAGTCAGGCAGGAACGCACGCGCAGTCGGTGCGGTGCCTACGCCAAAGGTCTCATTCAGGCGCGTTGCGCCAAAGAGAATGATCTTGAGTTGCTGCACGAAGTTCTCCAGCATCTCACCCTCGAGCAGCGGTTGCTCGGGGGGCAGGTCGAGGATGTCGGTCGCCGCCGCGAGCATGGTCATCACGATCATGCCGCAGACCATCTGCAGACTTGCCGTCGGCAGTTGCGTGTAGAGACCGCGCAGCCGGAAGTCCTGTGCCATTTCATTGGTGAAATGCGTCACCTCGTTGCGAATTGCCATGCGCAGGATGCGGCTGCCCCCGGATCGCTCGCTCGAGATGAACACGAATTGCAGGCGATTGCGCTTCACGTGCTCCTGGTAGACGCCGACCGAACGCCGCAGCATGTCGCGCGGCGCCACGTCCATCTTGCGTGCCTCGCGCAGGAGGCGGCGCAGCGTGATCCCGGCCTCCTCGACCAGAACCAGACCCAGTTCGTCGGTGTTGCGAAAGTGACGATAGAAGGCGTTCGGGACCACGCCGGCTTCACGGGCGATCTCGCGCAATCCAAGGCTGGTGAAACTGCGTCCCCCGCCCATGAGGTTCAGCGCCGCCTGCAGAAGGTTCGCTCGGGTCAGATCCTTGCGCGCGCTGCGCGACAGCGAGTCGGGATTCTCGGGTGCGGCTCTCCCGAGTGGGGTGGCAGTCCTCATGCTGCGTATTTTAGAACACTTGTATCCAGGAATTCGCTTTTCTGAACAGGTCCGTTGCCCTGACGGGTTGCTATTGACCAATTTCCGTAACAACAATACTTCAGTCGCCAGGAGTTTCAGTGTACGATTGTACACAAAACGCCCAAAGTCGAATCGCTGATGCCCTTGGCGGGCAGCGCACAGTCACACCGTTTCCCTTCCGGAAAGGCCGCACCATGCCGAACTACAAAGCTCCGCTGCGCGACATGCGTTTCCTGATCAATGAGGTGCTGGATTACCCGGCGCACTACGCCAGGCTGTCAAGCGGCGGCGAAGCGACGCCCGACATGGTCGAGGCCATACTCGCCGGTGCAGCCACCCTGTGCGAAGAGGTTCTCGCACCCCTGAGTCTTTCCGGCGATCGCGAAGGCTGCCACTTCAAGGACGGCGAAGTCACTACCCCAGCCGGATTCCGGGAGGCCTACCGGAAATTCGTCGAAGGTGGCTGGCAAGGGCTGTCGTTTCCCACCAAGTATGGTGGCCACGGGCTGCCGACCTCGATGAGCGTGTTCAAGACCGAGATGATGGGTGCGGCCAACTGGTCGTTCAACATGTATCCGGGGCTTAGCCTGGGCTGTATCAACACCCTCCTGAAATACGGGACCGAGGCACAGAAGTCGCTTTATCTGCCGGCCCTGGTGAGTGGTGAATGGACCGGCACGATGTGTCTGACCGAGGCGCAGTGCGGCACCGATCTCGGGCAGGTGACCACCCGGGCCGAATCTCGGCCCGACGGCAGCTACGCGATCACCGGCACGAAAATGTTCATTTCGGCGGGCGAGCATGATCTCGCCGCGAACATCGTGCACATCGTCCTCGCCCGCCTGTCCGGGGCGCCGGCAGGAACACGCGGCCTGTCGCTGTTCGTCGTCCCCAAGTTTCTCCCGAATGAAGGGGGTTCGCCTGGCCAGCGCAATGCTGTCAATTGCGGCGCCATCGAGCACAAGATGGGTATTCGCGCCTCGCCGACTGCCGTGTTGAATTTCGATGCGGCGGTCGGCCAGTTGATCTTCGAGCCCAACAAGGGCCTGGAGGCGATGTTTACCTTCATGAATACGGCGCGCCTCGGAATTGCCCTGCAGGGCATCGCGCACGCGGAGGCGTCGTTTCAGGGTGCGCTCGCCTATGCCAGAGAGCGCCGCTCGATGCGCGCCCTCTCCGGGAAGAAGGACCCTGACTCGGTCGCCGATGCCTTGATCTGGCACGCCGATGTGCGGCGCATGCTGCTGACGCAGAAAGCCATTGCCGAGGGTGGCCGGGCGATGATCTATGCGGCTGCGCAGACCGCCGACATCATGTTCAACGCCGTGCTCGAAGAGGATCGCGCCACGCAGGCAGAGTACGATAACCTGCTCGGCTTCTACACACCCATCCTCAAAGGTTTCCTCACCGAACTGGGGCTGGAAGCCGCCAATCTCGGCATGCAGGTCTTTGGCGGTCACGGCTACATTCACGAGCACGGGATGGAGCAGATGGTTCGAGATGCACGCATCGCCACGCTGTACGAAGGCACCACCGGCATTCAGGCGCTCGACCTGCTGGGCCGCAAGGTGTTGATCGGCACCCGGGGAAAGTGTGTGCGCGACTTCACGCGCCTCATGCTGCGCTTTGCCAGGCCGCATCTCTTCGCAGGCGGGTGCATGGGCGCCATGGCGCGCTCCACGGTCAAGCGCGCCATCGAGTGGAACCTGCTCACCTTGCGGATCATGTCGCGGGCGGGCAAGGATCGTGACCTCGTGGGATCGGCAAGCGTCGACTACCTGATGTATTCCGGCTATGTGATGATGGCCTACTTCTGGGCCTTGCAGGCCGACAAGGCGTACAAGTACCTGAGCAGTGGCCAGGGCGCGGAGTCGGCGGCCTTCTATCGCGCCAAGATACAGACGGCAGAGTTCTATTTCGACCGCCTGCTGCCGCGCGCCGACGGCCACCGCCAGGGCGCCCTGGCACCGGCGCGCTCGCTGATGCAGATGGACAACGCGAGCTTCGCGTTCCCCTGACCTGACGAGGCAAGCATGACTGTCCGCAATCTCGAGTTCCTCTTTCGTCCCGAATCGGTAGCCGTGGTTGCCGAGCCCGACGAGGCGGGCCGCTACGCCGAAGTGGTATTGGCCAATCTGGCCGCCGGCGGCTTCTCCGGCCCGGTGATTTCGGTCAGCGCCAGGAAGCGATCGCTGTTCTGGATCGGCGCCGACGTGCGCATCGACGATATGGCGGTGGTGCCCGACCTGGCGATCGTCTGCGCCGCGCTGGACAAGGTCCCGTCGATCATCGAGCAACTCGGCGCGCGTGGCACGCGGGCGGTGATCGTCGGGCCCTGGCTGTGGCACCGGATGAGCAGCAGCCAGATCCTGGCCGCCCGCAAGGCCATCCTCGAGGCGGCGCGGCCCTACCTGATGCGCGTTCTCGGGCCTGGCAGCGGCGGTATCGTCGTTCCCGCCAGAGGCCTCAATGCCAGTGCGGCCCCGGTGTCGATCACGCCGGGCAAGATCGCGCTGGTCAGCCAGTCGACCGCCGTCACGGCCGCGATTCTCGATCGCGCTTCCAGCAAGGGAATCGGTTTTTCGAGCGTTCTGCACCTGGGAGCGAGCATCGATATCGATCTCGCCGACGCACTTGACTGGCTGGCCGGCGATCCCGACACCAAGTCGATCCTCGTCCAGTTCGATTCGCTGCCGCCGGGGCGGAAGTTCATGTCAGCGGCGCGCGCCGCCGCGCGCAACAAGCCGGTCGTCTCGATTCGTGGCCGGCGCGTGGACACACGCAGCATGCCCGGCGCACCGTTCAGCGTCGACGAGGTGTACGAGGCCGCGCTGCGTCGCGCCGGCTGGGTTCACATCGACAACCTGGGCGATCTGTTCGAGGCCGCCGAAGCGATGGCGCGGGTGCGGCCGATGCGCGGCGAGCGCCTGACCATTCTGGCGAATGGCCACGGCCTCGGCTGGATTGCCGGGGACGCGCTGCAGCGCTCCGGTGGCCAGTTGGGCGCCCTGTCCAAGGGCACGGTCAAGCATCTCGGCGAACTGCTGCAGACGCGTTCGACGCTCGGTAATCCGATGGCCTTGCCGCCGGACATCACCCCGGCGAACTGGGCGGCAGCGCTTGCCGCGGTACTCGCGGACGACGACACGGACGCCGTGCTGACGGTCTGCTCGCCGTCCCCGTTCGCGCCGAGCGTCGAGGTTGCCACGGCAATCTGCGAGGTGTCGCAGGCCAGCGAGCGCAACGTGTTCACGTGCTGGGTAGGCGGTCGCACGATGCTCGAGGCGCAACAGATCGCTGCCGCCAGCGGCGTCTTGAGCCATGATTCACCGGAAAAGGCGATCGCGGTTTTTCTCGGGGTGTTGAACTACCGGCGCAATCGCGACTTGCTGATGCAGATGCCGCCCTCGTTGGCGGAGGACTTTTCTCCCGACATTGCCGCCGCACGTGCCGCGATCGGCGAGGCCGTCGATGCCGGGAGCGACGTTCCCAGCGCAGAGCAGGCGCGTCGCGTACTGCGCGCTTATGGTATTGCCGTTGCCGATCATTCTCTGGCGAGCAGTGTCGAGGCGGCAATAGGCACCGCGGAACGTATCGGCTACCCGGTCGACATCGGCCTCGTGCTGGCCAATACGGCGGAGTGTGAACAGGTCGCCGCGGGACTCCGCTCGCCGGCCGAGATCCAACTTGCCGTTCGCGGCCTGCGCAATAGCGCGCGCCTGCAGCAACCGCGGAAACGCGTCACCGCCTATCGGCTGCGCCCAAGCGGCGCACGCAGCGGCACGCCGGCGCTGCGTCTCGGTGTCGCCGAGGATTCGCTGTTCGGGCCGCTGATCTTCCTCGGTCCGGCTGCCGGCGCTGGTGCCCGCCGGAGCCGTTTCGTCGTCGCCCTGCCGCCGCTCAACCTGACCTTGGCCCAGGACCTGGTCGCGCGCAGCGGCTTCGCCGCGGAAGCGCCCGAGGGCGAGCGCGCCGCGCTGGAGGCGGCGGTGAGCCAGACACTGGTGCGCCTGTCGCAATTGCTCACCGACATCGACGCGGTGGTCGGCGCAGAACTCGATCCCCTCTTTGTCGAGACCTCGGGGGTGGTGGCGCTCGACGTGCGGCTTCGCATCAGCAGGGGAAAACGCCTGCTCGGCCTGCGACGCTTCGCGATTCGCCCGTATCCGAAGGAACTCGAGCAACCGTTGACCTGGGAGGGTCGTCAGTTGCTGGTCCGGCCGATTCGCCCGGAAGACGAGACCCGTCTCGGCGAACTGTTGAACTCGCTTGCTCCCGAGGATTCACGGATGCGATTTTTCGACTCGATCAGGAATCTGCCGCGTGCGCGCCTGGCCCGCTTCACGCAGATCGACTACGATCGCGAGATGGCGCTGGTCGCCGTCGAGCGGGGCAGCGATGGCGTCGAAGTCGTGCTCGGCGAGGTACGCGCCGTCGCCGATCCCGACAGCGTCGTCGCCGACTTTGCGCTCGTCGTTGCTTCGGCAATCAAGGGCAGGGGACTCGGGCGACTCCTGCTGCAGAGCATCGTCGCCTACTGCCGCAGCCGCGGCATCGGCGAATTGCGCGGCGAAACGCTCGATGGCAACCTGCGCATGCAGCGACTGGCCCGCGGCCTCGGCTTCGCGATGACGACAGGTGCCGACCGCGGCACGATTGACTTGCGCCTGCCGCTCGGCAAACAGCCGCAGGGGTGACACGTCGGCGAACCGTCTAGCGGGCGAGGGCGCGGATGTGCGTCGCCACCGCCAACAACTGCTCCCTGTCCATGCGCACGATGAATTTGCGGCTGACCGAACTGATCAGCTTTACCGCCCCGGACATGCCCAGACGGGCTGACTGTTCGGCGACAAAGCCGACCTGGGCCAGCCGGAGTGGCCGCAGGAAGTAATAGTCCATCCCCGCCCCGGTAAGTTCAGCCACCAGGTTGGCGAGAGCGGCGCCATGTCCGGCGTCGTCGGGACTCTCCTCGAGAGCAGCCAGGACGGCATCGGTTCTCGCTCGCAGGTCCAGCGAATGGTGGAAGCGCAGATAGGGCTCGCTGCCGGCGGCCGCTGCGGCGGCCTTGCTTCCCTGGCTTGCGGGCGCTTTCGCCCTGGGAGTTGATGCGGGTTTTGCTGTGGTGGCCATGATTTCCGATCGGTTTTGAGCTGCGCTGGCGACGGATCGCGTCTTGCCGCGAGCAAGCGAGAGCCGACCTTCGGTGTCAGTATAACCAGGGTCATGACGTCCCGGAGCCTTTCAGGAGCACGCTGCGTCTTGTGTGCTGACGGATGCGACTGCCGCGATCCCTCCAGTCACCCAAGCAGCGTCCTTGAGCGGAGCGGCTTGCGGGTTTGCGAGGGCAGGATCTGGCGGCGACAGCCGTTGCTCGAGATTATCCGTCCCATGAAACCGCCGATCATCGATCGGAGGTGGGCCCACGGAGCCGACCTGATGTCGTGACCATCTCCATGCTTGTCCTGCTACGATTCGCCTATGGCAAACACTCACGACACGGGCTACAAACTCCTTTTCTCCACGCCGGAACTGGTGCGCGACCTGATTCTCGGCTTCGTGCCGGACGACTGGCTACACGGGCTCGATTACAGCACCCTGGAGAGGGTGCCGGGCAGCTACGTCACCGAAGACTTCACCAACCGCGCTGACGACATCGTCTGGCGGGTCAAGGTGGGCGGGGAGTGGGTGTATCTGTACCTGCTGATCGAATTCCAGAGCAGCGTCGACAAGTACATGGCACTGCGCATGATGGTCTATGGGGGGCTGCTCTATCAGGACCTGATCAAGCGCGGTGAGGTCCTGGCCGACGGCCGCTTGCCGCCGGTCCTCCCCATCGTCCTCTACAACGGTAGCCAGCGCTGGTCAGCGGTCACCGACGTCTTTGAGTTGATCCCGCCAGTTCCGGGCTTGGTCGAGCAGTTCAAGCCGCGGCTGAAGTATCTCTTGATCGACGAGAACGCCTGGAGCGACAGCGAATTGGCCTCGCTCAAGAACCTGGTGGCAGCCGTCTTCCGGATCGAACACCCGGCGTCGCCGGCTGCCATCGGCGACTTGCTGAGCCTGCTCGACGAGTGGCTGGCCGAGCGGCCCGACCTGCGCCGGATGTTCGCTCTCTGGATCCGGGCGACATTGATGCGCAAGGCCGAATACCGTATCGTGTTACCTCGGATTGACGATCTACAGGAGCTGAATGTCATGTTGGCTGAACGACTCGAAGAATGGGCACAGGCCTACAAGGCGGAGGGGAAAGCCGAGGGCAAGGCCGAGGGGAAAGCGGAGGGGAAAGCCGAGGGGAAAGCCGAGGGTGAAGCGCTGGCGCTGCAAAAGCTGCTGAAGAAGCGTTTTGGTGCCGTCCCTCCGGATGTTCTGGCGCAGATTTCCAGGGCTTCCCTCGAGCAAATCGATGCGTGGCTGGATCAGGTGCTTGATGCCGGTAGTCTGGACAGCATCTTCGGAACAAGCACGCGCTGAAGCCCTACACCTTCCCCCGCCCAATCGCCAGGTCATCGCGGGGGCACGCATCTCCGCGAATCCTGTCCCCAGGAATGTAGCGAACTCCCGTGACAGTCTGGCGGCGTAGCTACACTCGAACGCCCGGCTTGCCGCACCGCGCCCACCGATTGCCCGGGGTGTCACCGCCGCACGTTTGGCGGGACTTCTACGAAGTCCGGCAGACTCACGGAACGTCCCCTCGACAGGAATCGAACCTGTATCCCACGCTTAGGAGGCGTGTGCACTATCCATTGTGCTACGAGGAGCAGGGGCCGTATTGTAGCCGTTGACTGTCGCCAGCGGGAAACTCGGACACAAATTCGGGCACTTGACTGCGGGCGGCGACGCGCCCGGGCGACCACCGGCGGGCCGGTCGGGCGGGGCGATGGCGGCACTGTCGGCGTGGCCGGACCCTGAGGTGGGGGATGGGGTGTGCGCGCGCTGAAACAGGGGCAGCCACCCGATGTGGCGCGATCCCGCTGTAGTTCAGGGCTTCCCGAACGGTCTCCGCAGAGTAGAATCGCGCGCAGTCGCCGCCAGCCGGCTGCCGCGAGCACTTGCTCATGGCGTCGGCGGTGATTTCGCTTCAGTATCACCCACCCACAGGACAACGTAAGCACTCATGCCCTACCTGACTCTCTCCGATGCCTCGCTTGCCTTCGGCCACGTGCCGCTCCTCGATCATGCCGATTTCCAGCTCGACCCGGGTGAGCGGGTCGCTCTGATCGGTCGCAACGGTACGGGCAAGTCCTCGCTGCTGAGCGCCCTGGCGGGCACGGGTGGCCTCGACGACGGCAAGGTCTGGCAACAGCCGGGATTGCGCGTGGGCTATGTCCCCCAGGAACCGCCCTTCGCCGCCGAGTTGACGGTTTTCCAGGCGGTCGTCGCCGGCATGGGCGAGCTGTCGGCGTTGCTCGCCGATTACCACGCGGTTTCGCACGCGCTTGCTGACGCGCAGGCCGACCAGGCCAGCCTGCTCGAACGGATGCAGTCCCTGCAGGGTGAACTCGAGTCGCGCAATGCCTGGTCGTTCGAGGCGCAGGCCGAGCGTGTCATCCAGCGTTTCTCGCTCGACGCCGACGCGCTGGTCGGGACGCTGTCCGGCGGCCAGAAGAAGCGCCTGGCCCTGGCGCAGGCACTGGCGGTGTCGCCGGATCTGTTGCTGCTCGACGAGCCGACCAACCACCTGGACATCGCCGCTATCGAATGGCTCGAGGAGATGCTTGTGGCTTCCGGCGTGACGTTGGTGTTCATCACCCACGACCGCCGGTTCCTCGAACGCGTGGCGACGCGCATCGTCGAACTCGACCGCGGCCGACTGCTTTCGTGTCCGGGCAGCTTCAGCGAGTACCAGGCGCGCAAGGAGGCGATGCTGCACGACGAGGCGATCAACAACGCCAGGTTCGACAAGTTTCTCGCGCAGGAAGAGGTGTGGATCCGACAGGGAATCAAGGCGCGTCGGACGCGCAACGAGGGCCGCGTGCTGCGCCTCGAACAGTTGCGCCGCGAACGTGCGGCGCGGCGGGAGCGCCAGGGAAGGGTCGAGATGGCGCTCGACGCCGGTGTGCGCAGCGGCAAGCTCGTGGCGGCGCTCGAAAACGTCAGCAAGAGCTTCGGCGACAAGACGGTGGTGCGCGACTTTTCGTGTCGCCTGCAGCGTGGCGACAAGATCGGCGTCATCGGTCCCAATGGTGCCGGCAAGACGACGCTGCTGCGCTTGATCCTCGGCGAGTTGCAGCCCGACAAGGGGACGGTGCACCTCGGGACGAAGGTGGAGGTGGCTTATTTCGACCAGTTTCGCAGCAAGCTCGATGAGGAGTCGACGCTGATCGACGTCATTTCGCCGGGGTCGGATTTTGTCGAGATCGGCAACCAGCGCAAACACGTGATCAGCTACCTGGGCGATTTCCTCTTTGCGCCCCAGCGTGCGCGTTCGCTGGTCAGCTCGCTGTCCGGCGGCGAACGCAACCGCCTGCTGCTGGCCCGCCTGTTCGCGCGGCCGGCGAACGTTCTGGTGCTCGACGAGCCGACCAACGACCTCGATATCGAAACGCTCGAATTGCTCGAGGAGTTGTTGCAGGAGTACCCCGGTACCCTGTTTCTGGTCAGCCACGATCGCGCATTCATCGACAATGTGGTCACCCAGACGATTGCCTCCGAGGGCGACGGGTCGTGGCGTGAATATGCCGGAGGCTATCAGGACTGGGCCGACTACCAGGCCGCTCGGCGCGGGAACGAGATACCGCCGGCGGGCGCGGGTAAACGCGGCGATCTGCGCCCGGCCGACGTCGCGAAACCGGCGCGGCCGAAGGCGGCCGTTGCCGGCAAGCTGTCGTGGAAGGAAGCGCGCGAACTCGCCGAGCTGCCAGAGCGCATCGCGGCCCTCGAGACGGAGCAGAAGGCGATTGGCGAGCGTCTGGCCGATCCGGCGCTGTACCAGTCGCAAGGGCAGGAGGCGCAACGCCTGTCGGCACGCCTCGGCGAAATCGATGAGCAGCTACTCGGCTTGCTCGAACGCTGGGAGGCGCTCGAGGGCTGAGGCGGCGGAGGTGCGAGGCGGGGGGGGTTAGCAGGCTGTTGGGATAGGGGTTTCGCGGATTCCCGGATTTCACTGCGTTGCATCCGGGCTACGGTCGCGCCGGCGGTCTGGTCCGCAGGATGGCAAGCGCCGACACGCCGACTAGCAGGCCCCAGAAGGCGGAGCCGATGCCGGCGAGCGCAATTCCCGACGCGGTGACAAGGAAAGTCAGTAGCGCTGGTTCGCGTTCGCTCTCGTTGCCCAGCGCCGCCGCCAGACCGCTGCCGATCGTGCCGAGGAGGGCCAGGCCGGCAATCGCCAGGATAAGTTCCTTGGGGAAAGCCAGGAAGAGCGAGCCGACGGTCGCCCCGAACAGCCCGATCAGCAGGTAGAACGCACCGGCGGCCATGGCGGCGACGTAGCGCCTGGCGGGGTCTTCATGCGCTTCGCGGCCCATGCAGATCGCCGCAGTGATCGCCGCCAGGTTGAGGGCAAAGCCGCCGAAGGGAGCCAGGAGGAGGTTGGCCGCACCGGTCCAGCCGATCAGCGGCGAGATCGGCACCTGGTAGCCGGAAGCGCGGATCACGGCGACGCCGGGAACGTTCTGCGAGGCCATGGTGACCACATACAAGGGCAGGGCGACACCGACCAGCGCCTGCCACGAGAACTCCGGCACCGTGAATACCGGCGTCGCCAGCTCGAGACGGACGTCGTCGACGCGCAGCAGCCCCTGCGTCGCCGCCAGGACGATGCCGAGCAGCAGGGTGACGACGATGGCGTAGCGCGGCAGCAGCCGGCGGCAGATCAGATAGGCGCAGAACATGGGAAAGACCAGGGCGAACTGGCTTCGCATGGCCGCAAAGGCGTCGAGTCCGAAGCGCAGGAGAACGCCGGCGAGCATGCCCGAGGCGATGGAGATCGGAATCCGGCCGATCATTCGTTCGAACCAGCCGCTGAACCCCGACAGCGTGATCAACGCCGCCGAGACGAGGAAGGCGCCGACGGCCTCGCCCATCGACACGCCGGCCGCGCTGGTGATCAGCATTGCCGCACCGGGCGTGGACCAGGCCGTCAGGACCGGCACGCGGAAGCGCATTGACAACACGATACTGGTCAGGCCCATGCCCACCCCCAGGGCACACATCCACGAGGCGATCTCGGCAGCGCTCGCGTGCAGCGTTTGGGCGGCCTGGAAGACGATCACCGCCGAGCTGGTGAAGCCGACGAGCACGGCGACGAAGCCAGCAATCACGGCCGAAGCGGAGAACTCCTTGAGCAGTCGCATCGTTCTTGTCGTGGTCTCTTGCAGCGGGCACCTGGCGGGCGCCCAGGGGAGTCAGTCGAACGGTTTCAGGTCCGGCCCGCCTTGCGCAGTGCTTCGCGAATCTGCGGCAAGGCGGCCTGGGCGGCCTTCTCGCCCTCGAGGATGGCGTCGTGACGGGCCTGGAAATCGGTCGAGCCGACGCTGCCGACCTGCGGGCGAATCACCACGTCGGCTTCCTTGAGTTCGTAGCGAGCCAGGCTCTGGCCCATGATCGTGAACGTCTGCATCAGGATGTCGAGCGTGCTGCGTACCGGCTGGTTGCCGGGCCGCGCCGAGATGTCGACGGCGATGATCACATCGCCACCCATCTGGCGCGCCGCGCGAACCGGAATCAGGCTGCTCAGGCCGCCGTCGACGTATTCGCGTCCGCTCACCTTGACCGGCTGGAAGACGCCCGGTACCGTCGCTGAAGCGCGCACCGCGATGCCGGTGTTGCCGGTACGGAAGACGATACTCTCGCCGCTGTGCAGATCGGTGGCGACCGCGCCAAACGGTTTCTTCAGGGACTCGAGCGGCCGCTGGCCGACGGCATCGTTGACGAACTGCTGCAGCGACTCGCCCTTGAGGACACCGCGATCGGGCAGCGACCAGTCGCTGATCTTCGATTCATCGAGCCGGTGCGCCAGCTTCTGCAGCTCGAAACCGTTGTTGCCGGCCGCGTAAAGGGCGCCGACCACCGCCCCGGCGCTGGTGCCGGTGATGATGTCGGGAAAGATTCCCTGACTTTCCAGCGCCTTGATCACGCCGACGTGCGCAAAGCCGCGCGCCGCGCCGCCGCCGAGCGCCAGTGCCAGCTTGACGGGTTTGGCCACCGGCGGCGGCGTGGGGGTGCCGGCACAACCGCCCAGGGCAGCGATGGCGAGCGTGGCAGCAAACAGCAAGTAACGACGCATGGGCATCCGTTCTACAGGTATCGGTTTTCGCGAGTGGAAAATCCCGGCGTGGTGCGCTGGGCAGGCCGCCGACGTCCGCTAGCGCTGTTGCCACGATGGCGAGCGAGTTGAAGCGAGTGGCAATGGTACGACTAATTTCGGTTCGAAGTCGGCGATCAGCCCGGCGCGGCGTCCTGCTCGGAGGAGCCGGGCCCACCCCCTTCCGGGGGCATGCCGCGCTGACCAAGGCTGCACCCCCGATTTCGAACCCCGACGTGTCGACGATTTTTACATCCGCCTGCGCTGCCATAACGGGCTTGGCGGGCACCTACCCCTCGCCGCCGCCAAAACGGCCGGGACAAGTATGAGGTGACGGCACGCGTGGGCACGAATCCTTGCTACAGGTGGGATTCAGCCCAGAGGGACCAGTCAACGCGCACCCATGGATGTCGACGAATTTTACACGTTTGCTCGCGAATCGCCATCCAGACCTCGGCGACTCGCTCAGGAGGTGTAAACCACTTTTTAAATACGGCTATAGCAAAATAGTTCTGCTAGGGGCATGGCTTATGCTTGTCGTTCGGTGGGAAAACCATCGCCCTCAACGAGTGGATCTGGACAGCACGATTGGTTCGGTCGTTTTCGGCGCCGTTCGATTTGCGCATTCTGGGGAGGAGTCATGAACGAATTCTGGTGACTGGAACACTTCTCACTTGGTCTGTCGGGCCTCGAGTAATCGAAGCTACCACTGGTTGGAAAATCAGATACTTTTCAAGGAAATGCAAGGGAACTGATCATGAACACGAAGAAGAGCATCACGAAGCTGGCATTGGCCGTTACCCTGGTGTGTGCCGCTTTCGGTACAAGCAGCGCCCAGGCGGCAACGGACGCCGAGATCGTTACCGCCATCGACAAGAGTCTTGCGTACCTGCACGCCCAACAACAAGCGGGCGGCAACTGGAGCTATTGGGGTGGTACCTATGACGATGCCGCCACCGGTGCCGCCGCGTATGCGATGCTCACCCAGAAAAGCCACTGGGGAAGCAACGCGGCGGCCTATCAGGCCGATGTGGACAAGGCCATCAGGTTTCTTCTCAACAACGCCCTTGGGGCGACCGTCAGCACCAGAAACGATGCCGTAAACATCTGCCCCGGCGGTGGTAGCTGCGCCGCGGCCTACTGGTACGGCAACGGCGAAAGCAGCTATACCACCGGACTGATCGCGCCGGCGATTGCCCTCTACGCGGCGGGAAATCCGGCGGGTGTATCGAGCGCCACCAGCGGGCCTTTGGTGGGCAAGACCTGGGGCGATATTGCACAGAGCATCAACAACACATGGGCGGCAAGCCAGAGTACCGCCAACCAGGGTGCCTTGATAGGCGGCTGGCGTTATGGCCTCAACGACGGCTACGACTCAGATATGTCGACGACGCAATGGGGGATCATTTCCCTGGCCTATGACAAGACCCTGGGGGCAAGTCAGCCCGCCATTCTCAACACCGATCTCGCCAAATGGCTTGCTTTTGCTCAAGATCCGACATCGGGTGCAGGGTGCTACCAGGGACCTGGTAGTGGCCTTTGCGATCACGCCGACACCGGCGGCCTTCTGGTCGGCCTGGGCCTGATCGGAAAACCCGTCAGCGATGGCGCTGTCCAGAAGGCACTGAGTTTTGTAAACAGCAACTGGCGAGACGCCGGCAGCGGCTGGTACGGCAACTTCGGGCACCCCTATGCCATGTGGTCGATCTACAAGGGTCTTGAAACGAACATCGGGCTCACTGACACAGCAACCATTACGAATCTTCGGCCCGGCGACTGTGGCGGCGATAGGGGCACGGATTGCAACTGGTGGCAGGACTATAACGAATGGTTGGTCAGTAATCAGAGGACTGATGGAAGCTGGGCTGGCGCTGATTATTGGACCGATCCGCTGGCGACTGCCTTCTATCTGCCCATCCTGGGTGGCACCGTGATTCCCGATGGTGGCGACACGCCCGAACCCGGTACGCTGGCGCTATTGGCCGGCGCTCTGCTCGGCATGAGGTCGCTGCGGAGGAAGGGCAACACCCGGAGCTGATAGATCGTCTGCCGCAGGCGCCAAGGGCGGGGAGACCCGCCCTTGTCTATCGTGCGTATCGATTGCGGAGCTTGGTTGGCTTTTCGGTATTCTGGAGGCGGTCCCGCAGGCTCTGCCCCCGGACGGGCGCTCCTCGGTGTATCCTCCGGTTCTCGCAGACTATGGGAGAGCACGAATCATGGCCGTAGCGCCGGAAACCGCCATCATGGCTTTGTATTGTGACTTCGAGAACGTGGCACTTGGCGTACGCGACGCGAAGTACGACAAGTTCGACATCAAGCCGGTCCTCGAACGTCTGCTGCTCAAAGGCAGTATCGTTGTCAAGAAGGCCTACTGTGACTGGGAGCGCTACAAGGGCTTCAAGTCGACCATGCACGAAGCGAGTTTCGAGCTGATCGAAATTCCGCACCTGCGTCAATCGGGCAAGAACTCGGCCGACATCCGGCTCGTCGTCGATGCGCTGGACCTGTGCTACACCAAGTCGCATGTCGATACCTTCGTGATCATCAGCGGCGACTCGGACTTTTCACCGCTGGTCTCGAAGCTGCGCGAGAACGCCAAGTACGTGATCGGCGTCGGCGTCAAACAGTCCACTTCCGATCTGTTGATCGGCAACTGCGACGAATTCATCTTCTACGACGATCTGGTGCGCGAGAGCCAGCGGGCGGCGCGGCGTGATTCCCGAGAGGCTCAAGCCGTGGTCAGGCGCTCGCCGGAAGAGGATGCGCAGCGCAAGGCCGAGTTGGAAGCGCGGCGGAGCAAGGCGATCGAACTGGCTGTGGCCACTTTTGATGCGCTCGTCGCCGAGCGCGGCGACAGCAGCAAGATCTGGGCGTCGATGCTCAAGGAAGCGATCAAGCGGCGCAAGCCCGATTTCAGCGAGTCGTATTACGGCTTCCGCGCGTTCGGCAACCTGCTCGAGGAAGCGCAGGCACGCGGCCTGCTGGAGATCGGTCGGGACGAGAAGTCGGGCACTTATGTGTTCCGCAGCAACGGCATCGCGGCGCGGGCGGAGTTGCCCGTCGAGATGGCGGCCGAGCCGACACCGGGCACCGGCGCCGAGCTGCACAGCGAAGGGATTCCCGGCGAGGTGACGGCGGCTGAACCGGCCGATACGCGCCGGAAAGGGCAGGGCCGGCGCAAGGCAGGGGAGAAGGTGGGCCGACGTTCCCGCGGCGAGGCCAGAGAAGTCAAGGAAGAAGCCGGAGCAGCCGAATCCGGCGAGCCGGCCCGCGAAGCCACGCCGTTCGGCGACGGCGAGTCGGCACCCTTGCCCGACCGGCCTGAGTCCGTCGAGGAGCGTGGACCAGCAGAGGCACCGATGCCGACAGCGGGCTTCGCGTTCGTGGAGGACAGGTCGCTGGTGGTCACCGATTCAGGACCGGCGAGCACCAGCGAACTGGCGCCGCCGCCAGAGACGGCAACCGAAATCGAGGACAGGCCTGTCACCAACGCTGGAGCCGAGGCCGAGGCGGAAGCGGAGGCCAGCAAACCTGCCAAGAAACCGGCGAGTCGCAGTCGCCGCCCACGCAAGCCCAAGGAAGCGCCGGAAAGCGCCTAGCGGGCAAACCGACGCTGCGCGAGCAGCCGGCCGCCAGGGGTGTGAAAGCAAAAAAGCCGCGACTCGCATCGCGGCTTTTCCATGGTTGCGGCAGAACCCGCCTTCAGGCAGCGGCCTGCGCCGGGATCTTGCCGGCGGTGCGGACAATGCGGTTCTGGGTGTCGACGTAGATGAGCTGCGGCGCATATTTCGCCAGTTCGACTTCGTTGTACGCGGCAAAGCTGGCGATGATCAGGATGTCACCCGGCGCGGCGCGTCGTGCGGCCGAACCATTCACCGAAATGACTCCGGATCCTCGCTCGGCGCGCAGGGCGTAGGTCGTGAAGCGCTCACCGTTATTGACGTTCCAGATGTCGATCTGTTCGTATTCACGGATGTTTGCCGCCTCGAGAAGGTCCTCGTCGATCGCGCATGACCCTTCATAGTGAAGCTCGGCATGCGTGGCGCTTACGCGGTGCAGCTTCGACTTCAGCATTGTTCTCTGCATGGAATCACCAGTTCGGAGTGGGGGGGGAAGCGCATTGTAGCGACTAATGGCCGCCTGTCAACGACCTCCGGGGCCGGCGATTTCGACGTTGTCGATCAGCCGTGCGGCGCCCAGCCGACTGGCAGCGAGGACGACCAGCGGGCCGTCTTCGCCGTGTTGCGGGCACTGCAGATCGGACTGCCGGCGCACCGCCACGTAGTCCGTTTTCCAGCCGTTGCGGTCGAGTTCGGCGGTGGCGTCCCGTTCGAGGCGCAGGAAATCGCGTTCGCCGTAACGTACTGCTTCGCTGATGCGGCCGAGCAGGCGATAGAGGCGCGGCGCCTCGGCGCGCTCGGCTGCCGACAGGTAGACGTTGCGCGAGGAGAGCGCCAGGCCGTCGTCGGCACGCACCGTCTCGCCGCCGACGATGTCGATCGGCAAGGCGAGTTGCCGCGTCATGTTGCGCAGAACCATCAACTGCTGGTAGTCCTTCTTGCCGAACAGCGCTACCTGCGGCTGCACGATATTGAACAGCTTGAGGACCACCGTGGCGACGCCACGGAAATGACCGGGACGGAACTCGCCATCGAGTTGATTCTGGATTTCGGGCGGGTCGACGTGATATTGCTGCGGCTCTGGATAGAGATCGGTCTCCGCGGGTGCAAACAGCAGGTCGACGCCGGCCGCGGTGAGTTTGTCGCAGTCGGCCACGAAGGTGCGTGGATAGCGGTCGAAGTCGTCGTTCGGCCCGAATTGAAGGCGGTTCACGAAAATCGTGGCGACGACTGTGTCGCCGTGCGTGCGCGCATCCGTCATCAGGGCGATGTGGCCCGCGTGCAGGTTGCCCATCGTCGGCACCACGGCGACACGACCACGATGTTTCAGCGCTGCGCGCAGTTCGGCAATCGACGAATGGATCTGCATGGCTATTCAGTCAGTAACAGTTTTCCGGACCGGGGAAGCTGCCGTCCTTGACGGCATTGACGTAGGCGGCGATGGCGCCGGCGATGGACGTCTGCCCGGCCATGAAGTTCCTGACGAAGCGTGCCTTCTTGCCGGCGGAAACGTCCAGCATGTCGTGCAGGACCAGCACCTGTCCGGAGCACTCCCGACTGGCGCCGATGCCGATGGTAGGGATGGTCAGCCGGCCGGTCACTTCAGCAGCCAGCGCCTGCGGGATGGCCTCGAGGACGATCAGCCCGGCACCCGCCTCCTGTTGAGCCAGCGCATCGGCGATCAAACGGGCGGCGCCGGAATCGTCCCGCCCCTGGACGCGGTAGCCACCAAGCTGGTGAACCGATTGCGGGGTCAGCCCGACGTGCGCGCATACCGGGATGCCTCGGGCGGTCAGAAAGCGTGTCGTTTCCGCCAATTCGACACCGCCTTCGATCTTGACCATCTGCGCGCCAGCAGCCATCAGCGTGACGGCGTTGCGCAGCGCACGCTGCGGGCTCTCCTGGAAGCTGCCGAAAGGCATGTCGGCGATCACCAGCGGGCGCCGGCTGCCGCGCGCGACGCTGGCCGTGTGGTAGGCGATGTCGGACAGGGTCACCGGCAGCGTCGAGTCATGGCCTTGCAGGACCATGCCGAGCGAGTCGCCGATCAACAAGGCGTCGACACCGACCGCATCGCAGACCACCGCGAAGCTGGCGTCGTAGCAGGTGAGGACCGCGATCTTCTCGCCATTGACGCGCATCCGGGCGAGATCGAGCTGCGTCAGCCGGCGCGTCGCAACGTGGGTGGACATGGGTTTGCTCTCCGGGTTTGAGATAGTGGCGCGTCAGCGTGCGCGGACAAGCGAGTCGGGTCTGGCGTCGCCGTCACAAGCCATCCGTTCGAGGTTCTGCAGAACCAGCATGCTGGCAGCTTCCATCTGCTCGATCGCATCGACGCCGGCAGAAAGATCGCCGGCATGCAATGCCTCGACAGCGGCACGGCCCTGCCGATGAACGTCGATGTGAGGCTTCTCCAGCCCTCGATAGCCATCAAGCTGCGAGAAGCAGGTCTTGCCCTCGCCCTCATAATACCATTTGCCCAGACGGCAGCCGGTGTGCGTGGCGAGGTCGTCGGCACGCTTGTCGGACGTGTTGAGGAAAACCTGATAGATGTCGAACTTGAATAGCAGATGATCGATCTTGGCCAACTCGACAAGACTGCGCAGCGCAGCCAGACCGATGGTCTGCTCCATTTTCTGGGCGAGCGCGGTGATCCCGCCGATCGTCGATGAAGCCTGCCGGCCCTGCTCGCTGAACGAGTCCGACTGCTCGGCAAGGTTGCCGATACTGCTCTGGGCGGAGGCAGTTTCACCCTGGATGGTGGTCACCAGTTGCGAAATGTCACTGGTCGCGTGCGTGGTGCGGTCGGCAAGTTTGCGAACCTCATCGGCGACCACGGCAAAGCCGCGGCCGGCCTCGCCTGCGCGAGCAGCTTCTATCGCGGCGTTGAGCGCCAGCAGGTTGGTCTGGTCGGCGATTTCCTTGATCAGATGCACGATGCCGCCGATCTTCTGGGTGCTGCCCTGCAGGCCAAGGATCTTGCCCAGAGCGTCGCGCGAGTCTTCGGCGAGCCGGTTCAACTCGCTGCTGATTGCCTGTACCAACTCGCGACTGCTGGAGGCCAGGCCGGCCGCGGCCACCGTTTCCTGCTGCTCGTCACGCAGTCGGTGGGCGAGAGCGGCGAGGGTCTGCTGCGACTCGGCCAGCGATTGTCGATACGAGCGGAACGAAGCAAACAGCCGTTGCCGATCACGATCGTGGCCTAGCGCCGCAGCCGTCACCTGATCGCCTTGGGCGAGTCGGGAGTGCATCGTCGAAAGCTGGTCACGCAGACCGGCGTTCTCGGCGGCAAGCTCGTCGACGCGTTGTTGCAGGCTGCGGATCTTCTCCCCACTCCCGAAAATCATCCAATTCTCCCTTTGTTTGACCGAGCCGACCGGTGTCGCGGGGAGCGAACCGTCAGCGAAGTCGGACGGCGCCAAGGATACACAGAGCAGCGCCAAGATGTTCAAGTTTGCGCGCCTCCAGCAAAAAAATGCGACTCGCCGCACCCCGGACGAAGGCGACGAGGCGACTGCCCGAGCGGTACCGAGCAAGGCGGCGCGTCAGGCGGTGCGTCAGACGGCATCGCCCGCATGGACCTGTGGTCCCGGCGTGAAACATCCGGTAACAAGCGGTTACCGACCAATCTGTCCGTGCTGCGTTAAGAGGGTGTGACCTGTCGGAGAACCCCATGAAAACTCTTGTCCTTGCTCTGCTTGCCGCTGCCGGTGTGGCTGGCTGCGTCGTTGTTCCCGCTGAACCGGCGCTCGTTGTCGCCCCTCCGCGTGCCTACATCAATCCACCGCCGGTGGTGGTCGTCCCGGGAGGGCAGTACTACGGCTACGGCCGAGGCTACGGCTACGGCCGTGGTTATCGCCATGGCTACGGCTATGGGCCTCCCCGCTACCGTCCTTACTATTGAGTCGGCACTCTTTCGATGCGTTGCATGCTCACCGCCGGTAGCCAGGCCGCGGCGCTGCCGCGACCCGGGATGTGGCAGTGCGGCGCGATCTCGAGCAAGGGCGCGATGACGAAGGCGCGCAAGTGCATGCGCGGGTGCGGCAGGCTCAGCCGTGGGCTATCGACGATGAGTTGATCGTAGAGCAGCAGGTCGAGGTCGAGGGTGCGCGGTGCCTGGTGGAACTCGCGGCGACGACCAAAGCGGCGTTCGACCGAGAACAGCGCATCGAGAAGTCGCAGCGGTGCCAGTTCGGTCGTCAGGGCGGCGACGGCATTGATGAAATCGGGCTGGCCGCGGATTCCCACCGGCGCCGTGCGGTAAAGCGAGGACAGGTACAGCAGACGGGATTCGGGTACGCCGGCGAGCGCATCGCCCGCCGCGCGCACTTGCGCCAACGGGTCGTCGAGGTTGGCCCCGAGAGCGACGAAAGCCAGGTGTGACGAACTAGCCACGTTGGACCATCGGCGCGTACCTGGCATCTGCAGCCGCCGGACCGGTAGGCTGTCTGGCTGCCGGGCAGCGAGCGGCGCGTTGCCCGCGCCCGTTTCCCGGACCTGCGGTAACGTCCTTGCCGCGATTCATTCAGGGAGGTTCGGCGCGCTGTCCGCTGGCGGGCGCCGACGCCGCCGGCGCTTTCTGGCTTCGCCAGGCGGCGGCAGCAGCATGGCGGCACGCCCCTCGTCACTGGCGTGCAGGAAATCCGTCCACCACGCACCGACCGCCTGATCGACTTCACCGGACTCGGCGCGCAGCAGCAGGAAGTCGTAGCCGGCCTTGAAACGTGGCTGCTGGAGAACGCCGTAGGGCCGTTTGCCGGAACGTTGCTCGAAGCGCGGCTGCAGTGCCCAGATATCCTTGATGTCACCGACAATCCGACGGGTGATCGCGAGCTTCTCGGCCTGCACGTCAAGGACTTCGTCCATTGCCTGGAAGAGGGCAGGGATGACCGGCTCGCCGCGACGCTTCAGCAGTTCCCACTTGACGAGCACCTCGTTCCACAGCAGGGTGGCAAAGAGGAAGCCGGGGGAAATCGGCTTGCCGGCGCCGACGCGCGCATCGGTGGACTCGAGAGCCAGCATGACGAAGCGTTCGCCGAGCGGCTGGTCGAGAATGACATCGAGCAGCGGCAGCAGGCCGTGGTGCAAACCCTCTTCGCGCAGGCGCGTGACGCAGCGTACCGCGTGCCCGGAGGTGAGCAGCTTGAGCATCTCGTCGAACAGTCGCGAAGGCGGCACGTTCTCGATCAGGTCGGTCATCTCGCGGATCGGTCGGCTGGCTTCGGGATCGATCATCAGGCCCAGCTTGGCGGCCAGACGGACGGCGCGCAACATGCGCACCGGGTCTTCACGATAACGCGTCTTGGGGTCGCCGATCATGCGCAGGGTCTTCTGCTTCAGGTCGGCGACACCATGGTGGTAATCGATGATGGTCTCGGCAGTCGGATCGTAGTACAGCGCGTTCACCGTGAAGTCGCGCCGCGCCGCATCCTCGGCCTGGCTGCCGAAGACGTTGTCGCGCAGGACACGGCCCTGGTCGTCGGTCTGCGCCTTGTTGCCGCCCTGTTCGCCGTGGTGACCGCGGAAAGTGGTCACTTCGATGGTTTCCACGCCCATGTTGACGTGTACGATCTGGAAGCGACGACCGATGATGCGCGAGCGCCGAAAACACTGCCTGACCTGTTCCGGCGTGGCATTGGTGGCGACGTCGAAGTCCTTCGGTACCAGACCAGCCAGCAGGTCGCGCACGGCACCGCCGACGACGTAGGCCTGATAGCCGCCCTCCTGCAAGGTCTCGATCGTGCGCCGACAGCCACGACTGATCTGCTCCCGCTGCAGACCGTGCTGGGCAGCGCCGATCACCGCCGGCTGACTGGGGCTGCCGGTACCTTTTCGTCCGAGGACGCGGGATATGAACTTGCGGATCATCGCTGGTGGCTCGTGGCTCGTCGTGCGCTATAGGCGCGGCATGATAGCGGATATTGCGCCGGCCGGCAGCGCTCCCTTCGCCATGCGCTCAAGCGAGGAGGCTGATGACCGGCCAACCGGCCGCTTCGGCGTGCGTGCGCAGGGTCGGGTCCGGGTCGACGGCGACCGGGTTGCTGACCCGGGAAAGGAGCGGCAGGTCGTTTTGTGAGTCGCTGTAGAACCAGGAACGCTCGAAGCTGCTCCACCAGAGTCCCATCGCCTCGAGCCAGGCCTCGACACGGAGGATCTTGCCTTCGCGGAAGGAAGGTATGCCGCGCGGCCGACCGGTGAATTGGCCGTTCTCCTGCGCCGGGATGGTGGCGATCAGATGCGCGATGCCGAACTCACGCACGGTCGAGGAGGTGACGAAGCTGTTGGTGGCGGTGACCACGGCGCACAGAGCGCCGCTGTCGAGGTGCTCGCGCACGAGTGCGCGTGCCTTGTGGCTGACGATCGGCAGAATGTGCCTGGCCATGAACTCCTGATGCCAGGCGTCGAGCAGGTGGCGTGGGTAGCGCGCCAGAGGCTGCAACTGAAAATCGAGGAAGACATCGATATCGAGGGTGCCGGCCTTGTACTGCTCGTAGAATTCGAGGTTCCTCGCTTCATACAGTTCGCGATCGAGAACCCCCTTGTTGATCAGGAACTGCGCCCATTCGAAGTCGCTGTCGCCGCTGATCAGTGTGTTGTCGAGGTCGAAAAGGACAAGATCCATCGTTTGCTTCTTTCCGGCAGGTCAGAAATCCAGGGATGACTGCAGAACCTCGCGCAGCAGCGGCAGCGTGATCGGCCGCTTGTGCTCGAGCGAGTAACGGTCGATAGCGATGAGCAGGGCCGTCAGGCTGCGCATGTCGCGCGGCGCGCGCGCGAAAAGGTAGTTGAAGGCCTCGGCCGGCAGGACCAGCCCACGCGCGCGCGCCTGTTCGGCCAGCGCGGCCAGCTTCTCCGGATCGCTCAGTGGCTGTAGCCGGTAGACCAGACCGCTACCCAGTCGGGTGCGCAGGTCTTCGCGCAGGGCGAGGCGCAAGGGCGGGACGCTGGCCGCCACCAGTAGCCGGCCACCATCGGCGCGCAGGCGGTTGATCAGGTTGAAAGCGGCGACCTGTCCGCTCGCGTCGAGCGCTTCGATGTTGTCGATCGCGTGCAACGTGTCTTGCAGGTCGACAGCCGCCAAGCCGGGGTCCTGCCGAGCATCGCTGTAGCTGGCCTGGCTGGCCTGCAACAGATGCGACTTGCCGGCACCGGCCTCGCCCCAGAGGAAGAATACGGGTTCGCGATTGACTGGCGCCAGCCAGGACGCCAGTCCGGTCAGCGCTTCCGCGTTGCTGCCGGTGACATAGTTGTCGAGGCTGGGTGGCACTTCCGGCAGCAGGTCGAGGATCAACTGGCGCATCAAGAGAGGCTTCGACCTCCGGCGCTGACGCTGCGATCAGCGCGCGCAGGAGGCTTTTCGGATAAGATTCGGGATCGCAGGCGATCGGGGTGGACCATTCTACCACTGCGCAGCATTCGCCAGCCTTGCTTGGGACGCCCTACCAGATGACTCAGGAATCTCTCTCCTATCGCGATGCCGGTGTGGACATCGACGCCGGCGATCAACTCGTTGAACGCATCAAGCCGCTCGCCAGGAAAACGATGCGCGAAGGTGTCCTCGCCGGTATCGGCGGTTTTGGCGCCCTGTTCGAAGTGCCCGGCAGGTACCGTCAGCCCGTCCTCGTCTCCGGTACCGACGGCGTCGGCACGAAGCTGAAGTTGGCGTTCCAGTTGCGACAGCACGACACGATCGGTATCGATCTCGTGGCAATGAGCGTCAACGACATCCTCGTCCAGGGTGCCGAGCCGCTGTTCTTTCTTGACTATTTTGCCTGCGGCAGGCTGGACGTCGACGTCGCCACCGATGTCGTCAAGGGCATCGCCAGAGGCTGCGAATTGGCCGGCTGCGCGCTGATCGGCGGCGAAACGGCCGAAATGCCCGGGATGTATCCCGACGGCGAGTACGATCTGGCCGGCTTTGCCGTCGGCGTCGTCGAGAAGGCGGCAATCATCGACGGGTCGACGATCGTCCCGGGTGACGTTGTCCTCGGCCTGCCGTCGTCGGGTGCGCATTCAAACGGTTACTCGCTGGTGCGCAAGATCATCGCCCGCGCGCAGCCGGATCTGGGTCTGGCCTTCGACGGCGAGCGGACCCTCGGCGATGCGATCATGGCGCCGACGCGCATCTACGTGCAGCCGCTGCTGGCGTTGCTGCGGGCGCTACCGGTCAAGGGCATGGCGCACATCACGGGCGGCGGCCTGACCGGCAACGTACCCCGCATCCTGCCGGCGCACGTCAGGGCGGAGATCGTCCAGGCGGCATGGCCGCGTCCCAAGCTGTTCGAGTGGCTGCAGCGCGAAGGCGGCGTTGCCGAGAGCGAAATGCACCGCGTCTTCAACTGCGGCATCGGCATGGTCGTCGTCGTTTCCCGCGAGTGCGTGCAGCAGGCGATGCAAGTCCTGCGCGACGCCGGCGAACCGGCCCTGGTGATCGGCAGCATCAAGGTCCGTCGCGAGGACGAAGCACCGACCACTGTCGTGTAAGCTACGACGCCGCTGGCGCGTCCTCTGCCTTGTGGCTCGAGCGGGGCAACCGGCCGGCACGCGCGTAACCCGGCGGGGCGCGCGTCACACCTTGATGTTGATGCCGCCTTCCCCGGGCGTTTGCCGGCGACCTTTGCGAGAGCGCGTGTCGAGCAGGACCGGCCGTTTTTCGGACCGGCGCTCGGCCTGTCGGCGCTCGCCGGTCACCGGCGTACTCTGCGGCGGAGCCAGTGGTCCGGCCGGGGGTCGTGGCGGCCGGCGCGCGGGTTGATCACCGGGAAGAGCCGGTTCACCCTGCGCGGAGGCCGATAGCTCGTTGCCCAATCTGCCGGAAGCGCCGACCGGTTCGGCTTTCCTGCCGACGTCGAGATCCTTGTTCAGGTTGGTCACAGGCGGAATTGCTTCCGCGGGAATCCTCATCGTCCAGTTCCCTTTCAGGCGCGTGCCATGCGGTGTAACCCGTCGACTCCTCGACGACGAACCGCTCCAGATCGGCTTGAATTGCCACTCTAGCACTCCCTCATTGGAAGATAAACCATTTCTTACCAATGGCTTGCTGGTTCCCGGTGCGTGTCGGCGGGCAACCGACACGCTGATCGCGCACCTCACCCTGGCAGCCTTTTCGCTCACGCCGGCGAGCAGCCAGATGAATCAGGGTTTCCGATTCGCTCTGGCTTCGGTACACTCCGCTGCCTGCCCGGTCCCTGGGCTCACCCGTTGCAAATCGCCTTTACTTGCCCGCTGCGGCGGGGGATTCGGATCATCATGCCGAGCAGGAAAAATCGCCTTGTGTTGTTGGCCGTCGTCGCTGCCGGCCTGATCGGGCTTGGCTACTTCGCGTACACGAGCTTTCGCGAGCCGGGCGGCGCGCTCCTGCCGGCGGCGCCCGGTGGTGCTGGCAAGCCGGCGGCGGCCGGCGGCCCGCCCGGTGGTTTTCCGACCCCCGTCGAAACCGCCCGGGTCCTCGCCGCCGAACTCGCGGTCGAGGCGACGGCAGTCGGTTCGCTGCGCTCCAACGAGTCGGTCATCCTGCGGCCGGAGACGCCAGGCCGCATCGCCTCGATCAATTTTCGCGACGGCGTCGCCGTCGGCAAGGGCGCCCTGCTGATCGCTCTCGATGCCGCGACGCAGTCGGCCGAACTCGATCAGGCCAAGGCCAGCCTGGGCTTGGCGCAAGCCAATCATCAGCGCAATCAGGACCTCTTCGCGAGGAAGTTCATCAGCCGCCAGGCGCTCGACAACACGCAGGCTGGACTGAAAGTGCAGGAAGCTGCCGTTGCCGTGGCGCAGGCCAGGTTCGAAAAGATGCATATCCGCGCCCCCTTCTCGGGAATCGTCGGCATACGCAATGTCAGTGTCGGCGACTATGTCAAGGAAGGACAGGAACTCGTCAATCTCGAGGACATCAGCACGCTGAAGATCGATTTTCGCCTGCCCGAGTCCTATCTGACCCAGCTTCGCCCCGGGCAGCGGCTCGAGGTGGCCAGCGACGCTATACCGGGCCAGCTTTTTCCGGCCGTGCTCGATGCGATCAATCCGCTGGTCGAGGCGGGCGGCCGAGCCATTTCCTTGCGGGCGCACTTGCCGAATGCCGAGGGTCGGCTGCGCCCCGGCCTGTTCGTGCGGGTTCGCCTGATCTTCGAGCAGCGCAACAACGTGCTGCTGATTCCGGAGCAGGCGGTGGTGCCGGACAGCAAGGCGCCCTACGTCTATCGCCTCGTCGACGGCAAGGCGAAGCGCGCACCGATCAAGACCGGCCTGCGCCGCGACGGTCAGGTGGAAGTCATCGAGGGCCTGAGCGCTGGTGACGAGGTGGTCATCGCCGGTCAACTGAAGCTGCGCGACGGTGCGGCGGTGCGCGCAGCGGGGCAGGGCGGTGCGCCAGGGGCGCCACCACTTCCCCCCCCTGAGGGCGCGCCGCCCGGTGCCGACAAGGCGGTGGCGACCGACGGCAAGGCAGCGACCCCGGCGGGACCGGGGAAATGAAGATCTCCGATCTGTGCATCCGTCGTCCGGTCTTCGCGACGGTACTCTCGTTGTCGATCATGCTGGTCGGTCTGGTTTCCTACACCCGACTACCGGTGCGCGAGTATCCCAAGATCGATGAGCCGGTGGTGACCGTTGACACGACCTATCGCGGCGCCTCCGCGGAGATCGTCGAGTCGCAGATCAGCAAGCCGCTCGAGGACTCGCTCGCCGGCATCGAGGGGGTGGACGTGATCACCTCGATCTCGCGCCAGGAGAACAGCCAGATTTCGGTGCGCTTCAAGCTGGAACGCAACCCCGACTCGGCGGCATCGGATGTGCGCGACCGCGTCTCGCGCGTGCGCAACAAGCTACCGACCGACATCGACGAACCGGTCATCGCCAAGGTCGAGGCCGACGCCAACCCGATCATCTGGATCGCCTTTTCCTCCGACCAGCACTCGGCGCTCGAAGTCACCGACGTGGCCAACCGGATCGTCAAGCCACGCCTGCAGACGCTGCCTGGTGCCGCCGACGTGCGCGTCTTCGGCGAGCGGAAGTTTGCAATGCGCATCTGGCTCGATCGCGACCGGCTCGCCGCCTTCAACCTGACGGCACAGGATGTCGAGGACGCGCTGCGCCGGCAGAACGTCGAAGTGCCGGCTGGCCGAATCGAAAGTCAGAGTCGCGAGTTCTCCGTCGTCGCCCGCACCGATCTCACCGAGCCGGCGCAGTTTGCCGAGATCATCGTCAAGCAGGCGACCGACGCCAAGGGCAGCTACCCGGTGCGCATCGCCGACCTCGGCCGGGTCGAGATCGGCGCCGCTTCCGAGCGCAGCAGCGTACGCTTCAACGGGCGGCCGGCAGTCGCCCTCGGCGTCATCAAGCAGGCGACGGCGAATCCGCTCGAACTCTCGCGGGCGCTGCGTGGCGAACTACCGAAGGTGATCAGCGAACTGCCGCAGGGAATGCGGGCCAGCATCGCCTATGACTCGTCGGTATTCATCGATCGCTCGATCGACGCCGTGTTCAAGACCATCGGTGAAGCGATGGCGCTGGTCCTGCTGATCATCTTCCTCTTTCTCCGCAACTTCCGGGCGACGCTGATCCCGTTGGTGACGATCCCGGTATCGCTGATCGGTGCGTTCACCCTGATGCTGGTGCTCGGCTTCACGATCAACACGCTGACGCTGCTGGCCCTCGTGCTGGCCATCGGCCTCGTCGTTGATGACGCGATCGTCGTCCTCGAAAACATTTTCCGGCACATCGAGGAGGGCATGCCACGGCGGCAAGCGGCCTTCCAGGGCGCGCAGGAGATCGGCTTCGCCGTCGTCGCGATGACCATCACGCTGGCGGCCGTGTATGCGCCGGTCGCTTTCATGACCGGGCGGACCGGCAAGCTTTTCGTCGAGTTCGCGCTGACCCTGGCTGGCGCCGTGCTGGTCTCGGGCTTCGTCGCGCTGACCCTGTCACCGATGATGTGCTCACTACTCCTCAAACACGAGACCCGCCACGGCAAGGCCTACGTGTGGGTGGAAAACGCCCTGAACCGGCTGACAAGCGGCTATCGCCGCGTTTTGACCGCGGCGCTCGCGCGCCGCTGGCTGGTCATGCTGGCCTTTGCCGTGGTGGCGGCGGCAAACGTCGTCCTCCTCGGCGCGCTGAAATCCGAACTGGCGCCGATCGAGGATCGCGGCGTCATTCTCGGCGTCTTCCTTGGTCCGGAGGGCGCGACTCTCGACTACACCGACAAGTATGCGAGGCAACTCGAGAGCATCTACGCCAATACCAAGGATGTCGAACGCTACTTCGTCGTCGCCGGCAACCCGACCGTCAGCCAGGGTATCTCCTTCATCGGCCTCAGCGATTGGCAGGAACGCCAGCGCAACAGTGGAGCCGTGGTCAAGGAACTGTTCCCGAAGTTCATGGGGATTCCCGGCGTTCTGGCCTTCCCGGTCCTGCCTCCCTCACTGGGGCAGAGCCCGCGTGAGCGGCCGATCAACTTCGTCATCGTCACCTCGGCGTCGTACGCTGAGCTGGACCGGATGACCAGCAAGATCCTCGAAGAAGTCGCGAAGAATTCGGGCTTCACCAACGTCGATACCGACCTCAAGCTGAACAAGCCGGAATTGTCGATCATCGTCAACCGCGACAAGTCTTCCGACACCGGCGTCCAGATCGAAACCGTCGGCCGGACGCTCGAGACCATGCTCGGTGGTCGTCAGGTGACTCGCTTCAAGCGTGAGGGCGAGCAGTACGACGTGATCGTGCAGGTAGCGAACGCCGATCGGGCAACGCCTTCCGATATCCGCGACATCTTCGTTCGCGCCCGGGACGGCAGCATGATCCCGCTGGCCAATCTGCTCACCGTTGACGAGTCGGTCAGCCCACGTGAGCTCAACCACTTCGCGCAACGGCGCGCGGTCACCATTACCGCCAACCTGGCTCCCGGCTACGCCATGGGCGAAGCTCTCAAGTTCCTCGAGGAGGCCGCCGGACGCGTTCTGCCGCCGGGCTATGCCATCGACTACGCCGGCCAGTCGCGCGAGTTCAGGCTTTCGTCATCGTCGCTGGCGCTGACTTTCGTGCTCGCGCTGGCCTTCATCTATCTGGTGCTGGCCGCCCAGTTCGAGAGTTTCCGCGATCCCTTCATCATCATGCTGACCGTGCCGCTGTCGATGACCGGCGCGCTGCTGGCGCTACTGCTTAGCGGCGGCACGCTCAACGTCTACAGCCAGATCGGCCTGGTGACACTGGTCGGCCTGATCACCAAGCACGGCATCCTCATCGTCGAGTTTGCCAACCAGTTGCAGGAACAGGGACGTGCGATCAAACAGGCCGTGATCGACGCTTCCGAGTTGCGTCTGCGGCCTATCCTGATGACCACCGGCGCGATGGTGCTCGGGGCGATTCCCCTGGCGTTGGCCCGTGGTGCCGGCGCCGAGAGCCGCCAGCAGATCGGCTGGGTCATCGTCGGCGGCCTGCTGCTCGGCACCTTGTTCACACTGTTCGTCGTACCGACGGTCTATACGCTGCTGGCCAAGCGCACGAAAAGAGAGGTGTCCGACGAGCGAAATGCCCACCAGATCACCGATTGAGCCGTCGCGCATTACCCCTTCACGGCGTAGCAAATCCGTCCGACGATCAATAGCCGGCCGCGGAGAGTTCCACTGGCTGGCTCAGTGGGGCAGTTCCTTGGGATTCCTGAGTGCAGACCGGGTGCGTCATCCCCTGGACTTTACATAATACAAATTATGCGTACTTAACGGCGAGATGTGGCGGGTCGCCTGGGATCGGCTCTTGCGCCACGCTAACCGGAGGGCCAGCCAAAAATCCCTCAGGCGTCGGCCGCGGGCATCGCCCGTTCGATGATCCCCAGCCAATCGTTGCCAGAGGCAAGCTACCGTACTGCCAGTGGCCTGGACTAGCATGGCGTACGAGCAGACTCGCCAGCAGACCGAGCGCCAGGCGATCGGCCGGACTGCGCGCAGAAAACCACCGATCCTTCACCGCCGACCAGTCGCACCTGAGGGCGGTGACATGACGATCGAGGGCTGCATTGCCGCTGCACGCCTGCGCCATTTCGGCGAAGTGAACTTCGAGGATCTCAGGGGCCTCATGCACCGAGCGCAGCACGTCCAGGCACTTGATGTTCCCGCTGCCTTCCCAGATCGCGTTGACCGGTGACTCACGGAACAGCCGCGGCATCGGCGAGTACGAAGAACTTGTGACCGAGCAGTTCGTAGGCCTGACCCCGCTGATCGCCGTTTCCATCAGCGCATGATAGGCGGGATGAAAGCGCACCAGATCGGTTCGGTGACCGAATCGATCGTGAGTATCCAGTATGAAGCCTTGTTAAAGTATGCCAGTAAAGGTTAATGCTAATGCAGATTGTGACGTTTGGCTCGTTGAACTCGGCTGTCGGTCGCAAGCCCGGGCCAAACTCCTGCAGCGCGCCAAGGACAACTTTATAACCCTTGTTATATAAGTTATCTCAAGGCTATATCTCATCCTTTACATCACTCCAGCAGGGCGAACGATCAGCTCCCGAGGGTTGCGCACGCGCGCTTTTCCAGGCCTCCAGGATCCATTCAGTGGTAAATTACAGGGCTACGCGGGTCGCTGCCGACAGCCGCCTTCGCCCGCCTTCCCCCACCTTAGATCCGGTGTTCGCCGATGCCGCAGATTACCGCCAACCAACTGCAAATCGAGTACGAAATTTTCGGCGACGGGCCGTCAGCGCCGGCCATCCTGCTGATCATGGGACTCGGCGCGCAACTGAGTCGCTGGAACGTCGAACTCTGCGAGGCCCTCGTGGACCGCGGTTACCGCGTGATCCGCTTCGACAACCGCGATTGCGGTCTGTCGAGCAAACTCGACGAGGCAGGCGTACCTGATGTCGGCAAATCGCTGCGTACGGGCCAGCCACTGCTGGCTCCTTACACCCTCGAAGACATGGCGGCTGACAGCGTCGGCCTGCTCGACGCGCTGGCCATCGAGCAGGCACACATCGTCGGCGCGTCGATGGGCGGAGCGATCGCGCAGATCGTTGCCGCACTTTATCCGCAGCGGGTTTTGTCGCTGACCTGCATCATGACTACCAGTGGCCATCCCGACCTGCCGCCACCGACGCGCGCGGCTTCCCAGGCGCTGTTTGCGCCTCTGCCGGCGGCGCGTGACAAGGAGAGTCTGGTCGAGGACGCCATCAGGCGCCAGTTGGCGGTCGCCAGCCCCGATTTCCCGAGCTGTCCGCAGCGTCTGCGCGACCTGATCACCGAAGAGCATGAGCGCGCCTTCCACCCGCGCGGCGTTACCCGCCAACTGGCGGCTTTTCTCGCCAGCGATCATCGCCGCGAGATGCTGCAAACGATCCGTGCGCCAACCCTCGTGCTGCACGGGGCCGAGGACCCCCTGATTCCGGTCGCCTGCGGCCACGATGTGGCCGCGCACATCCCCGGTGCGGAGATCAAAGTGATCGAGGGAATGGGGCATGACCTACCCCTGGCCTTGACCGACGTGTTCGCCGATGCGATCGCCGCCGTGGCGCAGCGTGCCGGGCGCTGAGTTGACCGGCGAGCGGCAGGTTCCAGCATTCGCCGCGGCGGCCTGCCCATGCCGTTGAATCCTCTTCTTGCGCTGGAACCTCTGGTTTTTGTCGATCTCGAGACGAGTGGAGCGAACTTCGCCAGCGACCGGGTGATTGAGGTCGGCCTGGTCGAAGTGGACGCCGACGGTGTGCGCGAGTGGAGCGTGCTGGTCAATCCCGAAGCACCAATCTCGCCTTTCATCACGCGGCTGACCGGCATCGACGATGCGATGGTCGGCAGTGCACCGACCTTTCGCCAACTGGCGCCAACCTTGCTGGACAGGCTGCGCGGGCGGCTGTTGGTCGCGCATAACGCGCGCTTCGACTACGGTTTCCTGCAGTGCGAGTTCAAACGACTAGGTGTCGAGTTCCGAACCCCGACGCTTTGTACGGTCAAGCTTTCGCGCAAGCTGTTCCCCGAACACCATCGCCACAACCTCGATGCGCTGGTCACCCGCCATGGCCTCAAAGTTGCAGGGAATCGCCATCGGGCCCTCGCCGATGCGCGCATCTTGTGGGAGCTGTGGCAGTGCTGGCACAAGGATCTGGCATCGGAAACCGTGCGCAGTGCCGTGGCCACCATCGTCGGCCGACCCGAGCTGCCGCCGCAGATCGATGCCGCCGTGATCGACGACCTGCCCGAGGCGGCAGGCGCCTATGCCTTCCTCGGCGCTGATGGTCGACGCTTGCTGGTCAGGCGAACCGGTAATGTCCGCCAGCAGGTCCTGGCACATTTTGCCGCCGCCAACCGTGACACGGCGCTCATTCGCGACACCTGGCGCATCGAGTGGCGCGATGCCGCCGGCGAAGTCGGCGCTCGCTTGCACGAGATCGAACTCGCGCGCGCGACCGCCACCGAGTCCGGGCTTGCGGCGGAACCTGGGGACGCCGCCGGCGAACTCTGTTCCTGGCAACTTCAGCGAAGCGCAGGGGGTGGCTTCCGGCCGCAACTCGTTTTCTCCGCGGATCGCGATTTTGCTGTTGCCGACGACCTGTTCGGCGTGTACCCGAATCGTCGCGAGGCCTTGCGCGCCTTGCGCCGGTTGGCCGATGGCCAGCGCTTGTGCCACCAGCAGTTGGGGCTCGAAGAAACGGCCAGAGGCGAGGCCTGTTCCGCTTACCGCCAGAAGAACTGCCGTGGCGCCTGTATCGGCAAGGAGGCCGCCGCCGTGCATGGTGCCCGCTTGCTGACCGCGCTGGCGAAGTTCAGGCTGCGGGCCTGGCCCTACCGAGGGCCGATTGCCCTGCTCGAACGCGACGACTTCGGGATGCGCGAGGACATTCACTTGATCGACCGGTGGCGCCATATCGGCACAGCGCGTTGCGAAGAAACCCTGCAGGCCTACCTGGCCGACGGACCGCACTGGCACCGCCGCTTCGACCCCGAGATCTACCGCATCCTCAGCCGGGCACTACAGGCAGGCAAGGTGCGCATTCGCCCCTTGCCTGCTGTTCATCGTGAAGGCGGGCCGGCGGGCTGATCGCCGGCCCGCCCACCGGCCTTGCGCAGGAGATCGGCAATATCGGTGTTGTCGGTCTTCAGAGCCCAGTCGATGGCAGTCGCCCCACGCTCATTGGCGATGTTCGGATCGGCTTTGTTCAGCAGCAGCAGCTCGACCACTTCGATGTGCCCGAAACGAGCGGCAAAGAGCAGCGCCGTCGAACCGTTCTCGGTCGTCCCGTTGACCTCGGCGCCCTTCTTCAGCAGGTACTCGGCGACCGCGGTGTGACCATTGAAGGCCGCGTAGATCAGCGGTGGCCAGCCGTAGAGATTGACGTCGGCGCCGGAGTCGACCAGGCGCTGCACGAAATGCAGCTTGCCGCGATAGGCCGCCAGGCTCAGCGCGGTCTCGCCATTGCGGTTACGGGTGTTGATGCGGGCGCGGCGCTTCAACAAGTAATCGAAGAATTCCTGGTTGTCGCGATTGACGGTCTGCATCAACAGCGTGTTGCCTGCGGCATCCACTGAATTGACGTCCATGCCGCGGTTGATCAGCTTGATCGCCCAGGCGGTGTCGCCGGAAATCAGGGCTTCTTCCATGTCTTCATAGACGCCCGCCGCGGCAACGATCGGCAGAAGCAGCAGGGCAAACAGTACGGCGAGGGTTCTTTTCATTGGGCAACTTTCGTACGGGCTTCAGGAAACAGGCGAAAGAAGTTCTCCGTCGTAGCGTCGACGACGTCTTCATAGCGCAGGCCACGCAATTGCGCGATCTCTTCGGCGACATGCCTCACGTAGCCCGGCTGGTTGATCTTGCCGCGATAGGGAACCGGCGCCAGGTACGGTGAGTCGGTCTCGACCAGGAGGCGGTCGAGCGGGATGCGCTGTGCCACCTCCCGCACCGTCAGAGCCTTCCTGAAGGTGACGATTCCCGACATGGAGAGGTAGAAACCCTGATCCAGTGCCGCCGCGGCAACCTCCCAGGTCTCGGTGAAACAGTGCATGATCCCGCCGGCCTCGCCGGCGCCCTCCTCTGCCATTAACCGCAAGGTATCGGCACCGGCATCGCGAGTGTGCACCACCAGCGGCTTGCCGGCGGCGCGGGCGGCGCGGATATGGGTGCGAAAGCGCTCGCGCTGCCACTCCGGCGCGTCCTTGTGCCAGTAGTAATCCAGGCCGGTCTCGCCAATGGCGATGACTCGCGGATGGCGGGCGAGTTCGACGAGTTCGCCGACTGTCGGTTCGCGCACCCCGGTCGACTCGGGATGCACACCGACCGAAGCCAGCAGCGGCGGCCACGCCTCGGCGAGCGCCAGAACGCGCGGCAACTCCTCCAGGGTGACGCCGATGCAGACGGCGCAGCCGACCCCGTTGCTGGTCATCAAGTCGATGATCGCCGGGAGGCGCGCCGCGAGCTCGGGAAAATCCAGGTGACAGTGCGAATCGACGAGCATCCGCATCCCGTCAGATGGTGTGAGTCGGGCGGCCGGACTGCATCACCCCACCGAGAAGACCTTCGATCCGCCGCCGCGCTTCGATGCCGGAATCGTCGCCCTTGAAATGAACACCGATTCCCTGCGCCTTGTTGTTCTGCGCACCCACCGGAGTAATCCAGACCACCGTTCCGGCGATCGGCAGCTTCGCGGGATCGTCCATCAGCGACAGGAGCATGAAGACTTCGTCGCCCAGCGCATAGTTGCGGGTCGTCGGAACAAAGATGCCGCCATGGCGCAGGAAGGGCATGAACGCCGCATACAGTGCCGACTTCGAGTTGATGTTGAGCGACAGGACTGTCGGCCTCGGTCCTGCGGGTGCGGCCGCCTTCGGCTGGTCTGGTTCTGGCATGTCCCCTCAGGAGGTTCGGAAAAGCCCCGCGTAATTCAGAAAAAAGTCTTCAAGAAACAGGCGGCTATTCAAGGGTTGTTCGCACTGGGCCTTGTATTGTAGCGCCTTTCGGTTGAATGCCAAGAGCTTGCCCGTATCGGTCGCCCGTGCCAGACGCTGGAGTAGCGACGCCTGCGGCAGAAAATAGCGTGGAGAAAGGCCGGCACTTGCCAGAGTCAGGTCGAAAAGCCATTTCTGCGCCCAATCGAGCGTCCTCTTGAGCGGCGCTGGGCGCTTGTCGGCCTTGACCAGTTTGTCCAGGTTGGCAGCCGCCGCCAGCGGGTCAAACCCCTCGGTGCGCGCGACCTGGGCGAGCAGCGCATCGAGCAACGCTCGCTCGCCGCTGCCGGCGAGCTCGACCGCCAGGAGGGGCGAGCCGCCGGCCAGTGCCAGCCAGTCGTCAATGGCGTCGTTGACGCCGGCCTGGCCCAGCCATTGCACCGCAAGGTGTCGTGATGGCCGTCGCACCGGAACCGACTGACAGCGGCTGCGGATGGTCGGCAGCAAGCGGTGGGGTTCACTTGCTACCAATATAAATAGAGTATTTGCGATTGGTTCTTCGAGTGATTTGAGAAGTGCATTGGCGGTGGCGCGATTCATCGCTTCTGCGGGACTGAGCAGCACCACACGCACTCCGTGGCGGTGGGTACCGAGATGCAGGAAGGCGTCGAGGCCGCGCACCTGATCGATGGTGATCTGCTGGCTCGCCTTCTTCCTGCCGCCGCCGCCCTCGCCTTCGACCGCCTCGCTGCTCTCGTTTTCGGCCAGCGCATCCGGCTGCAACAGGCGCAGGTCCGGGTGGTTGCCCTGGGCCAGCCAGCCACAGGCCAGACAACTGCCACAGGCGCTACCGGCCGGCGTGACGTTCTCACAGAGCAGGGACTCGGCGAAGCGGCGGGCCAGATCGAACTTGCCGATACCCCGTTGACCGGTGATGAGGAGCGCGTGCGGCAGTTGTGCTCGTCGCGCGCGCAACTGTTGCCAGACCTGGTCGTGTAATTGAATAATATTCATAAACAATGTATTGCAATGATATCTTCAATCATTTTCTTGATTGCCTCCGGCGCTTGCTCGGCGTCGATGATCTGTATGCGCTGTGGCGCTGCGATGGCGCGCTCGAGATAGGCGCGTCGCACACGCTCGTGAAAGTCGCTCCGCTCCTGTTCGAAGCGATCGAGTTCGCGCGCTTGCGCGACGATTCTCCCGCTCGCAATCGAAGACGACAGGTCGAACAGCAGGGTCAGGTCCGGCTGCAGGTGGGAGTGCACCCATTCTTCAAGTTGCGCGAACTTCTTGCGTTCAAGCCCGCGTCCGCCACTCTGGTAGGCATAGGTGGCGTCGCTGAAGCGGTCGCAGACGACCCAGTCGCCCCGTTCCAGGGCGGGTTCGATGACGCGTGCCAAGTGTTCGCGCCGGGCGGCGAACATCAGCAGCGCTTCGGTTTCGAGGTGCATCGCTTCGTGCAGCAGCAGTTCGCGCAGCGCTTCGCCGAGTGGCGTACCCCCGGGTTCACGGGTTGTCAGAACCTGCAGACCACGCCGGCGAAGGAAAGCGGCCACCCCCGCAATATGGCTGCTCTTGCCCGCCCCGTCGATCCCCTCGAAAGTGATGAACTTGCCGCGCCGTCGGCTCTCGTCTGAACTCAAGACTTGCCACCTCGCTGATAGCGCGTCACGGCCTGCCGATGTTCGTCGAGAGTGCGTGAGAAATGACTGCTGCCGTCGCCGCGTGCGACAAAATACAAGGCCTCGGTGCGCGACGGATGCAACGCCGCCTGCAGGGACGCCAGACCGGGCATCGCGATCGGTGTCGGCGGCAGACCCGCGCGCGCATAGGTGTTGTAGGGCGTGTCGGCGAGCAGGTCGCGCTTGCGCAGATTGCCGTCGAAACGCTCGCCCAGGCCGTAGATTACGGTCGGGTCGGTCTGCAGCAGCATGCCCTGCCGCAGGCGGTTGACGAATACGCCGGCGATCTGCGCTCGATCGACGTCGCGCCCGGTTTCCTTCTCGACGATCGACGCCATGATCAAGGCCTGGTAGGCATCGCGGTAGGGAAGCCCCTCCTCCCTGGCCGGCCACTCGCGCGCCAGATGGCGGCGCATCGCGCGATAGGCCCGGGCCAGCAGATCGACGTCGCTGCTGCGTTTGGCAAAGAGGTAGGTATCGGGGAAGAAGACGCCCTCGGCGGCATCGTTCGGCGCCCCGAGCAGGCGCATGATCTCGGGTTCGGACAGTCCGACGGTCTCGTGGCGAAGGTCCGGGTGCGCATCGAGGCGCTCGCGCATCTGCCGGAACGTCCACCCTTCGATGAAGGCGAGTTCGGCCTGCGTGACGTCGCCGCGGCTGAGTTTCCGCAACAGATCGAGCGGCGTGACGCCCTGTCCGATCTGGTAACTTCCGGCCTTGATGGACGCCTCGACGCGCATCAGTTTGCCGAGCAACAGCAGTAGCCAGGGGTCGAGGTCTGCACCGGCCGCTGCGATCTCACGGGTGACGGCGCGCAGACTGCTGCCGGGGGCGACGGTGAACTCGACCGGTTCGCGCTGCATCCCGATCGGTGACAGCGCCACCCACGCGAAAGCGGCAGCCAGAACTGCGAGCACGAGAGCACCGAGAAGGAACAGCTTGCCGAGGAGTTTGTGCATCAATGCAGCGCAGCCAGGAGGCCGCGGGGCGGGGACGGGAGAATGGGCGGCGAGAGGCTCTATAATAGCCGAAACCCATGGCACGCAAGCGCCTGCCGCTACCCGCGGTCGATGCCCTGGTGCTGCCAAGGCGCTACCCGACCCGACATCGGCCGCCCCGCCGGCGACTCTCTACCTGTACTTGATGGAAACGAAACAACGATGAACTCGATCTGGCATGAATTCCTCGCGGCGACCGGTGCTCGCATCGACCAGGATCTGGTCACCGATTTCGGCGATCCGCCGGGCGAACTGAGCGCAGCCTGCACCGCACCGATCGTCTCGCCTTTGACCCATCTGCGGCTGATCGCGGTTGGCGGGCCTGAGGCTGCCGTCTTTCTGCACAACCAGGTCACCAGCGACATCAAGCATCTGGCGACCGATGCCGCGCAGCATTCCGCGTGGTGTTCCGCCAAGGGCCGCATGCTCGCCAGTTTTCTCGTCTTCCGTAGCGGCGCCGACTATCAGCTGCAGCTTTCCGCCGATCTGCTGACGATGATCGTCAAGCGACTGCAGATGTTCGTCCTGCGCAGCAAGGTGACGATCGTCGACCTTTCCGGCAACCGCGAAATCTTCGGCCTTGCCGGGCCGCACGCGGTCGAAGCCCTGCAGGCGCTCGGCCTGCCGGTTCCTGACGGGCCGCTGAACACTGCGGTTGGCAGTGCGGGCCTGGTCATCCGTCTCGATAGTGCTCGTTTCCAGATCGTCACCAGCACCGAGGACGCCGCCGCGCTCTGGCGGCGACTGGCGGCGCACGCCCGCCCGGTGGGCACCGCCGTCTGGCAATGGCTGGACATCCAGGCCGGCATTCCGTTGATCACCGAGCGCACCCGCGAGGAATTCGTTCCCCAGATGGCCAATTTCGAACGGCTCGGCGGGGTCAGTTTCCACAAGGGCTGCTATCCCGGCCAGGAAATCATCGCCCGCACGCAGTATCTGGGCAAGGTCAAGCGCCACCTCTATCGTGCGCATTCGGCCAGCCCACTGGCGGCTGGCGACACCATCTATTCGGCGACCAGCCCGGACCATCCCTGCGGCATGGTCACCAATGCCGCTCCGGCGCCCGCCGGCGGATACGATGCGCTGGCGGTGGTGCAGGAGAATTTTGTCGCCGGCGGTGATCTGGCTCTGGCCGCTCCGGGCGGGCCGCGTGTCGACCTCGAGTTGCTCGACGGCTAGCGCCAGCCCGGACGCATCGCCGATGTGCCTGATCCTGCTTGCCTGGCGGGTGCACCCCGGTTACCCGCTGGTCGTCGCCGCCAATCGCGACGAGTTCTTCGTACGTCCCTCGGCACCTGCCGCTTTCTGGCCAGAAGCCCCCCAGATTCTCGCCGGGCGCGATCTCGAAGCCGGCGGCACCTGGTTGGGAATCAGCCGCGGCCAGCGATTCGCCGCCTTGACCAACTACCGCGAAGGCGCCCAGCCAGTCGCCACCGCTCGCTCGCGGGGTGCCCTGGTCGCCGATTTCCTCGCCGGCAACGATCCCCCGGCCGCATATCTGGCGCAAACAGCCGCCGCTGGCGCGGCCTACAACGGCTTCAACCTCTTCGTCGGCGACCATGAGTCGCTGGGCTACTACTCGAACCGTGGCGACCGGCGGCCCCGCTGGCTGCCGCCCGGGATCTACGGCCTGTCCAACCATCTCCTCGATACGCCCTGGCCAAAACTCGCCAGCGCCAAAGCGGCCTTTGCCGACGCGCTGGCCACCTTGCCGGCGCAGGCGGCCTTTTTCTCGCTGCTCGGCGACCAGGAAATCGTTGCCGACACCCATCTGCCGGCAACCGGCGTGCCGCTCGAATGGGAGCGTATTCTCTCGGCCGTCTTCGTCAGTTCGGCAAACTACGGGACGCGCGCGGCGACACTCATCACCAGGCGCCGGGACGGGCAGACCAGCCTCGCCGAACGCAGCTTCGGCGCCGGCGCCGTGGCTATCGGCGAAGTCTGCGAGACCTTTCAGTCCTCGGTGATATCGACCGGCGTGTAGGGCGCTACCAGATCGAAGAGCTCGATGATATCGGCGTTGTGCATGCGGATACAGCCGATCGAGCCGGGGCGACCCATCGGCGTACTGTCGGGGCTGCCATGGATGTAGACGTAGCGACGCATCGTATCGACCTCGCCGAGCCGGTTGCGCCCCGCTTCGCAGCCGGACAGCCAGAGTATCCGCGTCAGAATCCAGTCACGCCTGGGAAACTGCTCGCCCAGTTGCCGACTGTAAATCTCGCCCGTCGGCCGGCGGGCGACGAAAACCGTGTTTTCCGGCTGGCCGGTACCGATCCTGGCTCGTACGAGATGCCGACCGCGCGGTGTGCAATGACTGCCGCTGAGTTCGCCAGGCCCCTTCGCCGCCGTGGACACCGAATAGACGCGCAGAACCTCCCCTGCCCCGTCGAGCAAGGTCAGGGTCTGGCGCCCGATCGAAATGCGGATCTGCAGGCTCATTCGCTCCTCCCGCGACGCCGCGCCGCAAAGAAATCGGATAGCAAGCGGCCGCACTCCGCGGCCAGAACGCCGCCGACGACCTGGGTGTGGTGGTTGAGGCGTCCGACAGCAAAGAGGTCGACGACGCTGCCATGGACGCCGGTTTTCGGATCACGGGCGCCATAGACCAGTCGAGCGAGGCGTGCCTGAAGCATCGCCCCAGCGCACATCGCACAGGGTTCCAGGGTGACGAACAGTTCGCAACCGGGCAGGCGATAGTTGCGTAGCGTGCGTGCCGCGTCGCGCAGGGCGGCAATTTCAGCGTGGGCGGTGGGATCGTGCTCGCCAATCGGCGAGTTGAAGCCGCGGCCGACGATCACGCCATCGCGCACGACCAGCGCACCAACCGGGACTTCACCGAGGCACTCGGCCGCCTGCGCCAGGGATAACGCCTCGCGCATGAAGTATTCGTCGTCCATTGCCCGATTTTACCCCAGGGCAGCGCTTTCGCTGCGTCTTGAGAGGACGTCCAGCCGCCTGTGGTCATCGCCAGCGGTTCTTGACCTTCTCTTTCGCGCGCGCGCGGTGCACAATGGGAAGCTCATTAGCGAAACCCGATGCGCCATGAGGGGGACCCGATGACGACAGCCCAATTCCTGCAGGAGCAGCCGCTGTTCGGCGGCGTTGACGACCATGCCATGGAGGCGATCGTGCCTTTGTTGCGGGAAGTGACCTTCGCTGCCGGCGAGGTCATCGTCCGCGAGGGCGACGACGGCGACACCATGTTCCTGATCTGCACGGGCGCGGTCGAGGTATTGAAAGCCGGCCCGGAGGTCGATGACGGGCCCGGCAGGCGAATCGCCGTGCTGGGCGTCGGCGATGTCTTTGGCGAAATGGAGGTGATCGACATGCAGCGTCGATCGGCAACGGTAAGTGCCCTCGAACCCGTCACGGCGCTGGCGCTCTGCAACGGCGACCTCTTCCGCATCTATGAGTCCGACATGCCGACCTTTACCCTGATCGTCCTGAATCTGGCCCGCGAGCTCAGTCGTCGTCTGCGCCGCATCGATGAGCTCGCGGTACGCTGCATGGCGATGGGCTGCGTCGATCCCGTGGCTCGAGATGCGCGCAACCGTCTGCACGCTCGTTTCTGACGGCAGAGGGGCTATCCTCTCGAGTCAGTCACCACGCCGCAAGGCCGCCTGCCACGCGCGCAGGGCAATCGCCAGTCGTCCAGACATGGTGACGTACTCGCCGTACAGCAGGGTGTAGGCTTCGACCGCCCGGCCGGAAGCTGCCAACATGGCGACCTTGGCCGCCAAGTCGTGGAAAGCCGCGTGCACGCGCCGTACGTCCTGATAGTATTCGGTCGCACGTTCCTCCGGCAGCCAGTGTGAGGCGTAAAGCCACTGTCCGAACTCGCACCGGTCGTCCGCCCGAATGCTCTCCACGTCGATCCCCGCCGGCGCTTCGAGGACGGCTTCCCGGATGTGCGACATCCACGTCGCGTGCTTGCCGATCGCCTCTTCAATCTCCACCAGCTTGTCCATCGCCTCTCCCCCAAGTGCGTCATCGGTGCGTCGCTGCACGGATTCTACAGACTTCCGGGCCAAGCGAGCGCACGGCCCATCTACCGTCGCCGGCGATCCGGCATCGACAACGCCGCTTCCCGGCAGGGGATTGCCGCTGTCGCCCGCCAGGTTTGACCCGTCTGCCGCGATCGGGGATACTTCGGAGCCTTGCACCGCGCCACCCACCAGCCGAGGAATGCCAGCCCCATGCGCACCCGCCGCCTTTTCCTGAATCGCCTTGATCCGGCACACGAGCCCACCGATGCGGTCGTCGTCATCGACGTGTTGCGCTCGTTCACGACCGCCGCCTACGGCTTTGCTGCCGGTGCCAGCGCCATCTACCCGGTAGACACCATCGCCGGGGCGTTCCGCCTGCAGCGGCAGCTGCCGGATGCCGTCACCACCGGCGCCATCGGTGGTGGCGACCCGATCCCGGGCTTTGATTTCGGCAATTCGCCGTCGGCCCTCCGAGGCGCCAATCTGGCCGGCCGGCCGTTGATTCAGACGACCGCCGCCGGCGTGCGCGGTCTCTCACGTTTCCGGCATGCACGCGCATTGTTCGCCGGCAGTCTGGTCCTCGGTCGCGCCACCGCCAGGGCACTGCTCGAACTCGATCCGGCCGAAGTCTGCTTCGTGGTCACCGGCGAATGGGTCGACCGCGACGGCGATGAAGACATCGCCTGTGCCGATTATCTGGATGCGCTGCTGCACGGCGAAGACCCCGACCCCGAGCTGTACTCCGCGCGCGTGCGCAACTCGGATTTTGGTCGCCGCTTTCTGGCCGGCACCAACCGCAACCTGCCGGCCGACGATCTCGCACTCTGCGCGCAAGTCGATCGTTTCGACTTCGCCCTGCTTGCCTCGCACAGGTACGGCCAACTGCAACTGCATCGCTCGCCCACCCGCCATGAGGGCCAGCTGCCCACCGGCGGCGCACTCCGTAATGGCCTGATGCTGCACGAGAACGGGCGCACGCCGGCCTGGTCCTGAGCATAGCGGAAACGAGAGCACACCCAGCGAGTTGCCGCCGCCACGACGAAGGCCGCCGCCGCCCGAGAAGGTGACGAGCCGGAGACCACTTGCCGGGAGACGCCTCAGGCGGCGCCCGGGCCGTTCCCTGGCGGCTCGCTCCTCGCCCCGGACAGTTGCCGGCCCAGCCGCAGCGCCATCCATCCGAGCAACACCACGCCCAGGAGCAGGCTTCCCCACAAGGTCCAGCGCTGCCAGTCGACCGGCTCGCGCAGCGCGCTGTCGCCGGCCAGCGTCAACACGGCACCCGTCGTCGCCCGGCCCAGCGGGATGGCAGCAGGTGCGCCGTCGTCGTCAGCGCGGTAGCCGGGAACCAGCGTAGACACGGGATAGGCGACGGGGCTGGCGCGGCGGCTGCCATAGGCAAGCTGAAAGGGTGCCGCTCCGCGGGCGGCAAAAACCAGGCGCTGCGGCAGCCAGCCGACGCCGAGTTCGAGCGTGCCGGCGCCGAGCCCGCCGCCACGCTGATCAACCCGCAAGAGCCAGTAGCGATCGGTCGTCAGCGACACCGGCAGGTCTGGACTCACCACTTCCTGGCCGGGCGCACCCAGCCGGTATGCCGTGCTCACGGCAACGCGCCGCCAGGCGTCGCCGGCGCCGGCACGCGCCAGGATTTCGATCGCCGCCACGCTATTGATCTGCGGCAGCGAGACACGCAAGCGATCAACCGGGAACTGCCCACCAAGATCGAAGACATAGTCTCCCGCCCGCGCGTCCTTGTCCGTGGCTGCGCTGCCGGGTACCTGTCGCCATCGCCGCGGCGCTTCGACTACCGCTTCACCCGGTTCCAGCGTCAGCCCGCGCAGCTCCAGCGGCCGCGCCGCCGCCGGCCAGGACAAGCGGAAATACCTGGCCTGGCGCGGCGGGAACTCGACACGCAGTTGTTCGAGGCGCTGGCCGCCGGCCGCCAGATAGACCACCGGAGCGTCAACGACCAGCGTCGTCCACCTGGCCAGATCGTCGCTCGCCTCGACCCGCAGCCGCGTCACGACATCGTCCGCGCCCGCCGGCAACTCGAGGACCAGGGCCTGCAGAGGCGACTCGACGAGCGAGGCATCGACCACATAGCCGAGCAGTGCCGTCGGGCGCAGCGGCTTGCCATCACCGGGTTTCATCGTCAATACGGTCTTGCCGGTTCCCCGTTCGACCCGCACTTCAACGCCCTCGACGCCGCCGACGGCATCGCCACGCAGGGCAAAGAACGGCAGGCTGACTGGTTTGCCCTTCTCGCGCGAGGCGCGCGGCCTCGGCAGGAAGGCATGCGGCACCGGCTCGCCGGCGGCATTGAACACCCGCAGGTCGCCCAGATCGGCTCGCATTACCCCTTCATGAACCGCCGCCGGCAGTTCGACCTCGAACAAGGCCTGGGCGCCGCTGACCTCGATCGGCATGCCGAATGCGAAATCGCCCGGCTGCTCGGCGACCGCCACGCCACTGAGCAGCCAGAACAGAACCGTAAACATCAATCGCATGCCGCCCCCCTTTCTTCGCGCTTCGGTGGCACCGGTGCCAGGTAGCCGATCACCAGCATCAGCACGCCAACCCCGAGGAAGGAGACGATACGCGCGATAGTGCCGACATTCGACAGGTCGATCAGGAACAACTTGCCCACCACCACCGCCATCAGCCCGGCGCCGACCAGCCACAACGGGCGCCGGGAACGCCGGGTGGCGATGAGCATCGCGCCAAGGGCGAGCAGCGTCCAGAACAGCGACAGCGAGGCCTGCACCAGTTCCGAGGCCATCAGATCCGGGACCCGCAGCGGTACGTCGGCCCAGTGGTGCAAGGTGCGCAGCAAGGTCGCGTTACTCCAGAAGAAGCCTGCAGCGCCGGCCAGGCCCCAGGCCGCCGACAGCGGTGCCGAGGCGAGCGGCGGCAGGCCGAGACGGCGGACTTCGACGAACCAGGTGACGACCGCGAGCAACGCACCGAGCTGCGCCAGATCAAGCGGGTTGAGCAGTGGCAGGTAGGGCAGCGGCCACGGGTCGCCGTTGGAGACGACGTTGCTGAGGACAAACCAGCCGGCCAGGAAAAGCGCCGGCGGCAAGGCTCCGATCACCAGATAGGCGCGCCGGTGAGCGGCCACCGGCCAGGCGATCCGTTCGCCGCGCAGGGCCAGCAGGACGAGCAGCGCGCCGGGGACCAGCGCCCAGGCAATCAACGGCCAGGCCGCCTTGCCCGCGACCCAGGTGTCGATCGCCCAGCTCACTTCCCAGGCGCCAAGTGCCGCCAGCAGCCACAAGCCGCCGGCATGCAGCCACTCGCACCAGCGATTGCCCACCGCCTCGTGTCGGCGCAGCAGGACAAGGTGAACGGCGAAAGCGAGAGGCCAGACCAGGTAGCCGAGATGCGCAAAAGGATGCGCGTCCTGAGCGACGGTGCCGAGTGCGATCAGGCCCATCAGCGGCAGCAGCGCCAACGCCGGATAGCGCGCCACCGGCCAGGGCAAGCGCCGCGCCAGCCCGCTGAAGGCGAGGCACGAAGCGGTGAAGAAGGCGAGCGCCGAATTCCCCTGCAGCGCCACGCGCACGTGCTGATCAATCTCGTGCAGGCCACCGAAGACCCACCACGCGACTCCCCAGGCGAACAGGGCAGGCGCCAGCCAGCGCTCGGCAGGCCGCAGCTCGTGCCGCCACCGCTGCAGCAGCCAGGCGCAGAACAGCCCGGCGACGGCCAGCAAGAGAGCGCCGAGGTAGACGCTGTTCACTACCGGCCAGGCACCCACGGGCTGGTGCAGGTCGTCGAGGTAAAAGAAACCGCCGAGCAACTGCAGCAGAATGCCGAACAGCCGCGCCAGCAGTCGCTGCTGCCGCACGCCGACCCAGACGATCGCCGCGCCCTCGAGTGCCCACGCCGCAGAGGTCCAGCGCCCGTCGAAGGCGAGCGGGATGGCCAGCGTCGTGAAGACCATGCCGAGCGCCAGGAAGGCCTCGACGAGCAGCCGCAGCCCCTCGCCGCGGCGTGCCCACAGCGCGCGTGCCAGCACCAGGTAGAAGGTACCGAGCGTCAGCGCGCTCCATGCCGAGCCGTACGCGAAGCCGCGCACCAGCCCGACCTGCAGGCCAAAGCTGATCAGCGGCACGCCGAAGACCAGTGTCGTATCGAGGTAACGCTCGACACGCCCGGCCTCGCGCCGCGAGAAGAGTACCGGAATCGCCACGTACATCAGGAAGAACAGGACCAGGAAAGGCTCCGTCGTCGCATAGACGTCGGGCGAGTAACGCAGCACGCCCCAGACCGTCGCAATGCCGAAAGTGAAGACGAAGCCGGTGACGTTGAGCACGCGCCAGGACTTGAACCAGGCGATCGCCAGAATGCCGCCGTTGAGTACCGCGTAGTAGCTGAACAGCGCAACGTGGCTGCCGGCTCCGGTCGACGCCAGGATCGGCGCCAGGAAGCCGCCGGACGCGCCGAGCACGGCCAGCGCGCGTGAATCCTGCAGCACCGCCAGCACCGCCGACAGCCCCGCCACCGCCAGCAGCAGCGCGAACGCCGGCCCGGCGGGAAGCAGCTCGAACAGCCGCAACGCGCCGAAAATCGTCAGGTAAAGCAGGCCGACGCCGCCACCCTGCAGCGCCAGCCCATAGCCCTCCCGCGTCAGCCGCAGCCGCCAGCCGATGGCCAGCAGCACCACCGCCGCCAGCGCCACGCCGGCCAGGCGCAGTTCGATCGGCACCTGCACGTGCTGATAGGTGTACTTGAGCAGGAAAGCAACGCCGAAGAAGAGCACGACGACGCCGGCGCGCGCCATCAGGTTGCCGCGCAGCAGCCGGTCCCAGAGCGGGGCGGCGGCCTCCGCCGGGGGAGCGGGCGGGCGGACCGGGGACGCGGTTGGGGGCGGCGGCCCGACCGTCGACGCCCGAGAGGCTGGAACGTCGAACAACGGGCCTTCCGCTTCCCTCGCCGCCAAGGGCATCGCGGGCGTCGCCGCCACGTGCGCGGGGATCGGCTCGTCCACCGGGAGAGCTTCCGTGGCCTGCGGCATCGGCGTCGATCGCGAGTCCGCGCCGGCCTCGGCCAGCGCTTCCTGCGAGCCGCCCTGTCCCGCCATCGCTGTCGGCGCAAGCGGACCCTGCTCCAAGCGCTGCAGCCTCGATTCCAGCCGCGCCAACTGCGCCTCGATTGCCGTCAGGCGATCCACTTCCGCTGACTGACCCCTGGCGCTCAGGCGCCAGGCCAGAACCCCGCCGATCAGGGCCCCGACAATCGCCAGGCTGAAATGAATGCTCCCGGCAAGAATCGCCCCCAGCACTGCCCCGAGGAACCACATTCGATCACACCTCCCCTTGTCGCCGCCAGCCGCACTTCGCCGTTGATTCCTGCACCCCTGGCCACCCGTGCCCCCTGACCATCCCCCGCCGTGCACTCGTAGGTTGGGTTAGGCCGCAGGCCGTAACCCAACACGCCACGCCTTCAGCCTCTGGAGGCAGAGTTTAGCAGCGAAACACCGACATTCCACCCGACGCCGCCTCGACAGGCGGCAAGACACATGGACACCGAACACGCCTGGCGGACGGCCAAGCAATCGCCAGTGCCTCGTTCGATGACACGGCGCGTCGGTGAGCGCATGACACTCCACCGCCTGAACAAAGCGTGCTCAGTAGATAGTCAGCGTCGGTCCCGGCGAGCGACTGCGGCTGGAAAGCGTCGGCCTGAAGCGCCCGGTCGAAAGAATCCATGAAGACCTGAGTCAGGCTCCCTCGACCCCAGGTCATGATTTCTGCCGCTCACCGTCCGGGTTCCGCCTGTCGCCCCTAACCGCACTGACCGTCTTCCGGGCCTTGCCCGCTGACCATCGAGCTTGCCGGAATCTCGCGCACGTCCCGTACGTAGCGCCTCTCGGCCAGCGCCCAGGCGTCAAGCCGCGCCAGTCGCGCCTCCCAAACATGACACAGGGCTTTCGGCGAAGTTCGCAGCGAAGGCCGTTCGGCCAGACCGGCGATTGCCCTGGCAGCGATTCCCGCCTTGCCGCTGGTGATTGCGGAGAGGCCTTGCGCCGTTTCCGCCGTGGGCCCGCAGTTCAGGTCAACCAGCAGTTCATGCAGCAGTTCGAGGGCGACGTTGGCCTTGCCGGTCTGCGCCAGAAAGACATCGAGCGCACCCTCGATGATGCCGGCCACCGCCCACTGGTGCAGTGGCGAAACGCGCGCGACTTCGCCGAGCGTCTCGCTCAGGCGATTGGCTTTCAGCCAACCGCCGGCGGCCAGACGGCGCAGCACGCCGGCCAGCTCGCCGGGATCGGCGCGGCCGTCGGCGATGCCTTCGATCAGCAGGTCCGTCGCCAGCCGGCGCAGATCGCCGTCGCGGCTGGCCAGGGCGATCGACAGCGCCAGCTTTCCCATCTCCGACCACGGCCGGTTGCTCTCGAACAGCGGCGTCAGGAAAGCATGCAGGGGTTCGCCGGAGCTCGCCGTGAGGTCGATACGCTCGACCATCAGGCGTGCGCCGAGCGCCAGCGACGCGTCGACATTGAGTGGCCAGAGTATCTGCGTCCATTCGATCAGCCAGGGCGCCGAGTAGCCGACGGCCAGCGAGCGGTGCGGCGCCGACTCGTGCGCCAGGCAGGTCGGCACGGCGAGGCTCGGGTCGAGCGTGCGCAGCGCCAGCGCCGGGGCCGCCAGACGCAGCCAGCCGGCGCAACGCCGCAGCCAGGCAGCGCCGGCGTTAAGCTTCGCCCTCGCTCCCCAGGCGTGCGTTGGCGCCTGTGGCGCTGCCGAGTACGCCGGCGAGACGTGCAGGTCGAGGCTCGGGTAGGTCGTTTCACGGCGATGCCGGCGCAGCGTGCGCGTCCCGGCTTGCCACTGATAGCTGGCGGGGCGCAGAACGTCCGGCCAGTCGAGACGCAAGTCGAGCGCCGCCAGCGGGCCGCTCAGATCGGCGTGCGGGGCGCGCGCGCGGCCGGCGGCGATCCACAGGGCCGTCTGCTTCCTGTCCTGCGCGTGCGCACCGTCCGCGCCGCCGAGCGCCCAACGTACTGCCGGCGCCCAGTCGCCGCGCAGCTCACCGGCCAGCGCCAGCGCTTCACCACGGCCATCGGGCGCCAGGCGCAGCAGGGCCTGCAGGAGGTCGCTGGCGAGCGGTCGCCGGCCTGCCAGTTCGTAGCCGGTCAGGCGCTCGACCAGAACACACGGCGCGATCCAGCCGTGCGCATGCGTCGGCGTCGCCAGCGGTTGCAGCGCGCCGTGCCGGTCGAGGTGCCGGGTAAGCTCCCGCAGTCGCCGGTCGACGAAGCGCATCGGCCCGCGCACCTGCCGCCAGAAGGGATAGTGGGTATGCTGCAGGCGGCCTTCGAGCCAGGTCAGCACCAGATCGCGCAGGCCGTTCGGAGCGCCGGGCAGGACGAGGCCGCGCGCGTCGGCGAGCGCACCGGTGTACATCCGCTTGACCAGCGCCTGCGTGCGCGCGGCGAAGTCGGCGGGCCGGTCGTCGAAGAGGCGCGCGATGCCGTCGACGAGGCGCTCGACTTCGTCGACCGAATCGATCGCCTCGATGGCGTGCGCGACGCCGTCGATCAGTTCGTCGACGCTGGTGATGGGGAGCAGTGGCGGCAGCTTCGTCAGGACCGGCAGGTCGCTCAGCGCGAAGGCCAGGGGCGGTGGTGGCCGGGAGAAGTCGACTTCGCCGGCCGATCCGCCCAATCCACACATGCCGCCCAAAGTGCGCAGGCGAGGCGGCAGCGCCTGCAGGCGCGTGCGCCATTGTTGCTCTGCCGAGTTCGCCGCCGCCTCGGCAGCGGCATCGGCCGCCAGCCGCAGCGCCGGGTGGACGGCTGCCACCTCGGCACCGAGCCCGGCAAGTTGCGCGCGCGCCAGCGGCGCCAGTTCGTCCGCAAAGCGGCGCACGCGTTCGAGCTGGTCGTCGCTCCAGGCGCCGACGTACGCGCAGAGGAACTGCGCTGCCACCTGCTGAACTTCGCTCGCCGGATGTCGCAGTGCTTCGCACAGCACGGCGTGCGCGGCCTCAGCCAGATCGCCCGCCAGCTCTTCCTGCTTCAGGAGCCGGCCGACGAGCTTCAGCGCCGCCAACGGCTGCGCCTTGGCCGGCAGCGCGAACAGTGGCGGCATCGCGGCCAGCGTCGGCTCGCCGGGCAGCGGCCGCCGACGCACGATCAACCCGAGTTGCCTGAGCGCGAAACCAACGACATGGCCAGTGCGGTGGCCGAGCAACTCCCGGTACGCCGTCTCTCGCGCGTCGAGTTCGTCGGCGCTCGGCGCCAGCCGGGAGTGCAGCTTGTGGTAACCGGCGAGGACGCTGTTGTTGCTGCTCGTCCACACGCCGGCAAGACTCGCGTCGAGCAGCCGCCGCCGGTCGACACGCCCTTCACTGGCGAGCCCGATCAACGCGTCGCTCCAGCTCTCGTAGTCGGCGGGGCATTGCGGATGCCCGCGCGTCCAGGCGTCGTCGAAGACGTTGGTGTCGAGTTCGAAGAGCCGCCAGATCTCGTCGTCGAGCAGGCTGGGGTCGGCGAGCAGTTGCGCACGCAGGGGAATGTACTGGACGCCGGGCCGCGACCAGCCCGGATTGAGGTTGCTGACCATCAGCCGCAGATAGCCGCGTAGTGAGTCGCCCTCCTCCGGTCGGCGACACAGTCCGTCGCGCACCAGACCACGCACGAAGCTCCAGGGGACTCCCGGGAACTCGTCCCGCAAGCGATGGCGCAGCCAGGCGTCGCGCCAGGCCGGGTCGCGTGCCGCGAAGACACGGCGCAGCAGTACCTCAGCATCGCGCTGACCCAGCCAGTGCACGCGCTTGGCCTTGTCGATGTGGCACAGCGCCAGGACACTCAGCGAGAGTTTCGCGTGCTGCTCGCGCCACTTTCGCCCGAGGCTTCCGCTGCGCGTCGTCGACGCCCCGGGAAGCAGGACCAACCACTCGTTGAGCAAGCGCCCGCCGTCGACCGCTTTCCACAGATCGGCGGCGATTGGTGCCAGCGCGCGGCGGGTTTCAGCCGGCAAAGCCAGCAAGGCATCGACGATCTCCGCCGGTGACTGGCGGACGACGAGAGCGGCGAAGTCCTTCTCGGTCATGCGCTCACTCGCTCATTCGGCCGGTCGTTCCTGCAGGCGCTGGCGCATCCGCATCGCCGTCACGCAACAGGCGCGCGGCGAGGATGTGCTTGCACGGTCCGCGTTCGCCGTGCAGCTTGCTGAACCACGGACACGAGCAGCGGTCGGTGTCGGCGCGCAAACGAACGTGGTGGACGACGTCGCTGCCGTCGACGGCAAAGTCATGGCCGTCAGCGTCGACGACGGCCAGCCGCCGTACCCTGTTCTCGGCCAGCAGTTGGCGGGCGCCGAGCAGGCGCGGCTGCATCGCCTCGACGCGCTCGAGATCGAAGGGGAGTTCGCGGTGGAAGTAGCGACCGGTGCCGCAATCGTAGCCGGCAAGACCGCGCGCGCCGAGCGCCGCGAGTGCGGCCTCCACCTCGCCGGCAGTCAGGGCGGTCGCCCGCGCCACCTCGCCAACGTCGATCTCGTTCTGCCAGCGCAGTTGCGCGCGCACCTTCGGCAGGGCTTTCTGCCAGGCGGCGGAGGCCAGCGACGACAACACCTGGCCTTCGCCCGAGAAGCCGCGCTGCGTCTCCGGGCTGACCAGCAGCGTCACCCGGCCGACCGCGAAGACGACTTCCCACGCCGAAGCGCCGGAAGCCGCGTCACTCCAGATCCGCAAACGTTCGGCGCGCTGCGCCAGCCCGGGCAGCGTGCGGAGACGCTGCAAGCCGCTGACCGCGACCGCGCCGTCGGCTGGCCGCTGGCTCAGGCGCAGCGCAGCGCCCGACTGGACGATGAACGAGGGCTGCCGGGGAATGCTGCCGAGTGGCAGGCCGTGCGCGAAGCGGCGCGCTTCGGCGCCGGCAACGTCGATCATCAGCACCAGCCGCGGCAGGTAAGCCTGCACCTCGCTGAACCCCTTGATCCAGCGCAGCGGCAGGCGCACCTTCTTTTCGACGACACGGGCCTCGCCCCGACTCAGCGTGAAGGCTTCGCGACCAACGGAAAACTCGACCCGCTCCCGGTCCTGCAGGCGCATCAGCGCGGCGCGCATCGGCATGTTGAAGTCGACGTTGGTCGTTCCGCGACCGAGCCGCTCGGCGGCCAGACCGGCGGTGTCGAGATCGACGCGCACATAGACGCCACAACAGCCGCTGAAGCCCTCGAAGCGCAACATCGCGTCGTTGCTGGTCACTACCGGGTCCATCTGCGGCGGCCGCGGCAGAAAGTAATGCGTGCGCACGACGTCGAGCAGCGCCAGCAGCATGTCGGCAACGCTGCGCGGCTGCTCGATGCGGCCGTGGAAGAAGTGCGGATGTTCGTCGCCGCTCGACGAGGTGGCGAGTTGCAGCGTCTGCGCCTGCGCCTGCGGCCACGCGACGACGCCCGATGCCCAGGGGTAGCGGTAGGTGAAGTTGAGGGCGCTTGCCGACATGCGATCCTTGTTCGCCTGGACTATTCGGGAAGTGGCATGGCCTTGCTGCCGGGCAGCGCCGCCAGGCGTGCGCGCAGCTCGCTGGCGGCAGCCGGATTGAGCGACTTGAGGCGCGCATGCGCGGCGATGGCGGCTTCCCGGTCGCCGAGCCCGGCATTGGCCACCGCCATCAGATACCAGACCTGCGGCACTTGCGGGACCTTCTCGGCGAGCAATGTCGCTTGCTCCCGGGCAAGCGCGAACTGACCGGCGCCGATGTAGGCCGAGGTGAGATAGAGCCGCGCGTCGCTGGCGCCGGGCGAGAGTTCGAGCGCCTTGCGCAGTGCGGCGATCGCCTCGCCCATCTGGCGCTGCGCAATCTTCGCCTCGCCGAGGTTGATCCAGGCGTTGGCGAAGTCGGGCTTCAGCCGCAGGGCCGTCTCGAAGGCCGGCACGGCTTCGCCCGGGCGTTGCAGCTTGAGCAGGCTGTAGCCCTTGTTGCTCCACGCCTGGTAATCGGTCGGCTCGAGCTGCGTTGCGCGTTCGCCGTATTCGAGCGCTTTCGTATAGTCGCCGCGCCGCCCGTGCAGCGCCGACAGCGCCTGGTAGGCCGTTCCCTGGCTCGGGTTGATGGCGAGAGCCCGTTGCAGGGCTTCCGCCGCCTCCGCCGCCTTGCCGCGCTGCACGCGCGCCTGACCGAGCGCCACCCAGTCATCGGCGAGCTTGCCGTCGAGCTGCGTGGCGCGCGCGTAGGCGTTTTCGGCACGCTCCCACTCGCGTCGCTCGCTGGCGATCGAGCCGAGCAGACGGCAGGCGGCCACCTGGGCGTCCGCTGCCTCACACGCGCGCGCCGCCAGTTCGGCAGCTTCGGCAGTGCGCCCGGCGCGTTGTCGCAACTCGGCGAGCATGATCGTCGCACCGGTCGCGCGCGGATTCAGCTCGATGGCCGTTTCGAAGGCCTTGGCGGCCTCGTCGTCACGCCCCGAGCGGCGCAGCACGAGGCCCAGGTTGTGCCAGGCCTCGGGCAGCCGGGGGTCGATCGCCAGCGCCTTGCGATAGGCCTGTTCGGCCTCACGGTAGCGACCCGCCTTCTCCTCGCCGGTGCCGACGTTGTTCCACGCCTTGGCGTCATCGGCCTTGCCGCTGTCCTTGACGGCCGCCAGTTCGCGACCGGCGGCGGCGCCCTCGCCGCGCAGTACCAGCGCCTGTGCCAGTTTGCGGCGCAGTCCGTCGGCGTTGGGCGCCAGGCGGACGGCGACGCGATAGCGCTCGGCAGCTTCATCGCCTTGGCCGGCAGCGGCGGCGAGATCTGCCCAGCCCTCCCAGACCGACGCCTGTCCGGGAGAAAAGCGCAGCGCGGTGGCGTAGGCGCTCGCCGCCTCGTCCGGGCGCGCCAGCCCACGCAGCGCGTCACCGAGGAGACCCCAGTAGTAGCCGCCGGACGGCTGCAGGCGGGTCGCCCGGCGTGCCTCTGCTTCTGCCGCGGCGTAATCGCCGAGGGCCAGATACGTGCGTGCCAGATAGCCACTCGTCAAGGCGTGCCAGGGTGCGGCGGCGGCGCCGCGCACCAGCCGCTCACGCGCCGCCGCCAGGCGACCGAGATTGCCCTCGGCCAAGCCGGCCGAGGCGAGCGCGTCCGCCGAAGTCGGGTAAACCTGCTGCCAGCGCTCGGCGTGTGCCAGCAGGCCGCTCCAGTCGGCGCGCAGCCGCAGTTCTTCGGCCACGGCCAGCCAGTCCGGCTCGGGCGTGACCGGCAGCGGCATGACCGGCGGGTGGCCGTCGCGCTCGAGGCGGGCGATCGCGTCGGCAGGAATCGCGACGCTGACGTTCTGCCCGAGTTCGAGGACGCTGCTGGTGATCCCGAGCAGCCGGCCGGCGCCGTCGAACAAGCCGCCGCCGCTCGACCCGGGCGACACCGCGGCGCTGGTGATGATGCGCGGCTCGGCACCGCGCCGGTCGATCGCCGAAACGACGCCGGCGCTCACCGCCAGACCGAGGCCAAGCGGATTGCCGACTGCAAAGACCGCCTCGCCCTGGCCGACGTCAGCCAGGGCACGCCGAGCCACTCCTGCCACCGTCAGTTCCCGCACCTCCAGCAGGCACAGATCGCGTACCGGGTCTTCACGCAGCCGCGTCGCCACCAGTTGGCGGCCGTCGGCAAGCGTCAGCCGAAGCGAATGCGCCTCGGCGACGACATGGCAGTTGGTCACCACCCGACCTGCGTGGACGACGACGCCGCTGCCCTCGCTGTCGACCTGGGCGCGGGAATTGAGTGCGGCAACGGTGACCACCTGCGCGCGCACGCGCGCCAGGAGGTCCTGTGCCTGGTCGGCGTGCGCGCTGGTCGCCGCCAGCAGCAGCCAGGCGAGGCTGACGAAGCGGCCGATCGCTCTCATCGGGCGGACTCGTAGGGCAACAGGTAGTCCCGATAGGCCTGCTCGGCATGCACGCGGTCGAGTTCGAGCAGGCGTGCATGGACGCGGCGCACGTCGTCCGGACGACCGGCGGCGTGATAGGACTCGAGCAGCGCGTGCCAGACCTTGGCCTGCTTGGCATCGAGCTTGAGCGATTGTTCAAGCGCCGCGATCGCCAGTTCGCTGCGGCCCAGCGCCGCATTGACGAAACCGATCTGGCGCCAGACGAAAGGATCCTCCGGTCGCTTCGCTTTCGCGGCTTCGAACAACTGCAGCGCCGCGTCGAACTGGCCAGCGTCCTTGAGCGCGATGCCGAGGCTGTCCTGCGCCGCTTCGCGATGCGACGCGAACTTCTCCGCCTGGCGATAGGCCGCGATCGCCTCAGGAAACAGGCGCAGTGCGTAGTAGGTATTGGCGAGCGCCAGCCAGGCCAACACGGGGCTCGCCGGAGCGCCGGCCAGCGCCGCCCTGAGCGCCTCGATGGCTTCCTGGCGACGGCCGAGTGCCGACAGCGCGGCACCCTTCCAGAGCAAGCCGTCGGCGTGTTCCGGCGACAGCGCCAGCAACTGCTCGGCGGCGGCCAGCGCCCGCTCGTAGTCCTGCGCGCCATACTGCGCCTCGGCGAGCTGGATCCACAACAAGGCGTTCGCCGGTTCGGCGCGCGTCAGTTGGCGGAACAACCGTACGCCCGTCGGCCAATCGCGCCGATTCACCGCCAGCGTCGCGGCGAGGTGCTGCGCACCCGTGTTCCACGGCGCCAGCCGCATCGCTTCGGCGAGCGCGTCGGCGGCGGCCGGCGCTTGCCCACGACGGATCTCGATCCAGCCGATCATCGTCCAGACGCGCGTGTCCTCGCGTTGGCTCGCCAGCAGTTCGCGCGCGCCGGCGAGCGCCTCGTCGAAGCGCTCCTGGTTGATGCGTGCACGTGCCAGGCCGAGACCCGAGGTCACGTCGCCGGGAGCGCGCACCAGCGCCTGGCGATACGCTCGCTCGGCCGCCGGCCAGTCGCCCTGCGCTTCGCTGGCGACGGCGAGCCAGAACCAGGCTTCCGGATCGTCGGCGACGCGCTCGCTGCGGCGCGCGGCAAGCGCCGCGAGTTCTGCCCAGCGCGCCTCGCCTTCGAGCGCGACCGCCTGCCTGCGCCATTCGCGCAGTTCGCCCTGCGCCGCCGCGCGCTCGGCGATTTCGGCGATCCACGCGGCCGGTGCGGCGAAGTTCACGTTCTGGCCGGCAAGCTTGCGATAGCGAATCACCCCGACCAAGCGACCGCCATCGTCGAACAGGCCGCCGCCTTGCGAGCCCGGCGCCACCGGCGCGGTGTGCTGGATCAGGCGCTCGCCGCCGATTTCGCGGATCGCCGCGACGACGCCGTCGGAGACGCCGACGCCAAGGCCGAGCGCATTGCCGACGGCAAGCACGCGCGCGCCGGCGGCCGGCAGACCCGTCGCGAGGACGGCTGGTGGCCCCGGCAGACCGGGAACGTCGAGCAGGCACAAATTGCGCCTGACGTCCGCATGCGCCACCCGGGCGACCCGTGGCGAAGCCTCCGCACGCAGCCGCAAGCCCGCCGCGCCGTCCACGAGGTCGCATTGGGTAACGACCTGCGCCTCACCGATCGTCACCGCCGATAGCGCGGCCAGCACCTGGCCGGCGGCATCCAGAACTTCGAGTTCGCGCACTTGCCCCGCGACCTGTTCGAATACCGTTTGCGGCGAGGCGGCAAAGGCCGGTGGGCCGGCAGACAGCAGGACGGCGACGGCGGAAAGCAGGGCGAGCGAGCGAAGCGGCAGGGACACCGGTCCTGCTCCTGAAGATGGGCGAAAGCCGCAAGATAGCGGCTCACCGGCCTGCCGACAAGCGATAACGTTCGCCGAGGGGAACCCATCGCGGCGTGTCGGCGCCTACCGGTCGGGCGCGCCCGCCTTGCTGCTGCCTTCGCCGAGCGCTTATCATCGCGCCCTCGGAAACGGTGGCGCAGTCGGCCCGGCGGTCCGAGCCTCGCTTCCTGAAGGAGCACTGCCGTGCTGGCCACCATTCGTCACTGGTTTGTTGACAATTTCGTCGAACTCGGCCGTGAGATGCGGCTCTCCTACCTGCCGCCGCTGATGGTCTATGTGGCGGCAGGAGTTTCCGGGCTGACCGGCATCGTCGGCACCTTCTTCGTCAAGGAATACCTCGGCCTCTCCGCCGCCTTCCTCGCAGCGCTCGGTTTCTGGGCCGGAATCCCGTGGGCGCTGAAGATGCCGCTCGGACATCTGGTCGATCTGATCTGGCGACACAAGGCAGGGCTGGTGTGGCTCGGTGCCGGCCTGATCGCCACCAGCCTGTTGATCATGCTCGGGCTGGTGACCGAGCCGCTGCGCATGCGCGCGGTGATGTCGATCGAAGCCTGGTTCGTCCTCTCCGCCCTGCTCTCGCCCGTCGGCTATGTTCTCCAGGATGTGGTCGCCGACGCCATGACCGTCGAGGCCGTGCCGCGGGTGGACGAACACGGTCAGCCTCTGCCGGCGGCGACGCGACGGTTGATGAACACCACGCTGCAGACGCTTGGCCGAGTTGCCATCATCGGCGGCGGTGTCCTCGTCTCGCTGGTGAACGTGCTCATGTTCGCTGGCGTCGAGTCTCTGCCGCCAAACGCCAAGGCGGCCATCTACAGTGAGGTCTACGCCCTTGCGCTGCTGATCCCGGTGATCTCGGTCGCCGGCGTGCTGCTGGCCGCCCTGCTCCAGCGCCGGGAGCGGCAGCGGCTACGCGCTCGCGGTTTCGCCGAAGCGCGGCTGCGCGAGCTCCTCGAACCACCGTTGGAGCCGGTGCAGCCCAACTGGTGGATCCTCGGGGGCAGCCTGGTGTTTGTGGTCATCAGCCTCTCGGTCGGGCTGTCACAACTTCCGTTCGGCGAGGAGATCGTGTTCCTCGCTTCCTTCGTGGTGATCGTCTTTCTGATGGGCAGACTGCTCCGCGAACTGGACGGCGACTCGCGCCGCACGCTGCTCGGCACGGCCATCGTCATCTTCGTCTTCCGCGCCGTCCCTGGCCCCGGCGCCGGCTCGACCTGGTGGATGATCGACGCGCTGGGTTTCGACCAGTCCTTCCTGGCGAAGCTGTCGCTGATCGCCAGCGTGCTGACGCTGCTCGGCCTGTTCACCTTCCGCCGCTTCATGGCCGAACGCTCGATCGCCTACATCGCGGGTTTCCTGACACTCGCCGGCACGCTGCTCAGCCTGCCGACGCTGGGCATGTACTACGGCCTGCACGAATGGACCGCCGCGCACACCGGCGGGATCGTAGACGCGCGTTTCATCGCCCTTATCGACACGGCGCTGGAGTCCCCGCTGGGACAGATCGCGATGGTACCGATGCTGGCGTGGATCGCCAATTCGGCGCCGGCAAACCTCAAGGCCACCTACTTCGCGGTCATGGCCTCGTTTACCAACCTGGCGTTGTCCGCCTCGCAACTGGGCACCCGCTATCTCAACCAGATCTTCGAGGTCAACCGCGAGGTCCGCGACCCGCTGACGAGTGCGCTCACGACGCCGGCCGACTACAGCCAGCTGGGCAGCTTGTTCATGGTGTCGATCGTGCTTGGGCTGGTCCTTCCCTTTGCCGCGATCTGGCTGACGCGTACCTTGAAGCTGCGCAGCGCCTGAACAGCTGTTCCGAGTCGCGTTACTGCCCGGGCGCCGCATCGCGCTGCGTCGCGCTCGCCGACTCGGGAAAGCCCGCCAGCAACTGCTCGACGATCCAGCGAGCCTCGTCCTCGCTCAGAAAGCGATGCCAGGGCGGCATTGGCGTCCCCGGCCGGCCGCCATGGATGGTCGCGACCAGCGAGTCCACTGGCTTGTCGCGCAAGGCATCGGGTTTCAGCGAGGGGCCGAGGCCGCCCTGCAGCGTCATGCCGTGGCACGATCCGCAATCCTGACGAACCAGATGAACGAGTTGCTTGCGACGCTCTGGCGACGGCGCAGCCGGCTCTACGACGGCCTGCGCCCGGGCAGCGGCCGGGAGCAGAAGCAGCGCCAGGAAACACGCGCGGGCAAGGGCGATGGCGTACGGCATGGGGCGAGAGTTGGCAAAGAGGTTGCGGCGACAGCTTGCTGCCGTGTTCGAATCTGGGTCAGCGAGTTCTACGAGCTGAAACCGATCGACACCAGTCGCACATTCTACGTCGTCGCCCCGGCTGCGCCCGACCCGATGGGGTCGGCGTTCGGGCCGCTGGCCAGTCCCCGTTTGCATCACGGCAGCGAGAGAATCCAGCGCACGAGAATGCGGATGTTGTCGATCCCGGCGCGTTTGTTGGCCGACATGTAGTCGTTACCCCAGACCCCGCCACCGCCTTCATAGACCTTGGCGACCAGTACCTCCTCGACTTCCGGCTTGCCCCGATAGCGCTTCGCGACGTCCCGCCAGGCCGGCCCGCGGACGGTTTCGTCGACGTCGTGGCAGGTCAGGCAACGGCTCTTGTCGGCGAGTTCGAGCATCGCCGGATCGACCGGCGGTGGCGCGGCAAGCGCCAGCGGCGAGGCGACGGTACAGGCCAGCAGCAGGAATTGCAGTTTCATCGGTCCCTCCTTCCGGTAGATCGCTTGCCGGTGAAGGTGTCAGCGAAGCCCGGCCAAAAAGCGGGGGGCCGCAGCCCCCCAACTTGCCTCAGACGATGGCAGACGATCAGTAGATGTCGTGCATCGTGTTGTACACGTTGAACTTGCCGGTCGGCGTGACGAGACGCGGATCCTTGATCACCGTCTTGACCTTGCGCGTCTTGTCATCGACCACGACGATGGCCGACGGCTCGGTCTTGTTGCCGGTCCACACCGAGAACCAGATCTCGTCACCCTTCTCGTTGTACTCGCCGTGCACGACGCGCTGCACGCCCTTGGTCTTGCCGAGGTCAGCCGCCGCCGCGAGGTCAAGCACTTCGGGCTTGGGATCAGGATTGCCGAGATCGGCGATCTTGTACACGGTGACCGAACCGGCCAGCTTCGGATCGGGGTTCAGCGGCGCGTCAGCCCACAGGTTCTCGGACTTCGGGTGTGTCTTCACGAACAGCGAGTTGGCGCCGTGGTTCTTGAGTTCCTGAACGACCTTCCAGGCCGACTGCGGGTTGCCGGCCGGATCGGTACCGATGACGCTGATCACGTCGGCACCCAGGTGCGAGGTCGCCCACACCGGACCATACTTCGGATGCTTGAAGTTGGCGCCACGACCCGGGTGCGGGATCTTGGCGGTATCGACCAGCGCCGCCAGCTTGCCTTCCTTGGTATCGACCACGGCCACCTTGTTGGACGCGTTGGCAGCGACGAGGAAGTAACGCTTGCTCGAATCCCAGCCACCGTCGTGCAGGAACTTGGCCGAGTTGATCGTGGTTTCCTTCAGATTGGCGAGATCCGAATAGTTGACCAACCGGATCATGCCGGTTTCCTTGATGTTGATCACCCACTCCGGCTTGCTCTCGGAAGCGACGATCGACGCGACGCGCGGTTCCGGATGGTAGTTGCCGTCAACGGTATTACCGCGCGTCGACACGTTCTTCAGCGGTTCGAGCGTCAGGCCGTCGAGAATCGTGTACTGCGGTGGCCAGTAGGAACCGACGACGGCGTACTTGTCCTCGTAGCCCTTGAACTTGGTGGTCTCGATCGAACGGGCTTCGAAGCCGGCCTTCAGCGTCGCGACAGTGGTCGGCGTCTCGCTCCACAGGTCGATCAGATCGTAGCGCCCATCGCGGCCGATCACGTGCAGGTAGCGGCCGGAAGTCGACATACGCGAGATGTGAACGGCGTAGCCGGTCTTGATCACCACCCAGATTTTCTTGGTGTCGCCGTCGATCAGCGCCACTTCGCCGGAGTCACGCAGCGTGACCGCGAAGACGTTGGCCAGGTTGACCTTGTTCATCTGCTTGGTCGGCCGCTTGTCGACCGGGATCAGCAGTTTCCAGCTGCCCTTGATGTCGGCCAGGCTCCACTCCGGCGGCGCTTCGGCCGGCATCTGGACGTAGGCCGCCATGTTCGCGATTTCCTTCTTCGTCAGGATGTCGTCGAAGTTGGGCATGCCGCCTTCGGTGCCGTAGGACATGATCTTTTCGAGACGTGAACTGCCGAGCTTGGTCGTATTCGCCGGTTCGAGGTTTTTGCCCGTCGCACCCTTGCGCAACATGCCGTGGCAGCCGGCGCAACGTTCGAAGTAGGTCTTGCCGGAGGCGGCCTTGTCCTCGGCCGAAAGCGTCGGCGCGGCCGGTGCGGCGGCAGGGGCCGCTGCCGGCGCGGCGGCTTTCTCGGCCGGCGCCGCAAATGCCAGATTCATCGCTACCGGCAGCACTGCCAGCATCAATACGCTACGGATTCCCTTCTGCATTCCTTGTTCCCTCTCCTCGTGAAATTGCTCGGCTGTCGCCCCTGGTCAGATCCATGTCAGACTCCGCACAGGATGGCATGCCTGCACCCCCGGATTCCTTGACTTCAATCAAATCGTCCATGCCGATCAATCGGCAGTCGTGAATTCGGGTTGAAAAGACCCGCGCTCGACGCTTATGCTTGCAACTCAGCCCAGGATGGAACAACAACATGAGTCAAGCGCCCTCGTCGCAGTCAGTCGGAAGCGTGTATATCGTCGGCAGCGGCCCGGGCGAACTCGAGTTGCTGACCCTGCGCGCGGCAAGGCTGATCGGCGAGGCGGATGCGATCGTCTACGATCACCTGATTGCCGAGGGGGTGCTTGATCTGGCGCGCCCTGACGCCGAGAAGATCTATGCGGGCAAGGAAAGCTCGAATCATTCGGTGCCGCAGGCCGAACTCAATCGCCTCCTGGTGCGCCTGGCGCGTGCGGGCAAGAAAGTGGTCCGCCTGAAAGGGGGCGACCCCTTCGTTTTCGGGCGCGGCGGCGAAGAGATCGAGACTCTCGTCGACTCTGGCGTTCCCTTCGAGGTGGTTCCGGGAGTCACCGCCGCCGCCGGTTGTGCGGCCTATGCCGGCATACCGCTGACGCACCGCGACCACGCGCAGGCGGTGGCTTTCGCCACCGGCCACCTCAAGGATGGGACGATCAACCTCGACTGGCCCTCGCTCGCTCGCCCGCGCCTGACCGTCGTCTTCTACATGGGCGTCGGTGGTCTCCCCGAGATCTGCCGCCAGATGATCGCGCACGGCCTGCCCGCCGACCATCCGGCCGCCGTCGTGCAGAACGGCACGACCAGTCGCCAGCGGGTCCTCACGGCCGATCTGGGAACCCTTCCGGAGAAGGTCGCGGCAGCCGGAATCAGGTCGCCGGCGCTGATCATCGTCGGCACGGTCGTCCGCCTGCAGCAGAAACTCGCGTGGTTCCGCCCGCGGCCGTCCGGCGAGCGGGACTGAGAACCGTCAGACCACTATCGCCAGCGTCAGCAGGACACCGAAGAACAACTGCAGTCTTGCCGTAGCCGCCAGCAGTGCATTGAAGACCGGTCCGTCTGCCGCGCGCCGGAAGCGGCCGATGTGGCGCAGTGCGAGCGGAAGCAACAACAGCGGCACGGCGAGTTGCAAGCCGCCTCCGGCGAGTACGGCAAGCCCGGGTAGCAGGACAAAAGGCAGCAACATCTCGGCCGTATAGACCCAGGCCGCCGACCGCCGGCCGAGAACGACGGCCAGGGTACGTCTGCCAACCCGCGCGTCGATGGCAAGGTCGCGCGTGTTGTTGACCGTGATCACGGCAGCGCCGAACAATCCGACCATGGCGCCGGCGAGCAAGGCTGGTGAGCGGATCGACAGCGTCTGCAGGTAGTAGCTGCCGCCGACCGCCACCAACCCGAAGAAGAGCAGCACGAACAGTTCGCCGAGCGGCGTATAGGCTACTGGCCGCGGTCCGCCGGTGTAGGCCCAGCCGGCGAGCAGCGAAGCCAGACCGATGACGACGATCGGCCAGCCGCCATGCCAGGCGAGGTAGATCCCGAAATTGAACGCCAGCGCAAAGGCGATCCACGCCGCACGCCGTACAACAGCCCCCGGAAGCCAGCCCATGGCCGTGGCACGCGGCGGCCCGAGCCTCTCCGGGGTATCGCTGCCGCGCTCGAAGTCGGAGACATCATTGTGCAGGTTGGTGCCGATCTGGATCAGCAAGGCCGCCAGCAGCGCGACAAGCGCCGGCCACCCGGACAGGTGGCCCTGCTGCGACCAGGCCAGCGCGTGCCCGACGAGCACCGGGACGAGGGAAACGGTCAACGTCTTCGGCCGGATGGCCAGCCACCAGCAGCCGAGTCGGCTTGGTTGCCCGCTTGCGCTCACCAGGAGAGCACGGCGCACGCGGCGCCCGGGAAGCGGCCGCATCGCCCGCACCGACCATGGGTCTGCGAAGGTGTGATGAACCGCGACTTTGCTGGCACGGGCTAGTGGTCTTGATGGTGCCGAGAGGGGGAATCGAACCCCCACGATGTTTCCATCGGCGGATTTTGAGTCCGCTGCGTCTACCGATTCCGCCATCTCGGCTGCTGGCGCGCGCGGTGCGCGCCGGAAGAGGCGACGATTATCGCCGATTCTCGGGCGGCCGACAAGCACAAGTCTTACCCGGCAAGACCCTTACCCGGCTATACTCGGTCCTGCACCGGCGCACCCCGCAGGCACTACCGGTGGGGAACGGCATGGCCCGATTCGATCAGGCGCACGCCGAAACACGCCGACCTGGACGCACTTTCGCGACTTGCCGTCTTGTTCTGATCGTCAGCGTCAGGGCGCTCAAGCCGGACGACTGAACCTTGTTCATCGTCGGGGCATTGGTTGGCTTGACAGGCGGCGCTGCCTGGACGATTCTCGTTCCCCGCATCTATCGGTGGTCGACCCGTAGTTGGTCGTCGTCCCGCCCATTCTCTGGAGACTCGTAGCAAATGAACACGCTTTTCAGCCCGCTTACAGTTGGCGCCCTGACGGCGCCAAACCGGATTTTCATGGCCCCGCTGACCCGTTGCCGGGCTGATGCCGAGCACGTCCCCACCGCCTTGATGAGTGAGTACTACGCCCAGCGGGCGAGCGCCGGACTGATCATCGCCGAAGCGACGATGGCCATGCCGGGCAACTCATCATTCTGGATGGAGCCCGGAATTCACTCGGCGGCCCAGGTCGCCGGCTGGCGGAGGACCACCGCGGCGGTGCACGCTGCCGGCGGGCGCATCTTCCTCCAGATCTGGCACGGCGGGCGGGCGTGTCATCCGCTGCTCAACAACGGCGCGCAGCCGGTCGCCCCCAGCGCCATACCGATCACCGGCGACGAGGTACACACGCCGGAAGGCAAGAAGCCCTACGTCACCCCTCGGGAACTCCGCGACGACGAACTGCCCGGCATCGTCGCCGGCTTCGCGAAAGCGGCCGAGAATGCCCGGGCGGCGGGCTTCGACGGGGTTGAAGTGCATGGTGCCAATGGCTACCTGCTCGACGAGTTCCTGCGCGACGGCGCCAACAAGCGCACCGGCCCCTACGGCGGCCCGGTCGAGAACCGCGCGCGCCTGCTCTTCGAAGTCATCGCCGCGGTCATCGGCGTTTGGGGCAGCGAGCGGGTCGGCCTGCGCCTTTCGCCGCTCAACAGCTACAACAGCATGATCGACAGCGACCCGATCGGGCTTGCCACCTGGCTCGCCCGGCGGCTCAACGATTTTCAGCTCGCTTACCTGCACCTGATGCGCGGCGACTTCTTCCAGCAGCAAAGCGGCGACGTGCTGACGCCTGTCCGAGCCAACTACAAGGGAACGCTGATCGGCAACATGGGCTACACTGCCATGGAAGCGGACCAGACCATTGCGGAAGGGAAAGTGGACGCCGTCGCCTTTGGCACCAGCTTCCTCGCCAATCCTGATCTGCCAGCACGCATCAAGGCGGGCGCACCGCTCAATCGGCCTAATGCCGCCACCTTCTACACACCGGGACCCGAAGGCTATACCGACTACCCAACCATGGAGTCGTAATACGACAGGAACGCGAGTTCGGCGCTCCGCTTCGCTTGCACCTGGAACGTCCCGAGCGATGTGCCACGCGAGCATGCCCGCATGACACATCCCCTGCCCGTGCAGGGACCCCGGATTGACAGGGCTCGATCGCGCCTCCTACACTCGGCACGCGTCCGCTGGCCTTCTCATGCGCCGCCCCGGAAAACGACATCTCGCCACCCGGTCGCCGACCTTCTTTGTGAGGACTGGTCTATGGCGAGTGCGCGGGGTCACTGCCAACAGCTAGTCCACACGGTGCTTCCTGGCTATGACCGGTTCTTCCTTCCCCCGTTTTCGGAGAACTTTGGGCACGCCATCAATGAAGCCCTGTCGGTTGGGGTGCCGGTACTGATTTCCGACAAGACGCCATGGCGAAACCTGCAGGAGAAAGGGATGGGCTGGGACCTGCCGCTGGATAACCGGCGAGCTTTCATCGAAGTCATCGAAGTCATCGAAGCAATGGCAAGTGCCAAGGCCAGCGGCAAGGCGCTGTTTCGACCCATGCACATCTTCAACTCGTATCTCGGCGAGATTGAGTATCATCGCATGCTCGCCGATGTCGCACGGCTGTTTGCCGCCAAGAGCTGATTGCCGAGCGTTTGCGGGCCACTGCCGATTCGCCGGAAGATGAACCCAAGCAACGAATTGATTGGCTCGAAGACCTTGTGCAACGACCTCGGCAAAGGCTGCCGGCGGCGAGTTTGCGAGGACCACTGGCCCGCAGGCACCGGCCGCCTCGACGGCCTGATCGATTCCCCAGCGTGCTTCACCCGACAGAACCCCACATGCTCACCATCGACGATTTCGATTTCGACCTCCCCACTGAGCTGATCGCCCAGCAGCCGACGCCCGAACGTACGGCGAGCCGCCTGTTGGAACTCGCCGATGGCGGCTTGCACGACCGCCGCTTCAGTGAGCTTCCGCAACTGGTCGACGCCGGCGATCTGCTGGTGTTCAACGATACGCGCGTAATCCGGGCACGCCTCTTCGGCCACAAGGAGAGCGGGGGCCAGATCGAGGTCCTCATTGAGCGCATCATCGACGCTCGCCACGCACTGGCGCAGATCCGCGCCAGCAAGTCGCCAAAGCCGGGCAGCCGGATCGTTCTCGAAGACGCGATCGCCCTCAACGTGTGCGGACGCAGCGGCAAACACGGCGAGTTCTTCGCGCTGGAACTCGCCGGCCCAGGCGATCTGTGGACGCTGATCGAACGACATGGGCGGCTGCCGCTGCCACCCTACATCACCCACGCCGCGGGCAGCGACGACGAAGCGCGCTACCAGACGGTTTTTGCCCGCCAGCCCGGCGCCGTGGCGGCGCCCACCGCCGGCCTGCATTTCGACGATGCGCTGCTCGGGCAACTCGCCGCATGTTCCGTCGAAGTCGCCTGGCTGACGCTGCACGTGGGTGCCGGGACCTTCCAGCCGGTGCGCGTGCACGCCGTTGCCGAACACCGCATGCACGCCGAGCGCTTCGAGATTCCGCCGGCGACGATTGCCGCCATAGCCCGCACGCGCGCCCGCGCCGGCAAGGTGATCGCGGTCGGGACGACCAGTCTGCGCGCGCTCGAAGCAGCGGCGCAGGACGGCGAGTTGCGCGCCGGTGCCGCCGAGACCGACATCTTCATCACCCCCGGCTATCGGTTCCAGGTCGTCGACCGCCTGATCACCAACTTCCACCTCCCGAAGTCCACCTTGCTGATGCTGGTCTCCGCGTTTGCCGGTCTCGACGCGATCCGCACCGCCTATGCGCACGCGATCAGGCACGGCTACCGCTTCTTCAGCTATGGCGACGCGATGTTGCTGAGTCGCGAGTGATTCCTTTTCCTGCGGCCCCACAGACACCCATCGATGAACAAGACGACACTCGACCTTTCCGCCCTCGCACAGCTCGACCGCCACGGACTCAGCCCGGACACGTACAAGGTGGCTCTGGGCAGTGCGCTCCTCTGGACCTACCGGAATCAGAGCGAATTGCATCAGCTGATGCGGCTGTGCGGCCTGCCGACGCAGACCGGGCGAACGTTCGCGGCCAGTGACGTGAAGGCTGCCCTCACTGAACTCCGTCGCCGTGAGCTGCTGGTCGACGATCCGCGGCGCCCGGCCGCCTTTCAACTGGTGGACTCGCTACGCGCACCACTCTACCGCCAGTTGCTCGAAACCCATCCGGGTGACCGACTGGCGCGCCTGGTCGCCGAAACCGAGTCCTTCGACCCGGCTCGTGCCCGCTCGAGCTATTACTGGCCCATCGGCAGCATCCCGACAACCATCGCCTACGTTCGCGCCAAGTTCCTCTCGGGTGCGCCAAGCGAGGAACTGACGCACATCAGGAACTCCATCGCCCGGTCCATGGAGTGGGGAACCGTCCTGATGCGGGCCGTCCTGTCGGGTTTCGATGGCGAGAGTTTCGCGCGCATCGAACCCCACTGGCGCTGGCAGATCGCCTACCAGGCGGTGGCCACCCTGTGTGTACATTGGTCGAGCGAGTTCGAGCCGGTCGCCGACTGGGCCTTCGAGCAACTGCGCCAGCACCCCGAGGAGTTGATCCGCGAACTGCGCGCCGCACTTGGCGATCTGGCGCTGCTACGCGGCGATCGCGAGTCGCTCGAACTGGCCCTCGACGGATTCGACAATGGCCTGGCCAGCGCCATGCGCGCGGCGCAATTGGTCATCGACGGCCAGTGGGCAGCCGGGCAGACGGCTTTTGAAGCCGCACTCAAGCAACGCAAGGGCGAAATCGGCGGCAACAAGCATCTGCTGCCGAAGAGCTACGCCTGGCTCTATCCGCTGGCACTGCTGGCCCAGCAAACACCCAAACACCTGGAACTGGCACGCAAGTTCTGCCTCGGCGAATCCGGCAGGCGCGAACCCAACCCCTACGAGCCGTGGGGAAACTGGGCGCACGCCATCGATGTGCGTCTCGGCAAGGCGGCCATCGTCGGCTCCGCTTTCCGGCCAGGGCCGAATGCCACTGCCGACCTGCGCCTCGATGCGCTGTGGCCGATTCTGCTGGCCGCCTGGCTCGGCGGCGAAGCGATCCTGCCAGGCGACCCCGGGCTGCCGGCCAGCGAGTGGCGCGAAGTGATCCAGGCCCTGCGCGAACAACTGACCCGCTGCCGTCTGAACGCACTGCTGCGGATACTCGACGGTGCCCAGGCGGTACTCGAGGGACAGGATCCACCCAGCGGGTTCTTTGTCGCCGGTATCGGCGAACAGTGGCGAGAGGTCCTCACGGCCCTGCAAGCACTTGGCGACGCGCAAGTGAGCGACGCCGGCGGTGAAGCGACCCGACTGCTGTGGGCCCTCGAGATCGATGCGCAGGGAAGCCTGCTGGCGATCAAGCCGCTCGAACAAAAGCGCGGCCCGCGCGGCTGGAGCCGACCGAAGGTGATCAGCCTCGCCCGCATCGCCGGCAACGAGGACTTGCCCTCCTGGGATGCCAAGGTTGCGCGGGCGCTGCGCCCCGAGCCTGGCTACACCAGTCGCTATCACGTCGACCTCGCCGCCGCCATAGTCGCCCTCGTCGGTCACCCCTGCGTCGCTCTGGCGGAATCGCCCGGACAACTCGTCGACCTGACCGAATCGGCACCGGAACTCGAACTGGTCCGCCAGGGCGACCGCTTCGTGATGCGCATCGAGCCGCCGCTCCGGCCGGCAAGTACCAGCCACGCGTATTATCCGCTGAGTGCCGAGGAGCGGCGCGAAACGGAAGCCTTGAGCCTGATCACGCTGGTTGCGGACGGGCCGCAACGCTTGCGACTGGTGCGCTTCACAGCGACTCAGCGACAGGCCGCCCGTCTCGTTTCCGGGCGCTTCGCGATACCCACCGATACCCCGGAGGCACAGCCCGAGCTCGAAAAGACGCTGCGCGCACTGGCCGCGCATTTCCAGGTGCATGCCGACTCGGCGCAGGCGACCCGGCAGGTAGACAGCGACTCGCGCCTGCACGCCGAGCTGTCGCCAGTCGGCGACGACCTGTCGCTGCGTCTGGTCGTCGCGCCGCTCGGGCCGGAAGGGCCACGGCTTCCCGCGGCGGCCGGCAGGGTCCGCCTGATGGCCGTGCATGGAAGCGAGACGGTGGGCACCGAACGCGACTTGACGAGCGAGCGCCGCAACCTCGAATCGGTTCTCGACGCCCTGCCCTTCCTCGACAGCAGCGACGGCGTCAACGAGTGGTTGATCGAAGACCCCGAGCAGGCACTCGGCCTCGTCGAAACATTGCCGACGCTACCGGCCATCGCCGCGGTCGAGTGGCCCAAGGGCAAGAGTGTTCGCGTCATCAGCGTAGACAGCCGGCAGCTCGGCCTGCGCATCAACCGCGAACGCGACTGGTTCCGCCTGTCCGGGCAGGCAACGCTCGACGAAGGACTGGTGCTGCAGCTGGAAACTCTGATTACCGCGGCGCGCGAGAAGACCCGTTTCGTGCCGATGGGCAATGGCGTCTACGCCGCGCTGACGCGTTCGCTGAAGCAGAAGCTGGGCGATCTGGCCGCCGTCCTCGAAACCGACAAGGATGGCAGCAAGGCGCCGATGATCGCCGCCGCCTGGCTCGACGAGGTCCTCGAGGGTACCGAAACCGAGGCCGGCAAGGATTTTCGCCAGGCCATCGATCGCCTGCGCGGCGCCCAGGCAATCGAACCGAAACTGCCGAGCCTGTTGCAGGCGACACTGCGACCGTATCAGGAAGACGGTTACCAGTGGGCCATTCGCCTGGCGACGGCCGGCATGGGCGGCTGCCTGGCCGACGATATGGGCCTCGGCAAGACCCTGCAGGCGCTCGGCGTCCTTCTCGAGCGCGCCGCCGGCGGGCCGGCGCTGGTGATCGCGCCGACGTCGGTCTGCGGCAACTGGCTGGCCGAGGCACAGCGCTTCGCCCCCACCCTGAACGCTCGCATCTACAGCGAAGCCGGCGACAGCGAACGTGACGAGCTGGTCAGTCAGGCCGGACCACAGGACGTCCTGATCGTCTCCTACACCCTGCTCCTGCTGGCGCAGGAGCGTTTCGCCGGGCGCACCTGGCACACGCTCGTCGCCGATGAAGCCCAGGCGATCAAGAACGCGGCAGCGAAGCGTTCGCAGGCGGTCTTCGAGCTCACGGCCGATTTTCGCCTGGCGATGACCGGAACGCCGGTCGAAAACCGCCTCGCCGACCTCTGGTCGATCATGCGCTTTGCCAACCCCGGGCTGCTCGGCAGCGTCCACCGCTTCAACGAACGCTTCGCCGGCCCGATCGAGCGCAACCGCGATCGCGAGGCGCAGCACGTCCTGAAGCGTCTGGTCGGCCCGTTCATCCTGCGGCGCACCAAGTCGGAAGTGCTGCAGGACCTGCCGCCGCGTACAGAGCTGATCCTGACCGTCACGCCGGAAGCCGCCGAAGCGGCGCACTACGAAGCCCTGCGCCGCGAGGCGGCGAGCGACATCGACGCAACGCTCGACGCCGCCCCCGAGGCGCAGGCACGTTTCAATATCCTCGCGCAACTCACCCGTCTGCGTCGCGCGGCCTGCGACCCGCGACTGTGCAACCCGGAATTCGGCATCACGGGTGCCAAGGTCCAGGCCTTTGCCGAGCTCGCCAGCGAACTGATCGCCAACGGCCACAAGGCCCTCGTCTTCAGCCAGTTCGTCGACTTCCTGCAGGTCTTGCGCGAACCGCTCGACGAGTCGGGAGTTCACTATCAGTACCTGGATGGTGCCACTCCTGCCGCCGAGCGCAGCCGGCGTGTCGCCGCCTTCCAGGCGGGTGAAGGCGACCTCTTCCTGATCAGCCTGAAAGCCGGTGGCTTCGGTCTCAACCTCACCGCCGCCGACTACGTCGTGATCACCGACCCGTGGTGGAACCCGGCCGCCGAAGATCAGGCCATGGGTCGTGCGCACCGCATCGGGCAGCTACGCCCCGTCACCGTCTACCGTCTGGTCACCCGCGGCACCGTCGAAGAACGCATCGTCGACCTGCACCACGAAAAACGCGCCCTCGCCGACAGCATCCTCGCCGAAGGCGAAGCCAGCGCCCTACCCTCGACCGAGGACCTGGTGGCGCTGATTCGCGGGGAATGAGGGGCAGTAGGCCGGCGGCAAGGCAATGTGAATCTGGGGAACACCGGGTGCTGGACTGGATCAGACGAAAGCCGTGGCCATCCACGCTGGCCACGAGTGCTTCGCACCCCAGGTGCGTTCGACTTCGCCGGCCCGTGGTCGCCCTGGCAGGGTACCGCTGCCAGGGCGATCACAGCGCCTGAACGTTTCTCGGAATCACGCTCTTCACCCCAGCCGCGTGGGTGCCGGCAGATTGCAACAATGTCCACAATCATCTTGCGGAGAAACAGCAGGAAGGGCTAGAATTTATATACTCGATCCCGGTTTCCAGGCATCCGTACTGAGCGCTGTCATGAGGAAAAAAGACTGATGAGGCACGAAAGAAGGCGGCAATTCCTCAGCCCGGGGTGCCCGCCGACGACCAGCCGGAATCCGTGGTACCGCGACAGCGTCAGGCCGCAGGTGGAACCGGCCCGACTCAACAGCCCCCCGGGAGCGTCCTGTAGTGCTATGGCGCGCATCGATTGACCGCGAGGAATCGGACGCCGTGCTCCCGCAACAGCACCCTCCGGTCGGGCTTTTCCGTGCCGCCTTTGCCCCACAGCCAACGCTGGCGCTGCTTGATGCATTCGATCTGCGCACTCGCCGAGTCGCCGACCTTACCAATCCCATCCTGTTGTTTCGTAGAGGCGCCCGACCGGGCGCGCTGATCGGCCAGTCTGCGCTGCGCACGCCGGCTTGCCGAATCAGCAGCGTCGGCATTCGGGCCGCCCTCCGCGTTGATCGTCTCGACCGGAGGATCCTTCTTTCCCCTTCAGTACCCGCCGTCAAGCGAGCCGTACGCAACGGTCTTGCTTCGACCGGAGGAACGTCTTCGGGTGCTGGCTCGTATTATCCCCCATTGCCCGGAGCGCGCGTTTCGGTGCATCGAGACCGTCGGCGTAAGCCGCGCGCGTTCCGGGAGCGGTGTTTTCGGACCCCCTGATGTAGGTGTATTCCCAGCAACGATTACGGAGGCAACATATGAAGCTCACGCTGACCCCTGATGAACTGCATGGCTATTACAACGAGTTGCACGATTCGAATGCCGATTTCAAGTCTCACTATCCAGCGGATTCCTTTGAGAGACAGCCGGTTCACACCGTTTACGGGGGGGCCAACCTCTTCAAGGCAGGGTTTGCCGGCAAGTTGGGTGAAGTTGCGCTCAAGACGCTCGACACCTATGCGCCCAATTACCACGTATTTGCCCGTGTGCTGGGTCTGCCGGGCGCCGATGCGCTGCCGACGAACCCCATCTATATCGAAAGTCTGACGCGTGCGCTGGAAGCGAATCCCGACTACGTGCGCGAGATCAAGCCGGCCGCCTGGCTGGCCTTCACGGTATACAACCGGGTACTGAAGAAGCTGCAAAGCGAGCCCATCGAAGACAACCGCATCGACTTCGAGGATGGCTACGGCAACCGCCCGGACGAGGAGGAAGACGGCCATGCCGTCGCGGCTGCCGACGAGGTGGCCAAAGGCATGAGCGAAAATCTGCTCTCACCGTTTATCGGTATTCGGGTAAAAACCTTTTCGGACGAGTGCAAGGTTCGCTCGATTCGTACCCTGGACATCTTCCTGACCCGTTTGTCCGAAAAAACCGGCGGCAAACTGCCGCAGAACTTTATCGTAACGCTCCCCAAGGTCACCACGCCGACTCAGGTTTCCACCTGCGCGAAGGTACTGGAGAATCTGGAAGCCAGGCTTGGCTTCCCAAAGGATTCGCTGAGAATGGAAATCATGATCGAAACCACGCAGTCGATCATCAACCACAAGGGCGAAAACACGGTGCCGCTGCTCGTGGCAGCCGCCGGTCACCGCTGCCGTTCAGCGATTTTCGGGACTTATGATTACACGGCGTCGTGCAACATCACGGCGGCGCACCAGAGCCACACCCATCCGACCTGCGATTTTGCCCGCCATGTGCTGCAGGTCAGCCTCGCGGGAACCGGCATCACGATCAGCGACGGCGCGACCACGAGCATGCCGATCGGACCGCACAAGGCCACCAGGGACGCGCCGCTGTCGCCCCAGCAGATGGATGAGAACCGCGCGGTGGTGCATGGTGCCTGGAAGCTGCATTATGACAATATCATGCATTCGATGCGCCATGCCTACTATCAGGGCTGGGATCTGAATCCGGGGCAATTGCCGGTGCGTTATGCGGCCGTCGACACCTTCTTCCTCAGCGGCCTGCAGGATGCCTCGGCGCGCTTGAACGCTTTCCTCAACAAGGCCGCCCAGGCAACGCTGGTGGGCAACACCTTCGACGATGCGGCGACTGGTCAGGGGCTCCTGAACTTCTTCCTGCGTGGGATGGCGTGCGGAGCGATCACCGAGCAGGAAGTGCTGGCGACCGGAATCACACTGGACGAACTGCGCTCGCGTTCGTTTGTTCGCATCGTCAACAATCGGACCAAAAAGTAGCAGCCGAGAGGCCAAGAAGAAAGGGATGAGCCATGACTGAGGTAAAGAACGGGATGCAGGTGGCACTGCAGCATCTCGAATCAGCCGACGCAGTGATCAGGAAATCGCTGATCTGGATAAAGCAGCAATGCGCGACCACCAAGGGAGTCTCGAACGAGAAACTGGACGGGCATCAGATGGCCAGCTTCGATCTGGCGTGGTGTGCGGCTGAGTCGACGGCCGCGCGCTTTGCGGTGGACTATGCCGGCAAGGTGGTCGCCGCCGGTGCGGCGGGCGCCGGTGCCTGCCTTGAGGAACGAATGGCCCTGGTCTTTTGTGCCGAAGCCTTGCAGAACATTCACCATCGCCTGTGGGCGCGGCCGCAGAGCTTCGGTCTGAAGGAGGCCGACGTGGCCGCCCTGGCCTCGTCCAGCCTCAGCTACTATTGCCAGACACAACTGGATGCCGGCAATCTGGAAGCCTTGGGCAGGCAGGTCATCGCGCTGAATGGCGCCAGCGGTGCGTACATGCTGGGTGACGACGCGACGATGATGCAGGACTCGTTCCGCAAACTGGCAACCAACGTAGTCATGCCGCTGGCCGAGGAGATCCATCGGCACGATCGCATCATTCCCCAGGAAATCCTCGAGCCGCTGACCGAAATGGGCTGCTTCGGTCTGTCGATTCCCGAACGTTACGGCGGCATCCAGAGCGACGATCATGAAGACAACATGGGGATGATCGTGGTCACCGAGGAGCTTTCGCGCGGCTCGCTCGGGGGAGCGGGCAGCCTGATTACCCGCCCGGAAATCCTCAGCCGCTCCCTGCTCAAGGGAGGAACGGAAGCACAGCGAGAGAAGTGGTTGCCGAAGGTAGCCGTCGGTGAACCCTTGTGTGCCATTGCCGTCACCGAACCGGATACCGGCTCCGATGTCGCCGCCATGCGTCTGAAGGCGACGAAGTGCGAGGGCGGCTGGATACTCGACGGCGTCAAGACCTGGTGCACGATGGCCGGCAAGGCGGGCGTCCTGCTGGTCCTGGCACGCTCCAATCCCGACCGTTCGCTCGGTCACAAGGGGCTGAGCATGTTCCTGGTCGAAAAGGACTCGTATGACGGACACGATTTCGAGTACCGTCAGCGACAGGGTGGCGTGCTGAGCGGGCGCGCGATTTCGACCATCGGTTACCGCGGCATGCATTCCTACGAGGTTTTCTTCGACCACGTCTTCGTTCCGGACGAGAACCTGGTGGGCGGGCCGGAAGGCGAAGGGAAAGGCTTCTATTTCACGATGGCCGGATTTGCCGGCGGGCGCATTCAGACGGCGGCACGCGCCATTGGCGTCATGCAGGCGGCTTTCGAGCGCGCGGTGTCTTATTCCCAGGAACGACACGCCTTCGGCAAACCGATAGGTGAGTTCCAGCTGACGCTCGTCAAGCTGGCGCGCATGGCGACGCTGCTGACCGTTTCCCGCCAGTTTACCTACGCGGTCGGGGCCTTGATGGATCAGGGTCAGGGGCAGATGGAAGCCAGCATGGTGAAACTGTTCACCTGCCGCACGGCCGAGTGGCTCACCCGCGAAGCGATGCAGATTCACGGTGGCATGGGTTATGCCGAGGAGTCGCCCGTCAGTCGGTATTTCCTTGATGCACGCGTGCTGTCGATTTTCGAGGGAGCCGAAGAAACGCTGGCCCTGAAGGTCATCGCACGCTCTCTTATTGACTCCGTATAGGCCCCGTCCACACGGGCAGATGGATACGCCACGAGGAACATTCAATGTCGCAGGCAATTCGTTTCCGACCACAGGTCGAACTGGCCGAAAAGGTGGGCGTGGACCTGAAAAAGGTACGCCATCCCCACTACGGCCGCTATCTGGAGGAGTTCGTACCGGGGCAGGTGTTCGTTCACCCGCGCGGTTTCACGTTCCTGCGCGCCCAGATGGAGACTTTCTCCCGGACCTACATGCAGTGCAATCCGCTTTACCTCAATGACCAGTATGCGCGGGCCAGCGGCTTCTCCGGCCTGCTCGCTTCGCCGCAGATGGTCTTCAACGTCGTCCTTTCGCTGGGCGTGCAGAACGATTCGGAAAAGGCGATGGCCAACCTGGGTTACTACGATGCCCAGTTCCTGCGGCCGGTCCAGGCCATGGATACCATTCGCTCGCTGACCAAGGTCATCGACCGCAAGGAGCGCGGCGCGGGCAAGCCCGGCATCGTGACCATACGTACATTGGGCGTCAACCAGAACGGCGAAGTGGTACTGCAGTACGAGAGGAAGATCATGGTTGCCGGTCAGGGCGACCGTCCGCCAACCACCCCGTTGCCCACGTCGGCCGACGGCCTGATGCCGAGTTTCCCCTGGGTGGACGATGCCGATGTGATCCTGCCCGACTTTCCGGAGCGACTCCCCGGCGGCCTCACCGGTCCCAACTCGTGGTTCGAGGATTTCGCCGTCGGCGAGGTCATCGTGCACGCCAACGGCAGAACGATAACCGACGAGCATCTGCCGCTGACCTATGCGGTGGGTAATACTCATCCCCTGCATTTCGACCGGGTCTTCAGTTCCGGCTTGTCGGGCAAGATGAGCGGCGATCCCATCGTCTATGGCGGACTGGTGTTCGCGTGGCTGGAAGGACTGGCCAGCCGCGATGTCAGCGAGAACAGCATCTGGGAACTTGGTTTTACCGAGGGTTACCACACCCAGCCCTCGATTGCCGGCGATACGGTTGCCGCCCTGTCGCGCGTGTTGGCGGCCGAAGATGCTCCTGGCGCGTTGGCCCGGCAGTTCGGCGTCGTCAGTCTTCAGCTGATCGGTGTCAAGAACATCAGTGCGGCGAACGCTTTGGCCAAATATGGCGAGGACCTGTTCATCAAGGAGAACGACAAGAAAGAGATGGGCAAGGAGAAGATTGATGAGAAGATTTTTGAGATCGAGAGACGTCTCTTGATCAGAAAGAGGAGTTAGTCATGGTTGCCGCCCGGAAGAATCGGGATCAGCCCTGGTTGATGCGGACCTATAGCGGTCACAGCTCGGCCAAGGCATCCAACACCCTCTATCGGACCAATCTCGCCAAAGGCCAGACAGGTCTCTCGGTAGCCTTCGACCTGCCGACGCAGACCGGTTACGACGCCGACAGCCCTCTGGCCAAGGGCGAGGTCGGCAAGGTCGGCGTGCCCATATCACACATCGAGGACATGGATCAGTTGTTCGATCAGATCCCTCTCGATCAGATGAACACTTCGATGACCATCAATGCGACGGCCGCATGGCTGCTGTCGCTGTACATCGGCCTGGCGCAACGACGCGGGATCGACCCGACCCGGCTGAGCGGCACCACCCAGAACGATATCATCAAGGAGTATCTCTCACGCGGTACCTACATCTATCCGCCAGGTGCGTCGATGCGCCTGATCGCCGATACGATCAACTACACCGTCAAGCATGTTCCGAAGTGGAATCCCACCAATATCTGTAGCTACCATTTGCAGGAGGCGGGAGCAACGCCCGTTCAGGAACTGGCCTACGCCCTGTGCACCGCGATGGCGGTTCTCGACCGCGTCAAGGCTTCCGGCGAGATCAAGCCGGAGGCTTTCCCGCAAGTCGTCGAGCGCATCTCGTTCTTTGTCAATGCCGGCATGCGCTTCGTCGAGGAATGCTGCAAGCTCAGGGCATTCGGTGAAATGTGGGACGAACTGACTTTGACCCGCTACAAGGTCGAGGACCCACGACTTCGCCGGTTCCGTTATGGCGTACAGGTCAACTCCCTGGGGCTGACCGAGGCGCAACCGGAAAACAATGTCCAGAGAATCGTTCTGGAGATGTTGGCGGTGACGCTTTCCAAGCGCGCACGGGCCCGCGCCATCCAGCTCCCGGCGTGGAACGAGGCAATGGGTTTGCCGCGCCCGTGGGACCAGCAGTGGGCGCTGCGCATGCAGCAGGTGATGGCCTTCGAAACGGATCTGCTGGAATACGAGGACATCTTCGATGGTTCGCCGGTCATTGCCGCCAAGGTCAAGGCACTGATCGAGGGCGCCAAGAGGGAAATCGAGAATGTCGAAGCCCAGGGTGGCATCATTGCCGCGATCGAGTCCGGCTATGTCAAGCGCGAACTGGTCGGTAGCCACATGAACCGCTTGCGCGCCATCGAGTCGGGTGATCTCAAGATCATCGGCGTCAACTGCTTCCAGGAAACGGCCGAATCGCCGCTGACTGTCGGCAGTGATGGCGGCATCATGAAGACCGATCCGGCCGCTGAGCGTGAGCAGATCGAAAGGCTGCAGGCGCATCGCAGAAGCCGAAACGACAGCGAGGTCCGAGCCGCCCTGCAAGGACTCACCGATGCCGCCAAGAGCGGCGAGAACATCATGCCAAGTTCGATTCGCTGTGCTCTGGCGGGAGTCAGCACCGGCGAATGGGGAGACTCGCTGCGCGGGGTCTTCGGTGAGTTCAGACCACCGACGGGAATCGATATCGCCATCGACAGCCGCGAGGTACTCGGCAAGAAGGATCAGGTCACCGATCTCAGGGAGCGCGTCGCCAACACCGGCAACGCCTTGGGTCGTCCACTCAAACTACTGGTCGGCAAACCCGGACTCGACGGACATTCCAATGGCGCAGAGCAGATCTCCGTGAAGGCCAGAGACGTCGGCTTCGAGGTCGTCTACGACGGCATCCGGTTGACGCCGCAACAGATTGCCCAGGCCGCTCAGGAGGAAGGCGTGCATGTGGTGGGCCTGTCGATACTGTCAGGCAGCCATATGGAACTGGTGGAGTCTGTCCTGCAGGAACTGCGCCTGCGCGATCTGGCAAGCGTGCCGGTAATTGCCGGCGGCATCATCCCGCGCGAGGATGCCGAACGGCTGATGGCGCTCGGTGTGCGCGCCGTCTATACACCGAAGGACTTCAGTCTCAACGCCATCATGGGGGATATCGTGGATGTGATCCGCGAGTGCAACGGGCTCGACCGGATTGGCTTGCTGCATTGACAGGTCGATGACTTCACCCACTCTTCCCGATCCTGAGCAGCTAGCCGCACGGATACTGCGCGGGGAAAGGGCTGCGGTCGCCAGCGGCCTGAACCTGCTGGACAACAAGCTGGCTGAGGCGCGCAACCGTTCGGCTCGCTTGCTGGCGGCTCTTTCCGGCGAGCGCTGGCTCAGTCGCGGTCACCTGATCGGGGTCACGGGTCCTCCCGGAGCCGGCAAGTCCTCGCTCGTCTCCGCCATGATTCGGGAGTGGCGCCTCTCCGGCAAGACCGTCGGAGTGCTGGCAGTCGATCCCTCCAGTCGCCCCGAACTGGGCGGTGGCGCCTTGTTGGGCGATCGCATTCGTATCAAGAATTCGTCTCACGACGAAGGTCTCTTCATCCGCTCGCTGGCCAGTCGGAATCAGTTGGGCGGCGTCGCCACCGAGGTTTGGCCGATGAGTTGGCTGATGTTGGCCTGTTTCGATATTGTCATCATCGAGACGGTGGGCGTCGGCCAAACCGAGATCGATATTGCCGAGATTGGCGATACGGTCTGTTATGTCGCCCAGCCGGCCTCCGGTGACACAATCCAGTATCTGAAGTCGGGTATCATCGAGATTCCGGATATTTTCGCGGTCAACAAGTGTGACCTTGGTGCCCCGGCGCGCAAAACGGCGAGCGAAATTGGCCGGAGCGCGCCCAGGCACGATCGCCGGGAGAATTGGGATTACCCGGTGTGTCTGGTGAGCGCGACGATGAATACAGGAATCAGGCAATTGCAGGAGCATTGCGAGAGACACCGGGAGTTTCTCGCCAATGCCGGCTTGCTCGGCAAACTGCGCACGCGCCATCAGAGCGCCTGGGTAGTACGCTTGCTGAAAGAGGAATTCGGAACTTTTGGCCTCGAACTTGCCGGCGGCCGTGCTGTTGTCGGCGAGCGGCTGAGGGAAAATCCATCCAGCCAGTTTGCAGAGTACGAGCGCCTGCGGCAACATATTCTTTCCAGATTCATGTCGGTAAATCAACCGAGCAGTCTAACCAAGAAGGAGCATCTTGATGAGCAAACAATTGTATGAACTAGGTGATAGGCCTCCCCTGGGCGAAGTTCCGGAGAAAATGCACGCCTGGTTGATCCGCGCGGACCGTTTCGGCAAGCCGACGGAGGCGTTTCAGAAGGAAGTGGTGAATACCCCTGCCATCGCCGACGACGAAGTGCTGGTGCACGTGATGGCGGCGGGAATCAACTACAACAACGTCTGGGCGGGCCTCGGCTTTCCGGTCAATGTCATCGCTGCCCGTAACAAGGGCGGCGAGCCTGAAGACTTCCACATCGGCGGCAGCGACGCGTCCGGCATCGTCTACGCGATCGGCAAGGACGTGACCAACGTCAAAGTGGGCGACGAAGTGGTAATGCACTGCGGCCAATGGAACCGTAATTGCGAGTGGGTCCAGAACGGCGGCGATCCGATGTACTCGCCCTCTTTCAAGATTTGGGGTTACGAAACCAATTACGGTAGTTTCGCCCAGTTCACCAAGGTCCAGGGCCACCAGTGCATGCCGAAGCCAAAGCACATGAACTGGGAAGAAGCGGCGGCCTATACGCTGGTCGCCGCTACGGCCTGGCGGATGCTCCATGGCTGGGGCGCCAACTCCATCAAGAAGGGGGACGTCGCTCTGATCTGGGGCGGCGCGGGCGGCCTCGGTTCGATGGCGATCCAGATCGCCAAGGCGGTCGGCGCGACCTCCGTGGCCATGGTGTCAGGCGAGGACAAGTTCGACTACTGCATGAAATTGGGCGCCAAAGGCTGCATCAATCGCAACGACTTCGATCACTGGGGCATGTTGCCGCACTGGAAGGACAACGCGGGCTATGCAAAGTGGCTGAAGGGCGTGCGGGGCTTCGGTGCCAAGATCTGGGAAGTTCTCGGCGAGAAGCGCGCGCCGAACATCGTCTTCGAACATCCTGGCGAGACCACCATCCCTTCTTCGATTTTCGTTTGCGAAACCGGCGGTATGGTCGTCGTTTGCGCCGGTACCTCGGGCTATAACGCTACCGTCGATTTGCGCTATCTGTGGATGCGGCAGAAGCGCCTGCAAGGCTCACATTTCGCCAATGCCGTGCAGTGCAACGAAATGAACGAACTGGCGCTGCGTGGCCTGATCGATCCCTGCATGTCGCGGGCTTTCACCTACGAAGAGTTGCCGCTTGCCCACCAACTGATGCATGACAACAAACATCCACACGGCAACATGTCGGTGCTGATTGGTGCCACCGAGTTCGGCCTGGGCACCAGCGGCAAGCCGCCCGTGGCGATCGTTCATCCGACGCTGCCCAAGGGCGACGTGCATACCACGCCGCATCCCTATCCGATGTCCACCCCGCTGCCGGATATCGCCGAGGGCGAAGCGATCACTATTGCCGACGACGGCAGCAAGGTCAGCGACCTGATGCATCGCGGCATCATTTCCTGTACGCCGGACGATGTCCTCGGGACGGTGGCCAAGATCATGGTGGACAAGGAGATCCACGCGGTAGTGGTGATGGATGGACAAGGCAAGGCGATCGGCGTCGTATCGCAGACCGATATGGTTCTGGCGCGGCAGGGCCGGAGCCCGCAGGAAGCGCGCTCGATGCGCGCCGGGGACATCATGACCCCTGGCTGTGCAACATGCGATGCCGAGATGTTGTTGAGCGACGCGGTCAGCCTGATGACGGGCCGGCGCATGCATCGCCTGGTGGTAACGGAAAACGATCGGCCTGTGGGCGTCATCTCCATGACCGACGTGGTGCGCAAGATCATCGGCGAGTAAACAGCGCTCGCCCGCACCAAAGCGACACGTCGCGCCCACCCCCTTCCTGCTTGGGAAGGGGGATTTCTCAAGACGCCCTTCTTGTCCGTCAGGATGGAGAAGGGTTTTTTTTACAACCCCGAGAGGTTCCTGCCATGCAAGCCATTGTCTGCCACGAACTTGGCGGTCCCGCGGCGTTACGCCTGGATGACGTTCCGGAACCGCGCCCCGGACCCGGGCAGGTACGGATCCGGGTCCGCGCCTGTGGAGTCAATTTTGCCGACAGCCTGATCACCCGCGGCCAGTATCAGAAGCAACCACAACCACCATTCAGTCCCGGCTTCGAGGTTTCCGGAGAGGTGCTGGAACTTGGCAGCGGCGTACAAGGGATCGCCATTGGCGATCGCCTGATCGCCATGACAGCGCACGGTGGCTATGCCCAACAAGTCATTGCCGACACGAAGCGCTGCGTGCCGATGCCGGCGGCGATGTCATGGGAACACGGCGCGGCCTTTCCCGTGGTGTTCGGCACCTCGCATGTCGCCTTGTCGCATCGGGCGCGGTTACGGCCAGGAGAGACGCTCGTGGTGCATGGTGCCTCGGGCGGGGTCGGTCTGACCGCCGTCGCCATCGGCAAGCAGTTGGGAGCGACGGTTATCGCCACAGCGAACGGCCCCGAGAAACTCGAAGTAGCGCGCGCACACGGCGCCGACCATCTGATTGATTCGAGTCGTGAGGACGTGCGCACGCGAATCAAGGAGTTAACCGCTGGTCGCGGTGCGGATGTCGTCTACGATCCTGTAGGTGGCGACTTGTTCGCGGCTTCGCTGCGCAGCATCGCGTTTGAAGGGCGCCTACTGGTCATTGGCTTTGCAGGCGGTAGCGTGCCGCAAATTCCCGCCAATCATCTTCTGGTCAAGAATGTGGACGTGATTGGTCTCAACTGGCCGGCTTATGCGGAATTGAATCCGCAGGTGATGACCGAGAGTTTCCGGACACTGATCCAGTGGTATCTGGAGGGTGCGATCAAACCGCATGTCTCCGCCACTTATCCGCTGAAACAGGCTGTCGATGCGCTCAATCACCTGATTAGTCGCAAGTCCACGGGTAAAGTCGTTATTACTCCGGATTAGACCGGTCTAATGCTTTGTGCATCCGGCGCGTGGCGTATTCGCCACTTGTCGAAACCCATTGTGGCGGCCAGAAGACGCAAAACATTTCTCGGTGATTCGACAATGAAGACTGGCCATGCACGGAGATCCCCATATATACTTCTGATGGTCCGGATGACCTTCCTGTCGTGGCGGCAGACCAGGCGCGGGGCACCCGGAAACTTCAAGACACTCAAACTGGCGCTGGCAGCAAACCAACGCCGTATTCCCCTGGCGCGGCGATACCTGCGCTGATGATTACCTGAAAGGACTTGCATGAATCCCCAAAACGGTTACGACATCGAAGACTTGTCGGTCGGCATGAGCGCAGAGATCGCCAAGACCATTACGGATGCGGACATCGTCCTCTTTGCCGGCGTGTCCACGGACGTCAATGCGGTGCATATGGATGAAGATTTTGCGAAGACGACGATGTTTGGCGGCCGCATCGCGCACGGCATGTTGTCGGCGAGCCTGATTTCAGCGGTACTCGGCAATCGTCTGCCCGGTCCTGGCACGATCTACATGAGCCAGTCCTTGCGCTTCCGTGCGCCGGTGCGGCCGGGTGACACGGTTCATGCCAAGGTGACAGTCAAGGAAGTCGTTGCCGAAAAGTGCCGTGTCGTAGTCGATACCGTGTGCACCGTCGGCGACAAGGTGGTCATCGACGGCGAAGCGACGCTGATGACCACCTCGCGGCAAAAACGCGAAGCAGCCGGCAAGTAGCCTGCCAGCGAGCGGACGGGCCGGGCAGCCGAGCCCGTCGGTTTGGTCTCTGTTTGTTGCCGTCCCCCGCTCGCTTCGCTTGTGCAGTACCCGTGCTACGCCGGCGCCAGCTCGGCGCTGGCTCTCATTGCCGCAGCGCCATCTGGGCCCTGCGCCTCGAGCGACACCCGGCCATCGACCAGCGTGCCGACGAGGCGAAACGGCGCCAGATCAAACAGCGGCGCCAGGCCCCGGAAGCTGTAGTCGAGCACCGCCTGAGCTGTTTCCCGGCGCAGCAGTTCCATCAGCAGGACCGCGGTCAACGGCCCATGCACGACCAGACCGGGATAGCCCTCCTCGTTGATCGCATAGGGACGATCGTAGTGGATCCGGTGCGCGTTGAAGGTCAACGCCGAGAAGCGGAACAGGAGTCGCGGCTCAGGCTCCACAATGCGCGACCAGACGCAAGACGGCAGCGGCGGCCAATCGATTACGCGCGGACAGGCAACGGCTGGCCCCGGCTCGCGATAGACGATGTCCTGCTCTTCCTCGATACACAGCGCTCCATCCTGGTAGAAGCGGCAGAGGACCGAGACAAAGGCGAGTGAGCCGGAACGTCCCGATTTCTCCTTGATGTCGCGAATCACCGCCTCGCGGCGGGCGGGCTGGCCGATGATCAACGGGCGGTGGAAGCGCAAGCGCGCGCCGGCGAACATGCGCCGCGGATACGGAATCGGCGGCATGAATCCTCCGCGCTGTGGGTGCCCGTCGACCCCGAGAAGCGCCTGCGGCGTCTTCGGCAGAAAGTAGAACCAGTGCCACAGTGGTGGCAACGCGCTGCCGTTGCCAAGAGGCGTCACCGTATCGTCGAATGTCGCCGCCGCTGCCAGCGCCGGGGCCAGACCGAGGTCATCGTCGGTGATCTCATGGCGGCCAATCCACTGCGTGTAGGGTATCCTCGATTCGGTCATTGTTGGGGTTCTTTCGGTAGAGTTTCCGGCGGCGGACGCACAAGTACAGCACAGCACGCTGGCAAACTCAAGTCGCCAGCAGTCGATGCGTCCATTGGCCGACGCCCTGAGATCTTGCGCCCATGACCGTGTTTGCCCATATACTGTGGGGGTTATGCCGGTGCCGGGCCTGGCGCAGGGTAAGGGAGTTGGGAGGTTTTCCGGCTCGACAGTCGGGAGGATGGGCCATGAAAGAGGAAGCTGCTTCAACGAAGTCCGCCGCGTCGCGGCCAGCCCCCACGGGCACTGGGGCGCCAACACCAACCGGGCCTGCAGCAGTTAACCCCGCAGCGAACGCCCAGTTGTCGCAGAATCCTCTGGAGCAGGATCAGGAGCAGTCAGCGGACAACGACCAACTACCGATGAGCGGCTTGCGCGTCATCGATGTCGGGACTTTTCTGGCCGGGCCCTATGCGGCATCCATCCTGGGTGAGTTCGGCGCCGAGATTCTGAAAGTCGAGCATCCGATCGCCGGTGATCCGATGCGGCACTTCGGAACGGCCTCCAAACGCCACGATGCGACCCTGGCCTGGCTCAGCGAAGGCCGCAACAAGAAATCGGTCACCCTCGACCTCCGCCAGCAGGAGGGTGTCGAGCTGTTCCTCAAGCTGGTGGCCAAGTCGGACGTGCTGATCGAGAATTTCCGGCCGGGAACGATGGAGGAATGGGGACTCGGCTGGGACGAGTTGAGCAAGGCCAACCCCGCACTCGTGATGCTACGGGTCTCCGGCTACGGGCAGACCGGACCGTATCGTCGACGCTCGGGTTTCGCGCATATCGCCCATGGCTTTGCCGGTCTGTCCTACCTCGCCGGCTTTCCGGGCGAGACGCCAGTACTGCCGGGAACGGCGCCGCTTGGCGACTACCTGTCCAGCCTTTATGGCGCTATCGGCATCCTGCTGGCATTAAGGCACCGCGAGGCGACCGGCGAAGGGCAAATCGTCGATATCGGAATTTACGAGGCGGTTTTCCGCCAGATGGACGAGATCGCCGCCGCTTACGGACTGTTCGGCAAGGTCCGGCAACGCGAAGGTGCCGGCAGTTTCGTCGCCGTTCCGCACGGACACTTCCGGACTGTTGATGACAAATGGGTCGCCATCGCGTGCACCACGGACAAGATGTTCGAACGTTTCGCCGCGGCGATGGAGAAGCCCGAGCTCGCTGCGGCCGACCGTTACGGCGACCAACGCAAGCGTCTGGCAGCGCGTGACGAGGTCAACCGGATCGTCATCGAATGGGTGGGTTCGCTGACCCGCAACGAGGTGATGCAGCGCTGTATTGATGGTGAGGTACCGATCGGCAAGCTCAACAGCATCGCCGACATGTTCGAGGATGAGCATTTCAAAGCCCGCGGCAATCTCGCCCGCCTCACCGAGGAGGGCCTGGGGGAAGTGGTGATTCCGGGCGTCGTGCCGACGCTTTCCGAGACCCCGGGGCGGATTTCGAATCTCGGGCCACCGCTGGGCAACGCCACCTATGAAGTCCTGCGCGAACTACTCGGTATTTCGGCGCAGGAGATCAAGCGACTGCGCCAGCGCAAGATCATCTGACCGGCCTTTTCACGAGAACTCCCATGACCACTGATCAGACCGAGACCCGGTTGCCGCTCGAAGGCATTCGCGTCATCGATGCCGCCACGGTCATCGCCGCACCTTACAGTGCCAGCATCCTCGGCGAGTTCGGCGCCGATGTCCTGAAGGTCGAGAACCCGAAAGGCGGCGATCCCCTGCGCTACTTCGGTACGCCGACCAACCGCAAGGACACGCTGGCCTGGCTCAGCGAAGCCCGCAACAAGCGATCGGTGACGCTCGACCTGCACTTGCCGGAAGGCGTCGAGTTGTTCAAGGGGCTGATCGAGAAATCGGATGTGCTGTGCGAGAACTTCCGGCCGGGCACCCTCGAGAAGTGGGGACTCGGCTGGGAGGTGCTGCGCGAGATCAACCCTGGCCTGATCATGTTGCGCGTTACCGGTTATGGGCAGACCGGCCCCTACAAGGACCGTCCCGGCTTTGCCCGCGTCGCACACGCCGTTGGCGGCATCGCCTTTCTCTCGGGAATGCCGAGAGGAACGCCGGTGACCCCGGGCTCGACCACCCTCGGCGATTACCTGACCGGCCTCTATGGCTGTATCGGCATCCTGATGGCCCTGCGCCACCGCGAGCGCACCGGCAAGGGACAGTACATCGACGCTGCGCTGTACGAGTCGGTGTTTCGCTGCACCGAAGAACTGGCGCCGGCCTATGGCATGTTCGGTCGCGTGCGCGAGAGGCACGGGCCAACGCACAACGATTTCGCTTGCCCACACGGCCACTTCCCGACCAAGGAAGATGGCAAATGGGTAGCCATTTCGTGCGTCACCGACAAGCTCTTCGAGCGCCTGGCAATTGCCATGGGCCGCCCGGAACTGGCAGCGCCGCATGTCTACGGCGACCAGAAGACACGGCTTGACAACCGGCATGACGTGAACGAAATCGTCAGGGACTGGTGCGGTTCGCTGCACCGGGAGGAAATCCTTGCCCGCTGCTTCGCCGCCGGTGCCCCGGCCGGACCATTGAACAGCATCGCCGACATTTTCGGCGACCGGCAATTTCATTCGCGGCGCAACCTGGTCGCGATCGATGAGCCGGACATCGGCGAGACGGTGATCGTTCCATCGGTGTTGCCACGCCTGTCGGCGACACCGGGAAGGATCAAGCACCTCGGGCCGCGACTCGGGCAGCATACCGACGAAGTACTGTCCGGCTTGCTCGGCCTGGACGAGCACGAGATCGACGCGCTGCGCAAGAAGCGTGTAATCTGACCACAAGCGGGGTGATTGGAGACAATGGACGGAATTCTCAAGGGCCTGCGCGTCGTCGAGGGCTCGGCCTTCGTTGCCGCGCCACTCGGCGGCATGACTCTCGCCCAACTCGGCGCGGACGTCATCCGCTTCGACCCCATCGGCGGCGGCCTCGACTACCGTCGCTGGCCACTCACCCTCGACGGTCGGCACAGCCTGTTTTGGGCCGGACTGAACAAGGGCAAGCGTTCGATAGCCGTCGACCTTCGCCTGCCCCGCGGGCAGGAGTTGCTGACCCAGCTGATCTGCGCGCCCGGGGACCATGCAGGCCTCTTCAGCACCAATTTTCCGGCCAAAGGCTGGCTTGCCTATGAAGCGCTGCAAGCGCACCGGCAGGACTTGATCATGGTGAACCTGACGGGGCGGCGGGACGGTGGGTCCGAAGTAGACTACACGCTGAACCCGCAGCTCGGCCTGCCCCTGATGACCGGACCAACGAGTTCCCCGGAAGTCGTCAACCACGTCTTTCCCGCCTGGGACTTCATCAGCGGTCAAATGATCGCCTTGGGCCTCCTTGCTGCCGAACGGCACCGGCGGCTGACCGGCGAAGGACAACTGGTGCGTCTGGCCTTGAAGGATGTGGCGCTGGCCATGCTCGGGAATTTCGGCATGCTCGCCGAAGCCATGGTCAATGGGGCCGATCGGCCGCGCCAGGGCAACTACCTCTACGGCGCCTTTGGCCGCGACTTCGGCACGCTCGACGGCCGGCGTCTGATGGTCGTCGGCCTGACCGGCATGCAATGGCGCCGCCTCGTCAAGGCCACCGGTCTCCGGGAGCCAATCAGCGAACTGGCTGCGCGACTCGGCCTCGACTTCGACGACGAGGGCAATCGCTATCGCGCACGGCAGGAAATTGCCCGATTGTTCGAACCCTGGTTCCATGCCCGCACGCTGGCGGAAGCCGCGCTGACCCTCGATGCCCACGGCGTCACCTGGGGCCCCTACCGCAGCGTGCGGGAGGAAGTGGCCGCCGACCCGGATTGCTCCACCGACAATCCGATGTTCACACTCACCGAGCAGCCAGGCATCGGGCGCTACCTGATGCCGTCGACGCCGCTCGACTTTGCCGGCGTACCCCGTCTGCCGGCGATGCCGGCGCCCAGACTCGGCGAACACACGGATCAGATTCTGCTCGACATCCTCGGCTTGAGCGAGGCCGAAGTCGGCCGTCTGCACGACGCGCGCGTCGTCGCCGGACCTACCTGAGCCGGTCGCCGGCAAACCTGCCCGCGACCGCAGAAACAACCAGCCTTCTTTCTACCAGGGAAACTGCCATGAAGCTACCAGTGCACTTCTACAAACCGCTCGCCATTGGCGCCCCACAACCCCTGCGTGAGCTTCCGGTCAGGCCGGAGAGAATGATCCACTTCTTTCCGCCACACATCGACAAGATCCGCGCCAAGGCACCGGAGACGGCCCGGCAGTGCGATGTGATGTGCGGCAATCTCGAGGATGCGATTCCGATCGAAGCCAAGGACGCGGCACGCGCCGGCTTCATCGACCTGCTGGCCGCGCACGACTTCGGCGACACCGCCATGTGGGTGCGGGTCAATGCGCTGAACAGCCCTTGGGTACTCGACGACCTCAACGAGATCATCAAGCACGTCGGCAACAAGGTCGACGTGATCATGATTCCCAAGGTCGAGGGACCCTGGGACATCCACTTCGTCGATCAGTACGTCTCGCTACTGGAAGCGAAGTACGCCATCAGGAAGCCGATCCTCCTGCATGCGCTGCTCGAGACCGCGCAGGGAGTCACCAATGTCGAGGCGATCTGCGGCGCCAGTCCGCGCATGCATGGTCTGAGCCTCGGCCCGGCCGACCTTGCCGCCTCGCGTGGCATGAAGACGACGCGCGTCGGCGGCGGACATCCCGGCTACGGCGTCCTCGCCGACCCTGAAGCCGGCCAGGATGGAGGCGAGAAGCAGCGCGCCTTCTTCCAGCAGGATCTCTGGCACTACACCGTCGCGCGCATGGTCGATGCGGCCGTGGCGCACGGTCTGCGCTCGTTCTACGGCCCGTTTGGCGACCTCAAGGATGAAGCCGCCTGCGAGGCACAGTTCCGCAATGCCTTCCTGATGGGCTGTTCGGGCGCCTGGTCGCTGGCGCCCAACCAGATCGCGATTGCCAAGCGTGTCTTCAGCCCCGACGTCAAGGAGGTACTGTTTGCCAAACGCATCCTCGAAGCGATGCCAGACGGCAGCGGCGTGGCAACAATCGACGGCAAGATGCAGGACGACGCGACCTGGAAGCAGGCGAAGGTCATCGTCGATCTGGCGCGTCTGGTGGCCAGGCGCGACCCGGAACTCGCGGCGGCTTACGGTTGGTAGGAAAGAGCTTGGTCGGCACAACGAGGAGGCACCTGATGAGCGAGAAGACCAGACTGGGGAATTTCTTTGAGGACTTCCAGATCGGGCAGACGATAGCCCATGCGACACCGAGAACGATCAGCGAGGGCGACGTGGCTTTGTACACCGCGTTGACCGGCTCGCGCTTTGCCATCACATCGTCGGACACCTTCGCGTATAGCCTGGGATTCCCGCGTGCGCCGGTGGACAACCTGCTCGCGTTCAACGTGGTCTTCGGCAAAACGGTTCCCGACATCTCGCTCAATGCGGTTGCCAACCTCGGCTATGCCGCTGGCCGCTTCGGCCACCGGGTCTTCGTCGGTGACACGCTGACGGCCGACTCGACGGTGATCGGTCTCAAGGAAAACCGGGACGGCCAGACCGGGATCGTCTATGTGCGCTCGTGCGGGATCAATCAGCACCAGCAGATCGCCCTTGACTACTGTCGCTGGGTGATGGTGCGCAAGCGCGAGCCAAAGTCGCCAGCGCCGCCAGCCTGCGTACCCGACCTCCCCGAGGCGGTCGCTGCGGGAGACCTGATCGTTCCAGCAGGAATCCGCGTCGATCAGTACGACTGCACGCTGTCCGGCAGCCCTGACCTGTGGGACGATTATGAGGTCGGTGAGCGGATCGACCACGTGGACGGGATGACGATCGAAGAGAGCGAGCACATGATGGCGACGCGTCTTTACCAGAACACCGCCAGGGTGCACTTCAATCAGCAGGCGGAAAGCGCCGGGCGTTTTGGCCGCCGGATCATCTACGGGGGCTGCATCATCAGTCTGGCACGTTCGCTCTCCTTCAACGGCCTGGCGAATGCCTTCCTCGTCGCGGCGATCAACGGCGGTCGGCATGTCACGCCGACCTTTGCCGGTGATACGATCTACGCTTGGTCAGAGGTCGTCGACAAAATGGTCCTGCCGGGCCGCAACGACCTCGGCGCACTGCGCCTGCGTACCGTCGCGACCAAGGATCGACCGTGCGCCGACTTCCCCTGCAAGACGGCCGATGGCAGCTACGATCCGAGCGTGGTCCTCGACTTCGACTACACTACGCTGATCCCCCGAAGAGCGTAACGTCCAGCGCGGGCGGCTACCGCGCCGCCCGCATGAACCCGGCCAGCCAATGGCAGGCCCGGCCACCGGCCCGGAGCGACGGCCCGCGACTGCCGCCCATACGCAAAGGTATCGTTGTTTTCAATCGATTCGAACTAAGCTATGCTGCGCGGGCGTCAAAAAACGATGGAAAACAATGGAGGAAACATGTTCCAAGTCCGCATACACGGTCGCGGCGGCCAAGGCGTGGTTACGGCTGCCGAGATGTTGTCTATTGCTGCGTTTGAGGAAGGCCGCCATGCCCAAGCCTTCCCGAGTTTCGGTTCGGAACGAACCGGTGCCCCGGTGGTCGCTTTTTGCCGTATCGCGGATGAGGAGATCCGCCTGCGCGAACCGATCATGGAACCCGATGCGCTGATCATCCAGGATCCTACTCTGCTGCTCCAGGTCGACGTCTTCTCTGGCCTCAAGAAGGGCGGATACATCCTGATCAACACCAGCCGCACGTTTGCCGAACTGGGCCTCGGTGACTACGTCCGAGACTGGCCAGCAGACAGGCTGTGCACGGTTCCCGCCACCGACCTCAGCCGCAAGCACGTCGGCCGACCAATGCCCAACGTTCCACTCCTGGCCGGCTTTGCCGCCGCATCCGGCATCATTCGGCTGGAGTCAGTGATCAAAGCCATCAATGCCAAGTTCTCGGACAGAGTGGCGAGCAACAACAGCGCTGCGGCAACCGAGGCTTATCAGTTCGTTGCCGACGAGATCAAGGCGGCGCGTCATGAGGAGGCCGCACATGCTTAAACAGACTGAAGGTTCACACGCTGTTGCCGAAGCCGTCGGCCTTTGCCGGCCAGAAGTGATCTGCGCCTATCCGATCTCTCCGCAGACGCACATCGTCGAAGGCCTCGGTGAAATGGTCAAGGCCGGCGAAATCCAGGACTGCGAGTTCATCAACGTCGAATCCGAGTTCGCGGCGATGAGTGTCGCCATCGGATCGTCGGCAACAGGCGCCCGTACCTACACGGCCACGGCCTCGCAGGGCCTGCTGTTCATGGCCGAGGCGGTATACAACGCGTCCGGCCTTGGCCTGCCCATCGTCATGACGGTCGCCAACCGGGCCATCGGCGCACCGATCAACATCTGGAACGACCACACCGATGCGCTCTCGCAACGCGACAGCGGCTGGATCCAGCTTTTCGCCGAAACCAATCAGGAAGCGCTGGATTTGCACATCCAGGCCTTCAAGCTGGCGGAGGAAGTCAGCCTGCCGGTCATGGTCTGCATGGACGGATTCATTCTGACGCACGCCTACGAGCGCGTGGACGTACCGACCCAGGAACAGGTCGATGCCTTCCTGCCGCCTTACGAGCCACGTCAGGTTCTCGACCCGACCGACCCGGTATCGATCGGCGCAATGGTCGGTCCGGAAGCGTTCTCGGAGGTGCGCTACCTGGCGCACGCCAAGCAGATGCAGGCTCTCGAACTGATCCCGCGATTGGCCGAGCAGTTCAAGGCGGTCTTCGGTCGCGATTCAGGCGGGCTGACCCATTCGTACCTCCTCGACGATGCAGAAACGGTGGTTGTGGCGATGGGGTCGGTGCTCGGAACGATCAAGGATACGGTTGACGAGATGCGTGCTGCCGGCGAGAAGATCGGCGTGCTCGGGATCACTTCCTATCGTCCGTTCCCGCTCGACAACGTCCGCGCCGCGCTGCAGAACGCGCAGCGCGTGGTCGTGTTGGAAAAGAGTCTGGCGGTCGGCATCGGTGGCGTTCTCTCCACCGACGTACGCATGGCAATGTCGGGTCTGCAACTGCATGGACACACGGTGGTCGCCGGCCTTGGTGGCCGGGCAATCACCCGGAAATCGTTGCGTGCTCTGTTTGCCAAGGCAGTTCGCGGCGAACTGGGCCACCTCACCTTCCTCGACCTCGACTGGAACGTCGTCAACAAGCAACTCGAACGCGAGCGCACGACGCGCCGTTCGGGTCCGGCAGCGGAAAGCATGCTGCGCGACATCGGTGTCATTGCCACCGGTATTGTCTGAGGAGACCCACGATGAGCTTCCAACCCGTTCATTTCTATCAGACCGGCACCTTCACGGTCGGTAATCGCCTGCTGGCTCAGGAAGAACGCAGTGTCCAGGCCAACATGGAACGTACCAATTCACTCAACTCCGGACACCGTGCCTGTCAGGGCTGCGGTGAAGCGCTTGGCGCTCGCTATGCCATTGACGCCGCGATGAAAGCCGCCAGCGGTCGCCTGATTGCCGCCAATGCTACCGGTTGCCTCGAGGTCTTCTCGACGCCCTACCCGGAAACTTCGTGGCAGATCCCCTGGATCCACTCGCTGTTCGGCAACACGGCGGCGGTGGCCACCGGCATCGCCGCAGCCATCAAGGTCAAGCGCCACAAAGGCCAGATGGGCGATGTTCGCGTCGTCGCCCAGGGTGGTGACGGGGGGACCACGGACATCGGTTTCGGCTGCCTGTCGGGAATGTTCGAACGTAACGACGACGTTCTCTACATCTGCTACGACAACGGCGGTTACATGAACACCGGCGTCCAGCGCAGTTCCGCCACCCCACCAGCAGCCCGCACAGCGACCACCATGCCGGTCGGCCCCGAGCCGGGCAATGCCTTCGGGCAGGGCAAGTTCGTGCCGGCGATCGCCATGGCCCACGAGATCCCCTATGTCGCGACCGCCACCGTCGCCGACCTCCGCGATCTCGAATACAAGGTCACCAAAGCGATGGGAATGCGCGGTGCGCGCTACATCCACATCCTGGTCCCCTGCCCGCTCGGTTGGGGAGCGGCCTCCGAAGACACCATCAAGTTGGCGCGTCTGGCCAAGGAAACCGGTATTTTCCCGGTCTTCGAAGCGGAGGGCGGCGAACTCACGAGTTCGCTCAAGATCCGCCGCCAGCAGCCTGTTGAAGAGTATCTGAAACTCCAGAAGCGCTACGCGCACCTGTTCGGCAAGACGCCGGCGGTAGCAACGATCGCTCGCCTGCAGGCGGCGGCAGACAAGAACATTCGCAAATACGGACTGCTCGACCAGGAGGCGAACTGATGGAAAAACCCTTTGCCATTACCCTAGACCCCGGCTCGTCGCTGGCCAATCACACCGGTTCGTGGCGGACTTCCCGCCCGGTTTATCTTGACCGGCTACCGCCCTGCAACAAGCAGTGCCCAGCCGGCGAAGACATCCAGGGTTGGCTGTTCCACGCCGAGTCCGGCGACTACGAAAGCGCCTGGCGGCATCTGACGAAAGACAATCCCTTCCCGGCCATCATGGGGCGCGTCTGCTATCACACCTGCGAGGGTGCCTGCAATCGCGGGCAACTCGACGCGCCGGTCGGCATCAATTCGGTCGAACATTTTCTCGGCGACGAAGCGCTCAAGCAAGGCTGGAAGCTCACGCCGCCGGCCAGCGAATCAGGCAAGCACGTCCTGGTGGTCGGCGCAGGCCCGTCGGGAATGTCGGCGGCCTACCACCTGCGCCGATTCGGGCACAGCGTCACACTCTACGAGGCTGGGCCCCTGCTCGGCGGTATGATGCGCTTCGGCATTCCCAAGTACCGCCTGCCGCGCGATATCCTGGAAGCGGAGATGCAACGGGTCGTCGACCTCGGCGTCACGGTGAAGCTGAACAGCAAGGTCGACAACATCCTGAAGACCATGGAGGAAGGCAAGTTCGATGCCGCCTTCCTGGCGGTCGGGGCGCACATCGGCAAGCGAGCGATGATCCCGGCCGGCGACGCAGCGAAAATCATCGACGCCATCTCGCTGCTGCGCAGCATGGAAGGTGAAGACAAGCCGCTGCTCGGTCGTCGCGTCGTCGTCTATGGCGGTGGCAATACGGCCATAGACGTGGCCCGAACGGCCAAGCGCATGGGTGCCGAACCGTTGATCGTCTATCGCCGCACGCGCGACAAAATGCCTGCACACGACTTCGAACTCGAGGAGGCGCTGCAGGAAGGCATCATGGTCAAGTGGCTGTCGACCATCAAACAGGCGCATGAGTCCTCGCTGACCATCGAAAAGATGGCTCTCGACAGCAAGGGTTTCCCGCAACCCACCGGCGAGTTCGAAACCATCGAGGCCGATTCTCTGGTGCTCGCGCTCGGCCAGGACGTCGACCTCGGGCTGCTCGAGGGGGTTCCGGGGCTGAAGGTGACCGATGGTGTCGTCGAAGTCGGCCCCAACATGATGACCGGTTATGCGGGGATTTTCGCGGGCGGCGACATGGTTCCGGCCGAGCGCAACGTCACCGTCGGAATCGGCCACGGCAAACAGGCGGCGCGCCACATCGATGGCTGGTTGCGCGGCGAGCAGTACCTCCCGCCGGTCCAGCGCGAAGTGGCGACCTTCGACAAGCTCAACACCTGGTACTACGCCGATGCACCCAAGACGGTTCGCCCCATGCTCGACATCATTCGTCGGCAATCGACCTTCGATGAAGTCCAGGGCGCACTCGACGAGAGCAATGCCCTCTTCGAGGCCCGGCGTTGTCTGTCCTGCGGCAACTGTTTCGAATGCGACAACTGTTACGGTGTCTGCCCCGACAACGCCGTAATCAAGCTCGGACCAGGCAATCGCTTCCAGTTCAACTACGACTACTGCAAGGGTTGCGGCATGTGCGTCGCCGAATGTCCCTGCGGTGCGATCAAGATGGAGGCCGAAGAAATCTGAGCGCGGCGTGGTTATGAGGCCGCGGAGCTTGTCACCCGGCGCAACGACAGAAGCGCAACAATCAATCCCGACCCGGTGCCGTTGTCTGGGTCACCCACTCTGGGGACACTTCGGGCATAACGCTCGAAGTGTCTTTTCCTTCTTCCCCAACCCGCGAGGTATGTATGCCAACTGAAACAAAGAACGTCTACGTGTTTGGTGCCGCCCGAACCGACGGCGACGCCAAGATGAAGAATATACTCGGAGGCAAAGGCGCCAACCTTGCCGAAATGTGCCGACTGGGAATCGCAGTACCTCCCGGTTTCACGGTCAGTACCGAAGCCTGCACCGTCTATACCGAGCAGGGCAAGGACGCCGTGTTCAAGCTGATCGAGGCTGAAGTCTTGCAGGGCGTGGCTTTCGTTGAACAGGAAATGGGGAAGAATTTCGGCGACTCGTCGGATCCGCTGCTACTGTCGGTGCGTTCGGGTTCGCGCGCGTCGATGCCAGGCATGATGGACACCATCCTCAACCTCGGCCTCAATGACGAGGCGGTGGTCGGACTGGCTCGCAAGGCCAACAACGAGCGTTTTGCCTGGGACTCCTATCGCCGCTTCGTGCAGATGTACGGTGACGTCGTGATGGGCCTCAAGCCGGTATCGAAGGAAGATCACGATCCCTTCGAAGTCGTCATCGACATGCTCAAGGAGAAGAAGGGTGTTGAACTCGATACCGATCTCGACACCGACGACCTGAAGGAGTTGGTGCTGCGTTTCAAGGGCTTGATTCGTGCCCGCGTCGGCCGTGAGTTCCCGACCGATCCCTGGGAACAGCTCTGGGGGGCAGTGAATGCGGTCTTTCAGAGCTGGAATAACGACCGCGCCAAGGTATACCGCGAGCTGAACGATATCCCGGATTCGTGGGGCACCGCCGTCAACGTCCAGGCCATGGTCTTCGGCAATCTGGGCGACAACAGCGGCACCGGCGTCGCCTTCACGCGTGACGCAGGGACTGGTGAGGACCTGTTCAACGGCGAGTTCCTGGTCAATGCCCAGGGTGAAGACGTCGTCGCCGGTACCCGCACGCCGCAACAGGTCACTCTCGAGGGTTCGCGCCGCTGGGCCAAACTGGCGATGGTCAGCGAAGACGAGCGACGGACCAGGTTCCCGTCGCTCGAGGAACTGATGCCCGACATCTACCAGCAGCTCCTGCAGGCCGAAACCAAGCTCGAAAAGCACTACTCCGACATGCAGGATGTCGAGTTCACGATCCAGGAAGGCCGCCTGTGGATGCTGCAAACCCGCAACGGCAAGCGCACTGGTTCAGCGATGGTGCGCATCGCCATGGAAATGCTGCGCCAGGGCATCATCGATGAGAAGGAAGCCTTGCGCCGCGTCGACCCGGAGCGCCTCAACGAACTCCTGCACCCGGTTTTTGACCCGATCGAGATCAAGAAGGCACGTTCCATCGCGCACGGCCTGCCGGCTTCGCCCGGCGCCGCGACCGGTCAGATCGTCTTCTTCGCCGACGAAGCCGAGGAATGGGTCAGAAAGGGCAAGGACGTGATCCTGGTACGCCAGGAAACCTCTCCTGAGGACCTGCGCGGAATGAGTGTCGCCAAGGGAATTCTGACCGCCCGCGGCGGGATGACCTCGCACGCAGCCGTTGTGGCACGTGGCATGGGTAAGTGCTGCATCTCTGGCGCTGGCGCGGTGCGCGTCGATTACCATGCACGCACGATGTCGGTCGGCAACGAGACTTGGGCGGAAGGAGACTGGCTTTCGCTCGACGGTTCGACCGGCGAAGTCTACCTGGGCCAGGTAGCCACGAAGGAAGCGGAACTGACCGGCGACTTCGGAACGCTGATGGATCTGGCCGATCATCACAAGAAACTGGCCGTGCGCGCCAACGCCGATACGCCCGACGATGCCAGGGCGGCACGCACCTTCGGTGCCAAGGGTATCGGCCTGTGCCGTACCGAGCACATGTTCTTCGAGGGGGAACGTATCAAGGCGGTTCGGGAAATGATCCTTGCTGACGACGAAGCCGGACGGCGCCGCGCGCTGGCCAAGCTGCTGCCGATGCAGCGTGGCGACTTCGAAGGACTGTTCCGCGAGATGAGCGGCCTGGCGGTCACCATTCGCCTGCTCGACCCGCCGCTCCACGAGTTCGTTCCTCACGATGAAGCCAACCAGAAGATCATGGCTCACGAGATGAACGTTCCACTGGGCGTGATCAAGATGCGCGTCGACGACCTGCACGAATTCAACCCGATGATGGGTCATCGCGGCTGCCGCCTCGGTATCAGCTACCCGGAGATCACCGAAATGCAGACGCGGGCGATCCTCGAAGCCGGTCTGAACATGAAGGCGAAGGGTTTCGATGTCAAGGCCGAAATCATGATTCCGCTGGTCGGCACCGTTCGCGAATTCAACGCTCAGGCGCGTGTCATCCGTCAGACCGCAGCGGCCGTTTTCCATGAGCGCGGCGAGGCACTCGACTACCTGCTCGGGACGATGATCGAAACCCCTCGTGCCGCCCTGATCGCCGACAGTATCGGCCAGCAGGCGCAGTTCTTCTCCTTCGGCACCAACGACCTGACGCAAATGACCATGGGTTTTTCGCGCGACGACGCCGGCAAGTTTCTGCCGAGCTATCTGAAAGATGGCATGTACGAGCGCGACCCCTTCCAGTCGATCGACCAGAAGGGCGTCGGCCTGCTGGTGAAGATGGCCGTCGAGAAAGGTCGTTCGGTCCGCCCGAGCATCAAGCTGGGCGTCTGCGGGGAGCACGGAGGCGACCCGGCATCGATCGAGTTCTTCCACCGCAGCGGTCTCGACTACGTGAGCTGCTCGCCGTTCCGGGTGCCGATCGCCCGGCTGGCGGCTGCCCAGGCAGCCATCAACAACGAGTAGACTCCCGGGTCGGCTGGCAGGCCACTTCCCCACCTGTACGCTGCTGTGCAGGACGGGGAAGCGAGTCGGGGCTGGCGCTTCGACCTTTCAAGACGACGAGCACCCCTGGCCCCCAGGGGTGCTCTTTTTTGCTTCGCCGGCAAGCCCGATGAAGGGCTGGGGTTGCCGCTGACTGAGCTTGTGCAACGCCGAACGTCCGCGCTGTCCGCTTTCTGCGGCCGGCGGCTGGAGCTCGCTGACACTCCCTTGATGACATGAACTTCCAGCTTCTGGCCAGTGACGGTGCTGCTCGTTGCGGCCGCCTCACTCTCACCCACGGCACAGTGGACACGCCGGCCTTCATGCCGGTCGGCACCTACGGAACGGTCAAGGCAATGACGCCCCGCGACCTGACCGCGACGGGCGCGCAGATCTGCCTCGGCAACACCTTCCACCTCTGGCTGCGCCCCGGGCTCGAAGTCATCGCTGCGCATGGCGGCCTGCACCGCTTCATGGGCTGGAATGGGCCGATCCTCACCGACTCCGGCGGTTTCCAGGTCTTTTCCCTCGGTGCGCTGCGCAAGATCAGCGAGGAGGGAGTCCGCTTCCAGTCGCCGGTCAACGGCGACCGCCTGTTCCTGACGCCCGAGGAATCCATGCGCATCCAGCACGTGCTCAACTCCGACATCGCGATGATCCTCGACGAATGCACGCCCTACCCCGCCGACCATGCAGTGGCAGCCGCGTCAATGTGCCTGTCGCTGCGCTGGGCACGGCGCTCGCGTGACCGGCACGACGAAATCGGCAACGCCAACGCCCTGTTCGGCATCGTCCAGGGCGGCATGTACGAAGACTTGCGTGACGAATCGCTGGCCGCGCTCATCGATATCGGCTTCGCGGGCTTCGCGATCGGCGGCCTGTCAGTCGGGGAACCGAAGGACGACATGGCGCGAATTCTGGCGCACACCGCACCGCGCCTGCCGCAGGACAGGCCACGCTACCTGATGGGCGTCGGCACACCTGAGGATCTCGTCGCCGCCGTCGGCGCCGGCATCGACATGTTCGACTGCGTACTGCCGACGCGCAATGCACGCAACGGCCACTTCTTTACCCGCTACGGCGACATCCGGATCAGGAACGCCTGCCACAAGAGCGACCCGCGCCCACTCGACGCGAGTTGCGAATGCTATACCTGCCGGAACTTCTCGCGCGCCTACCTTCATCATCTGAACCGCACCGGCGAAATCCTCGGCGCGCATCTCGGCACGCTGCACAACCTCCACTACTACCAGGTCCTGATGCACGAGTTGCGCAAGGCGATAGCGAGCGGGACGCTGGCGTCAACCGTTTCGGCCTTCCAGCGCGCACGCGCTCAGCCGACGACAGCATAGTGGTATAATTGTTGGTTTCGTTGAAATTATTCATCTTAGGAGACTGATGTGCTAATCAGCACTGCCCACGCCCAGACTGCTGCAGCGACCGACCCAACCGGTGGTTTCATGCAACTCCTGCCGATCATTCTGATGTTCGTCGTCCTCTACTTCCTGATGATTCGGCCGCAGATGAAGCGAGCTAAGGAGCACAAGGCCCTGATCGAAGGCCTCGCCAAGGGTGATGAAGTGGTCACTGGCGGCGGCATCGCCGGCCGAGTCACTCGCGTCAGCGACAGCTTCATCGCTCTCCAGATCGCCGAAGCCGTCGAAATACACGTTCAGAAACAGGCTGTTACGCTTGTCTTGCCAAAAGGCACTCTGAAAGAGCTTTAACCAACCGCCGGGCGCCGCCCCCTCGTGGTCGCCCGCGCCATTCTGACTGCATGCATCCATGAACCGCTACCCGCTCTGGAAATACGTTCTCGTCGCCATCGCACTGGTGCTCGGTCTGGTTTACACCTTGCCGAACTTCTTCGGCGAGTCGCCGGCTGTCCAGGTTTCCAGCGCCAAAGCCACTCTCAAGGTTGATGAGAAGACGCGAGAACGGGTCGCCAGCACGCTACGGAGCGCCAGCATCGAGAACAGCGGCATCTTCCTCGACAGCAACGGCGTCAAGGTTCGCTTGCTCAACGCCGACAGTCAGTTGCAAGCAAAGGACCTGCTTGAAAAGCAGTTCAACCCGGACCCCACCGACCCCCAGTATGTCGTCGCCCTGAATCTGCTGTCGAGTTCGCCTCAATGGCTGACCAACCTGCATGCGCTGCCGATGTACCTCGGCCTCGACCTGCGCGGCGGCGTACATTTTCTGCTTCAGGTGGACATGAAGGGCGCGCTGACCAAGCGTCTCGACTCGATCAGCGGCGATTTGCGTAGTCTGCTACGCGACAAGAATGTCCGGCATGCCGGCATCACCCGCGAGGGCGAACGCCTGACCATTCGCTTCCGCGACGGCGATACCCGCGCCAAAGCACGAATCGTCCTCGAGGACAATCAGTCCGATCTGCTGCTGGCTGATCAGGGAGAAGGCGACGATCTCAAACTGGTCGCCACCCTGAAGCCGGAAGCGATCAAGCGCATCCAGGAATTCGCCGTCAAGCAGAACATGACGACGCTGAGCAACCGCATCAATGAACTTGGGGTCGCCGAACCGGTGATCGCCCAGCAGGGTGCCGATCGTATCGTTGTGCAGTTGCCTGGGGTTCAGGACACCGCCAAGGCCAAGGACATCCTCGGGCGCACGGCGACGCTCGAAATCCGCATGGTCGAGGAGACCGCCGGAGCCCTCGAGGCGGCCCAGGCCGGCCAGGTCCCCTTCGGCACCGAACTCTATGTCGAACGCGGCGGCCTGCCCCTTCTCGTCAGGAAGCAGGTGGTACTCACCGGCGACCGGTTGACCGATGCGCAGCCCGGCTTTGACAACCAGACGCACGAACCGGCCGTCCACCTGACGCTCGACTCGGCCGGCGCACGTATCTTCAAGGATGTCACGCGCGACAACGTCGGCAAGCGAATGGCGATCGTGCTGATCGAGAAGGGCAAGGGCGAGGTGGTTACCGCACCAGTGATCAGGGCGGAAATCGGCGGCGGGCGCGTACAGATTTCTGGCCGCATGAGCACGATGGAAGCCAACGACACGGCGCTGTTGCTGCGCGCAGGCTCCCTGGCCGCACCGATGGAGATCATCGAGGAGCGGGCGATCGGTCCGAGCCTCGGCGCCGAGAACATCAAGAAGGGCTTCCACTCGACGATGTGGGGCTTTGCCGCGATTGCCGTCTTCATGATCGCCTACTACGTCCTGTTCGGCCTGGTGTCGGTGATTGCCCTGGCCGCCAACCTGCTCTTCCTGGTTGCCCTGCTCTCGCTCCTGCAGGCGACGCTGACCTTGCCGGGAATCGCCGCCATCGCCTTGGCACTCGGCATGGCCATCGACGCCAACGTCCTGATCAACGAGCGGATTCGCGAGGAACTGCGCAACGGATCGACGCCCCAGCTGGCGATCCACACTGGCTACGAGCGGGCGTTCGGTACTATTCTCGACTCCAATATCACGACGCTGATTGCCGGCATCGCCCTGCTGATTTTCGGCTCCGGTCCGGTGCGCGGTTTCGCTGTCGTACACTGTCTCGGGATTCTCACCTCCCTGTTCTCTGCGGTCGTCGTCTCGCGCGCGCTCATCAACCTGATCTATGGCAACCGTCGCAAGATCGAGTCGCTGGCCATCGGCCAGATCTGGAAACCCGGCAACACCGCCAATGTGGCAGCCAAATAGGGAAACGCCAAGATGGAATTTTTCCGGATCAGAAAAGACATCCCGTTCATGCGCCACGCGCTGGTGTTCAACGTCATCTCGCTGCTCACTTTCCTGCTTGCCGTATTCTTCCTGTTCAGCCGCGGGCTGCATCTCTCGGTCGAGTTCACGGGAGGAACGCTGATCGAACTCAACTACAGCCAGGCCGCCAACCTCGAGAAGTTGCGCGAGGGGCTTGGTAAGGCCGGCTACAGTGACTTCTCGGTACAGAACTTTGGGTCCAGCCAGGACGTCCTGATCCGGTTGCCCCTCCGGGCCGATCAGAACACGACGCGAATCGGCGAGTCTGTCCTGCAGGCTCTCAACGCCGAGACCCCGGGAGCCTCGCTGCGCCGGGTCGAGTTCGTCGGACCACAGGTCGGCAAGGAACTGGCCGAAAACGGTGCCCTGGCGCTCTTGCTGGTGGTCATCGGCATAGTCGTCTACCTGGCCTTCCGTTTCGAGTGGCGTTTCTCCGTCTCCGCGATCATTGCCAACCTGCATGATGTAATCATCATTCTCGGCTTCTTCGCCTTCTTCCAGTGGGAGTTCTCGTTGTCGGTGCTGGCGGCGGTGCTTGCCGTCCTCGGCTACTCGGTCAACGAGTCTGTCGTCGTCTTCGACCGCGTGCGCGAAACCTTCAGGAAAGTACGCGGACTGACGACGCCGCAGGTCCTCGACCACGCGATCACCAGCACCATCTCACGCACCATCATCACGCACGGCTCGACCCAGATGATGGTTCTGTCCATGCTGCTCTTCGGCGGCGAGACGCTTTACTACTTCGCCCTGGCGCTGACCATCGGTATCTGTTTCGGAATCTACTCTTCCGTGTTGGTGGCTAGTCCGCTGGTCATGTGGCTCGGTGTCTCGCGCGAGCAGTTCGTCCGACCCAAGAAACAGATCGAGGGCGCCAACGAGGATGGCGCCGTCGTCTAGCAGGCTTTGCCGACGCCAACGGCCAGAAGCTTGCCGGCCGTAAGAGAGTACCTTGGGGGTTCGGGCCGGCAGAAGTGGCAACGTGTCACCGCCTGTCTCATCAGATGGAGATGCTCATGAGCAAACAGCGAATCCGGCTTTGGGACCTGCCGACCCGCCTCTTCCACTGGTTGCTGGCAGGCTTGGTGGTCGCCTCCTTCGTCAGCGGCAAGATCGGCGGCAACGCCATGGACTGGCACGGCAAGTTCGGCCTGGCCATCCTCGGATTGCTGGCCTTCCGTCTCGTCTGGGGCTTCGCCGGCTCTACCTACGCTCGCTTTGTCAGCTTCCTCCCGACGCCGGCAAAGGTTCTCGCCTATCTAAGGGGTCAATGGCGCGGCGTTGGCCACAACCCGCTCGGAGCGTTCTCGGTCTTCGGACTCCTGCTTCTGCTCGCCTTCCAGGTTGGAACCGGCCTGTTTGGCAACGACGACATCGCTTTCCGGGGTCCGCTGTACGAGTTGATCAGCAAGGACTTGAGCGACCGACTGACGGGTCTCCACAAGTTATCGGTGAACGTTCTGATCGCCCTGGTGACGCTGCACATCGTCGCCATCGCGTTCTACGTGCGGGTCAAGAAGGACGACCTGATCAGACCGATGCTCACCGGTTGGAAGGATGTCGCTCCAGGCGAAGGCGCATCGGCCTCGGGCGGCGGCGCGCTACCCCTGGCGGTCGCACTGCTTGTCGCTGTCGCCACGGTCTATGGCGGCTCCGGCGCCTGGCTCCCGACACCGCCACCACCACCTGTTTCGGCGCCAGCAACGCCGTCCTGGTAAGAAAAGACTGTCCAGGGGCAACCCCTGGCAAAAGCCCGCCAGCGGTTGCGCTCGAACTCAGTCGTTGCGGTACTTGTCGTGGCAGGCCTTGCAGCTTTCGCCCGTCTTCCCGAACTGCACCTTCACGGCGGCGGCGTCGCCGCCGGCGGCGACCTTTTGCAATTCATTGGCTTCCTTGATGTAGGCCATCGCCAACTCCTTGACCTTGTCCTGCTCCTTGAAGAACTCGGGCTTGACCCGCGTCTTCTGGCCGCCGACTTCCTTGTCGGTCCCCGGCCCGAACAGCGCACCCATCCCCGAATTGGCCGTCGCCGCGACGACGTTGGCGGCAGCGATGACCTGTTCCTTGTTGTACGTTCCTTCCAGGTTGGCCTTGATCTTGCCCATGTTCCACGCCATGAAACCGTAACCAGCCTTGCGGGTCTTGATCATTTCTTCCGGCTTCAGGGCCTGCTGCGCGAGAACGGCACCGGCAAAGCTGGTCAGCACCAGGGCAACCACGACTTTCTTCATCTTTTCTCTCCGTTAGGTTGACAACACGCTTGCGAGACGTTCGGTGAGCAAGGACACGAGGCAATCTGCTCCCTCACAGTTTGATTGTAGCGGACGTCCGCGCCACCGTCAGTAACTGCGGTCACGAAGAACCGCTACGGCCGGCCGGGCGTCTCCCCTTCAGACGGCAAACACATGTTTGGTGCGCAGGGTCTTTCCTTCATCAAGAAGTGCCAGCAGGCGATCGACATTGGGATGCTTTCCCGGATTGGCGCGCGCGTCCTCGGCGTGCTCGGCAAAGATCTCAAGCCCTTTCTTTGCTGCCTCCGGGGTAATCGCCCCGTAGGTCTGCGCGAGATGGTTGTAGACGGCCAGCGATCCCTGACTGCCGGACTTGTTTTCGATGCTGGCCACAACTTCCCCGCCGGCATCGAGCAAACCGATCGCCGCGAGGTGCGATATACCTGGTAACTTCTTCAAGTTGTCGGAGAACCGGTTCATTTCTCCCACCATCATCCCTTCCGATTGCTGATCGCCCCGACGACCATGCCGGCCAAGGCGGCGGCAAGAGTGATCGACAGGACCGGTCCCCAACTCGCCTGTTCGGGTCCGACAGCGGAAGACCAGACCGCGGTCAGCAAGCCTCCGGCCAGCAAGCCGAAAACCCCGCCGACGAAAGCACCGCGCTTGACCGCACCGCGTCGTCCGTCCTCACCGCAACAAAAAGGGCAATACAGCGACCCCTTGGGGACTTCCTGCTCGCAGCTCGGGCAGACCATCATCTCGGCCCCATCCCCGGCCTGCCGCTGCTCCGGCGCATCAAGGGGCGCTTCCTCGGTACGCATCAGATCCTCCTCGCGAGAAGGGCGGCCATGCCCGTGTAGTCCCATGGGGTGAGTTCCAGCAGATCAGCTTTGGCGGCCGCGGGAATCTCCAGTGAGGCAACGAAACTGTGCATGTCTTCACGCGAGACTCGCTTGCCACGGGTCAGTTCCTTGAGCTTCTCGTAGGGATTCGCGACGCCGTAGCGGCGCATCACGGTCTGTACGGGTTCGGCGAGAAGTTCCCAGTTGGCATCGAGATCGGCATGCAGGTGATCCGCATCGGCTTCGAGCTTGTTCAGTCCTCGCAACAGCGAGTCGTAGGCGAGCAGCGTGTAGCCGAGGGCAACCCCCATGTTGCGCAATACCGTCGAGTCGGTAAGGTCGCGCTGCCAGCGCGAGACAGGCAGCTTCTCGGCAAGATGGCGCAGTAGCGCGTTCGCCAGGCCCAGGTTGCCCTCGGAGTTCTCGAAGTCGATCGGATTGACTTTGTGCGGCATGGTCGAGGAGCCGATCTCCCCTGCTTTGAGCTTCTGCCTGAAGTAGCCAAGCGAGATGTAGCCCCAGACGTCGCGGTTAAGGTCGGCCAGAATCAGGTTGGCTCGCGCAAACGCGTCGAACAATTCCGCCATCGTGTCATGCGGCTCAATTTGTGTCGTGTAAGGATTGAACTCAAGACCCAGCGACTCGACAAAGCGTCGAGCGAGTTCCTGCCAGTCGTAGCCGGGGTAGGCGGCCAGATGGGCGTTGTAGTTGCCCACGGCACCGTTCATTTTTCCAAGCAGTCGCACACCGGCGATGGCCGAGCGGGCGCGGCCAAGGCGATAGGCGACATTGGCCATTTCCTTGCCGAGCGTCGTCGGCGTTGCTGGCTGGCCGTGCGTGCGCGACATCATGGGCAGTTCGGCGAAGCCGTGCGCAAGGTCCCGCAGCCGCTCGACAACCTTGTCGAGCGCCGGCAACAGTATCTCCGCACGCGCCGCCTGCAGCATCAGAGCGTGCGCCAGATTATTGATGTCCTCGGAAGTGCACGCGAAGTGGATGAACTCACCGACGCGCATCACCTCCGCGTTGTTGGCCAGGCGCTTCTTGATCCAGTACTCCAGCGCCTTGACGTCATGATTCGTCACCGCCTCGATCTCTTTGACCTCTGCCGCCTCCCGTACGCCGAAATCGGCAAGCAAAGTCCCCAGCTCGTTCAGCGTTGCCGATGAAAACGCCGGGATCTCGGTAAAATTCGGCTCAGCCGCGAGCGCTTTGAGCCATTCGATCTCGACCTGAAGGCGACGGCGAATCAGGCCATACTCGGAAAACTGAGGTCGCAGCGCATCGAGCTTGCCGGCGTAACGACCGTCCAGTGGGGAGAGCGAAGTGAGCGAAGAAGAAGACATCCAGGCATCCTTGAGGCGAGAACAGAGGAGCGTGGTATTTTACCCGTTAGCGGTCGGCGCGACAGGCCCACAAACCGCATGTCGCCGCGATGCTATAATTGCTTAGGATTTTTTACATTCAGGAAGCACATGAAGCTTATCGGATCATTGACCAGTCCTTACGTCCGCAAGGCGCGCGTCGTTCTGGCCGAGAAGAAGATCGACTACGACTTTGAGCTCGATTCGCCGTGGACGCCGGAGACGCAGGTGGCCAACGTCAATCCGCTGGGCAAAATCCCGGTGCTCGTCCTCGACGACAACACTGTCCTCTTCGATTCACGCGTCATTGTCGAGTACCTCGACAACGTTGCCCCCAACAACAAGTTGATGCCCGGCCCCAATCGCGAGCGTAGCGAAATCAAGCGTTGGGAGGCCCTGGCCGATGGCGTGTGCGATGCCGCCGCATTGGTCTTTCTCGAGAAGAAGCGGCCGGCTGCGCAACAGGGTACTGACTGGATCGCTCGCCAGGAAGACAAGATCATCCGCAGCCTGGAATTCATGTCTGGAGAGCTTGGCGAAAATTCCTGGTGCATGGGCACTCACTTCTCGCTCGCCGATATCACTGTCGGATGCGCACTCGGTTACCTGCTGTTCCGCTTTCCCGCCATCGACTGGCGGGAAAAGCACCCTAATCTCGCTCGCCTTTACGACAAGCTGATGCGGCGCGCGGCTTTTGTGGAAACGATTCCGCAGGGTTGAGGGGCTGGACGCCGATCCGGCGCGACCTGTGGTGATCTGACGCGCTTCAGCCCTTGCCGGCTGAGATTGTGGGCGAATTGATCGATTTGGTGTCGAGCCCTTCGCCGCCGACTTCCACCGCATCGAACTTGCCGTCTTCCTGTAGCAGCGATTCCTCCGCGCGCTTGTTGAGGACGACGATGCTGATTCGGCGATTGATCGAACTCAGCGGATCGTTCTTGTCGAACAGCACCGTGGACGCCAAGCCGACGACGCGCAATACCTTGTGCTCATCCATGCCCCCAGCAATCAGCTCGCGCCGGGAAGCGTTCGCACGATTCGCTGAAAGTTCCCAGTTCGAGAACCCCTTGTCTCCCCCGCCATACTGTGCGGCATCGGTGTGGCCGGAAAGACTCAACTTGTTGTGCACCGCGTTCAGGGCCTTGCCGATCTCGCGCAGGATCACTCGCGTATGCGGCTTCAGTTCCGCACTGCTCGTATCGAACATCGGGCGGTTCTGCTCGTCGACGATCTGAATACGCAGCCCTTCGCTGGTAATGTCGATCAGCAACTGGCTCTTGAATTGCTTGAGCGCCGGGTTGCTTTCGATGAGCTTCTCGATGCTCTCCTTGAGTTCACCAAGCAACGCCTTCTCGCGCTCCTCGAACTCCTTGCGCGCCTGCTCGGCGTTGGTTTCCTTGAGGTTTACGGTCTTGCTCTTGCTGTCGATATCGCCACTCTTGACCTGACCGGAGCGGCGCGTCAAGTCCTTGCCACCCCCCTTGAGAACGCTTGAACTGTCGCCGGTTCCGGAACCACCCGTCGAGGCAATCTTCAGCGGATTCTGAAAAAAGTCGGCGATACCCTTGAGGTCCCCACTGGCAGTCGATCCGAGCAGCCACATCAGCAGGAAGAAAGCCATCATCGCCGTTACGAAGTCGGCATAGGCAATCTTCCACGCGCCGCCATGGTGACCGCCGGCGACCTTCTTGATCCGCTTGATGACTATCGGTCGTACGTCTTCCATCCCTAGCCCCTCCGATCAGCGGCGACAGCGTGACCTACTTGCCCTTGCGCGCCTTGAGTTCCTCTTCAAGCTCGCGGAACGTCGGGCGTAGCCCGGAGACGAGCGTCTTACGTCCGAATTCGACCGCTACCTGCGGTGCATAGCCGGACATCGACGCCAGCAAGACGACCTTGATCACCTGATAGATCTTTGTGCCGTCCTGTGCCTTCTGTTCCAGCAGGCTGGCCACCGGGGACACGAAGCCGTACGCAATCAGGATGCCGAGGAAGGTACCGACCAGCGCCCCCCCGATCATCTTGCCGAGCACGGCGGGGGGCTCGCCAACCGAGCCCATGACGTTGACCACACCCATCACCGCGACGACGATGCCGAACGCCGGCACGGCATCAGCGACCTTGGATACGACGTGACCTGGCGTCTCGACCTCGTGATGGTGAGTTTCAATCTCGATGTCCATCAGGTTCTCGATCTCGATGGCATTGAGGTTGCCCCCGACCATCATCCGCAAATAATCGGTAATGAACTCCATCACGTGATGGTCGCCCGCGAGCGACGGATACTTGCTGAATATCGGGCTGTCCTGGGGATTCTCGACGTCGTTCTCGATCGACATCAGCCCTTCCTTGCGTACCTTGGCGAGCACTTCGAAAAGCATCGCCAACAGGTCGACATAAAGGACTTTCGTAAACTTCGAGCCCTTGAAGATCCCGGGCAACGCGCCGACAGTCGTCTTGATGATCTTGAGATCGTTGGATGCGACAAAGCCACCAATGGTCAGGCCGACGATCGCGACGTACTCGAGGGGCACCCACAGCGCGGCCAAGCTGCCGTGCACCGAGTAGGTCCCGAGTGCTGCCGCCAGGATGATAACGTAGCCAACGATCAGAAACATCCGGTTCCCCTTGTCATTGCGCGCCGTCAGTGCCGCCTAGCGCAGATCAGCATTGTCGCGCATTGTAGCGAGATTCCCCACCTCAGGCAGCGCACCAGGCGCCTTGCCGACGATCGGACAACCGACAGCCGCTTCCCTGCCGACCCGAATCATATATAAACTAGCCGGATGATCAAGCCAGGCAAGAGGGAGTCTCTCCAATGAAGTTCTGCAGCGAATGTGGCGAAGCGCTGAGCCTCCTGATTCCCGACGGTGACAACTTGGCCCGCCACGTGTGCCAGAGTTGCGGCATGATTCATTACCTGAACCCCAAACTCGTCGTCGGCTGCATTGCCGAGTGGCGTGACCAGATCCTGCTCTGCCGGCGGTCTATCGCCCCCCGCTACGGCTTGTGGACCCTTCCCGCCGGCTTCATGGAGAACGGTGAGACGACTGCCGATGCGGCAAGGCGTGAAACGCTCGAAGAGGCCTGCGCCCAGGTCGAGATCAGCCAGCCCTTCGCGATGATCAGTGTGCCGCACATCAATCAGGTGCACCTCTTCTACCGGGCTCGCCTACTCGACGGGAGCTTCGCCGCCGGCCTGGAAACCCTCGAGGCAGCGCTCTGCAGCGAAGAGACGATTCCCTGGCAGCAACTCGCGTTCCAGACCGTCACGCGCTGCCTGCGAGCGTATTTTGCGGACCGCAAGACCGGTCGGTTCGTCTTCCACGAAGACGAAATCAGGCCGCCAATCGGCTAGTAGTGCGTTCCGTTAAAACCTATACAGATTAGGCTATGGCGAGATCGAACTTCTTCCAACGAAAGACGACTGGGGCCGCGTTCATCTCGTCGACCCCTTGGCGGATGCGTGTCTTGAGTTCGTCTAGAGAACTGACGCGGATATGTCGCAAGAA